>JAEEGF012218770.1_pt1 | contig 45973 bp, 34 predicted proteins | sample 9134171 | NCBI WGS metagenome assembly JAEEGF01 (sample SAMN16246542, study PRJNA631951) | gut metagenome | biome: gut microbiome; feature: rumen; material: AP-attached | host: Bos | place: Iran: Karaj | collected 2018-10
CCTGGGCGGAAGCGTCAAGAGCAAGGAAGGAAAGCGCATCCGCCAGAAAGGCTCCAACCTAAGCAGCGAATACGGCGCCCTGCGCACCAGCCTGAGCAAATTCTTCCAGACCAAGGTTCAGCTCACCTGCGCCGAGAGCGGAAAAGGCAAAATCACCATCCCCTTTGCCAACGAAGAGGAACTGGAGCATATCATCGCCATCATAGACAAACTGAGAAGTTGAGAAAACAGGAACCATTATACAGCATCCGTACATTCCTGATCTGCTTCGCGGCATGGTGCTGCGGAGCCCTTGGACTTTCCGCCCAGGAGCAGGAAATCGCACTACCCGACACCGCCGACCGGATTGTGCTGGCAGACAGTGTGCGTATGATAGCCGTCACAGACAGTATGCTCACCGCCACCATCAACGCCTCCATGAACCGGGAGCGCTTTATCCCCGACCCCATCCGTTCCATGTGGCTGGCCCTGGTTTTCCCCGGCGCCGGACAGATCTACAACCGCAAGTACTGGAAACTGCCCATCATCTACGGAGGATTCCTGGGCTGCGTCTATGCCCTTACCTGGAACAACCAGATGCTGCATGACTATTCCCAGGCCTACCTGGACATCATGGACACCGACCCCAACACCAAGAGCTATGAGAAGATGCTGCCCATCGGCTACGACATAACAGGCCGGGAAGAACGCTTCAAGACCGTATTCAAGAACAAAAAGAACTTCTTCCGCCGGAACCGCGACCTCAGCATCTTCGCCTTCGCCGGCGTCTATCTGCTGGCCGTTATTGACGCCTACGTAGATGCGGAACTCTCCACCTTCGACATCAGCGATGACCTGAGCCTGCACCTGGAGCCCACCGTCATACAGACCCAGTCCGGCAAGACCCTGGGCCGCGAAGCCGTCCCCGGCATCAAATTCACCCTATCCTATTAGAATCATTCATACACAACAGATATGAAAATCAGACTATTTACACTCACCTGCACATTCCTCCTGGCGCTGACTGTTCAGGCCCAGGAGTACACGGATACAAATGAAACAGACGAGGCCCTGCTGCCCGAAGGCATGCAGATGTACGAGTTGGACAGCCTGCTGAACGACTGGATGACCAAAAACTACCTGACCAACGTAGAGAACTGCCTATCAACAGGTGTAAACCCCGAGTTCGACCACGAAACCTATGCCCGCCGCCTCAGCCGCCTGCCCAACGTCATAGACATGCCCTATAACGAGACCGTCCGCAAGTACATTGACCGCTACTGCGAACGTCTGCGCCCCTCCATCAGCATCATGTTAGGCGCCTGCAACTTCTACAACCCCATCTTCGAGGAAGCACTGGAGAGCTACCAGGTCCCCCTGGAGCTGCGCAACCTGCCCATCATTGAGAGCGCCCTGCACCCTAACGCCGTAAGCCGCGCCGGAGCCGTGGGACTATGGCAGTTCATGATCGGAACCGCCAAACGCTACGGTCTGGAAGTCACCAGTCTCATCGACGAGCGCAAGGACCCCGTCAAGGCCAGCTATGCCGCCGCCCACATGCTGAAGGACCTGTATGAGATCTTCGGCGACTGGACCCTTGCCATCGCAGCCTATAACTGCGGCCCCGGCAACGTCAGCAAGGCCATCCGCCGTTCCGGAGGCAAGAAGGACTTCTGGGAAATCTACCCCTACCTGCCTGCCGAGACCCGAGGCTATGTACCCGCCTTCATCGCCGCCAACTACGTCATGAGTTACTACTGTGACCACAACATCTGCCCCGTAGGCACCAGCCTGCCACAGACCACCGACACCCTGCTGCTGAAGAAGAACGTCAGGATGGAGCAGATAGCCGCTACCTGCGACATCAGCATCGAAGAGCTCCGCGCCCTGAATCCCCAGTACCGCACAACCCTCATCCCCGGCGATGCCCATGACTGCATCCTGCGCATGCCCTCCGAGAAAATCAACGCCTTTATAGATGCCGGCGATTCCATCTACGCAAAGCCCGCCTATACCGCCATCAGGGAAGTACCCCTTACCGAGGACAGCAACCGCAAATCCTCAAAGTCACGCAACCGCGGCAAATCATCCGGCAAGACCATTACCGTAAAGAAGGGAGACACCCTGAGCGAGATTGCCAGGCGTAACAAAACCACCGTCAAAGACCTGAAGAGGGTCAACGGACTGAAGGGCGACAACCTGTCAATCGGCCAGAAACTGAAACTGAAATAACCTGCATACCACATATATAATATAATGTAAGAGGACTTGGCTATGGAAGAACTGACAAAGACAGAATCCCAAGACGAGAAGATGGTAAGCGAAGCTTATCAGCATCTTGTACAGACATACCTGAACTCCAGGCACCGCAAGCACGTTGAAATCATCGACAAAGCTTTCAATTTTGCCAAGGAGGCGCACAAGGGCGTCCGCCGTCTGTCCGGCGAGCCCTACATCATGCACCCCATTGCCGTAGCACAGATTGCCTGTGAGGAAATCGGCCTGGGCAGCACCAGCATCTGCGCCGCCCTCCTGCATGACGTGGTAGAGGATACAGACTATACCGTAGAGGACATCAGCAACATCTTCGGCCCCAAGATTGCCGAGATTGTGGACGGTCTGACCAAAATCTCCGGCGGCATCTTCGGCGACAAGGCATCGGCCCAGGCCGAATCCTTCAAGAAGCTCCTCCTTACCATGAGCGACGACATCCGCGTCATCCTGGTAAAGATCTCGGACCGCCTGCACAACATGCGCACCTTAGGCAGCCAGCTCCCCAACAAACAGTACAAGATAGCCGGCGAGACCCTCTACATCTACGCCCCCTTAGCCAACAGACTGGGACTGAACAAGGTAAAGGAAGAACTGGAGGACCTCAGCTTCAGCTACGAACACCCCGAGGAATACCGTGCCCTCAAGGCCAGGCTGGCCGGTATGAAGGAGCACCTCACCACCATCTTCGACCAATTCACCGCCCCCATGCGCGAGAAACTTGACGCCGCCGGCATCAAGTACGAGATAAAAGCCCGAATCAAGGCCCCCTACAGCATCTGGAACAAGATGCAGACCAAGCACGTCACCTTCGAGGAGATCTACGACATCCTGGCTGTCCGCATCATCTTCGACTGCGAAGACCTCAGCAAGGAAATTGCCGAATGCTTCCAGATATACGCCATCTGCAGCGGCATCTACAAGCCCCATCCCGAACGGTTGCGTGACTGGCTCTCGCACCCCAAGGCCAACGGCTACCAGGCCCTCCATACCACCCTCATGAGCAAGAACGGCCAATGGATTGAAGTACAGATCCGCAGCCGCCGCATGGACGATATGGCAGAACAGGGCTTTGCCGCCCACTGGAAGTACAAGGAAGGCAGCAAGACCACCCAGGACAGCGAGAACGAACTGGACAAATGGCTCCTTACCATCAAGGAGATACTGGACGACCCCCAACCCAACGCCATCGACTTCCTGGACACCATCAAGCTCAACCTCTTCGCCAGCGAAATCTTCGTCGTCACCCCTAAGGGAGAGTTCAAGACCATGCCCGCCAACAGCACCGTCCTGGACTTCGCCTTCAACATACACACCTTCCTGGGCACCCACTGCATCGGTGCCAAGGTCAACCACCACCTGGTCCCCATCAGCCACGTACTGCAGAGCGGAGACCAGATAGAAATCCTTACCTCCAAGACTCAGAAGGTAGAGCGTGAATGGATGCAGTTTGCCACCACCGCCAAGGCCAAGGGCAAGATCCAGGCCCTACTGCGCCGCGAAGACCGCGAGAAACAGAAAGAAGGTGAAGAACTCCTGAGCGAATTCTTCCGGAAGATAGACAAAGAGTTTAACAGCATCAATATCGACAAACTCTGCCGCCTGCACAACATGCAGACCAGAGAGGAACTCCTGGCAGCCGTAGGCGAGAAGCGCATCAACCTGGGTGACAGCGACGAGGCCACCATCCTGGACAAGCTGCCCAATAAAAAAGGCTGGGGCCGTTACATCCCCTTCTTCAAGAAACGTGCCGACAAAGACCAGGACGCCACCCCCGAAATCAATGTCACTCCCCTGAAGATAGACAAGAAGAAACCCCTCATCCTCAATGAGGAGAATATCGCCCACTATGACATCTGCCAAGCCTGCCATCCCATTCCCGGTGACGACATCCTGGGCTACTTTGACGGCGTCAGCAGCATCACCATACACAAACGCCAGTGCAGCGTAGCCGCCAAGCTCAAGGCCAGCGACGGCAATCACATCCTGGCCGCCAAGTGGGACACCCACAAGCAGATCTCCTTCCCCGCCACACTCCATGTTGAGGGAATAGACCACATAGGCGTACTGCATCAGATTACCGGCGTACTGTCCCAGCAGCTGAACGTGAACATACAGAACCTCACCATCGACTCACGTGACGGCATCTTCCATGCAGAAATCCAGTTAGGGGTCCATGATGTCAACGGCATACAGACCATCTGCAAGAATCTTAAGAAAATAAAGGAAATAAAGGGAGTTAAACGCTTCTGATTACAAATCCTTCAGCTCGTTGCTGATTTCCAGCAGTTCCGTTCTGATGGACTGCAGGTAACCCAGCACCTCCGCCGTGTTATTGGCACCGTCATGATTCTTGGCCAGCACCTGCTTGGCCGCACCGATCTTCATACCCCTCACCTTCAGCAGGTTATAAACAAGCTGAATCTCAGCAATATCCTCTGCTGTGTACTTACGCACACCGCGTCCCTCCGTCTTCTTAGGCTTGATATTCGGGAACTCCTTTTCCCAGTAGCGCAGAAGAGACTCAGCCACATTGAATTTTGCGGCAACCTCGCTAATAGAATAAAACTTCTTCAGTTCTTTATTCGGATTATAAGGCATAATTATAGATATTACTTCCTTTTGTAATCAAATTCTTTGCAAAAATAGGTAAAATAAATTACCTTTGCAAGATTTTTGAAGATTTATACATAATAAATTGGAAAATAAGCAAATAGGAAAATACTCAAAATAGCAAGAAATATGATGACAGCTAACGAAATCAGAGACTCATTCAAGAAATTCTTCGAGTCAAAGGGACATCAGATTGTACCCTCCGCCCCCATGGTAGTGAAGGACGACCCCACCCTGATGTTCACCAATGCCGGTATGAACCAGTGGAAGGACATCATCCTGGGTTCACGCGACCCCGAGCCGCGCCGCCGTGCCGACAGCCAGAAGTGCCTCCGTGTAAGCGGAAAGCACAATGACCTGGAGGAAGTAGGCCATGACACCTACCACCACACCATGTTCGAGATGCTGGGCAACTGGTCCTTCGGCGACTACTTCAAGGAAGGCGCCATCGACATGGCATGGGAATACCTCGTTGACGTGCTCAAACTCGACCCCAAAGACCTCTACGTAACCGTCTTCGAAGGCTCACCCGAGGAAAACCTCGTCCGCGACGACGAAGCCGCCGGTTACTGGCTCAAGCACGTACCTGCCGATCATATTATCAACGGAAACAAGCATGACAACTTCTGGGAAATGGGCGATACAGGACCCTGCGGACCCTGCTCCGAGATTCATCTGGACAGCCGTACTCCCGAGGAGAAAGCCAAAGTCCCCGGACGTGAACTCGTCAACAAGGATGACCCGCAGGTCATTGAAATCTGGAACATCGTATTCATGCAGTACGAGCGCAAGGCTGACGGCCACCTGGAACCCCTCAGCATGAACGTCATCGATACCGGTATGGGATTCGAGCGTCTGGTACGCGCCATCCAGGGCAAGCACTCCAACTATGACACCGACGTCTTCCAGCCCATCATCAAGGCCATCGGAGAACTCAGCGGCTATCAGTACGGCCAGAAGGAAGAGACCGACGTAGCCATGCGCGTCATCGCCGACCACCTGCGTACCATCGCCTTCAGCATCGCCGACGGTCAGCTGCCCGGCAACGCCAAGGCCGGTTATGTCATCCGCCGCATCCTGCGTCGTGCCGTCCGCTATGCTTACACATTCTTAGGCCAGAAAGAGGCATTCATGTACCGCCTCCTGCCCGTCCTCATTCAGGAGATGGGAGCCACCTACCCCGAACTGCAGGCCCAGCGCGAACTCATCAGCAAAGTCATGAAGGAAGAGGAAGACAGCTTCCTGCGCACCCTTGAGACCGGCATCCGCCTGCTGGACGGCGTCATGAAGGAGACCAAGGCCGCCGGCAAGACAGAGATTGCAGGCGAGAAGGCCTTCACCCTCTTCGATACATACGGATTCCCCCTCGACCTCACAGAACTCATCTGCCGCGAGAACGGCCTTACCGTTGACGAGGCAGGCTTCAACGTCGAGATGGAGAAGCAGAAAGCCCGTGCCCGTAATGCCGCACAGGTGGAGATGGGCGACTGGGTAAACCTCACCCAGGGCGAGGGAGATATATCCAAGTTTGTAGGATATGACTATACAGAGTACAGTTGCCACATCGTCAAGTACCGCGAGGTCAAGCAGAAGAAAGGTGTTGTCTATGAAGCCATCCTGGACCAGACCCCCTTCTACGGCGAAATGGGAGGTGAGGTCGGTGATACCGGCGTACTCGTCAACGAGACAGAGACCATCAAGGTAATAGATACCAAGAAGGAGAACGGCGTAAGCATACACCTGTTAGAGCGCATCCCCACCAACCCCGAGGCCGAGTTCATGGCCTGCGTGGATGTGGACCGCCGCCGCGCCATCGAAGCCAACCACTCCTGCACCCACCTGCTGGACGAAGCCCTGAAGGAAGTACTCGGCAGCCATGTAGAGCAGAAGGGCTCACTGGTAACACCTGACTATCTGCGCTTTGACTTCTCACACTTCGAGAAAGTCACCCCCGAGCAGATCCGTGAGGTAGAACACCTCGTCAACGAACGCATCCGCGAGAACCTGCCCCTGCAGGAATACCGCGACACCCCTATCGAGGAAGCTAAGAAGCTGGGCGCCGTAGCCCTCTTCGGCGAGAAGTACGGAGACAAAGTACGTGTAGTACAGTTCGGCTCCAGCATCGAATTCTGCGGCGGCTGCCATGCTAAAAGCACAGGATGCATCGGAATGGTACGCATCATCTCCGAGAGCAGTATCGCAGCCGGCGTACGCCGAATTGAAGCCATCACCGGCCAGGCCTTAGAGGACGTCCTCGACAAGCAGCAGGATCTGATTGCCGACCTCAGAAGCCTCTTCAATAACGCCCCCGACCTCATGGCTACCATCCGCAAAGCCATCAGCGACAATGCCGAACTGAAGAAGCAGGTAGAGGATGCCATGCGCGAGAAAGCAGCCGACCTCAAGAAAGACATGATAGCCCATCAGACCCAGATTAACGGCATCACCGTCCTGAAGGCCTACACCACCCTCAGTGCCGAGTTTGTCAAGGACATCGCCTTCCAGCTCCGTGCCGAGGTAGAGAACAGTCTGGTAGTCATCGGCTCTGTTGCTGAGGGCAAGCCCCTCCTCACCGCAGCAACCTCAGACAGCGTAGTAGCCGGCGGCGTAAACATCGGCAAGAACATCCGCGAGGCCGCCAAACTTATCCAGGGCGGTGGCGGCGGTCAGCCCCACTTCGCTACCGCCGGCGGTAAGAACGCCGAAGGCATCCATGCCGCAGTAGAAAAGCTCATTGAACTGCTCACAAACTAAGCAATTCAACTTCCGATATACAAAAAAGGAGAAGTTCCCCGCCGCCAGGCAGAACTTCTCCTTTTTTATATCAACGGGGAATACAAATAAGCCTATAAGCTATCAACCACTAACCACTAATTCCACTTGTTCCTTGGGCCAGTTGACCAGGAAGACTTTCTCGGTGGCACGGGTCAGGGCGGTATAGAGCCAGCGGAAGTAATCAGGGGTGAGCATCTCCTGGGTAATGTAGCCCTGGTCAATATACACATGCTGCCACTGGCCGCCCTGTGCCTTGTGGCAAGTGACGGCATAGGCATACTTAATCTGCAGAGCATTGTAGTAAGGATCCTGACGAAGGCGCTTCATCCGTTCACGCTTGTCACGTATCTCAGGGTAATCCTCCCATACGGCATTGAAGAGCTGTTCCTGCTGCTGACGGGTAAGGGCAGGCGCCTCGCTCTGCAAGGTATCCAGCAGAACCGTCACATCCAGCTCCATGTTGTCATAGTCGGGGAACCGCAGGGTGGCATCGGCAAAGCGGAAGCCGTACAGCTCGCGCTCATTCCTGAACCGCCTGACAACTGCCACATCGCCGTTGGCCAGGAAAGCCTCCCCCATCCCCTCCGAATGGAGGGGTGAAGAGTTCTTGTTAGGATTCAGCTCCCTCTCCCCCCGGAGAGGGCGGGGGGTGAGGCTGGTCCAGTAATAATTGTTCTTGGCTATCATCACCAGGTCATTGCCCGTGAGCTCGTCCTCATAATCCAGGACACGGGCCCTTATACCATTATTAAATATATTGGCCCGTTTGTTGCTGCGGGTAACCACAATGGTCTGATCCGTTCCGCAGCGGTGGTAGCTGTCCTCTAAAGCCTCAATCAGTTCATCGCCGGGCATCACACACACATCAGGGAAGCCGGCATTCATGCGGGGGAATTCCCAGAACATTTCCTCCTGCATCAATTGTCTGAGATGCGTGGCATTCCACAGGATGCCGGATTCCCGTTCCTGGCGGACCACCTCCGTCAGGTTCACCTCCGTAACATCCACATTATACCCCTCCAGAACCATCCGGCTCAGGGCAGGGCTTTCCTCCTCTCCTACGGGAGGCAGCTGCGCCGTATCACCTACCAGAATCAGGCGGCATCCCTCGCAGGAATAGACAAACTGCATCAGGTCATCCAGCAGACGGCCGGTGCCGAACATAGAGCCGGAGAGGCCCTCGTTGGATATCATGGAGGCCTCATCCACAATGAAGAGGGTATGCTTGTGCAGGTTGATATTGGCCTGGAAACTGTCCATATCCACAATGGACTTCTGGCGGTAGATTTTCTTATGAATGGTGAAAGCGGGCGCACCGGCATAGGAGGAGAATACCTTGGCGGCGCGGCCCGTGGGAGCCAGCAGCATAACGTGCTGCTTCAGCTGCAGCAGCGTCTTTACCAGGGCGGCTACCAGCGAGGTCTTTCCCGTTCCGGCATACCCTTTCAGCAGGAAGAGTGAATGGGAATTTCTGCTGAGCAGGAAATTCTCCCACTCAGATATCACCATTTTCTGCTCAAACGTAGGTTCGTGGGCAAAATTCCCTCTGATTAGAGCGCCTAATTCATCACTTATCATCATTCTTTCTGAAAAAAAAGCACGAAATATCGTTTATGTGAATTAAATTCTTTATTTTTGCGATGCGAATATACAAAATAAATCACAAATAACGACATGAACAAGAAGCTAATTAATGTATTTTTGGGTCTTTGTGTAGTCGGACTGCTGTTTATCACATGGCGCAGCATCCAGGATACCGAGGACTTTGATGCAGACGTAAGAGCCCGCGAGAACGTGGTTAAGGCACGACTGATGGAGATTCGTGAGGCACAGGAAGCCTATAAGGCTCAGTATGGAGAATACTGCCCTGACTGGTCCGTTCTTATCCGTTTTGTTGAGACAGGCCGTCTGCCCATTATCATGAAGCAGGGTGTGCTTACCGACAAGCAGATGGATGCCGGCCTTACCGAAAGAAGCGCTGCCGAGATTGTAGCCAGCGGTGACCAGGCTGCCATTGCCGCCAACGGTCTGCAGGACTTCCGTCGTGACACCATCTGGGTATCACTGAAGGACTCGCTGTACAACCGCAAGGGCTTCGTAGCAGACTCACTGCGTTACATCCCCTTTGCCGAGGGTGACACCTTCGGTCTGGCAGCATGCCCCAACACCACACGCTCAGGTACCATCATCCAGGTTATGGAATGCTGTGCTCCTGACAGCTCCTTCCTGAAGGGAATGGGCAAGCAGGGCAGCCGTATTATCAACAACCGTGCCGAAGAGGCTGATGCCAAGGGTGCATATCCTGGCCTGAAGATTGGTGATATTGGTGGAAACTGGAACAACAATGCAGGTAACTGGGAATAATTTACATCATACATACAGATTATCCATCCGACTCTTCTCGGATGGATTTTCTTTCTCTGTCCTTTACACCTCAGACAACTCACTGGTACAGAAGGAAGATGTGACGGCTGACGGCAGCACGCCCCTGTACCAGCTGCTGGACAAGACACTGCGCCGTCCACGCCTGACGGAATACAACTTCCAGAGCGTGGAACTGCTGGTACTGTCACCCAGCACATGCGTCCCGCTGGAGTACTTCCGCCGCGAGGAAGTGTATCCCCTTTACAACCTGACCTTCCCATCGCTGAAAGTCAGCCGTAACGAAGTGCACTACCAGATTCTGCCCTCCCTTGAGGTAGTGGAACTCTTCTCGCTCAACCAGCAGATACTCCAGACCGTTCAGGCCATCTATCCCGATACCGAGATTGTAAGCCTGGAGGGAAGGGCCATTGAAACCATTGCCAATGCCGACCGCAAGCTGCAGGACGGCACCCCCCACTTCTATGCCATGATAGCGCCCAGGAACATGCTCATCTGCTGCTTCAGGAATCAGCGTCTGCACTTTGCCACCACCTACAGTGTGGACAACGACACAGACCGCCTGTATTACATCATGAGCGTATGGAAGAACCTGCAGATGGACGAGCAGACACAGCCCCTGTACCTGAACAATGCCGGCACAGAGCTGCTCAGCCAGGCCAAACGCTTTATCCCCAACACCGTAGTATGCGAGTTATAACCGGAAAATACAAGGGGCGCCACTTTGATGTGCCCCGCACGTTCAAGGCACGTCCCACCACGGACTTTGCCAAGGAGAATCTGTTCAATGTACTGAAGGGATATATTGACTTTGATGAAGAGCCCACCGCCCTGGACCTCTTCGCAGGAACAGGCAGCATCACCCTAGAACTGCTGAGCCGCGGCTGCAGCCGGGTAGTTTCCGTTGAGGCCGATTCCCTGCACTACAGTTTCATCTGCGGATTCGTGCAGAAACTGCAGGATCTGAACGCCTTCCCCGTAAGAGCTGATGTATTCCGTTTCCTGAGCAAATGCCATGAGCAGTTTGACTTCATCTTTGCCGATCCGCCCTATGCCCTGCCCCAATTGGAGCAGTTGCCGGATATCATCCTCTCGCACCAGTTGCTGCGCCCGGACGGACTATTTGTCCTGGAACACGGTAAGACACAGGATTTCTCACAACACCCCCACCTTGTAGATCACAGAGCCTACGGCAGCGTGAATTTCTCCTTTTTCAGGGGTTAGCGGTTAGAACTTCTGGGAGTTAAAAGGGAAGTTAAAAGGGAAGTTAAAAGGGAAGTTAAAGGGAAGTTAAAGGGACAATACCGTAACAGGGGTACAACTATACTCTTGCCCCTTGCTCCTTGCCCCTCGCCCCCCGATTATGAATTAAAATCTGCCGCCTCGTCCGCCGCCCCAGCCGCCACGGCCTTCTCCGCCCCAGCCACCGTTCATGTTACCCATGCCGGCAGCGCGGGCTTCCTTATTACCCATCAGGTTAAAGCGGTAGATGAGGTGAACCATTACGTAGCTGTGGATGGCATTCGTCCAGGTATCGCTGCGGTTGGTGGCGCTGTAGTTACGGCTGATGCTGCTGCGCTGTTTCAGGATATCAAACCACTGGACGCTGACCGTCGCATTTTTCTGCTTGAGGAAGTTCTGGCTGATCTGGGCATTCCAGATGAGTTCGTTGGTATTCATGCTCTTGTCGTCATAGCCACGGCGGCTCTGCTGCGAGATGTCGCTGCTGAACTGCATATTCCAGGGCAGGTTCAGGACGATGTTTCCGCCGTAGTTGAACATCCAGGTGTCACGGTTTCCGCTCTGCTGCATGTCATTACGGGCGTGCTGGTAGTTCATGCCTCCGTTCACGCCTACCTCCAAAAGGTCATTACGGTAGTTCAGACGGAGGTTCTCGCCCAGGTTGATACTGCGTGTGGTGGCTTTCTGCAGCAGGCCGAGACGGTCCATATAGCTGAACAGACCGTTCATGTCCAGTTCTCCGTCGATGTACTGTCTGGCTCCGTCGTCCAGGTTACTGCTGATATAGCCTACGTTATTGGAATAGTTGAGATTCTGATTGAAATGCAGGTTGAAGCTCTTCTTGGAACCTATGGCGGTATTGAATCCCATCCAAGTGCCGGCGTTCCAGCTGCCGTCAATGTTCATGGGACGGCTGTAGCTGCGTCCGCTCTCGGTATCATAGATGGTGGCATTGCTGATGCTGCGGCGGTTGATATTGCCCCAGGCGCTGATGTTCCATCCCATCTGGCGCTCTGTAAGATAGTCATTGTAGTCAATATTGAAGCGGTCGCTCCATGAGCTTTTCAGACCGGAGTTACCGGTACTTACATAAAGTGGGTTGCTGGTATCCATCACCTCTATCAGGTTGACCATCGAGGGCTGGTTCATTGTGCCGTTATAGCGGACACGCAGCTGGCTGGTGTCGCTGATCTTCCAACGGAAATTGAAGCGTGGCGCCCAGTTCTGGATATGGCGTACAATGGAGGTGTCCACGGCTCCCCGCTGGTATTCCATATCGGTACGCTGGGGCTGGAAGTCCACTCCCGCATTGAAGCGCAGCTCCTGTCCGTTCTCGAACTTGCTGGTATGGCGCAGCATCAGGTTTACCGACTGGTTCAGTTCGCGGTAAGTGGCGTACTGGCTGTTCTGGGCATCGCGCACCAGGTTGCTCAGGTCGATACCGTAGCTTGAGAAATCCATGCCGTTATAGGTTCCGTTGTACAGGTCCAGTGCCGTCACATCGGTCAGGCCGTGATCCGCCAGCGCTTTCTCCAGCTGGTCATACACCATCATCTCGCGGTCGCTGTCCTGGAACCGGTACTGTATCTGGTAGCTGCCCTGCAGTACCGTCCCCTTCAGGATAGGTTCGGTATAGCTCAGGCGGCCCTGATAGTTGTAATTCTTGGAGGGGGACTCGGTATTCTGGTAGGTGGCGGTCTTCTCGCCGTTGCGCTGGTAGTAATTCACCAGCGAGCGGCTGTAGGACTTGCTGTTGCTCTCGCTGTACGAACCGCCCAGATTCAGGGTGAGGTTGCGGCCCGGTACCACCAGGCGGCGGTTGACCTGCAGGTCACCGTTTACATTGTTGCTCCAGCTGTTGCCGTCATTGAAACGCTCATTGCCGTTCACCCTTATATTGTTAGGGTCCGCCCAGGTCTTGTACTCTTCTACGGGATCGGTCAGACCAGCCTCAAAGGGGCTCTCGTTAAAGGTTACGCTATGGTTATGTGAGAAGTTGTCTCCGTTGGAATGGCTGAAGTTGGGCCGGAACAGGATATTGGTCATACTGTCGGGGAACCACTCCAGGCGGAAGTTGGCATTCACGTTCTGATTCATGTTCTGTCCCTGGCTTTTGGAGTTGGAGAACTGGCTCTTGCCGCCTGGCAGGTACATCTCCTGGTTGGTCTTGTTCTCGCTCTCGCTGTCGGTCCTGCTGTAACGTACGTTTCCACCCATTTTCAGCAGGCCGGCAGAATAGTCGGGCTTGCCGTTCTCCCAGGCGAAGGTGACACCGCCCATGGTGCTGGTGGTGATTCCGCTGTTACCTCCGCCCCAGCGGCCGCGGCCGTCATTAGTGTTGTTGCGGCTTCCCACTATCGAGGTGTAGCTATTATCCAGAAAACGGTTCACGTTAAAGTTACCCGAGTAGCGGTCGGCTGTGCCGTAGGCTCCGTCAAAGTTGCCTACCCAGCCGTCCTTCATTCCCTTCTTAACGGTCAGGTCCAGCACGGTCTCCTCCTCGCCGTCATCTATGCCGGTAATACGGCTGTAGTCACTCTTCTTGTCGTATGCCTTCAGCTTCTTAATCAACTTGCTGGGCAGGTTCTTCAGCGCCATTTTGGTATCGTTCTGGAAGTACTCCTTACCCTCCACCATTATCTTGCTTACGCTCTTGCCGTTGATCTTGATGTTGCCGTCATCGTCAATCTCCGCTCCGGGCAGCTTACGTACCAGTTCCTCCAGGGCAGAGCCCTCGGTCAGACGGAAGGCTTCGGCATTATAGACGAAAGTATCAGCCTTCATCTCCACCTGGGCCAGTTTGGCCACTACCTCTGCCTCGTTCAGCAGGCGGCTGTTCTCCTGCAGGGTCAGGGTTCCCACATTCACGGTCTTGGCGCCCTTACCTAACGTCAGGTTCTTGAACTGGGTGGTATAACCTACGTATGACACACGCAGAATGTAGTTTCCGGCCTTGACGGCAGGCAGCTTGAACTTACCTTCGGCATCAGTCAGCACACCGGCGGCCTGTGCGCTGTCCTTAGGTTGCAGCAGCACAACGGTGGCAGCCAGCAGCGCCTCGTTATTAGAGCCGTCCATAATCAGTCCGCTTACTGTCACCTTCTGTGCCATCATCACCGGACACAGCAACATTACCATTATATATAATAAGAAGCGCTTCATTTAATTCTTAATTCACAATTTATAATTCATATAGGTTTCGGAAGCTGCGCTTCCTTTTAGGGGCAAGGGGCAAGGAGCAAAGGGCAAGGGGCAAGAGGATTGTTATACCCCTGTTACGGTATTGTCCTTTTAACTTCTCTTTTAAGACCCGACCTTTGGGTGTATGGTTTAATTATTGCGGCGCAAAGTTAGCATTTTTTTCACTTTTTATAAACAATGTATGCCGTTCAATGCGCGATGTCTAAGGTTTTTTGTATTTTTGCGGCAATTTTGTACAGACTTCTTAACAAATGATAATGAAACAAGACGTAATCATCAGCCAAAACCTGCAAACTGACCTGCAGCAAGCCATCGGGCGCTGTCCGCATGACAAACTCTTTGTCCTTACCGACACAACCACCCTTCAGCTCTGCTGGCCCGTTATACGGGACTACCCTTACCTGCAGGAGGCGCGGATGATAACCATCGGAGCTACGGACGAGCACAAGACGCTGCAGACACTCTCCAGCGTATGGGAAGCCCTGCAGCAGGGAGGCGCTACCCGCCACAGCCTGCTTATCTGTCTGGGCGGCGGCATGGTTACGGACCTTGGCGGCTTTGCAGCCAGCACCTTCAAGCGCGGCATTCAGTACATCAATATCCCCACCACCCTATTGAGTATGGTAGATGCCAGTGTAGGGGGAAAGACAGGTATCAACTTCGGCGGACTGAAGAACGAAATCGGCGTCTTCAACTGCGCCAGCTCCGTTATCCTCTGCGCTGACTTCCTGCGCACCCTGGATGCCTGCAACATCCGCTCCGGCTATGCCGAGATGCTGAAGCACGGCATCATCAGCAATACCGCCAACTGGGCAGAGCTTATCAACTTTGACCTGGATAATATTGACTACGACTGCCTACAGCAAATGGTAGCCAAAAGCGTAGCCATTAAGGAGCATATAGTAGAGGAAGACCCTACGGAGCAGGGAATCCGCAAGGCCCTGAACCTGGGCCATACAGCCGGCCACGCCCTGGAGAGCCTGGCCCTGGAGGAGAACCGCACCGTCCTGCACGGCTATGCTGTGGCATGGGGCCTGGTATGCGAACTGTACCTGAGCGCCAAACGCCTGGGCTTTCCGCATGACAAGCTGAACCAGACACTGCAGTTCATTAAGGAGAACTATGGTGTGTTTACCTTCGACTGCAAGCAGTACGACAAATTGTATCAGTTCATGACGCATGACAAGAAGAACCAGTCAGGCATCATCAACTTTACCCTGATGGCAGATATCGGTGATATCCGCATCAACCAGAATGCCTCGCGCGAGGAGATTCTGGAGATGCTGGATTTCTACCGCGAGAGTATGGGATGCTGAAACACCCCTGCCACATATTACGGATAATTCCCAATCCCCAAAAAACTGAGGCAGCCTAATAGCTGTCTCGTTTTTTTGTCATACCTTTGCAGCATGGAAAGAAAAGACTTTGAGATAATGGCCCCTGTGGGCTCACCTGAATGCCTGGCAGCTGCCTTGAGAGCGGGAGCTGACAGCATCTACTTCGGTATTGAGAACCTGAACATGCGTGCCCATTCTGCCAGCACGTTCAGCATTGATGACCTGAAGCGCATAGCCGGGGAATGCCGTCTGTGCGGTGTAAAGAGTTACCTGACGGTCAATACCATTATATATGGCGAGGATCTTCCTTTGATGCGTCAGATTCTGGATGCCGCCAAAGAGGCCAACATCAGCGCTGTGATAGCCAGCGACATTGCCGTAATGAGCTATTGCAACCAGATAAGTCAGGAGGTACACCTGAGCACGCAGCTGAACATCTCCAACATCGAGGCCCTGCGCTTCTATGCCCGGTTTGCCGATGTGGTGGTGCTGGCGCGTGAGCTGAATATGGATCAGGTGGCCGAAATCTACCGCTGTATTCAGGAGGAGCACATCTGCGGCCCCAAGGGGGAACTGATACGCATAGAGATGTTCTGTCACGGCGCCCTGTGCATGGCCATCAGCGGTAAATGCTACCTGAGCCAGAGCAACTGGGGACGCAGCGCCAACCGCGGGGAATGTATGCAGCTGTGCCGCCGCCGCTATACGGTAACGGATGTGGAGACGGGTACGGAACTGGACATTGAGAACAAGTACATCATGAGCCCCCGTGACCTGAAGACCATCGGGTTCCTGGACCGTCTGATGGATTCCGGCGTAAGGGTGATGAAGATAGAGGGTCGCGCCCGCGGTCCCGAATACGTGGATACGGTGGTCCGCTGTTACAACGAGGCCATCGAGGCTGTGTTGCATGACAGGAACCACCCCGAGGAGCCCCCCCTCTTTACCGAGGAGCAGAAAGCCCAGTGGGACGAACGGCTGAGCCGTGTATTCAACCGCGGCTTCTGGGACGGCTACTATCAGGGCAGCACCATCATGGAATACACAGCCAACTACGGCAGCCTGGCTAAAGAGAAGAAGGTATATTGCGGCAAGGTAGTCCGCTACTTCAGCAAGTTAGGCGTAGCTGAGTTCAAGATTGAGGCCTGCGAGCTGAACAAGGGTGACCAGATTATGGTTACCGGCCCCACCACAGGATGTCTGCGCCTGACGGCAGACGAAATCCGCGATGACCACGGCCCCGTAGATACAGCCAGAAAAGGCTGGTGCATCAGCATCTCAACCGGAGGAACGAAAGTGAGACGCAACGACAAACTGTTTGTGATAAACAGCAGCCTCACCCCCACCCCCTCTCCCGTGGGCGAGGGGAGATAATAATGATCAATGTTCAATAAATGAAACACCGCCTTGAATCTTTGGATGCCCTGAGAGGCATGGACTTGCTTTTTTTAGTCGCTATTTCCGATATCATAGAGGAACTGGCGGAGGTAATAGACACACCCTGGATGGCATCCGTAATGGAATGCTTTACCCACAAGAAGTGGGAAGGATTCTCGCCCTGGGACCTGGTGATGCCCCTTTTCATGTTCATGGCTGGTGTGGCCATACCATATAGCCTCGGGAAATACCGAGAGGAAAAAATCAAAATCTCCAATCTTTACTGGCGGTTAGGGAAGCGTGTACTGCTCTTGTGGATATTCGGCATGATGGTACAGGGGAATCTGATAGCACTCGACCCCAATCGGATTTACCTCTTCACCAATACCCTGCAGGCCATTGCCGTGGGTTATTTCTTCAGTGCGATTATATTTCTGCATACCGGCTGGAAAACACAGATTGGCATAGCCGTCGGATTACTGCTGACCTTCTGGGCTGCTATGGAATTTGTCACCATTGGCGGCTACGGGGGTGGCGACTACACACCACATGGCAACTTGGCAGAGGGCATTGACAACATGGTATTGGGACGCTTTCGCGATACAGCGCAGATTATCGACGGGCAGGTAGTGGTTAGGGAGTCATACACCTACACATGGATTCTGAGCAGCCTGAACTTTGTGGTAACGGTGCTCTCAGGTGTTCTTGCAGGTGAAATACTTCAAAAAGTGAAGAATGAAGAGTTAAGAGTGAAGAATGATAGTAACAAATCAGGCGAAAAGGGAAGTTCAGATTCTTCACTCTTTACTTTTCACTCTTCACATCTCTTAATCATTGGCATCGCCATGGTAGTATTGGGTTGGACTTGGGGCATCGTGCACCCCGTTATCAAGCACATCTGGACGGGCTCTATGGTCTTGGTGAGCAGCGGTTACTGTTTCCTGCTGATGGGAATCTTCTACCTGTGGATTGACCGCCTGGGGCACAACAAACACCTGACCGTGCTGAAGGTTTATGGCATGAACAGCATCACGGCTTATGTGGTGAGTCATGTCATCAGCTTCCGTAGCATCAGCAAGTCCCTCTTCTTCGGACTGGAGCAGTATGTGGGCGATTACTACGACTTCATCATCCAGTTGAGCAACGTCACCATCCTGTTTATCATCCTCTATATTATGTACCGCAAGAGGATATTCCTGAGGGTATAGGTCTCTCTCATAGGAATAAAAATAAAACGAGTTTTTTTGCGGTTAAATCACTCACCAAATCGTATCTTTGAGCCTGCTTCGCAGCCTCGAAGATAGGCTGCACCTCGGAAAAACTCAAATAAAATTTGGTTTTTCTCTCGGTTTGCACTATCTTTGCCCCCACTTTATTGATACATTATATATTTTATGAGTGTTACTACACTGAATCACCTGATGGAACAGACTGTGGCCAAGTTGTCAGAAAGCAGCTCGTTACGTGGACTGTTCCACAAGCACAAAGACGGTGAACCCTATCCCTCCGGAAATGTTCTGGCCGAGATTGTAGATCTGTGCCGCGCTATCATCTTCCCTGGTTTTTACGGAAATTCCACACTGAACAGTCAGACGCTACACTACCACATAGGTATGAATGTAGAGCGCCTGTACACCCTGTTGTGGCAACAGATCCAGGCAGGACTCTGTTTCTGCAAGGAGGATGACGGATGCAACGGCGAACGGGCCTGCCTGGCGGCTAAGGCTCAGGAGCTGGCAGCGGCCTTTATGGCGAAGCTGCCGCAGCTGAGAAGTATTCTGGCTACCGATGTGGAGGCTGCCTATAACGGTGACCCCGCAGCGGAATCCTACGGCGAGGTTATCAGTTGCTACCCTGTTATCAAGGCGGTGACCAACTACCGTATTGCCCATGAGCTGCTGTTGCTGGGTGTTCCCCTGATTCCCCGTATCATAACGGAGATGGCCCATAGCGAGACGGGAATTGACATTCACCCGGGTGCTACCATCGGTGACCACTTTACCATAGACCACGGAACGGGCGTGGTGATAGGCGCTACCTGCATCATAGGCAGTAATGTGAAGCTGTATCAGGGCGTTACATTGGGTGCCAAGAGTTTCCCCCTGGATGAGAAGGGCAATCCCATTAAGGGTGTTCCCCGCCATCCGATTCTGGAGGATGATGTGATTGTGTATAGCAATGCTACCATCCTGGGCCGTATTACCCTGGCCAAGGGTACGGTGGTTGGCGGTAACCTGTGGGTAACAGAGAGTACGCAACCCGGCGAACAGTTGGTTCAGGCCAAGAAGCGAAAGAGCCATGTGGTAAGGCCCGAGGACTGGGGAGGACTATAAAAGGGAAAGAAATTCAAAATTCAATATAATAATTTCATGGAGTTTGAAATGATTGCCAAGACCTTTCAGGGTCTTGAAGAGGTGCTGGCCAAGGAACTTACGGACCTGGGGGCAGACAATATACAGATAGGCAGACGCATGGTAAGCTTTACCGGCGACAAGGAAATGATGTACCGTGCCAACTTTCAGTTGCGTACGGCTATCAGGATTCTGAAACCCATTAAGCACTTCCGCGCTACCAGCGCCGATGAAGTGTATGATGCCATCAAGGCGATTGACTGGACCGAGTACCTGACCAACGACACTACCTTTGCCGTGGACAGTGTGGTGTTCAGCAATGAGTTCCGTCACAGCAAGTTTGTGGCTTACAAGGTGAAGGATGCTATAGTGGACCAGTTCCGCGAGAAGACAGGCAACCGCCCCAACATCCGTATCAACAATCCTGACCTGCAGCTGCACATCCATGTGGCAGAGTATGACTGTACCCTCTCATTGGACAGCTCAGGCGAAAGCCTGCACCGCCGCGGCTACCGTCAGGAGAGTGTGGAAGCGCCCCTGAACGAGGTGCTGGCGGCCGGTATCATTATGCTGACAGGATGGAACGGACAATGTGACCTGATAGACCCTATGTGCGGAAGCGGTACCATCGCCATCGAAGCTGCGCTGATAGCCAGAGGTATTGCACCGGGTGTTTACCGGAAGGAATACGCCTTTGAGAAGTGGCCCGACTTCGATCAGGAGCTCTTTGACAAGATTTATGAGGATGACAGTCAGGAGCATCCCTTCGAACATCATATCTACGGCTATGACATCAGCCGTCCTGCCGTTGCGATTGCTACCACCAATGTGAAGGCCGCCGGCCTGAGCAAGGAGGTAAGCATCCAGCAACAGGATTTTGCCAACTTCACGCAACCACAGGAGAAGAGCGTCATCATCACCAATCCGCCCTATGGCGAGCGTATCTCAGCTCCCGACCTGCTGGGCCTGTACAAGATGATTGGCGAACGCCTGAAACATCAGTTCGTGGACAACGAGGCATGGATACTAAGCTACCGCGAGGAGTGTTTCGACCAGATTGGCCTGAAGCCCTCGCTGCGCACGCCGCTGTTCAACGGCAGTCTGGAGTGCGAATTGCGTAAGTACCAGATATTCAGCGGCAAGTTTAACGAGATGCGTGCCGAGGGCGGTGACATCAAGACGGCCAAGGAGCGTCGCATGATGGCAGACCACAAACGCTTCAAGCAGCACCGCGAGTTCAAGGACAAACTGGAGGAGAATCCCAAGGAGAGGATGCGCAAGCCCAGGAGGGATGACTGGGGCGAGGACAGGCGCGACTTCAAGAAGGGAAAGGGCGACCGTGACCGCAAGGACTTCCGCAAGGAAGGCGGCAGAAGCTTTGACCGCGGCCCCAGGAAATCCTTCGACCGCAAGGGCGGCGACAAGAAATACGGTAAGAAAAGATTTTTCGACAATAATGATGAAGATTAAACTGTTATTGGCCTCTTTGCTTATTTTGGCCACACAGGCGATGGCACAGAAACTGTTTACATTGGAGGAACTGAACTTCGGCGGCAAGAACTACAGCGTTTCCGTTCCGAAGCGCTGGAGCTACAGCTGGCAGGAGGGGAAACTCATCTTCAGGGACGGCGACAAGACGGTTCAGGTGAACCCTGCCACAGGCAAGACGACTGAGTATCAGGAGCCTGAGAAGCAGAACAGGCCCAATCCCAGGGGGCTGCTGGAATGGTGCAAGGCTTCGAATGCCGCCGCCTTCCATCGTGACAACAACCTGTGGGTCCGCTATGCTGACGGACGTGATGTGCAGATTTCAAAGGACGGTTCACGCGAGATTGTCTATGGCAAGAGTGTGCACCGTGACGAGTTCGGTATCTACAAGGGTACCTTCTGGAGCAACAGCGGCAGGAAGCTGGCTTTCTACCGTATGGATCAGAGCATGGTAGCTGACTATCCGCAGGTGAACACCTTCAGGCGTGAGGCTGAGCTGGAGCCTGACAAGTATCCTATGGCCGGCATGACCTCGCATCAGGTTACGGTAGGTATCTTCGATTTGGAGACGGAAAAGACCGTATATCTGAATGTGGGTGACCCTACGGACCGTTATTTCACGAATATAGCCTGGGGACCGGATGACAGGACGCTGTACCTGTATGAGCTGAACCGCGACCAGAACCGTTGTACGCTGGATGCCTATGATGCGGAGACGGGCAATAAGGTCAGGACACTCTATACCGAGACGAGCGATAAGTATGTGGAACCCCTCCACCCCATTACCTTCCTGCCCTGGGACAGCAGTAAGTTCATCTACTGGAGCTGGAAGGACGGCTTTACACACCTGTACCTGATGGATACGGCCGGAAAGGAGCTGGGTCAGCTGACCGGCGGCAAATGGGTGGTGAAGGATATTGTGGGCTTCTGCCCTGCAACTAAGAGTGCCATCCTGATTACGAAGGAGGCCAATGACCTGCAGCGTAATATATACAGGCTGGATCTGAAAACAAAGAAGCGTACCCTGCTGGACAACGGGAAGGGTGTGCATCAGGCCCGCCTCTCGGAAGACGGCCTGTGGGTGCTGGATACCTGGCAGGAGCCGGATGTGCCCCGTGCCTGTGCTGTTACCAATACCAAGACGGGCAAGAGTATTCTCTTGCAGACGGCTCCCGACCCATGGGAGGGCTGGTATCAGCCTATCTTCGAGAGCGGAAGCGTGAAGGCGGATGACGGTGTGACTGACCTGTACTGGCGTATGGTGAAGCCGGCTGACTTTGACCCCGCTAAGAAATATCCTACCGTGGTTTACGTATATGGCGGTCCGCACGCACACAGCATAGAGGCTTCATGGCATTGGGCCAGCCGCAGCTGGGAGACGTACATGGCTCAGAAGGGCTATATCCTGTTCATACTGGATAACAGAGGCAGCGAGGACCGCGGCCGTGACTTCGAACAGGCTACTTTCCGTCATCTGGGTCAGGTGGAGATGCGTGACCAGATGAGCGGCGTGAACTATCTGAAGACGCTCCCCTACGTGGATGCTGACAGAATAGGTGTGCATGGCTGGAGCTTCGGCGGCTTTATGACGACTTCGCTGATGACGACTTACCCTGATGTATTCAAGGTGGGTGTGGCAGGCGGTCCTGTAATAGACTGGAAGTGGTATGAGGTGATGTACGGCGAGCGCTATATGGATACGCCCGAGCAGAACCCCGAAGGCTATGAGCAGACGAGCCTCATCAACAAGGCCAAGAACCTGAAGGGCAAGCTGCAGATTATCATCGGCATGAATGATCCTACCGTGGTGCCGCAGCATGCCTTGCAGTTCCTGAATGCGTGTGCCGAAGCCGGCACCCAGCCCGATTTCTTTGTCTATCCCGGTGAGGGCCATAATATGGCGGGGCACAAGAGTGTGCATCTGCATGAACGTATAACACAGTATTTTGAAGATTATCTGAAGCCCGCGAAGCGGTAAAATATAAATAATATGACAGAAACAAACAATTCCCTTTTTGAGGGGCCGATTCTCCTTTTAGGAAGTGGCGGTCGCGAGCACGCCTTAGCATGGAAAATTGCTCAGAGTAAGAAGTGCAAGAAACTGTTCATCGCACCGGGTAATGCCGGTACAGCTACAGTAGGCGAGAATATAAACATGAAGGCTGACGACTTTGATGCCATCAAGGTTTTTGTATTGAGAAACCGAGTCCAGATGGTAGTGGTTGGTCCCGAAGACCCATTGGTGAAGGGTATCTATGACTACTTCAAGAATGACCCCGAACTGAAGAACATTCCCGTTATCGGCCCCAGCAAGGCCGGAGCCGTACTGGAAGGCAGCAAGGATTTTGCCAAAGGCTTCATGCAGCGCCATAACATCCCCACGGCTGCCTACCGGACCTTTGACGGCGAGCACCTGCAGGAGGGTAAGGCTTTCCTGAAGACCCTGCAGCCGCCTTACGTGCTGAAGGCTGACGGCCTGTGTGCCGGCAAGGGTGTACTGATTCTGCCTACATTAGAGGAGGCTGAGAAGGAACTGGAGGAGATGCTGGGCGGTATGTTCGGCAATGCCAGCAGCCGTGTGGTTATCGAGGAATTTATGAGCGGTATAGAATGCTCTGTATTTGTATTGACCGATGGTAAGGACTATAAGATTCTGCCCGAGGCCAAGGACTACAAGCGAATCGGTGAGGGTGACACGGGCCTGAATACCGGCGGTATGGGCAGTGTAAGCCCTGTTCCCTTTGCCACAACGGAGTGGATGAGGAAGGTGGAGGACCGCATCATCCGTCCTACCGTTGAGGGCCTGGCTGCCGAGGGTATTGACTACAAGGGCTTTATCTTCTTCGGCCTGATTAACCGTACCAATACACTTACCGGTACACCGGAGCCTTATGTTATAGAATATAATGTACGCATGGGCGACCCTGAGACAGAGTCTGTGATGCTGCGCCTGAAGAGTGACATTGTGGACCTCTTCGAGGGTGTGGCTACGGGTACGCTGGCACAGCGCGGCATTGAGTTTGATGACCGCAGTGCCGTGTGTGTGATGCTGGTGAGCGGCGGTTATCCGGGCAGCTATCAGAAGGGCTATCCCATCAGCGGTATAGATGAGGTGGAGGGCAGTGTAGTCTTCCATGCCGGTACGGCTGTAAAGGACGGTGAGGTGGTTACCAGCGGCGGACGCGTGATTGCCGTCAGCAGCTATGGTGCCGACAAGGCTGAGGCGCTGAAGAAGAGTTTTACCGAGGCGCAGAAGATTCAGTTCCAGGATAAATACTTCCGCAGAGATATCGGAGCGGATTTGTAGGTCCTTCATTGAGATACAACAGGTTTCAGAATAAGGTTGCGGAGAGCTCGGTTACGATGCCTGTCTGCGTGGTACTGGCGACCCTTCTGTGGTGGTGGCCCCAGCGGGCTTTTGCTCTGGAGAATCTGCTGGGCTGGGTATTATGTGCGGTTACCACTTACATCTGCATGGAGACGAATACTACGCAGCACATTGTGCGTATCCGTACCCGTATGATGTCCTGCACCTGGCTTGTGCTGGCTTCCTGCATGATCTGCATGCACACTTGGGGGGCACCGGCCATCAGCGCCGCCTGTCTGACAATGAGTTATTACCTGCTGTTCCGCTGTTATCAGCTGTACGATTCCACGGCCTGGATTTACCACAGTTTCCTGTTTCTGGGGCTGGGCAGTATGTTCTCCCCCGTCATGCTGTTCATGGGCCTGATGTATTACATTTATCTGATATGCTTCCTGCGTTCCCTTACATGGCGGGGATTCTGGGCAGGCGTATTAGGAATGGCTACACCGTACTGGTGCCTGGCTATATGGTACGCTATGACGGGCAGGACGGAGGAGATTCAGGATTTCCTTACCTCGCCTATGGCATGGGAGCCGGTTTCGTGGCAGGGGCTGGCGGGTATGCCGACGGGCAATATGGTTACCGTGGGCATTGTCTTCCTGCTGAGCCTGACGGGGCTGATCCATTACATGCGTACCAGATACAATGATAAGATTCACGTTAGAATGATACTGTACATATATTCCATGCAGACTATACTGCTGATGATATATCTGCTGCTGCAACCGGGCCGGTATGAGACGGGCATGGCGCTGCTGGTTGCCAGTTCCAGTCCGCTTATAGCCCACTACTTCTCACTTACGGGAAGCTGGTTTAGCAATATGTTCTTCATGCTGTCCCTGCTGCTCTGCGGTACAATTGCGTATTTTAATCTATGGATGCCGTTTTAGCGTATATTATGTCCATGGGCTATTGGGGAATGGGCATTGCGGCTTTCGTGGCCGGGAGTGTATTCCCTTTCAGCAGTGAGACGTTGCTGGCGGGTCTGCTGTATGCCGGGCTGAAGCCGTGGTCACTGTTTGTGAGCGCTACCATCGGAAATGTGCTGGGCAGTATGTTCAACTACTGGGTGGGCAGCCTGGGGAAGGTGGAGTGGATTGAGAAGTACCTGCACATCAGGCGGGAGAAGGTGGAGAAGACGCAGCAATGGCTGCAGGGACGCGGAGCCTGGATGGGATTTTTCTGTTTCCTGCCGGTTCTGGGAAGTGCCCTGTCCGTGACGCTGGGATATATGAGGGCGAATGTGGGCTTCTCCTTCATCAGCATTCTGTTCGGCAAAGCCATACGTTACGGAATACTGATATTTATTCTTAACATGGTTAAAGGATGATAAATTTGGCCGGGAAGGATGTAAAAGAAAAAGAAAAATAGTATTTTTGCACTGCGAAACGATAAAAACAAACAAATAATACCTTTAAATGAAACAGTTCAGACTAGTTGACAACCTATTGGGTTGGATTACCTTTGCCATTGCGGCCTTCGTGTATTGCAGCACGATTGAGCCTACGGCAAGTTTCTGGGACTGCCCTGAGTTCATCACCACAGCTTACAAGCTGGAAGTCGGTCATCCGCCTGGGGCTCCCTTCTTTATGCTTACGGCAAACCTGTTTACCCAGTTTGTCAGCGACCCCGCACTGGTGGCCCGCATGGTCAACACCATGAGTGCGCTCTTCAGTGCCGCCTGTATCATGTTCCTGTTCTGGAGCATCAGCCACCTGGGACGCAAGCTGGTGGGCGAGAACGGGCAGCTGAAGAATATGGCTCAGCTGATTACCGTTGAGGCCAGCGCCCTGACGGGTGCTCTGGTCTATACCTTCTCGGATACCTTCTGGTTCAGTGCCGTGGAGGGTGAGGTATATGCTTACAGCAGCCTCTTCACAGCTGTGGTATTCTGGCTGATGCTGAAGTGGGAGGATCATGCCGATGAGCCCGGCAGTGACCGCTGGCTGATTCTGATAGCCTACCTTACAGGCCTCAGCATCGGTGTGCACCTGCTGAACCTGCTCTGCGTACCTGCCCTGGTTCTGGTATATTACTACAAGAAGAGCCGGAATGCGAACCTGAAGGGGGCTCTGCTCTCGGTTGTGGGCAGCGCCGCTCTTGTAGCAGCTGTTCTGTACGGTATCGTTCCAGGTATCGTTAAGGTGGGCGGATGGTTTGAACTGCTGTTCGTCAACCGGCTGAACTATCCCTTCAATACTGGTCTGATTATATACATTATATTATTAGTGGGCATCGTTCTGTGGAGCATCTGGGAGACCAGAAGGCAGAAGAACCGTTTGCGCATGAATATCTCGTACCTGCTCAGCGTGGGTATGCTGGGTATCCCCTTCTACGGATACGGTATCAGCAGCATCGTCTTAGGCGTTGTGATTCTGGCAGCCCTGTTTGTGCTGCTGCAGTTCAGGAAGGACGGCAAGGAGTTTGTATCGGCCCGTCTGATGAACTCCAGCCTGCTGTGTATGCTGATGATTATGATAGGATACAGCTCGTATGCCGTTATTGTCATCCGCAGCTCGGCCAATACGCCCATGGACCAGAACTCGCCCGAGGATATCTTTACCCTGGGTACTTACCTGAGCCGTGAGCAGTACGGTGACCGTCCCCTGCTGTACGGACAGGCCTATACCAGCCAGGTGCAGCTGAAGGTGGAGGGTAACTACTGTGTACCCGTCAGCAAGGAGAAAGGTGCCGTATATCAGCGCAAGGAGAAGGCCAGTCCTGAGGAGCCTGACCGCTATGAGATTCAGCGCTACGACCAGGAGTACGTTTATCAGCAGAATATGTTCTTCCCGCGTATGTACAGCAGCAGTCATGCTTCGGCATACGAGAGCTGGATGGGCGGCGTGAAGGGAACTACCAAGAGCTATGAGCGCTGCGGCGAGATGATTTCCGTGAAGATGCCTACCATGCTGGAAAATATCCGTTTCTTCCTGAGCTATCAGGTCAACTTCATGTACTGGCGTTACTTTATGTGGAATTTCGCCGGACGTCAGAACGATATTCAGGGCAACGGCGAGTGGGAACACGGAAACTGGCTTACAGGTATCCCCTTCCTGGATAACATGCGCCTGGGTGACCAGAGCAAGCTGCCTACAGAGCTGCGCCTGAACAAGGGACGCAACGTCTTCTACTGCCTGCCTCTGCTGCTGGGTCTGCTGGGCCTCTTCTGGCAGCTGTTCCGCAACACGCCCGAGAATAACAATGAGGGCGAGAAGCAGTTCGGTATTGTATTCTTCCTATTCTTCATGACGGGTCTGGCCATTGTTGTTTACCTGAACCAGACACCTATGCAGCCGCGTGAGCGTGACTATGCGTACGCCGGTTCGTTCTACGCCTTTGCCATCTGGGTAGGACTGGGTGTCGCCGCTGTGGCTGACTATCTGCAGAAGCTGATCAGGAACGATAAGCTGTGCGCCTGCCTTAGCTGCCTGTGCGTACTGGTTCCCCTGCAGATGGCCTCTCAGACGTGGGATGACCATGACCGTAGCGGACGCTTTACCTGCCGTGACTTCGGCCGTAACTACCTGCAGACCCTCTCGCAGGGCAATAATCCCATCGTATTCACCAACGGAGACAACGATACCTTCCCCCTGTGGTATGCTCAGGAGACTGAAGGTTTCCGCACTGACGCCCGTGTCTGCAACCTTTCCTATCTGCAGACTGACTGGTACATTGACCAGATGAAGCGTCCTGCCTATGACAGTCCTGCCGTTCCCATCCACTGGAGCCGTCTGGAGTATGTGGCCGGAACCCGCGAGGGCGTATCCGTACGTCCGGGTGTGCTGGAGCAGGCTATTGAGGCTTATAAGAATGACCCTGTTATGAGGAATCAGCTGCTGGGTGATAATCCGTACGAGCTGCATAACATTATTGACAAGTGGGTACTGAACCCCAACCCGGAACTGCAGATTTTCCCCACCGACTCTATTGTCCTGAAGGTTGACAAGGAGGCGGTACGCAAGAGCGGCATGATGATAGCCGGCGACAGCATCCCCGACTATATGCACATCAGCCTGAAGGGTAAACGCGCTGTATATAAGAGCGAGATGATGATGTACGAGATGCTGGCCCAGTGTAACTGGGAGCGCCCCCTCTACGTTGCCATTACGGTAGGCAAGGACAACTACGGCTGCCTGGGCGACTACTTCGTACAGGAGGGTCTGGCCAGCCGTATCACCCCCTTCAAGACCAGCGAGACGGGCCGCGACATAGATACCGACAAGATGTATGAGAATATTATGACACGCTTTGCCTTCGGCGGCGTGGACAATCCTGATATCTATCTGGACGAGACCGTCACCCGCATGTGCTATACCCACCGGCGGATGATTGCCCAGCTGGCAACCCGTATGCTGGAGGAAGGCAAGAAGGACAAGGTGGCCCGCCTGATAGCCTATGCCGAGAAGGTGCTGCCCCCCACTACCCTGCCTCATAACTATTCCGGCTACTCGCTGGATCTGGCACGTGCATGGATTGCTGTAGGTGACAAGCAGATGGCTGAGAAGATTGCCCTGCCCGTTGCCGTCAACTCAGCCGAGTACCTGAACTGGTACATGAGCCTGCCGGCCAAGATGCTGGTGCAGAGCGAGAGAGACTGTATGTACTACCTGTATCAGATGCGTGCGGCTACCGATGTGCTGCAAGCCTCAGGCAGCAGCAGGGCCAAGGAGATGACCGTGATGCTGAACACCTTCGGCAAGGCGCTGCAGGCTCATTTGTACGGCGGTTTGTCAGGCCTTGACACTTCCGCACAGGAGGAGGCTGAGGAAAGCGCCGAAGCTGACAGTTAGATTATGAGGTTCACTAACCACTAACCTCTAAAAGAAGCGCAGCTTCCGCTACTTAGATAAATGATTATTGAACAGCCCGCTATATTCCTCCGCTGGATGTTCCCGCATGCCTTATGGAGGATGGACCGCCATCAGAAGTCCGTTTACCTGACTTTTGATGACGGCCCTATTCCGGAGGCTACGCCTTTCATCCTGGATACCCTGGACCGCTACAATGCCAAAGCCACCTTCTTCATGGTAGGCGAGAATGCCGTGAAGTATCCCCATCTGCTGGAGGAGGTCCGCCGGCGAGGACATCAGATAGGCAACCACACGTACAACCACCTTTCAGGTATGAGACACTTTACGTGGACCTATCTGGCCAATATCAAGAAGGCTGATGAGGTGCTGCACACCCGTCTGTTCCGTCCGCCGCACGGATGGATCAGAACGGTACAGTACAGGGTTCTGAGGCATATAGGTATCAAGGTGGTAATGTGGGATGTGGTTACCCGTGACTACAGCCGTCTGCTCAATGCCGAGGATGTGCTGAATAATGTGAAGCGCTACACACGTCCGGGCAGCATTATCACCTTCCATGATTCGCTGAAAAGCATAGACAAACTGAAGCATGCGCTACCTGCCGCACTGGCATGGCTGCAAGAACAAGGATATGAGTTCCGCACCATTGAACAGTAAGGAACTGAAAGCCCAGGCCCAGCGTCTGGGCTTTGCTGCCTGTGGTCTGGCTCCTGCCGAGCCCGTCCAGGAGTGGTATGCCCGTCATTTCCGCAGATGGCTGCAGTTAGGGCTCTGTGCCGATATGGAATACATGCAACGGCACATAGATATGCGTCTGCAGCCTACTCTCCTGCACCCTGGTGTCAGGACCATCATCAGCGTAGCCCTAAATTACATGCCAGGGAACCAGCAACCCGGCATCAGCCTTTATGCCCAAGGAAAGGATTACCACGATGTGATGCGCCAGCGCCTCCTGTTACTGATGCAGCAGACAGGATTACAAGGACGCTGTTTTGTGGATACCGCCCCTGTACTGGAACGTTACTGGGCCTGGCGCACAGGTATTGGGGAGTTTTGCCGCAACAACTTAATCTCCGTTCCCGGCTACGGCCCCACTGTCTTCCTGGGTGAGATATTCGCGGAACAGGAGTCCGATCATTATGACCTGCCAATCTGCTCGCCACCACGGGATTATTCAGGATGGGAATCTCTCTGTCCCGCCCTCACCCCCGATGGCCTGGATGCCCGTCTGTGTCTCAGCTATCAGACTATCGAGAACCGTGGCGAACTGCCAGCCGACGTACAGTTGCGGCGCACCTTCTACGGTTGCGACCGCTGCCTGCGTGCCTGCCCGCAATTCAGGGAATCACACCCAACCACAGAAGAAGCCTTCCAACCCTCTTCCGAACTGCTGAACATGCAAGAGGAAGACTGGAGAACCCTAACGCCTGAACAGTATCAGTCCCTCTTCAAAGGCTCTGCGGTGAAAAGGGCCAAATATCAGGGACTCATCCGCAATATCCTGAACTGGAAGCCGTAGAAGGTTAGGGGTTAGGGGTTAGTAAGCTGTCAACAAAGAACGGTTCCTGTTCCATTATACAAAAAAAGAACGAAACTTAAGCTTCGCTCTTTCTCTTAGGTCGGGATGACAAGACTCGAACTTGCGACCTCGCGCCCCCCAGACGTGTGCGCTACCAACTGCGCTACATCCCGTTCCTTTGTTTTGTGGGTGCAAAGTTATGGCATTTTTTTGTTACATGCAAATTTTTGCGTAACTTTGTGCTCAAAATCAGTAATTTTGGATTGATGAGTCAATTTCTGACACTAAATTGCAGCCATATAAAGGGTCGGATAGTACTTCCGGCCAGCAAAAGCATCAGCAACAGGGCGCTGCTTATAAATGCCCTCGCAGGCAACCGGAATCTGCCCCTGAACCTGTCAGATTCCGATGACACGGATGTTATGCTCCGTGCCCTGCAGCAAATGCCCGACATTATAGATATAGGTGCGGCCGGAACATCCATGCGATTCCTGACGGCCTACCTCAGCGTTACGCCCGGCTGTCACGTAATCACCGGGACGGAACGTATGCGCCACCGCCCCATCTCCATCCTGGTGGAAGCCCTTCGCCAATTAGGCGCCGATATCACCAATGAGGGTGAGGACGGATTCCCGCCCCTGCGGATTACCGGCAACAAGGACCTGAAAGGCGGTGCGCTGACGGTACCCGGTGATGTCAGTTCGCAATACATATCAGCCCTGCTGATGATAGCGCCCACCCTTAGGAAAGGACTTCAGCTGACCCTGACAGGCAACATCGCCAGCAAGCCTTATCTGGAGATGACACTCAGCATGATGCGTGAGTTCGGTGCCCGGGCAGAATGGACCGCCGAGGACACTATCACCGTACAACCCAGCCCCTACAGCCAGCACGGCTACCACATAGAGAGTGACTGGAGTGCCGCCAGCTACTGGTACGAGGCCGTAGCCCTGGCAACGGAAGAGGATACCCGGATAGACCTGGCTGGCCTGCACCGGGAAAGTATCCAGGGCGACAGCAGGGTCAGCCGGCTGTTCAGTGAGTTGGGCGTGGAGACACAGTTCTTTACCGAGCCCGATGGAACGGAAATCACCAGGTTGCGGAAGAAGGGCGGTGTGAGCGGTTTCTTCCGCTGCGACCTTACCCATCAGCCCGATCTGGCACAGACCTTCGTAGTTACCTGCTGTATGCTGAACCTTCCGTTTCGCATCACAGGACTGCAGAGCCTGAGGATAAAGGAGACTGACCGCATCACCGCCCTGCAAAGAGAACTGCATAAGTTAGGCTATGACATCACGGAACAGGAGGGAAGCATCCTGTCATGGGACGGAACGCATGGTACAGCCCAGGAGAACCCGGCCATAGACACCTATGAGGACCACCGCATGGCCATGTCCTTTGCCCCCGCCTGTCTGCGCACCGGAAAAAAGCTGCGGATTAATAACCCCCAGGTGGTAAGCAAATCCTACCCCGCATTCTGGACAGACCTGGAGAAAGCCGGATTCAATATATGCTGATAATACTCTATATGGTGACAGCCCTTGCTGTCCTGGGAATTGTGGCGGCCCTTGCCCACCGGTGGCACAGCCGCCGGATGCCGGAAGGAGAGGAACCTGCGGTGAATCCCGCCGATATGGAATGCTGCGGCCAGCATGAGGTATGCGAGAAGGAAAGCCTGCTGGCTGCGGTCAGCAAACAAGTGGAATATTATGATGATGAGGAACTGGACCGCTTCAGGGGACGGGAAGGAGACAACTACACCGATGAGGAAGCCGAGGAATTCCGCAACGTAATGTACACCATGCGGTCAGAGGAAGTCGCCGGCTGGGTCCGGAGCCTGCAGCTCAGGGGAATAAATCTGCCCGATGAGGTGAAAGATGAGGTCTTTCTGATAGTTGGAGAGAGAAGAATGGCCTAAACTTTCATTCTAAATCCCCCACAGAACAATAAAAAGGAACGCGCGTACGTTATTATAAAAGCATGGAGAAGAGAAAATTTACAAGAGGGAACGTAAGCATGGGGCTACTCATGCTCATGCTGCTGTGCCTCATCTCAGCCTGCTCCATCAAGAAGAACACCCCCACCACCCGGTTCTATCACGCCATGACAGCACGTTTTAACACACTGTACAACGGCGAGGTAGCCTACCTGGAAGGTGAGGAAGCACAGCTGAAGTCACATCAGGACGACTACAACCGTCTGCTCCCCATGTACATCAGCACCAACAAAACCACAGCCGCCGTAGGGACCGGCAACTACGAAACCACCATCACCAAGTGCGAGAAGGCCATCAAGCTGCACAGCATGAAAAAGCGCCCCAAGGTGAATGCCAGCCAGAAGAAGGACGATAAGCTGAAAGCCTTCCTGGCCCGCAAGGAGTTCAACCCCTACATCTACCATGCCTGGCTGATGATGGCCGAAGCCCAGTTCCAGAAGGGTGAGTTCATCGAGGCCGCCAGCACTTACAACTACATCATCCGCCTGTATTCCACCCAGCCCGAGATAGCCAGCGTCGCCAAGGCCCGGCTTGCCCGCTGCTACGTAGCCATGGACTGGGCCTACGATGCCGAGGACGTACTGAACAAAATGAAGCGTGACAGCATCTCACGCCTGGGACAGAAGGAGAAGGACAACACCACGGCAGCCTACCTGGTTCTTACCGGACAGTATGAGGAGGCCATCCCCTATGTGGCCAAAACCGTCAAGAACACCAGACGGAAGCAGCAAAAGACCCGCCTGAAGTTCCTGCTGGGCCAGTTGTACCAGCAGACAGGACAGAACGAAGAGGCCTACAAAGCCTATGCACAGGTAATACGCGCCAATCCACCCTACGAAATGGCATTCAGCGCCCGTATTGCCCAGACCGAGGTAATGCCCCCAAGCAAGTTCAGCCAGATGATAGCCCAGCTCAAACGGATGGCCAAAAGCGACAAGAACAAGGATTATCTGGACAAAGTCTATTACGCTATGGGCAACATCCACATGAACATCGGGGATACCACCCGCTGTATCCATGCCTGGGAAAAAGGTGTAAAGGACGGCACCAAGAACGGGCCCGACAAAGCCATGTTGCTGCTGAAACTCAGCAACCTGTACTGGGAAATGGAAAAGTACATAGATGCCGCCCGGACCTATAAGGCCTGCGTGGCCATTCTGGACAAAGAGCATGAGGAATACAAGGAGTCAGACCGCCGGAGCAGAATCCTGACAGAGCTGGAGCCCCATCTGAGCGCTGTAAAGCTGCAGGACAGCCTCCAGGCCCTTGCCAAGATGCCCGAGGCTGAATATCTGGCCGCTATCGACCGCGTCATAGAACAGTTGAAGAAGGAAGAGAAGGAAGCCGAGAAGAAAGCCGCACAGAACAACCCCAACGGCCAGCGCCCGGCAGCCAACAACCAGCAGCCACAGACCAACAGGCCCGTAGCGGCCAATACCGGAATGAGGAACCAGCAGCAGGGGCCGTGGTACTTCTATAACCCCACAACCGTGAAGCGCGGACTGGAGGAATTCCAGCGCAGATGGGGACAGCGCAGGAACGAGGACCTGTGGCGTATCAGCAACAAAGCCTCCTACGCAGCAGCCGCCGGCATTGAAGACGAAGCCTTCAGCGAAGAGACAGGCGGTGATGACGACAGCCTGTACGGTTCGGCCGATACGGATTCAACGGATATAGAGAAGAATGACTCGCTACAGAATGATCCCCACCACAGGGAATACTACCTGAAACAGATACCGTTCACCGAGGAGCAGATGGAAGCCTCCAATGCCATCCTCAGCGACGGCCTCTACAACGCCGGAATCCTGGAGCAGGAGAAGTTGGAGAACTGGCTGCTGGCCGAGAAAACCATGCAACGCCTGCTGACCGACTTCCCCGAGCATGAGAATATTGACAACATCTACTACCATCTGTTCCTCCTCTACGGCCGCCTGGGCGAAACTGAGAAAGCGGAATACTACCGCGCCCTGCTGCTGGAGGAATATGCCGACACCAAGTTAGCCGCCCTCCTGGGCAACCCCAACTACGAGATGATAGCCCGTAACGGAACACACGTCGAAGACTCCGTTTACGCCGCCTCATACGCAGCCTATCAGGCAGCAGACTATGCCGAGGTAGAGAAGAACTACCAGTTCAGCACCGAGAATTTCCCCACAGGCCGCAACCGCGCCCGAATGCTCTTCATACGTGCCATGAGCCAGCTGTACGGAGGGGAGCGTGACAGTTTCCTGGTAAGCCTGAAGGAAGTGGTGCAGAAGTTCCCCAAGGAAGAAGTCACCGAGATTGCCAACGCCATTGTCAACGGACTGAATGAGGGCCGCCTGCTGAGGGACGACCGCTACGATGCCAGCAGCATTTGGGGCCGCAGAACCCGCCAGGCCACAGGCGACAGCACCCAGGTGGTACCCGAACTCAAGGATGACCGCTATGGCAACTTCGTCTTCGTACTCGCCTATCCCACCAACAGCCTGGACGAGAACCAGCTCCTCTTCGAGGTGGCAAGATACAACTTCACCTCCTATATGGTCAGGAACTTCGACATAGAAATCATAGAGACCCAGGGCATCACCATGATGTGCGTAAAGGGATTCCTGTCGTATGACGAAGTCCACTCCTACGCCCAGACCCTCTATGCCGACAAGCACATGAACACCCTGCTGGAAGGCATCCGCACCCTGCTGATATCCGAGGCCAACCTGAAGATGATTGGCACAGACTTCAGCTTTGATGACTACAAGGCCTTCTACGAAGAGAAGTTCGCCCCGATGGAGATTCCCGAGGACCTGCAGATAGACGAACCCACCGACCTGCAGATCATTGATCCCGACGATTATGTTCCGGAGGAGAAAGAAAGCGAAGAGACTGAGGAGCAGGAAGATGATTTCCCATGGGGATTCTGATGAGAGTGAATTCAAAATTCAAAATTATGGAATCACGAATACAAGGATCTCCAATCAGACAAAACAGCAAACGGTAAACAGTAAACGGTAAACCAACTCTAAAAAAAATGAATTATAAACTGCTTTGGGTAGATGACGAGATAGAGTTGCTGAAGGCACATATCCTGTATCTGGAGAAAAAAGGATACATCGTAGAGACCGTCACCAACGGATACGATGCCCTGGACCGTTGTGCGGAAGAAACCTTCGACCTGATTCTGCTGGACGAGAACATGCCCGGCCTGAACGGACTGGAGACCCTGAACCGCATTAAGGAACAGACACCCGGCACACCCGTGGTAATGGTAACCAAGAGCGAGGAAGAGAACATCATGGAGCAGGCCATCGGAGCTAAGATAGCCGACTACCTGATCAAGCCCGTCAATCCCACCCAGATTCTGCTGACACTGAAGAAGAACCTGCACCAGAAGGAGATACTGACGGAACAGCAGACAAGCGCCTACCAGCAGGACTTCGGCAAGATAGGCATGCAGATCAATGACTCCCTGTCGCTGGAAGAATGGATTGAGGTTTACAAACGCATCACCTACTGGGAGCTGCAGCTCTCCGAGACAGACAGCGCCATGAAGGAAATGCTGAACATGCAGCGCACCGAAGCCAACACAGAGTTCACCAAGTTCATCCGCAAGAACTACATCCGCTGGATGAGCCGGCCCGAGGAGCGCCCCGTCATGAGCCCCGACATCTTCAAGCACAACGTATTCCCCCACCTGAACAACGGCGAGAAGGTATTCCTGGTAGTCATTGACAACTTCAGGTATGACCAGTGGCGCATGCTCTACAACGAGATTGCCGACCTCTTCAACATTGAGGAAGACCTCTATTGCAGCATCCTGCCCACCGCTACCCAATACGCCCGTAACGCCATCTTCAGCGGTCTGATGCCCGACGTGATAGAACGCATGTTCCCCAACCTGTGGGTAGATGAGGACAGCGAGGAAGGCAAGAACCTGAACGAAGCCCCCCTGGTGCAGACCCAGTTTGACCGCTACAGGCGCAAAAACACCTTCAGCTACCACAAAATCAATGACTCACAGGCAGCCGAGAAACTGGTGCAGCAGTTGCCCAACCTGCAAAGGTATGACCTGAACGTAGTAGTGATGAACTTCATAGATATGCTCAGCCATGCCCGCACCGAAAGCCGCATGGTACGCGAACTGGCCAGCAACGAGGCAGCCTACCGCAGCATCACCCAGAGCTGGTTCCGCCACTCCCCCGTAGGTGACCTGTTCAGGGCCCTGGCTGCCAGTGACTACACCATCGTACTGACAACTGACCACGGCAGCATCCGCTGCTACAACCCCGTAAAGGTAGTAGGCGACAAGAATACCAACACCAACCTGCGGTACAAGTTAGGCAAGAACCTCAGCTATAACCCCAGGGAAGTCTTTGAGATCAAGGAGCCTCATCAGGTAGGCCTTCCCCGTCCCAACCTCAGTACCACCTACATCTTTGCCACGGGCGACGACTTCTTCGCCTACCCCAACAACTACAACTATTACGTACAGTATTATAAAGACACCTTCCAGCACGGAGGCATCAGCATGGAGGAAATGCTCATACCCCTGATTACACTGAGAGGGAAGAAAAGATAACAGGAAGCCTTATGGAAATAACATTCACCGAAGAGAATATCAGCCAGGCCGCCCGCCAGTTTGCCGATGCGATGGGTGAGAACACCGTCTTCGCCTTCTACGGAAAGATGGGAGCCGGAAAGACCACCTTCATCAAGGCCGTATGCCGGCAGTTAGGCGTACAGGATACCGTCACATCCCCCACCTTCGCCATTGTAAACGAATATGAGGCAGCCCAGGGCCGCCCCATATATCACTTTGATTTCTACCGTATCAAGAAGGTCTCCGAAGCCTATGACATGGGCTGCGAGGAATACTTCTACAGCGGCCATCCCTGCTTTATAGAATGGCCCGAGCTGATAGAGGAAGTACTGCCCGAGGAAACGGTCAGCGTCACCATCGAGGCACTGCCCGACGGCCTCAGACGGTTAGTTTTCTAACGACTCACCGTACTCCAGCTCACCATCTACCACCCAGCGGAGATCCTCAGGGTCAAACTCCCCGATCTTCTCCTTCCGGGCTTTCTTGGCAATATAGTCCGCTACGGCATCTATGTCAATGTCCACCTCGTCCTCGTCGCCGGTCTTGTCCAGCAACGAAACGTAGTACTCACCAATCACATCCAGGAAGTAATACAGGTCATCCTCCGTGAATTTCTCCTTCACCTCCTGTGGCAGGTAGTTCTTGATAAACTCCACCGTCAGGCGGTCATCCTCGGCATCAGCCAGGAAATCGTCTTCAATATTTCCCATACGCTACAGGATGCTCTTCAGTTTTTCCTCGAAGGCGGGACGGGCAGCAGCGCCCACAATCTTGTCCACCACCTCACCGTTCTTGATAAAGAAGATTGAGGGAACGTTACGGACACCGAACCTTACGGCCAGATCCTCATCCTCCTCCACATCACACTTACCGATGATAGCCTGACCCTCATAATCCTGAGCCAAGGCGTCAATGATAGGACCTACACGCTTGCAAGGGCCGCACCATGTTGCCCAGAAGTCCAGAACGATGGGCTTACCCGTTGCTACAAGCTGTTCATAATTCTCACTGTTAATAATCTGTGCCATACCTAATATAATTTATAAAGGGTAAATAAATATAGTTATTATTCTCTCATTTTGTTTTCAGATTCAGTCAATCCGGTACGAAGTCCACTCGCTGGAGTTCAGATAATCCATCAGACCCTTGGTGACATGATAGCACTTGGTCCTGGACTTCATGTGCAGCACCTGGGAAGTCCCGCCGCACACATTCCACTTCACCTCAATCATCGGAGCGGAGTCCTCTCCGGCCCGCTGCTGCTGCATCTCCTGGATATGCCGGCTCAGTTCCTCCACCCCGTTACTGTCCAGGTGGTTGGCATCAAAGGTAATGGTAATACTGTGAATCAGCTGGTCCTTCACATCCGGCAGGAACTCCACCTTACCGATTTTCAATTCCAGCAGATCCTGATTGTACCTTCTGGGCTGTACACGTCCCGTTATATACACCAGATTACCCTCCTGCGACAGATAGCCGCGCCACTGCGCCCAGTCATTGCCGAAGAGCGCAATCTCGCCCGGTCCCGTATAGTCCTCCACCATCACAATGCCGTAAGGCTGGTTCGTCTTGGAGATACCCTGGCGCTTCAGGCCCGTTACAATGCCGCCTAACCGCACATCCGTATTGGCAAATGGCGTCAGGTCATTCAGCTGATCCATGTGCATGTTGCAGATACCGTTCAGAATCACGCTGTATTCATCCAGCGGATGGGCAGACAGATAGATGCCCACCAGTTCACGTTCCTTGTTCAGGCGCTCCAGGTCATTCCATCTCTCCGTCATAGGGATAGGCGGCAGATGACGGTCAATCGAGTCCATACCGAAGAGCGAGAACTCCGCCTCCATCTTAGCCTGCTGATACTGGTTGCCATACTTCGCCAGCGAATCCACAAACACCTCACCCTTAGCGTTGGGAGCCACAAACTGCTCCCGGGTAATCTGCTTGGAGAACGTATCAAAGGCTCCGCTCAATGCCAGACACTCGATTCCACTCTTCTTCACCGAGGAGATGGACACACGCTCGGCAAAGTCGAATATATCCTTGAACTTACCGTTCTTCTCACGCTCCGAGATAATGGAAGCCGCAGCCGCCTCGCCCAGACCCTTGATACCGTTCAGGCCGAAACGGATCTGCTGTTTGTCATTCACACCGAAGTCCGCATGCGACTCGTTCACATCCGGGCCCAGCACCTCAATCTTCAGGTTACGGCACTCGTCCAGCAGCTTCGTGATTTCCTTGATATCATCCTTACGGCGTGTCAGCAGGGCCGCCATGAACTCAGCCGGGTAATGCGCCTTCAGGTAAGCCGTCTGATAAGCCACCCATGAGTAGCACGCCGCATGTGACTTGTTAAAGGCATAGGAGGCGAACTTCTCCCAGTCACCCCAGATCTTATCCAGCACCGCAGGATCATAGCCGCGTTCCTTACCGCCGTTGATGAAGAGCGGCTTCATCTCATCTACAATGGCCTTCTTCTTCTTACCCATCGCCTTACGCAACGCATCACTCTGGCCACGGGTAAAGCCCGCCAGCAGGCGGCTCAGCAACATCACCTGCTCCTGATATACCGTAATACCGTACGTATCCTTCAGGTACTTCTCCATCACAGGGATATCGTATGTGATCTCCTCCTGCCCGTTCTTACGGCGGATAAAGGAGGGTATATAGTCCATAGGTCCCGGACGGTACAGCGCATTCATCGCAATCAGGTCCTCAAAGACCGTAGGCTTCAGCTCCTTCAGGTACTTCTGCATACCGGCCGACTCAAACTGGAACGTACCCACCGTCAGACCCTTCTGGTACAACTGGTACGTCAGTTCATCGTCAATGGGGATGTGGTCCAGGTCAATGTCCACCCCATGCGCCTCCTTAATTACACGGCACGCCTCCTTCAGCTCGGACAGCGTCTTCAGGCCCAGGAAGTCCATCTTAATCAGACCCGTACTCTCAATCACATGGCCGTCATACTGCGTAACCGCCGTCTTACGGTCAGGGAAGTCCGGGTCATCAGCCGTAGAGATAGGCACATGATCCGATATCGGGTCCCGGCAGATGATAAAGCCGCAGGCATGGATACCCGTACCACGGATCTGTCCCTCCAGCTGCTGCGCATATTTAATGGTGTCCGCCTCGCGGTAGTCAGCCGAGAACTGTGCTACCTGCAATTCCGGCGTACATGAGATCGCATTCTTCAGATTCATCTTCATTCCGTCCGGCAAGCGGTCCGGAATCGCCTTGCATAGCGCATTGCTCCTGTCCAGCGGAAGGTCCTCAACACGCGCCACATCCTTGATACTGTTCTTGGTAGCCATTGTACCATAGGTAATGATGTGCGCACAGTTCTCATGCCCGTACTTGTCCATCACCCACTGCAGCACCTTTCCGCGGCCGTCATCCTCAAAGTCCGTATCAATATCAGGCAATGATATACGGTCCGGATTCAGGAAACGCTCAAAAAGCAAGTCATACTTCAGCGGGTCCAGCTTGGTGATACCCAGACAATAGGCCACCACACTGCCCGCCGCCGATCCGCGGCCCGGTCCGACCCAGACATCCAGGTCCCGACGGGCCGAGTTGATAAAGTCCTGCACAATCAGGAAGTAACCCGGGAAACCCATCGTCTTCATAATGTGCAGCTCGAAGCGGATTCGGTCATCCACCTCCTGGCTCAGCGGCTCGCCGTATATACGCCTGGCTCCCTCATAGGCCAGCTTGGCCAGGTAGTCAGCCTCAAATTTAATACGGTATATCTTGTCATAGCCGCCCAGCTTCTTAATCTTCTTCTCACCCTCCTCCTGCGGAAGCGAATTCTCGCCGTTCTCATCGCTGGTAAACTCACGGAACAGGTCCTCCTCGGTAAACTTCTGCCGCCACTGCTCCTCCGTACCGAACTCCTCGGGAATAGGGAAGAAAGGCATAATAGGGTCCGACTCCAGATTATAGGTCTCCACCTTGTCCAGAATCTCAATCGTATTGCCCAGGGCCTCAGGGATGTCCGCAAAGACAGTGTTCATCTCCTCCTTCGTCTTGAACCACTCCTGCTTGGTATAGAGCATGTGAGGCTCAGAAATCTTCTTACCCGTTGACAGGCACAGCAAACGCTCATGCGCATCGGCATCCTCAGCATTCACAAAGTGGCTGTCGTTGCTGCATATCAGTTTGATACCCAGTTCACGCGCAATCTTTATCATCTCCGCGTTGGCCGCCTGCTGCATCGGATACACATCACGGGCAGCTGCCACATTGGGGTCCGTCACCTCATGGCGCTGCAGCTCCAGGTAGTAATCCTCGCCGAACACCTCCTTGAACCACCGGGCCGACTGGCGGGCACCCTCCAGGTCACCCTTCAGGATCTTGGACGGAACCTCACCCGCTATACACGCCGAGCAGCAGATAATATCCTCATGGAAACGCTTCAGGTCATCATGGTCCGTTCTGGGCTTATGATAGAAGCCGTCCACCCAGGCACGGGAAACCAGCTTGATCAGGTTCCTGTATCCGTTCAGGTTCTTGGCCAGCAGAATCAGGTGATTACCGCTGCGGTCAACCGTCGGGTCAGACATATCCTCCTTCCTGCGCCGCGCCACATACACCTCACAGCCGAAGATAGGCTTAAAGGGCTCCAGCCCCTCCTTCTTACGACCCTTGTTCACAGCATTACAACAGTCAAAGAAATCCTTCACGCCAAACATATTGCCGTGATCCGTCAGCGCCATGCCGCGCATCCCGTCCTTCACCGCCTTGTCCACCATCCGCGATATAGAGGCCTGGCCGTCAAGCAATGAATACTGTGAATGAACGTGTAAATGTATAAAGTCTTCCATCTTTTTCTGTTATATGCCAATAATTGTACAAATATAGCGTTTTTTTACGAGACCCGAAGTCTTACAGGCCATTTTGTTGAGGAAAAGTCCAAAATTACACCAAAAGTTTTTGCGAAATAACAAAATTACCCTATCTTTGTAACCAAAGTAAAATACCCCTATGGGAAAAAGACTAAAGAAACTAAAGAGAATAAAGAAGATCAGGCTACATCACGAGGGTACCCGCACCTTGGTGCTCGGAGCCCTTTTCCTGCTGACAGCCAACGCCTGCCTGCACTTCGGTCTCTCCAATCAGCTACCCTTTTACCTCTTTGCCGGACTCAGTATCTGCGTATATCTGATACTGGCCAACTTCTTCCAGTGCCCCATCCGCTGCTTCGAGGGCGATACCGAAGGTATTGTCATTGCCCCCGCTGACGGTAAGGTGGTAGTAGTGGAGGAAGTGGAGGAAACCGAATATTTCCATGACAAGCGTATCATGGTCAGTATCTTCATGAGCCTGTTCAACGTACACGCCAACTGGATACCCGTTGACGGAACCATCAAGATGGTCCGCCACTATGACGGCAACTTCCACCGTGCCTGGCTGCCCAAGGCCAGCGAGGAGAACGAACGCTGTACCGTAGTGATAGCCACTGCCGACGGCACCGAGATTCTGGCCCGCCAGATAGCAGGCGCCATGGCCCGCCGCATAGTCACCTATCCCCACGAAGGCGACTCCTGTTTCGTAGATGAGCACCTGGGCTTCATCAAGTTCGGCTCCCGCGTGGACCTCTTCCTCCCTTTAGACACAGAAATCTGCGTAAAGTTAGGTGACAAGACCGTAGGCAACGAGACCGTCATCGCCAAGTTGAATACACACATGTTATCATGAATCTTACCCGTCACATTCCCAATACCATAACATGCTGCAACCTGATTAGCGGCTGCATCGCCACAGGCTGCGCCTTTCACGGCCAGTTCCTTTGGGCAGTCATCTGGATTGTAGCAGGAGCCGTCTTTGACTTCTTCGACGGCATGTCAGCCCGTGCACTGGGTGTCTCCTCCCCCATCGGCAAGGAACTGGACTCCCTGGCAGACGTCGTCACCTTCGGCGTAGCCCCCAGCGCCATCGTCTTCTACCTGTTCCACCAGGTACACTACCCCGAGATTCTGATGCCCATAAGGAACATCATCCCCTATACCGCCTTTATTATGGCAGCCTTCTCAGCCCTGCGCCTGGCCAAGTTCAACCTGGACGAGCGTCAGACCATGGGATTCATCGGCCTGCCCACCCCCGCCAACGCCCTCTTCTGGGGATCCCTGGTATTGGGGCAGCATGCCTTCCTGGTATCGCTGAAGTTCAATGCCGTGTTCCTCTTCCTCTTCATGCTGCTTTTCTGCATGCTGCTGGTAAGCGAGGTTCCCATGCTGGCCCTCAAGTTCAAAGACCTCAGCTGGGAACATAACAAGGTCAAGTACATCTTCCTGCTGGGCTGCCTCCCCTGCTTCCTGTTGGGAGCCAGCTGCTTCGCCGCCATCATCGTATGGTATGTGGCATTGTCTATTATCGTGAAGAGGTAGTTCCCTTCCTTATCCCCTCAAAGACGGGGCTTAGGTTCCTCTGAGCCAGATAGGTATCAAACCACAGGATGACGGACTCCCCCTTGTTCCCCCTGTCTAATGTCATCCGGTCATACCTTTTATCCACAAACTCCTGCCTAAGTAGTTTTATTTTCATCATATCACGGAAGATGGCATATTCATCCGGTACGCAGATAACTTTTAAGGCAGTTTCCTTGGAGAAACCGTTCCCGCTGGCCAAAACAGCGGAATAAATCTGATAGAACCTTATAGAATAGTATTTTGAATCCTCCTTTTTACCCAGTTCAAAGGTGATCCGTGCCATTAAATACAAAAGGGAAAGCGAAACGGGGGCCTTCTGCAGTTCCTTCATACAGGCATCATAGGCTTCCTGTTTCTTCCCCTGATTGAAAAGGGTAAATGGTTCTGTTACAAAGCTCAAATGCTGGACATCAAACGATTTGGTAAACGCAAATCCGTAATACAGTTTCACGCATTCTTCCACCGTCAGGGATTCCGGTTTCTGCAGGAATCTGTTCAGGAGGTCCTGATAATCCGCTGTATGATTCTTGACAAAGTCCTCAATCTCCTCATAACTTACATTCAGCTTAGGTGTCGAGGCTAAATCTTCGAAGCGGTCTTTCTTCTGTTTTGCAGGCGTCGCCATTTCCAGAGTTGTCTGCCGCGACGTGTTTCCCTTCGTTGTAATCTCCACTACTTGTGCCGTTCGCTTTGCGCCATACCTTTGCTCTGCCTTCTCACCTGTAATAACAGATAATGACGTAAAATCGGCAGGATCTATGCCAAGCGCCTTCCCCAAGGGCTTATAAGGCTCGGCACAATTAATCAGGTCAATCGTCAGGTCCTTAGGTTCCTTCAGGACCTTACCGTTCAGCACCCACAATGTATCCTGGCTTTGAATATACGTACGCAAGTCGGTCTGAGTGTGTGAAGATGCTGTAATGCAGAAAACTACTGGTAAAACAATGCTAAAAAACCTTATCATTTATGTGTTATTTTTAGATTAAATATATGTTTCCGTCATCAAAAATACTAAAGAATCTGTTAGCATATAAGTTTCCTCCATAATTTTTCATTTTCTTTAACATAATCAGGAGGGGGGGCAAAACATACTGACACTCCAAGACAAGTAACAATCTTCAGATGGAAATTTTGAGAATATGTTATGCAGTACACAAATAATAAAACATATAAATAAAACATAGAAGAGGAAAAGGAGATAATTTATGTTTAAAATTTGCAGAATATGTCCTAATACATTATTTTTGTATTTGACAACTACGAAAAAGTCAAGATTATAATAGATGATGACATGATTTCAAAAAAAGAACTAAAAATACGAATATGTGATGCTTTTAAAGAACGACTTTCTGCTGAAGGTTTTAAGTTCAGGAAGTGGGACACCACATGTCATAGAAAGGAGGATGCAGATATCACTTACTTGATAACTTTATATTTTTACAGTTCTCTTGATTACTATGGATTGGATATAATTTGTACAATTAATTTTAATTGTCTTGTTTCATTAGAGAAAGAATTATGTAATGAAACAAAACTGAGAGGGGGAGTAACAGGAAGGACTTTAAAGATGATGGTTCCTTATCAAAAAACAGAATTGGGGAAAAATAAATTTTATACCAGTGACAGCGAAGAGGAATTTAATCGTAAGGTTGATCTTATTGTAGAAGGCATTCATAAATATGGTATTCCGTATTTAAATATGATGTCTGAGAAGGAATGCACTTTGCAGCAGATGGAGAAGGAAGGCTTATACACGTATCCGCAGCTTTTGCCTATAGCATATTTGTTATGGTGCAAAGACAAGAGAAGATGTTTGGATGCGGCCAAAGATGTTCTGGATTTCTATGCTCAATATGGTACAGACACAAATGAACAATATAAAGACTATCTTTCATTTTATGAACGTCTGGAAAAATTTGTAGAAGGATACAAAGAATAATCCATTCTGTATTGTAAACTAATCCCACAATCATAATATAAAATAGGCTGGCCGAAAGATATCGGTCAGCCTGTTTTGTTAAAAAAAGGAAGGATTCCCTTCTTAATAAGTTACTTTTTCTAGTCAAAAACGCACATCTATATCTAATTTCATTGAAATGGCCCCAAAAAGTTGAGCCGGCTCAAACGATTGAATGAGCCGGCTCAACTGATCAATCGAGCCGGCTCAACTGGAAAAACGAGGCGTGTGCCACTTTTCTGCTGAATGCAAAATTAATTAGGAGAGAAGTGCCGCTGCCGGCTATGTATCTTATAA
>JAEEGF011658729.1_pt1 | contig 45939 bp, 36 predicted proteins | sample 9134171 | NCBI WGS metagenome assembly JAEEGF01 (sample SAMN16246542, study PRJNA631951) | gut metagenome | biome: gut microbiome; feature: rumen; material: AP-attached | host: Bos | place: Iran: Karaj | collected 2018-10
GCGGAAAATTCTTCGACTGGGCTGCTGAACAGGGGGCAAACTTCTCGTTCTTCGGATTCGACGGCAAACCTGCAGCTTACATGGTGGTGTTCTGCATCTGTGCCGTAGCCTACCTCATTGGCTGGTGCATCATGAAGGCACTTGTTCCGAAGTATAAGCCCATCGTGCTTGAAGACTAATGCGATGAGCACTGTCATTTATCCATCGCCCATCTTTGGGCCTATACATAGTCGTCGGCTAGGCATCTCGTTGGGAATCAACCTGATGCCGGCCGACGGTAAGCTTTGCAGTTTTGATTGCATCTACTGTGAGTGCGGCTTCAACGGCGACCACCGTCCAACACTGCCCCGTCCGACACGTGAAGAAGTCGCTGATAAGTTAGAACAGCAGTTGCAGAAGATGGTGGATGAGGGCCATTTGCCTGACGTGCTGACCTTTGCCGGAAATGGAGAACCCACTTGCCACCCCCACTTTGCTGAGATTATCGACGACACCATCCGTCTGCGCAACCAGTATTGTCCACAGGCCAAGGTGTGTGTGCTCAGCAACTCGACAATGATTCACCGTCCTGCTGTACACGATGCCCTCATGCGTGTCGATGACAATATCTTGAAGCTTGATACTGTCGACCCCATATATATTAATAAGGTAGACCGTCCGACAGGAGCATACGATGTCAATGCCATCATCGAACGCATGAAGGCATTCAATGGTCACATCATCATCCAAACCATGTTCATGCGAGGAATGTATAACGGAGAGAGCGTCGACAATACAAGAGAGGAATATGTTGCCCCTTGGCTCGACATCGTCAAGACCATCCGTCCACAACAGGTCATGGTCTACACCATAGACCGTGAGACGCCTGCAAAGGGACTTGAAAAAGCCAGCCACGAACAGCTTGATGCCATCCGTGACCGTGTCATAGCTCTTGGCATCCCCTGCTCAGCCAGCTATTGATAATAAGCGTTAATTTGTCTGAAACATGCAGGGATTGCAGGATTTTTTCGTACCTTTGCACCTTAATTATATGGTACGAAGATAATCATGGCTTGTATACTGCATATAGAAACCAGTACGGACTTCTGTTCTGTTGCCGTATCAGAAAACGGACAATGTATCTTTGAACAGCAGGAACAGGGTGACAAGGGTGCTGCAGCGGAACATTTAGGAACAATGGTGGACGAGGCATTATCGTTCACTGACAATCATGCCATACCTTTCGATGCAGTCAGCGTCAGCTGTGGCCCCGGGTCTTATACGGGGTTGCGCATCGGTGTGTCGATGGCCAAGGGCATTTGCTATGGGCGTGACCTGAAACTGATAGCTGTACCCACTTTGGAACTGCTTTGTGTACCTGTGCTGTTAAGAGAACTGGCCTCCTCCACCCCCTCCGAAGGAGGGGAGTCAGGTTCCTCTCCTTCGGAGAGGTTAGGAGAGGCTTTGCTCTGCCCGATGCTTGACGCCCGTCGTATGGAGGTGTATGCTGCCCTCTACGACAGAGCCTTGAAGGAGGTGCGCCCTGTCAGTGCAGACATTGTCGACGCCAATACATACAAGCGTTTCCTTGACGAGCACCCTGTCTATTTCTTTGGCAATGGTGCCATGAAGTGTAAGGATGTTATAGATCATCCCAATGCACACTTCATTGAAGGCATTCAGCCACTGGCCAAATGGATGCAGCCGTTGGCTGAGCGTCGCTTCCTGAATGAACAGTTCGAGGATGTGGCCTATTTCGTGCCTTTCTATCTGAAAGACTTCGTGGCCATCAAACCCAAGAAGTTGCTTTAATAAATCGTCAAATTGTAAATCGTCAAATTGTAAATTAGATAGATGGATATTAAAGGATTAGATTACAACACCAAGCGTGAGAAACTGGTGATGCCAGAATACGGACGTGAGATACAGAAAATGGTCGACTTGGCCATTACCCTTCCTACGAAGGAGGAGCGTAATGCCTGTGCTAAGACTATCATCCGACAAATGGAAAACAAGAATACCCAGTTGCGCACTACTCCTGACTATGAACAAACGCTATGGGATCATCTCTACTTGATGAGCCACAAGCAACTCGACATCGACTGGCCTTATGACGTCAACGAGGCTGAAAAGATTCTCTCGAAGCCACAGCCACTTCAGCATCCTGCTCAGGACGAACAGGCTCATATGCGTCATTATGGACGCCTGCTTTCAAAAGTCTTCGAGAAGTTGAAGACGATGCCAGAGGGCGATGAGCGTGACGAACTGGTTCGACAGACTGCCAACCAGATGAAGCGTGACCTGATGGCATGGGGACATGGTTCTATTGAGGATGAGAAAGTGGCTGACGACCTGGCTCGTTTTACAGATGGCAAGATTCAAATAGACCTTCAGCGCTTTCGTTTCAATGCTGTCGACATCTCTGGCGATGGCATTGGAAATGGCAGCAAGCGTAAACGGAAAAAGTAAAAATATGGCATCATTCAAGATTGAAGGCGGACATCTGCTCAGTGGTACCATTACACCTCAAGGCGCCAAGAATGAGGCGTTACAGGTGATTTGTGCTACCTTGTTGACTTGTGATAAAGTCGTCATCAGCAACATTCCCGACATTCGTGACGTCAACAACTTGATTCAGTTGTTGTGTGACATTGGTGTTAAAGTAGAGAAGCAGGGCAAGGGTATGTTCAGCTTCCAGGCAGATGAGCTGGATTTAAAATATCTTGAGAGCGATGAGTTTGTCCACAAATGTGCCCAGCTGCGTGGTTCTGTGCTTATGATAGGCCCGTTGCTGGCCCGTATGGGAAAAGCCATTGTTACCAAACCTGGTGGCGACAAGATTGGACGTCGCCGTCTGGACACCCATTTCCTTGGATTCAAGTATCTGGGGGCCAAGTTCCGCCATATCGCTAATCGTGATGTCTACGAAATCAGCGCAAATAGCCTTAAAGGTACCTATATGTTGCTTGATGAAGCCTCGGTGACGGGAACGGCAAACATTATTATGGCCGCTGTCTTTGCGGAGGGCACCACTACTATTTACAACGCAGCCTGCGAACCCTATATCCAGCAACTCTGCCACATGCTGAATCGCATGGGAGCCCACATCAGTGGCATTGGCAGCAACCTGTTGACTGTAGAAGGCGTGTGTGAACTGCATGGCACTGAACATCGTCTGCTGCCTGATATGATTGAGGTAGGGTCGTTTGTTGGTATGGCAGCCATGTGCGGCGATGGTATCCGAATCAAGGATGTCTCATTAAAGGACTTGGGAATTATTCCAGATGCCTTCCGTCGCTTGGGTGTCAAGATAGAAGTGGATGGTGACGATATTTATATTCCCCGTCAGAAGCACTATGTAGTTGACTCGTTCATTGATGGCACCATCATGACACTGGCCGATGCTCCTTGGCCTGGATTGACGCCCGACTTGCTCAGTGTACTCATTGTTGTGGCTACTCAAGCTCGTGGCAGTGTACTGTTCCACCAAAAAATGTTTGAGAGCCGTTTGTTCTTCGTTGACAAACTCATCGATATGGGCGCGCAGATTATTCTCTGTGATCCGCATAGGGCTGTCGTCGTAGGTCACGACCGAAAACTGACGTTACGAGCTCAGCGTATGTCGAGTCCTGATATCCGTGCCGGTATTGCGTTGCTGATAGCCGCCATGAGTGCCAATGGTACAAGCACTATTAGTAATATTGAACAGATAGATCGTGGTTATGAGAACATTGAAGCGCGACTCAATGCGCTTGGTGCTCATATAAAAAGGGAAGAGTGAATAGTGAGTAATTTGCTGTTAACCGATGATTAAATCAGAAGACGTTTACAAGATAGGGCGTATAGGTAAGACGCATGGTGTCAGGGGGGAGGTGTCGTTTCAATTTGACGATGATATCTTCGACCGTGTTGATGCGGAATACCTTGTTCTCGATGTTGACGGAATTCTGGTACCCTTCTTCATGGAGGAATATCGATTCCGAAATGATACGGTCTGTTTGGTGAAGTTCTGTGACATTGATACGCAACAGCGTGCCTCTGATCTGACCAACTGTGACGTCTATTTTCCACGGGCTTTGGCAAATGAAGATGAGGAAAGTCTGTCGCTGGCCAGTTTGGTGGGCTTTGCTATTGTGGATTCTTCAAATGGAGAAACCGTTGGACACATTACTGCCATCGACGACAGTACTGCCAATATCCTCTTCGAATTGGAAAACGATCGCCTCATTCCTGCCAACGATGACTTGATTAGCGACATCGATTCAGAGAAACGACAAATAACTATGAATATCCCTCAGGGATTGTTAGAGATATGAAAAAACGACAGATAGCCATTCTGGGCTCTACAGGGTCAATAGGCACTCAGGCACTTGAAGTTATCGCAGAGCATCATGATCTGTACGAGATATACTGCCTGACAGCCAACAACAAGGTGGAGCTGTTGGCCGAACAAGCCCATAAGTTCAAACCAGCTGCCATCGTCATTGCCAACGAACAACGCTATGATGAGCTCAAGCGGCTGATGGACGATTTACCCGATGTTAAAGTGTACGCAGGCAAGCAGGCACTCGACGAAATTGTCGAGGCAGAGCCCATCGATATGGTGCTGACAGCAATGGTAGGTTTTGCCGGTTTGTCGCCTACTATACACGCTATAAAAGCCCATAAAGCCATTGCACTGGCCAACAAGGAAACACTGGTGGTGGCTGGCGAACTGATCCTCCAGCTGGCTCAGCAGTATCATACACCAATCCTTCCCGTTGACAGCGAACACTCGGCCATCTTCCAAAGTCTTGTGGGGGAGGATGACAATCCCATCGAAAAAATTCTGTTGACGGCTTCAGGCGGTCCTTTCCGCGAGTACACGATGGAACAGTTGCAGACCGTGACCAAGGCCGATGCCCTCCGCCATCCGACATGGGACATGGGAGCAAAGATTACCATTGACTCGGCCACTATGATGAATAAGGGTTTTGAAGTCATTGAGGCTAAGTGGCTTTTTGGCGTTGATGCCAAAAAGATTCAGGTGTTAGTACATCCTCAAAGTATTGTCCATTCTGCTGTACAATTCCAAGACGGAGCAGTGAAGGCACAGTTGGGCGTACCTGATATGCGATTGCCCATCCAGTATGCCTTCTCGTTCCCACAGCGCCTTCCACTCAGTGGGGAGCGTCTCGACTTCTTTGCTCAGAAACTGGAATTCTTTGAACCAGATTTGAAGAAGTTCCGTTGTCTGGCATTGGCCTTCGAAGCCATTGATCGTGGTGGCAATATGCCGTGCATCATCAATGCAGCCAATGAGATTGTCAATCGTGGATTCTTAGAGGACAAGTGTAGCTTCCTCCAAATGAGTGACATCATCGCCGAAACCATGCAGCGTTGTACCTTCTCCTCTACTCCAGACTACGACACATACGTCGCCACCGACGCCGAGGCACGACACATAGCCACAGAATTAATGAATTAGTTAAATCGTCAAATAGTTAATAATGGAAGTATTTTTAATCAGAGTATTACAGTTCATTTTAGCCATCAGCCTCTTGGTATTACTCCATGAAGGTGGCCACTTCTTTTTTGCCAAGCTCTTCGGAGTGAAGGTGGATAAATTCTATATCTTCTTCGACTGGAAGTTCAGCCTGTTTAAGTTCAAGCCCAAGAACAGCGAGACGGAATATGGTATCGGTTGGTTGCCTTTAGGCGGCTACTGCAAGATAGCGGGTATGATTGACGAGAGCTTCGACACAGAACAGATGAAGCAACCCGTCCAGCCTTGGGAATTCCGCGCCAAACCTACATGGCAGCGACTGCTCATCATGATTGGTGGCGTATTGGTCAACTTTCTTCTGGCCCTCTTTATTTATTCGCAGATTCTCTTCTGGTGGGGCGATACCTATATCCCCGTCAAGGATATGACGCAGGGCATGAAGTTCAATCAGGAGGCCAAGTCCTATGGCTTTAAGGATGGTGATATCTTAATAGGAACGGAGAAAAAGGCCTTCAAGGATTTCTCTGCCGACCTCTATCGTGACATCAGCGAGGCTAAACGTGTTGACATCATCCGTGACGGCAAGCCCATGAGCATTAATCTGCCTGGTGAACTCAACTTGTTAGGCATGCTCAAGGCTGAGCCTTCGTTCGTACGTCCTTTGTTGCCTGCCAAGATTGACAGTATCATGGCTGGCTCACCAGCAGAGAAGGCAGGTATGAAGGCTGGTGACCGAATCATCGCCCTCAATGGTTCTCCCGTTGACTCCTACAACGAATTCGTTGACCTGTTAGGACGCCGTGAGGACATGCTGCTTACTGCCAAGACACCGGCAGACTCACTGAAAGCCCGTACAGTGGTGATTGTTTTCCAACATGCCAACAGCCAAGAGCTAACAGCCAACAGCCAAACTGACACCGCCACCGTCGTCCTCACGCCAGAGCTGAAACTTGGCTTCTTTGCGCCTAGCTTGGCTTCAATATATAAGCCTGTGACTATTGAATATGGTTTCTTGGAGAGCATTCCTGCAGGCATCAAGTATGGCTGGCATGTGTTGGCTTCCTATGTTGATGACATGAAGTATGTCTTCTCAGCTGAGGGCGCTAAGTCATTGGGTGGCTTTGGAGCTATCGGAAGCCTCTTCCCGCCTATGTGGGACTGGTATATGTTCTGGAAGATGACAGCCTTCCTCTCCATCATCCTTGCCTTTATGAACATCCTGCCCATTCCTGCTCTCGACGGTGGCCATGTGCTGTTCTTGCTCTACGAGATGATTACGCGCCGTAAACCCTCTGAAAACTTTATGATTAAGGCTGAATACGTCGGTTTTGGTATCCTCATCCTCCTTATGGTAGTTGCAAACCTTAACGACATCCTGCGCTGGTTGGGATACATGTAGTCGTTCCTTTACTCATAGGGGTAGTGAAAGATAAAAAGAAATGTGGGCTAAGGTTTTAGCCCACATATTTTATTTCTTAAGAGTGCGCCTGACAGGACTCGAACCTGCACGTCGCGAGACACTAGATCCTAAGTCTAGCGCGTCTACCAATTCCGCCACAGGCGCATTGCGCTCCTTAGTTTCAGCGTGCAAAGGTACGAAAAAAATTAAAGATTAAAGATTAAAAATTAATTTTTTTGCTTCTACCAACAAAAATATTAATTATCCGTTATTGTACCAGTAGTTTGCGTGCCGTCTCGATGATATCGTCGAGGCCCTGAGATACAGAGGCATCGGTAAGGGAAACGGCGACGTCGGGGGCGATGCCGAATTCGGTATGTTGGCGCTGGGCGTCGTACATGGGACAGGCCGAATAGCGCACTGTCCAACCGTTTGGCAGGCTGCTGCTCATGGGCAGGCCGCTGCCTCCGCCGGTATGGTCGCCAACGAGTCGGACGTTAGGCAATGCGTGCATGATAACGGCAAAGTCGTTGGCAGCACTGTATACGCTCCTATTGGTGAGAACGCAAACGGGTTTGTGCCAGCGCAGGTTGCTGGAAGGCTCCAGATAGCGTGGTTCAAGTTCGGAGAAGTCGTGATGTCCTGTGCCCGTCTTGTGTTGCATGTAGCCTACGAGCGTCTTCTCATGCACAAAGCGGCCTGCAAGGCGTTCGGCATAGATGAGATCACCACCGGTGTTGTTACGGATGTCGATGATGAGTCCTCGGCACAAAGCCAGCCAGGAAAGACAGTCGTCGAGGTTTCCTTCGCCTACAGCGTTGTTAAATGAGTCGTAGCGGATATATCCTATGTTATCGTCAAGCACGCGATAGTGTAGTCCGGCAGCAATTTTGTAGTCGGTACCCATATAGTGGCGCTCCAGCGAGTCGTTGAAGTTTTGTGGAAAGGCCTCGTGCCACGTCCAGTAGCGTCCGAAGTCCATAGATGTCGACAGGTTCACGTGTCCGTCGCGCAGTTCAGCGAGCATATCGCAGAGTACTTCGAAGAGCTGCTGGGTATTCATCTTGTTGCTCACGCGTACCTTATATTTATTATAAACCTCTTGCCAGTCGAGTCCGTACTCATGCTGCTTATAGTCGAAGAAGCAATAGTGCTCGTCGATGATTTGCCACAGTGCCTCGAAATTTCCGGTGGGCGTGTTGTCGTGTTCGACTTCGTCGACACACGAAATGAGAAATGAGGAATGAGAAATGAGAAATAACAATAACAGATATGATAAAACTCTTTTCATAGGGCGCGAGGAATAATGCTAAAACATCGGGTGAGGCCTATAAGGAAACGATGTGTATAGACATGCTGGCGCAGGTTGTTGACTTTAGCCTGCTGCATGTTGCCTAAGTAACCGATGCGGAGGGTGACCTTCGGTGACAGTTGGGCGTCGAAAGTCAGCATGTGTCGCCATTCAGGACTGGAGATAAATGTGGTGGGCACGACGTTGTGGTCGTAGTTGCCACGTGAGAATATCTCGTAGTATGACTGTCCGTAGTTGGGTGAGAACATGATGCCGACGAGGGGCAAGGAGAGCTCGTAGCGAGCAGTGACGGGTTTCCGGAAAAGTGGAAAGCGATAGCTGGCCACACCTGTCGGCATTAGGTTCAGATGGGCACGGGCCTGAGCGGGATTATTGCTGTTGCTGGTGTTGTAGATGAATCCCAGTGAGGCGTTGACAAGTCCGCCGCCCTGTAGCCTTAGCTTGCCATCCATGAGCTTGATGCCGTAGAGTTTTCCCCAGTAAAAGTTGTAGGCACCTTCCAATTCCTGTTTGGAGTCGGCTCGGTCCTTGACTGACGAGAAGTTGGCCTCGTGTTCTATGAGCGTCGACCAGCGACTGTTGTCACGCATGCGTTCACTGGTAGCAAGGAATGACAGACCTATGCCGCTGAAATGTTCCTGCGAAAGGTAGGTGTCGAGAACGCGTGTACCACCAATGCCCAGCATGCGACTGCTGGTAATGATTTTTGGACTGTTTGCTACCGACTCTTGGCTATAGGCAGGAGTCCATAGCACACAGCAGCCAATAGCCATTACCCAACACCTAACACCTATCACCCAACACCTATTCTTCATCAGGGAAAAGACTGAGTTGTCCGGTTAGTTCGTCGAGAACCTGCTGCTGACTCTTGCCGGCATCAGGGTCGAGGTCTTCGACTTCCTCTTCGTCGGCGCTGAATTCCTCGGCACTGGAAGGCTCGGGGAAACGGGTGGGTTCCAGCTCCTGAATGGAGGCTATCTGGTAGGTGGTGAGGCGTTTGCCTTTTGCCTTGAAACCCTTGACGGCAATGAACTGTTCGACATCTACTTCCTCAGAACCTCGGAACTCGTCGTTGCCACCGTATGTCACCAGCAGGCGCGGATAGACGGTGTCGGTGAGCAGCAGCTGCTGGGAGTTGGCATTCTCGCCAAGATAGTTCTGCTTGCGCTTTGAGGCCTCCATGAGGAAACGCTTCACATACGGATAGCCCTGATTGTCGGCATCGTAGAGCACGCAGCTCCAGACCTTCTCGGGCTCGTACTTCTCGACGCGTACAACGTTGTCCTCAAAATGCACGTTGGCATCGAAGCCGTTGAGGTAGTAGTCGCCATTGCTGAGGATGACCAGGATGCTGTCGCCGTCGTTGAACTCGCCCAGCAGTCGTCCGTGTTCGTCGTAGTTCAGACGGTTGACGTCCGGGTCGTACCATACCTTACGGCCGCCCAATGTGGAATGACCGTGGCTCTTCAACCCGATGCGGTGTACCTGGTATTTCGTCAGGATGACACCCTTGGCAGCACGGCCCTTAATGCCTATCTCTGAGAAATCCTTGTCGAAGAAGATGCGCTTCAACTTTGGTGCGGGGTCGAGGGTTACCTTGATAATCTCCGCCTCACCGTTGGGGTTAGCAGTGAAATAACAGACGCGCGATCCCTTGGTACCTGCCGTAATGTCGTATTCACGGTCACGGGTGATAGCCGACACGTTGAAACGCTTGATATAGTAAATACCCTTGGGACCGTCGCGATAGACGGCATTATAGATGGTGCGCTGGTCGTTCTTCTTGAAGACACCGAGCCATAGGACGTTCTTGCCGACAAACAATTTATCGGCTACACGAACCACCTTGAACTTACCATCGCGGAAGAAGATGATGATATCGTCGATGTCAGAGCAGTTGCACACGAACTCATCCTTCTTCAGACCTGTGCCGATGAAGCCGTCACTGCGGTTGATGTAAAGCTTCTGGTTGGCTTCGACGACCTTTGTGGCCTCAATGGTGTCGAAGTTGCGGATTTCGGTGAGACGGGGATGGTCTTTCCCATATTTGTCCTTCAGGAAACGGAACCAGTCAGCCGTCACCTCAACGAGGTTATTAAGGTCACGGTCAATCTCCTCAATCTCGGCCTTGATGCGGGCCATTAGTTCGTCGGCCTTGTCCTTGTTGAACTTCAGGATGCGCTGCATCTTGATTTCCAACAGTTTTAGGATATCGTCCTTCGTTACCTCGCGTATCATCTGCGGATAGTAGGGTGTGAGACGATCGTCGATATGTTCACATACAGCATCGACGTTGGGTGCCTGTTCGAATTTCTTGTCCTTGTAGATACGCTCCTCAATGAAGATTTTCTCCAGCGAATAGAAGTGCAGCTGTTCCAACAGCTCGCCCTTGCGTATTTCCAACTCCTGACGGATGAGGTCTTTCGTACGTTCAACGCTATGCTTCAACACTTCGCTGACAGTCAGGAACTGAGGTTTGTTGTCCTCGATGACGCAGCAGTTAGGCGAAATATTGATTTCGCAGTCGGAGAAGGCATAGAGGGCGTCAAGGGTCTTGTCGCTGCTGACGCCAGGAGCCAGCTGCACCTGAATCTCGACGTTGGCTGCTGTGAGGTCTTCCACGTGGCGGGCCTTGATCTTACCCTTCTCGATGGCCTTCAGGATGCTGTCGATGATGGTCTCGGTGGTCTTCGAGAAGGGAATCTCACGGATGACCAGTGTCTTCGGGTCGAGCTTCTCAATCTTGGCACGTACCTTCAGCACACCGCCACGCTGGCCGTCGTTATATTTCGAAACGTCGATGCTGCCACCTGTCGGGAAGTCGGGATAGAGGTGGAACTCCTCGTTGTGCAGATAGCTGATGGCAGCGTCGCAGAGCTCCACAAAGTTGTGGGGCAGCACCTTGGTCGACAAACCGACGGCAATGCCTTCGGCACCCTGAGCCAGCAGCAAGGGAAATTTTACGGGCAACGTGATGGGCTCCTTGTTACGACCGTCGTACGACATCTGCCAGTCGGTAGTCTTGGGGTTGAAGACGGTGTCCAAGGCAAATTTGGACAAGCGTGCCTCTATATAACGAGGAGCAGCCGCCTTGTTGCCAGTCAGGATGTTACCCCAGTTACCCTGTGTGTCTATCAGCAGGTCCTTCTGTCCCATCTGCACCAGGGCGTCGCCAATGGAGGCATCGCCATGGGGATGAAACTGCATGGTGTGTCCCACGATGTTGGCCACCTTGTTATAGCGCCCGTCATCCATGCGCTTCATAGAGTGCAGGATGCGGCGCTGTACAGGTTTTAGACCATCCTCGATATGCGGCACTGCACGGTCAAGAATGGTGTAAGAAGCATAATCCAAAAACCAGTTCTGATACATACCGCTGAGATGGTGAACAGCAGCGGCGTCAAAGCGATTTACTGGCTGATAGTCAGAATGGGATTCTGTGGTGTCTGAGGAGGGAAACTCCTCGCCACCTTGTTCTAAGATATCGTCCTTTATTTCGTCGTCCATGTACTGCAGTTATTGATTTTCCTGCAAAATTACAAAAAATAAATGAACTGACAAAAAAATTGATGTTTTTTAGGATTGTAGCAGTTTAATGATGAGTTGTGCTGCAACATCGGGAGCGTGGCTGTCGCCCAGTCGTCGGTGAACTTCTTCATAGTCAGCCAGCATCTGTTCACGCTGGTTGCCACCAGGAATGATGGCATCCAACTCGTGACGGATACTATCGACAGAAAAGGTGTCTGCCACCAACTCACGTACAACTTCACGGTCGGCAATGAGGTTGACGAGTGAGACGTAGGGTACATGGAGCAGAAAGCGCCTCAGGATGCCGAAGAGCTTGGCAAACCCCGTATTGTAGCATACCACCTGAGGCACGCGGAACATGCAGGTTTCGAGGGTAGCCGTACCACTGGTGACCAAGGCTGCCGTTGCCTGTGAGAGTATGGAGTATGTTTGGTTCATAACCAATCGGACGCTGCTGCCCTTGAGAAATGGTAAATAATATTCCTCCGGGATGGATGGTGCTCCAGTCAGCACAATGTCGTAGTCTTCTGTCAGATGGCGCGAAGCTTCAATCATAGCAGGCAGATTACTTTTGATCTCCTGTTTTCTGCTTCCTGCCAACAAGGCAATGATAGGACGATGGGTGTCAGGTGATGGGTGATGGGTATTGGAAGACAGGTATTCTCGTACTTCCTGGGCTGTCGGGTTACCTACGTAGTGAATCGGGTAGTTATGCTTTTGCTCAAAGAAAGGTACCTCGAAGGGCAGGATGGAGAACAACTCATCGACGTCACGCTTGATATTCTTGATGCGGTATTCCTTCCAGGCCCAGATCTTTGGAGCGATGTAGTAGTAGATTTTGGGCTTTTGGCTATTGGCTTTTAGCCTTTGGCTGTGAAGGTGTTTTGCAATATTGAGGTTGAAACCAGGATAGTCGACGAGGATCACGACGTCAGGCTGCCATTGGAGAATGTCCTGCTTGCAGCGTTTCATATTCTGGAGAATGGTGGGCAGATGGATTAAAACGGGAATGAAACCCATATAGGCTAAGTCGCGATAGTGTTTTACCCTGGTGCCTCCTACGGCAGCCATCATATCGCCACCAAAGAAACGGAATTCCGCCTCTTCATCCTGTGCCTTCAACGACTGCATCAGGTGGGATGCATGAAGGTCGCCACTGGCCTCGCCTGCTATCAGATAATACTTCAAGAAGATTAAAGATTAAAAATTAAAGATTAAACGGTGAAACTTTTCAGTTGTTCCATCGCCTCATAAGCTGTGACATCGACACGTGTTGGCGTAATTGCCACATAACCGTGATCCAATGCCCAACGGTCAGTATCTTCTGCCTCTGGCTCGTCGTTCTGATAGTGCCCCACCATCCACCAGTAGTCGTAGTCTCTTGGATGATGACAGCGTGTCACTTCGTTGAGCCACGTGCCACGGGACATCCGACAGATCTTTACACCCTTAAACACATTAACCAACGGAAAATTGACATTCAGACAAACGCCCTGTGGAAGTCCTTCGGCTAACACCCGTTGTGTCATCTGGCGAATATAGGGTTCCAAAGGCGTAAAATCAGCATCTGCGCGATGGTCGCAAAGCGAGAAGGCAATGCTGGAGATGTACTTCATACAGCCTTCCAGCGTGACACCCATTGTGCCAGAGTAGTGGGTATTCACTGAAGCGTTGTCGCCATGATTAATGCCACCAATCACAAGGTCTGGTCTTCTGGGACAAAGCTCTGCCAGTGCCATTTTAACACAGTCTACAGGTGAACCGTTACATGCCCAAATTTGTAAACCGTCCTCTTGGTGCAGTTGCGTCAGCGTCAGCGGAACAGTGGCCGAAAAAGCACATGCCTGGCCGCTACGTGGGCCGTCAGGTGCACATACCAGCACATCACCGTAGTCGCGCACCATCCTAACGAGTTCATTGATGCCTTTGGCTTGATAGCCATCATCGTTCGATATCAGAATCAGTGGTTTCTTTGTTTCCATAATCATTATGCAAAGGTAAGAAAATATTTCGGAACGAGCAAATTCCCTATTAAAAAATGCTTAAAATACGTAGTAATTATGTCGTAATTGGCGGAAAAGTTGTACCTTTGCACCCTATTATATACATACGTAAAGATAGATTATGGGAAAGATTATTGCTTTAGCTAACCAGAAGGGCGGCGTGGGAAAGACCACGACGACGATTAATCTGGGAGCTTCGTTAGCGACTCTGGAGAAGACAGTCCTGGTGGTTGATGCCGACCCGCAGGCTAATGCTTCAAGTGGTTTAGGTGTGAACCTTCAGGAAGTTGAAACGTCTCTTTATGAGTGCATTATCAACAAGACCGACGTACGCGATGCGATTTATACAACAGATATTGACGGACTGGACATCATTCCGAGTCATATCGATTTAGTAGGTGCAGAGATTGAGATGCTGAACCTGCCCAACCGTGAAAAGATTATCCAGCAGCTGCTGGAACCTGTCCGCAATGATTATGACTACATCCTGATAGACTGTTCGCCGTCGTTGGGACTGATTACCGTTAATTCACTGACAGCTGCCGACTCGGTGATTATCCCTGTACAGTGTGAGTATTTCGCATTGGAAGGTATCTCGAAACTGTTGAACACCATCAAAATTATCAAGCAGAAGCTGAATCCGAAACTTGAAATCGAGGGATTCCTGCTGACGATGTACGACTCGCGTCTGAGACTGGCCAACCAGATTTACGATGAGGTGAAGCGCCACTTCCAGGAGTTGGTGTTCAAGACAGTCATCCAGCGTAATGTGAAGATTTCGGAGGCTCCTGGTCATGGTCTGCCCGTCATTCTTTATGACGCTGACTCTGCCGGTGCCAAGAACCATTTGGCTTTGGCTAAGGAGATTATTAACAAGTGAAATGTTAAGAGTTAAGTAATTAGAATGGCAGTAAAGAAGAAATACGACCGTAATGTGCTGGGTCGCGGACTGGACGATATGGGTTTGGGGCGTGGCCTGGATGCACTTATAGACACCACTACTCAGGTGAAGACGGAGGGTAGCTCAAACCTGAATGAAGTAGAGATTGCCCTGATAGAACCCAATCCTAACCAACCACGACGAGAGTTTGATCAGGAAGCACTCCAGGAATTGGCTACGAGCATTCGTGAGCTGGGTATCATCCAGCCTATTACCCTACGTAAGTTGGAGGGCGAGAAATACCAGATTATTGCTGGTGAGCGCCGTTGGCGCGCTTCACAATTGGCTGGATTGACAACAATCCCCGCATATATTGTTACTGTTGAAGACCAAAACGCCATGGAAATGGCGCTAGTGGAGAATATTCAGCGTGAGGATCTTAATGCCATTGAGATCGCTTTGGCTTACCAGCATCTGGCTGAAGAAACAGGTATGACACAGGCCAAGATATCAGAGCGTGTGGGCAAGAGCCGTGCAGCAGTGACTAACTATATGCGCCTGTTGAAACTGCCTGCTCAGGTGCAGATAGCACTGAAGAATCATGAGATAGAGATGGGACATGCCCGAGCATTGCTGTCCATCGATAGTCCGTCGCAGCAGATTAAGCTTTTCAAGGAGGTGCAGCAGCAACATCTCTCTGTCCGTAAGGTGGAAGAGCTGGTGCAGGCTCTGAAGAGTGGCGACGATGTGAAGACTGCGCGTGGTAAGGTGACGGCTAAGAACCAGTTGCCTGAGGAGTTTAATATCCTGAAGAACCGTTTGTCGCAGTTTTTCCAGACGAAGGTGCAGATGTCGTGTTCGCCCAAAGGCAAAGGTAAGATCAGTATCCTGTTTGACAACGAGGAACAGTTAGAGTATATCATGAATGTTCTGGATAGAGCGAATGGTTAGAATACTGGTGGCAATCGTGCTGATGGTGGCAGGTCTCGTGGAATGTCGTGCCCAACAGGAAGTCGGAAAGATTATCCTGTTGGAGACTGGTGACACTATTGGCAGCGTCGTCACTCGTACTGACTCTGTCCGTCGTGCACTGGCACCTTTGGACTCTTTAGCTGCGATTGATGCCAAAGCACTGGATAATGAATTGGCTGACACGGTGTCGTTGATGGTGGACAAGAAGGGGCGTAAACTGAAGATGAAGCGTGACTGGAACACCTGGACGCCTGATCCGCAAAGAGCCTTGTGGCTGGCGCTGGTTATTCCTGGAGCAGGTCAGATATACAACCGCAAATACTGGAAGTTGCCAATCATTTATGGAGGTTTCATGGGTTGTATCTATGCCCTGACGTGGAACAACATGATGTATAAGGACTACGCTCAGGCTTATCTGGACATTATGGACGATGACCCTGGTACAGCCTCATATAACAAGTTCCTGCATTTGGGAAAACAGGTCACACCTGAAACCGAGCCGAAATACAGGGAGATATTCAAAAGCCGTAAAGACAAATACCGCCGCTGGCGTGATATGAGTTTCTTTGTGATGATTGGTGTCTATGCCCTGTCAGTGATTGATGCCTATGTTGATGCGGAGTTGTCTGTCTTTGACATTTCTAGGGATCTCAGCCTGAAGGTGGAACCTACTGTCATACCGAACTATTCTGGAGGCAAGCCTTTGGAGGCACAGTCGTTAGGTGTGAATTGTAAGTTGAGATTTTAGTATTTTAAGTAGTTAAACATAATATAAGAATGAGTAAGAAAGTACTATTGATGATCCTCGCTATAATGCTATATGCTACTGGAGCTATGGCCCAGATAGAGGTGGCTGATGACGAGATAGACGAAGAAGACGAGATTGTAGTGACTGATCAGGAAGGCAATGAGGAAGTTATTGAGTTCCCTGAAGCAATGACTTATGATCTGGACTCGCTGATGAACCTATATATGTCGCAGACCTATCTTGGCGAGGATAACGACTGTAATATGCGTGATTTCAATCCCGTATATAGCAAGGAAGACTATATCGACCGTTTGAGCCGCATGCCGACTGTGATGGAGATGGCATATAACGATGTAGTACAGAAGTTCATTGACCGTTACAGCGGACGTCTGCGCCACTCCATTAGCTATATGCTGGGTGCCTCGAATTTCTATATGCCTATTTTTGAACAAGCACTGGAGATGTATCAGCTGCCACTGGAGTTGAAATATCTGCCCATTATTGAGTCGGCCCTCAATCCAAAGGCCGTCAGTAGGGTGGGGGCTTCTGGTTTATGGCAGTTTATGATTGGTACGGGAAAACAATATGGCTTGCAAGTCAACTCGCTGGTTGATGAACGTCGTGACCCTGTAAAGTCATCGGATGCTGCAGCGCGCTATCTGCGAGACCTTTATAAGATTTTTGGCGACTGGAATTTGGTGATTGCCGCTTATAACTGTGGTCCCGAGAATGTTAACAAGGCCATCCGTCGTGCCAATCCGACACAAACCCACACTCAAGAGGAAGAGGTTGTACAGCCATTGAACAAGGACTATTGGCATATCTATCCCTATCTGCCTCGTGAGACACGAGGCTATGTGCCGGCTTTCATTGCTGCTAACTATATCATGACCTACTATTCGCAGCATAACATCTGTCCGATGACCACCCGTCTGCCTGCCAAGACAGATACTGTTATGGTAACTCGTAACGTACATTTGGAACAGGTGGCTGAAGTGGTGGGACTGAATATCGACCTGCTGCGTTCGTTGAATCCCATGTATCGTCGTGATGTGGTGCCAGGAGCTACAGAACCATCAGCCTTGCGCTTGCCGTTGACCGAGGTGACTAAGTTCCTTGAGCTGGAAGACTCGGTGTATAATTATCGTGTCGATGAATTGTTGACCAAGCGTATAGAGGTGGAGGTAAACGATGACGTACCAACCTATTATCATAAGAGCAAACGTTATACTCGTGGCAAGAAGGGTCGTGTGAGCCGTCGCGGTGCCAAAACCAGTAAGCGCAGCAAGGCACGTACCAGCACACGACGCAGCACAAAGGCAAAGTCATCTAAGCGCAGTAGTGCCAAGACCAGTAAGCGTTCGACACGTAGTAGTAAAGGCAAGTCAACGAGAAGAAGGAGGAGGTAAAGACTATGGATGAGGAGATCAGACGAGAAGATGCCGATGAGAAACTGGTAAATGATGCGTTCCAACATTTGTTGGACAGCTATCAGCAGTCGCGTCACCGTAAGAAGGTAGATATTATTACCAAGGCCTTCAACTTTGCACGACAGGCCCATAAGGGTGTGCGCCGACTCTCGGGTGAACCCTATATCATGCACCCCATTGCTGTGGCACAGATAGCCTGTGAGGAGGTTGGACTGGGTTCTACCAGTATTTGTGCTGCCCTGTTGCATGATGTTGTGGAAGATACAGATTATACCACTGAAGACCTTGCTAATATCTTCGGTCCGAAGATTGCACAGATTGTTGATGGGCTGACAAAGATTAGTGGTGGTATCTTCGGTGAACAGGCTTCTGCTCAGGCTGAGAACTTCAAGAAACTGCTTCTCACTATGAGTGAGGATATCCGTGTGATTCTTATTAAGATCTGTGACCGTCTGCATAATATGCGCACTTTGGAGTCGCAGCCAGCCAACAAACAATATAAGATTGCCGGTGAGACGCAGTATATCTATGCCCCCTTGGCCAATCGCCTGGGTTTGAATAAGGTGAAGTCGGAGCTTGAGAATCTCAGTTTTCAGTATGAACACCCTGAGGAGTTCAAGCAGATCAAGGACAAACTGAAGAATACCGAAGCACAGCGTCATGAGCTGTTCGATCAGTTTACGGCACCTATTGAGGAAGAGTTGCAGAAGATGGGCATCAAATACACCATCAAGGAACGTGTCAAGACGCCATATTCCATTTGGTCGAAGATGCAGAACAAGCATGTGACTTTTGATGAAATCTACGACATCTTGGCAGTGCGTATCATCTTCACCCCCAACCATCGTGAGGAGGAAATCAATGAGTGTTTTAATATCTATGTTGCCATCTCGAAGATTTACAAGAGCCATCCCGACCGTTTGCGCGACTGGCTCAGCCATCCCAAAGCGAATGGCTATCAGGCATTGCATGTCACGCTGATGTCGAAACAGGGACGCTGGATAGAGGTTCAGATACGTTCCGACCGTATGGATGAGATTGCTGAACAGGGATTGGCTGCCCATTGGAAATATAAGGAAGGCGAGGAAGACGAAGAATACACTGAGGACGAGGCCGAACTGAACGATTGGCTGCGTACTATCAAGGAGATCCTCGACGACCCACAGCCCGATGCGATGGATTTTCTTGATGCCATCAAACTGAACCTTTTTGCATCAGAGATCTTTGTCTTTACGCCAAAGGGTGAAATCAAGACTATGCCTACAGGTTGTACGGCTCTTGACTTCGCCTTCTCGATACATACCTTCCTCGGAAGCCATTGCATCGGAGCGAAGGTTAACCACAAGCTGGTGCCCCTGAGCCACCGCTTGGAGAGTGGTGATCAAGTGGAGATTCTTACCTCCAAGTCACAGCATGTGCAACCCGCATGGATTAATTTTGTCTCTACTGCGAAGGCTAAAGCTAAGATTCAGGCCGTATTACGCCGTGACAGTCGCGAGTTGCAGAAGAAGGGCGAAGCTCTATTGGATGAATTCTTAAAGAAGAATGAGATAGAGAATACGCTGACTGTCGTTGACCAGTTGGCACAGTTCCATGAGGTTAACCGTCGTGAGGACTTTTTCCATGCCTTGGGCAATAAAACCATTCTGTTGGGAGAGAAGGATGTCGATGAGTTGCGTGGCAAGTCTTCCGGAGTAGGGAAGAAAGGCTGGCGCAAATTGGTGCCTTTCTGGGGAAGTAATGAGAAGGATGATGACAAGGGCAAAGAACAGGGATCAGAAGGTTTCTTCACTGTTCCTGAGAAGTTCAACCGCAAGAAGCCCATCTATATCAGCGAAGAGAATATAGATCAATATAAGTTCAAGCACTGTTGTCACCCCATCCCTGGCGATGACATCTTGGGTTATATCGACAACAAGCACCAGATTGAGATTCATAAGCGTGCCTGTCCTGTGGCCGACAAGTTAAAGACCAGTTTCGGCAACCGTATCCTTGATGCCAAATGGAACATGCACAAACTGCTGTATTTTGATGCTACCATCCGTATTCAGGGTATTGACCGTATGGGAATTTTGGTGGATGTCTCACGAATCATCACGTCACAGATGAATGTCAACATCCACAAACTGACCATCAGTGCCGAGGATGGCCTCTTTGACGGCAATATTGAATTGCGAGTGCATGACCGTGAGGACATGAAGGCCATCATCTCTGAACTGAAGAAGATAGAAGGCTTACAAGAGGTTATGCAGATTATGTAAGCGGCCTTCGACGTAAAGTGTAAAGAATAAGGTATAAAGCTATGATGAGACTACTGCTCTTTCTGTTTTTTTCTTTATTATTTAGCTCCTTAGGGGCGAAAAGCTATGACAACCCAGACACAATCGTGGTCAGTCGTGATGGTACCGGAGAGTTTCGCAACATCAGTGAGGCTATAGAGGTGTGCCGTGCCTTCATGGAATATCACAAGGTTATATATATAAAGAAAGGTACGTATAAGGAGAAACTTGTCATTCCGCAGTCGCTGACCAATATCGAACTGTGTGGCGAGGACCGTGACCAGACCATCATTACGTGGGACGATCATGCAAACATCAATTACCCCCCTACAGGTAAGGGTATGGGAACGTTCCGCACCTATACGCTGAAGATTCAAGGTTCACGTATCACCCTCAAGAACCTTACTGTCGAAAATAATGCTGCCCGTCTGGGACAGGCCGTGGCTCTGCATACTGAAGGTGACAGACTTTCATTTATCAATTGTCGTTTTCTGGGTCATCAGGATACGATTTATACTGGCAATGCCCAAACACGTCTCTACTTCAAGGACTGCTATATTGAGGGGACGACGGATTTCATCTTTGGCCCTTCAACGGCATGGTTCGAGCAGTGTGACATCTTTTGCAAGGCTGAGTCGTATATCACAGCAGCCTCCACTCCGCAGGATGTGGCCTTTGGCTATGTATTCAACAATTGTCGCGTTTCTGTAGCTCCTGGTGTTGAGAAGGTTTATCTGGGTCGTCCTTGGCGTGACTACGGCTACACTTTATTTATGAACTGTGAGCTTCCTCGTCAGATACGGCCAGAAGGGTGGCATCATTGGCAGAAAGAACGTGAACAGACAGCCCGCTATCTGGAATATAATAATCGTGGAGAAGGTGCTGACACTCGTCAGCGTGTTTCTTGGAGCCGTCAACTGACACCTAAGGAAGCAAAACAAGTGTCGTTAACGCGCGTATTCAGCATTAACGACACTTGGGAAGTAGGATGCGGTGAGTAGTTTGTGGCTACTCTAAATAATCCATTTGTTTTTTCAAAGCCAGCAGCTCTGTGCGGATGTCGATAAGTCGTGTCATCACTTCTGCTTTGCGGTTGGCACCATCACGATTCGAATTGATAATCTTCTTGGCAGCTGCCAGCTTGAAGCCGCGTACTTTAACGAGGTTGTGTATGAGCCGAATCTGCTCAATGTCCTTCTCTTGATACTGGCGTATCTTCGCGGGACCACTGGTCTTGGGTTTTAGGTATGGAAATTCCTGTTCCCAATAGCGCAGCGTGCTCTCATTGAGTCCAAACATTTCTGCTACCTCCTTGATGGAGTAGTAGCGCTTCAGATTCTTATCCAGATTCAGTGCCATATCCGTGGGTTATTCTTTGGCTGCATTCTCGGCATCAATAGCCTTAATCTTGTCGCGAACAAGCTGTACTTCGTCGCGCAGCTTCTGAACCTTGCGGTTCATCTCATCGATGAGCGAGTTACCCTTCTTGCTTGAAGCATTCAGGAATCCGAGGTTATTCTCGTAGGTCTGCACCTCACTCTTCAACTGCTCATATTGGCGCATCAGGCGTGCACGCTCGTTGTCAAGGGCATCGCTGCCACGCTCTGCCACCTGCTTCAGGTTGTCCTTGAACTTCGACAGGCGACGCTTGGCAACAGTGATGTTCAGATCCTTGTAGAGTTTGTCAAGTACAGCATGGTATTCTTCATAGAGCTTGTCCTTCTCCTTGAAAGGCACATGACCAATTTGCTGGTACTCTTCTACCAGTTTCTGTACACGCTCCTGCAGGTTTTCACCAGCTTCTTCAGCAGCCTCTTTCAATCGGCTGATAACGTCGCGCTTCTTTTCCAGGTTTTCGCGCTCTTCATTACGGGTGCCGGCTCCGGCAGCATTACGGGCCTCAAAGAACTTGTTGCATGCACCAAGGAACTCCTCCCACAACTGGTCTCCCAACTTCTTAGGCACCATACCGATGGTCTTCCATTCCTTCTGAAGGTTAATCAGCTTGTCGCTGGTCGACTTCCATTCGGTGGAGTCTTGCAGGGCTTTGGCTTTCTCAATGAGTGCACGCTTCTTGTCGGCATTCTCCTTATACGAGTCTTTCAATGTACGGAAGAACTCAGCCTTCTTTCCAAAGAAGCTGTCGCAGGCAGCCCGGAAACGTTCAAAGATCTTGACGTTCATGGCCTTTGGCGCAAAACCAATGCCGCGCCACTGCTCCTGAAGCTCAAGAATCTCCTTCGTGTAACGATCCCAATCGGCACTGCCTTTACACTCCTCGGCAGCGATGGTTTCCACCTTCTCGCAGAGCTCAGTTTTGCGAGCCAGGTTTTCTTCCTCCTTGGCACGCAGTCCGTCGTAGTGCTGCTGATGACGCTTGTTGATAACCGTTGAGGCGGCCTTGAAGCGTTGCCAGATTTCCTCGCGCAGCTCCTTGTTGACAGGACCTGTCTCACGATATTCCTGATGCAGCTTCTGCAACTGATGGAAGGCACTGATGACGTCGGGCTCGTCAGCCAGCTTCTCTGCGGCCTCACACAGTTTGGTCTTCATCTCCAGATTCTTCTTGAAGTCGTATTCACGGGCTTCTGAGTTCAGCTTCAGCAGGTCATAGAACTGCTCGACATAAAGCTGGTAGTTACGCCACAGCTCGTTGGCCTTCTCAGCAGGCACGTTCTTAATATCACGCCACTCGTCCTGCAGAGCCTTGAAGTCCTTATACGACTTATTGGCTTCCTCAGGCGAGGTAATCATAGTCTTTATCTTTTCAATGATGGCCAGCTTCTTCTGCAGGTTGTCCTGCTTCTCCTGCTCTTGTTCGCGGAACAGCTGCTGTCTCTTCTCCTTGATGACTCCCATCTCTGCCTTGAAGGCTTCTTCCAGTTCGTCGGGAGTAATCTTATAAAGCTCTGGGTCACCGCCACCGTCTATATATTCTTTCAGCTTGGCTTCACGCTCAGCAATATGCAACTTGTAGAAAGTGGTCTTCAGATAGTCCACCTCCTCTTTCAGGGGCGTCTCTTCGCCATGTGCCAGTTCACGCACACGCTCCAAAACTTCCTTTTTGGTTTGATACTGCTTGCGCTCAGTAACTTCAGCTGCTTTCTCAGCCTCTGTTACTTCAGTTGGTTCAACGACTTCAACAGTTTCTGTTGCTTCAACTTCTGGGGTTTCCACTACGCTCTGTTCTACGGTCTGCTCCTCGTTGAGAGCTTTTTCTTGAGAGTCCATCATTAAAATGTTTTTAGTTCATAAATACAAATCAGGCTTCAAAATTAATAAATAATTCTGAAACGACCTAATTTTTTTTCAAAAAAGTGACTTAAATGAGTCGTTTATGGCGGAACACGAGGAGTGAAACCACTGAAATAAGCACAGAAATGACAATAGCGACAATAAAACCAATAGGACTATTCTCCATACCATTGATGAGGTTCATGCCGAAAAACGAGGCTACCAGCGTGGGTAACATGAGGATGATGGTCACGCTGGTCAGCGTACGCATGATGGTGTTCATGTTGTTGTTGATAATACTCTGGTAGGTGTCCATCGTCGATTCCAGAATGTTCGAGTAGATATTCGTCGTCTCACGGGCCTGTGTCATCTCGATGTTGACGTCTTCAATGAGGTCAGCATCCAGTTCGTCAATCTGCAGCTTGAACTTCAGTTTCGAGAGCAGCGTCTCGTTGCCACGAATGGATGTGTTGAAATAGGTCAGCGAGTCCTGCAGGCGGCTGAGTCCTATCAGGCTCTCATTGTTCACCTCACGGTCCAGGTTGCGCTTGGCCTTGTCGATAAGCATCGATATTTGCTTCAGACGCTTCAGATACCAGACGGCACTACTCAGGAACAGACGGAAAATCATGTCCACATAGTCGGTGAAGCCTTCGCCGCGCTTCTGCTGGAACGACACGAAGTCAATCATCATGTTCGTCTCGTAGTAGCATACGGTGATGGTGACGTCGCGCTTATGGATGATACCCAGTGGTACGGTAGTATAAGGAGTACGCGAGCGTACCTCTTTAACATAGGGTATACGCAGGATGATAAGCATCCATCCGTCATCATACTCATAACGGGCGCGCTCGTCGGTATCGCTGATGTCTGAGAGGAAGTAGTCAGGAATCTTGTATTCCTCTTCCAACAGCTGTCGGTCTTCGTCTGTCGGACACGTCACCTGTATCCAACAATTGGGCTGCCATTCGTTCATCTGGCTCAAGCCCCCTTGGGTGTTCCAAAATGTCTTCATTGTTGCTAATCCGTTTTATTATTGCACAATGCTTAATACACAATTTAGCGGCAAAGGGATTAGCAGCCTTGCCACTCTCTCCCCCGCCTAACGTTTGTTACTATCCGCCGGGTAATCGTCCATAATTTTAATACTTTTATTTGTTAAATCGCTGCAAAGATACGAATAAGTGAGTAAAATACAAAATAAATTCCAATTTATTTTTAGTTTTCGTTCGCAACGCCACACTCATACCTTCAGGTGTGAGAACGAAAGTATCTACTCCTGTCATCTGATGATGGCTGTCCAGCCACCACCACTGCTGAGGTGGACAGACAGACGGTCTGTGGCGCTGACGGACTGACGGATGTGCCGATAATCGGTAGCCTCCTTGGTGGCATTGACGCCATCGGCAAAGATGTCGGCCTGATGCTGTCCGGCACTGAGGAAGGAGAGATTGACGGTGAGGTCGCGTGGTGTCCAGTCGGTCATCGCTGCCAGATACCACGTCGTGCCCTTCCGACGGGCTATCAGCGTATATTCGCCCAGCTGTCCGTCGAGGGCAATGGTCTCGTCGAACGTGGTGGGAATCTGTGCGATGAAGTCAGTACACTCCTGATTCTGCATATACTTCGTGGGACTGTCGGCCAGCATCTGCAGGGGTGCCTCGAAGGTGGTGTACATCGCCATCTGGTGAACGCGCGTGCCCTGACTCATGGGGTGGTCGTTATTGCCGAAGAAGCTGTCTTTCATGGCATTCGACATCGCGCCAGGTGTGTAGTCCATAGGACCTGCCAGCATACGTAGATAGGGTGCTGTGACGTCGTAACGGGGCTGGTTGTGCAGCGGACCATCACCCACACGGGGTTCCCACTTGGAGTTCTCCAGACCCTTTACGCCCTCGAAATTGAAGATGTTGGGATAGGCACGCTGGATGCCGAAGGGTTTCAGACCGTGATAGTCGAGCAACAGCTGATGGCGTGCAGCACAGGCCGCCAACTGGTAGGCAGAGGCGATGACCTGCTGGTCGTCGCGATCGAAGAAGTCCACCTTGAAACCCTTGATGCCCATATCGGCATAGTGCTTCATAACCTGTTCACTGACAGAAACGTCGCCCAACGGATTGCTGCCAATCAGATTGCGCCAGCTGGACCACAGGATGATACCCACGCCCTTCTGCTGTCCGTAGGCTATCAGTCGCTGCAGGTCTATCTCAGGGTTCAGTTCGCTCATCAGCGACTCCTTGCCACTCCATCCTTCGTCGATGATGATGTACTCCAGACGGTTCTTGGCAGCGAAGTCTATATAATATAGATAGGTGTCGGTGTTCATGCCCGACTTGAAGTCGACGCCCGTGATGTTCGTGTTGTTCCACCAGTCCCAAGCCACCTTGCCAGGACGAATCCACGAGGTGTCGCTGATACGGCAGGCTGGCGCCAGACGCTGTGCCATATCGCAGTTCAGGATGTCGGCATCGCGTTCCGTGATGACTACTGCACGCCAAGGCAGCGACTGGCGTCCATTGAGCTTGGCGATATAGTTGGCCCGCTTTGTGGGGACAAGGTTCAGACGGTCGTAGCCACCAATTGTCTGTTCAAGCGGGTAGGGGGCAAACTCGGCCTTTAAGGCATTCCTCTTACCTCTTACCTCTGACCTCTCACCTCTTAAAAACATGCCTGGATAGTTTTCTACACCGGCATCCATCACGATGGCCTTGATACCATCAGGCAGACAGACAGCCAGCGGAGTGATGGCCAGCGAGTCGGCAAACATCTTCGACAGGGGCTGTTCGTCGTAGTACGACTCGAACGAATAGCAGTAGCGCTCTCCTCCACGATTGTCGTTGATATACGGCACAAAAGCCTGATAATCAGCATCGAAGCAGTATTCTGCCACCTCGTTCACGACGATTGTCGGTTTGGTGTGGCCACTGATAAGTCTGTAGGCAGCTCCGTCATCGTAGGCACGCACCTCGATGGTCATCTTCTGGTTGGTGTAAAGCAGTAGCTGGCCATAGTCATCGCGAATGGTAGCCTTGCGATAGAACGGGTTCTCGAAACTGCCCTGTATCTGGAGTTTGGCTACCTTGCCTACCTTTCCGAGCCCCAGGGTCTTGGTGCCCTGTTGCAGTTGGATATTGATTTCAGAAGGCAGCAGTACCGTCTTCCCGTCGTAGGTTACTGACCACTTGACAGCCTCTTCTGCTGTCACCATCACCTTCACCTTTCCGTTTGGTGAACTCACTTCATAATTGGCTGCCGACAAGCTCATGGCTATCAGGCAGAACAGACTTGTAATAGTAGTTTTCATCATTTCTTGGTTTCTGTTTGCAAAGATACGCATTTTTTTGCAAACATCGACATAAACAACGAAAAATTGTTCCGCAATTTTTTGGCGGTTATACAAATAATGTTTATCTTTGCAAAGTCAAATCATGCGATTATGAAAGAGAAGAAAGACAATATTTCGTTTGAAGGTTGTGCAGAACCCATTGGCGCTGTAGCAGTTCATGCTAATGACGATAAACTGTATAGTATAGACAATTGGCCGGGTATGCCGCTTGTCGGCCCTGCTGATATTGATGAAGCAAATGCGCGAATCGATGAGGCAGAGCGTGAAATAGATGAAAATGGAGGAATAGACTGGGCGGAATTCAAGTCTATGCTACTTAGCAGGCATGCTTCGTCTTATGCGATATAGAATAACCAAACCAGCTCAGCAGGCTTTCGAGCATATCTACGACACATTCTTTGAGTTTGCCGGTAAACGTTATGCAGACCAAATGGTTGATAGGGTTGACGATCGTCTTAATACGTTACTTAAGCATCCCTTTATAGGTCATCCTGAAACCTTGCTAAGCAATCGGTCACGCGATTATCGTGCAATCTCCATTAACAAAAATTATCGCATGATATATTATGTCAGCAATGACACTATTTGGATTGTTGACTTTTGGGACAGACGCAACAATCCTGCCAAACTGGTAGCAAGGGTCAAATAACCTCTCGTTATAATGATACAGTCGCTCAGAAACGTGTTTTCTGGGCGATTGTTTTTTTCTGCCATCTATGGAATCCATCTGACCTTTTCATCGACCAAAGTGAAAATAGTTCCGCAATTCTTTGGTGGTTATGGAATTATTGCTTATCTTTGCAAGCAGAGATATTAGTACTAACAAATAAAGCAATTATTATGATGAAAAAGCTATTTTTACTCACAGTGCTTTGCGCACTCGTTGGCACCGCAGCTTTTGGTGCAACCCTCAAGAGAACTATTTTGTCGCACAATGGTGAGCTGACGCAGTATGATGCCATCAACTGGCAGGACGCCATAAATGATGCCGTAGACGGCGACATCGTGTATTTTACGGCGGGACTTTTCACTGGTAACCTTACTATTGACAAGGCTATTACATTGATTGGAGCCGGTGTGGCTGAGACGGATGCATTCTGGCATAACCAGGACATTGATCCCGTCTATGCAGGTTGTGGTACTTCCGGTGAAACCACTGTCTTGGACGGAGAAATTACCATTGCCATCCCTGGTTCCAAGACGCTGACCAAGCCAGTTATGGAGGGCTTCCATCTGAATAGATTTGTCACTGTTACAGAGCCAGTGAAAGGTGTTGTTATCAAACGCTGCCAGTCCCAATCTTACATCTCTGCCTCAGCTTCAGTAACCAATCTCACTTTGGAGAGTTGCTTTATCAATACTATTTATTGTGCAAATATGGTTGCCCCGATTATCCGCAACTGCTATACTGATAAGCTTCAGGGTGCTCCGACAGATGCAACCATCGTAAATGTTATGGCAATATGGCTTGAGGGATGCAACAATTGTACATTTATCAATAGCGGATATGATATGCTTAGTGGTAGCTCCTTCAATACATTCGTCAATTGTTTTTACCAAAATGGAGATGTGAACAGCTCGTATACTAATTGTGTGCAAATTGAAAATTCTCAACGGGTAACCAAAGCCCAGATGACGGAGAATAATTGGTATGGCAACGACGGAAAAGTCATTGGTCCGTTAGGCGGTAATTATCCCTTTACTCTCATTCCTAGCCAGCCGTCAGTGAAGACAAACAGCATTAACTACGACAATAGCAAGAAGCAACTGAACGTTAATTTGACGATTAAACAAGGTAAATAATGAAACAGCGGCACATTCATATAATAATAGGTCTGCTCCTGTTGTTATGCTGTCCGCTGCAATCCTGGTCGGTATCGTTTAATTATCAGTATTGGATAGATAACAACAGCGCGGCTGCTGTCAGCGGCACAGCTGACGGAGGCGCGGAGATCAGCATTCCCATCGATGTGGGAGACCTGAGTCCCGGTGTGCATTTCTATAACGTCCGGGCAGAACATCTTCTGACGGGTTGGGGAACGGTCTACAGGACGCTGTTCCTGATTCCAGAAACCAACACAGCCAGTGCTGCGGGAGAATTGCAGCAGTATGAATACTGGCTGGACAACGACTACGCCAACCGTACGGTCACAGATTGTACTGGTACTGAGCAGACACCGGCATTGACGGTGGATGTCAGCAGCATCTCAGATGGTGTCCACTTCTTCAGCGTCAGGGCGTTGGATGCCAACGGCCATTGGGGCACTGTCACCCGTACGCTCTTCTCACTTCCCGCAGCTGCTGAAGCAACGGCTGTCGGTGAACTCGCGCAGTACGAATACTGGATTGACGACGACTACGACAACCGCACTACGACAGAGTGTACGGGCAGTGAGGCTACACCCGTTCTGACCCTCGATGTCAGCACTTTGGAAGCAGGCTCACACTATCTGAATGTCCGTGCTCAGGATGCTAATGGCGAGTGGGGAGTTGTGGAAAGAACGATGTTCTCTATCACATCAGCAGGTGGCGACACAGAAGCTGCTGAGTTGGCGAAGTATGAGTACTGGATAGACAACGACTACGAAAACCGCGTGGCAGCCGATTGTTCTGGCAGTGAGGCTTCGCCCTCGCTGACCATCGATGTCAGCAGCCTGTCACCAGGTGTACATTTCTATAATGTACGCGCTCAAGATGCCAACGGTGTCTGGGGTACTGTGGAGCGGACGCTGTTCTCTGTCACTTATCCTGCTGCAGATGATGCCGACAAGACCGTTACAGGCTATCACTATGCCTTCTCGGCTGAGGGCTATGACTTCTCGACGGAGTCTGCAACCATCACTGGAGCGGGCGAAGCGTGTGAGCTGAACAAGAAGTTCACCGTTGCCCTGCCAGCATCAGCTCCTGCCGTTGACGACAACTGCCAGTTTACGTTTGATACAGACTTCAACGAAGCCACGATGACTCGTAGTGTAAAACAGTCATTCTGGATAGCCTTCGATGCTGCTGACGGAGAAACGAGTATACCTGTTTTCTTCAAGGATATCAACTACTCAACATCTGATATCGTAGAATGGACTGAGATGACGGTAGGCTCTCCCTCTGACTTCCTTCCAGTGCCAGACGATTTGCAACCATTTAGCGTGGTGCAGTTCACCATTGATGAGGCGATGACGTATATGATGTCTTCAGACGTGTCGTGCTGTCTGCGTGTCTATAGACCAGATGGAACGCTGGTCGACAAGTGTGACGCAGAGACCCTGCTCAACGGTTGGCGACATGAGTGGGCTGCAGGCACCTATTATGCTGTAGCTTTCGGTAATGATGAGGAAGCTACGCTGTCGATAGAAGAGTACCATATTCCTGTCATCACGTTTGCTGATTCTTATGTGGAGGCTATCTGCCTCCAGAACTGGGACGTGAACCATGATGACAAACTGGATATTGAGGAGGCAGCAGCCGTCACTGACATTGATGTAATATTCCAGAAGAATACGACTATCACATCGTTCAACGAGTTGTCGTACTTCACCTCATTGGAGAGTATCGGCGAGAGTGCATTCTTGAATTGTAATGCACTAAAGGAAATCACACTTCCTGCCGGTATCAAGTCTATAGGCAAAACTGCTTTCCGTAACTGCCAGGCATTGACTGCTATTGCTGTGCCAGGTAGTGTGGAGTCTATCGGTGATCAGGCCTTCTATGGCTGTAAAGGTCTTGCTGAGGCCACTCTTGCTGAGGGGCTAAATACTATCGGTAGTCAGGCCTTTTACAACTGTAGCAGTTTGGAATCTGTGACGATTCCTGCCAGCGTGACAAGTATTGCAGAAGATGCTTATCGTAACTGTAATGGTTTGACATCCATTAAGGTGGAGGCAGGAAATACGGTGTATGATTCCCGTAACAACTGCAACGCCATCATAGTGAGCGAAACGAACACCTTACAGTATGGCTGTCAGAATACGCTGATTCCGCTGGATGTAACCGCTATTGGTACAGAAGCGTTCTATGGCAACACGTCTTTGAAGGAGATTGTCATTCCTGCTGCAGTGAACGATATAGGGGCAAATGCTTTCCGTGGATGTAGTGCATTGACTGTGGTTATAGCACGAAACCCGGAACCTGTGGCAATAGGGGCAAATACTTTCTCAAATAGAAAGTATGCTACGCTCTATGTGCCAAAGGCCAGCTTTGACGACTATAAGGATGCTAATTATTGGAAAGATTTTAATCCGATCATTGGCTATACAGTCGGCGACGCCAATGGCGATGGCAAGGTGACGATTACCGATGCGGTGGCTGTTGTCAACTACATTCTGGGTAATGCATCCACAGGCTTTGTCAAGGCCGCTGCTGATGTCAATCAGGATGGTAACATCACCATTACTGATGCAGTAGGCGTGGTGAACATCATCCTGAATAGCGGTGGTGAGGCCACAGCCCCAGCAATGGCTAGTCCTGCTGTTGAGGCTCCAGAGGTTGCTGAGCCGGAGTAAACTAATGATTAATGGTGTAATTTATGCTTCCAACAAGGCTGATTAGCCTCCTGAGACGGGATGTGCCTTCGGGCGACGTGGGTCTTTTCGTAATATACCCTAACACCCTAACCCGGCAGACCTGGAACGCCGATGCATAAAGGGCTTGCGGTGGGTTAGCCTATGCGGTGACACCCTAACCCAGGCCTAACCCCACCCTAACCCTTCAAGCTGCACGCTGCTTATTCGTATAATTCGTTTGATTCGTGGTCGTTTAAGCATTCGGCAATTTAAAGACAACCTGTCGAGGGGTTAGGGTAGGGTTAAGGTGGGGATAGGGTGTCGGCCTATACCTTAACCCGCTTCAAAGCCCGATGTACAGAGGGATTGAGAGGGGGCGGGTTAGGGTGTTAGGGTGTTTGGGGTGATGGGTGATAGGTGATGGGTGATAGGTGATAGGTCGTGGATGAGCGTTTTCGTAGGGATGCCTTCTATGGGTCGTGCGGATACTGCTTTGCTGGTGTTCCGATGGCACTTTCGAGACGAAGGGATGGCACTTTACCCCCCTAAACCCCTATCGGAACGGGTCGAAGATGCCGTGTCTTGCCATCGAAGAAGGCATCTCTTCGACCCGAAGTTGACGCTCGATGGCAGAAATAGGCATTTCCCTATTGCTTTTTAGGCAATTTCCCCTTCCGCTGTTTGGAAGAAATGTATACATTTGCGGAGTAATTGCTAAATAACGGACGAGATATGAAAAAGACGTGCTTCAAAATTCTCATGCTGATTGTGGCAATGGCCGTGGCTGGGCCTTCGTATGCGAAGAAACTGGTGTTTCTGGCGCCTAATGATAATAACCAGAAGGTGATAAAGCGATATAATCGCTATAAACACCGACCGAGGTATATGGGAGGATTCGCGATGGGCTATACTGCGGTGTTTGGTGTGAGGTCGAATTCGGTGATGTCGACTGACGAGGTCGAGGTGAACGTCGTGAAGCGGTGGGTGCAGGATGCTGCTGTCAACGACCAGGATAACCGTTTGTTTTTCATAGAGATCAAGAACAAGACAGCCGATACAATCTACATCGACAAGGGTTATTGTTTCAGGATATACAATAATGGCAGTCGGCACCGTTACTACGACGTCAATAGTGAACCTGCGGACTCTGCCAAGCGGTTCATTGCCATTCCGCCACATGGGAAGCGGAACTTGTCGGATTATAAGGCGAAACTGATTGACAGGGGCAAATACAAGGAACTGAAAATCATGGACTATCCGGAGGAATTCGACTGGAATGCGAAGTCTGCCGGCGTTCATAAGGGCCGTCTGAATGGGGGTGAAGTGGTGTCGTTCTCGGAGGAGCATTCACCGTATTACAGGTCGTTCCTGATTTCTTATTCTAAGGACAAGGACTTCTCAGAGTACTCCTATCTGATAGCCAATTTCTACATGCGACAGCTCATCGGGAGTTTCTATCCAGAGCTGTACAAGGGGAATTTCGGCAGCGATTTCGACCTGATTGGAGGCGACAAATACACCATTACGAGTTGTGAATGGGTGGGGGATATCGATCGGTACAGAAGGTAAAATAGGGGGACGGTTTTGAACCGTCCCCCCTTTGGTTAGTTGCGGAACACCAGTCCGTCGCCGAACTCGTCGATGATGATGGGCTTGGTGCGGTCTACCTGGTCGGCCAGAATCTTGCGCGACAGGTCGTTGAGCACCAGGTTCTGGATGGCACGCTTGACGGGACGGGCACCGAAGTCGGGGTCGTAACCCTCCTGAGCCAGATACTGCACAGCGGCATCGGTAATCTGCAACTCTATGCCTTGCGGCTCCAGCATGTCGGTGACGCGCTTCATCTGCAGGCGTACCACGTCAGCAATCTGCTCCTTGGTGAGCTGCTGGAAGGTGATGATTTCGTCGATACGGTTCAGAAACTCCGGACGCATGGTCAGACGCAGTTCCTCGCGCGTGGCATTCGACGTCATGATGATGATGGTGTTCTTGAAATTGGCCGTACGACCCTTATTGTCCGTCAGACGACCATCGTCCAATACCTGCAACAGGATGTTGAAGACATCGGCGTGCGCCTTCTCGATCTCGTCGAACAGCAGCACCTGATACGGCTTGCGTCGCACGGCCTCCGTCAGCTGGCCACCCTCGTCGTAACCCACATAGCCCGGAGGAGCTCCGATGAGTCGCGAGACGGTATGCTTCTCCTGATATTCCGACATGTCGATACGCGTCATCATGGTCTCGTCGTTGAACAGGTATTCGGCCAAAGCCTTCGCCAGCTCCGTCTTACCGACACCCGTAGTGCCGAGGAAGATGAATGAGGCGATAGGACGCTTGGGGTCCTGCAGGCCTGCACGACTGCGGCGCACGGCATCGCTGACGGCATTGATGGCCTCGTCCTGACCGATGACGCGACGGTGCAGTTCCTCCTCCAGGTGCAGCAGCTTCTCACGCTCGCTCTGCAGCATGCGGGTGACGGGGATGCCTGTCCAGCGGCTGACCACCTCGGCGATGTCGTCGGCGGTAACTTCCTCGCGGACGAGGCGGGAGGTTCCGACGGGGGAACCGTCGGACACCGAACCGTCCAGCTGACGCTGGATGGCGGCGATGTCGTCCTCGAGGGCCTTCAGCTTTGAATAGCGGATTTCGGCTACCTTACCGTAGTCGCCTTCGCGCTCGGCACGCTCAGCCTCATACTTCAGGTTCTCCATCTCCTGCTTGTCCTGCTGGATTTTGTTCACCAACTGACGCTCGCCCTCCCACTTGGCACGGAACTGGGTCTCCTGTTCCTTCAATTCGGCAATGTCGCGGTCGAGCTGGGCGAGTTTGGTGTCAGCGGGAGAACCGCTGACCACACTTTGCCCCTCGGTCAAAGAACCGCTGACCACACCGCCCGTTTCGCGTTTGATGCTCTCGCGCTCAATTTCCAGCTGTGCCAGACGGCGGGTGATTTCATCCAGTTCCTCAGGTACGCTGTCGCGCTCCATACGCAGCTTGGCAGCAGCCTCGTCCATCAGGTCGATGGCCTTGTCAGGCAGGAAACGCTCGCTGATGTAACGCTCCGACAGCTGGACGGCAGCGATACAGGCATCGTCCTGGATACGCACCTTGTGATGGTTCTCGTAGCGCTCCTTCAGACCACGCAGGATACTGATGGCGCTGAGTTCGTCAGGTTCGTCGACCATCACCGTCTGGAAACGGCGCTCCAGAGCCTTGTCCTTCTCGAAGTATTTCTGATACTCGTTCAGCGTCGTGGCACCGATGGCACGCAACTCACCACGGGCCAGTGCAGGCTTCAGGATGTTGGCAGCATCCATAGCACCCTCGCCACCACCGGCACCCACCAGCGTGTGAATCTCGTCGATGAAGAGTATGATGCGCCCCTCAGCCTTCGTCACTTCGTTGATGACGCTCTTCAGACGCTCCTCAAACTCACCCTTGTACTTTGCACCAGCCACCAGCGCACCCATGTCGAGCGAGTAGAGCTGCTTGTCCTTCAGGTTTTCAGGCACGTCGCCACGAACGATACGTCCTGCCAGACCTTCCACAATGGCCGTCTTACCAGTACCCGGCTCACCAATCAGGATAGGATTGTTCTTCGTACGGCGCGAGAGAATCTGCAACAGACGACGGATTTCGTCGTCACGTCCGATGACGGGGTCGAGCTTACCCTGACGGGCGAGGTCGACGAGGTTCTTGGCATACTTCTCCAGCGACTGGTAGTTGTCGTCGGCACTCTGCGACTGCACCTTCTGACCCTGACGCAGGGCCTGGATGGCCTGCTGCATCTCCTTCTCCGTACAGCCGGCATCCTTCATGATGCGTGAGGCCGTGGAGCTGACGGTCAATAGAGCCCATAGAATGGGCTCGCAAGAGACGAAGTCGTCGCCCATCTTCTGGGCAAACTCCTGAGCGCGTACTAATACCTTGTTACTATCGTTAGAGAGATACGGCTGTCCGCCCTCAACACGCGGCAGGTGCTTGATTTCCTGCTCCGTGAGCATCTCAATCTGCTGGGCGTTCACACCGAGTTTCTGGAAGATGAAGGTCGTCACGTCCTTCGCCTTCTCCATGATTCCCTTGAGGATATGAACAGGTTCGATGACCTGCTGGCCATTCATCTGCGCTGTATTCACCGCTGCCTGAACGGCCTCCTGGGCTTTGATTGTAAACTTGTCTAATGTCATAAGTTTGTCCTCCATTTTTTGTTGTTTCTGCTGGTTGGCGGACAAATGGTGTGCCGACAATAAAGAAACCGACAAAACGGCAGAGTGGTGTGTCGTTTTGTCGGTTCTTGTTAGGGAGAGGCTCAGCGGGAAAACCGCTGAGTACACTATTACATCGTAACTTCTACGGTGTGCTTGCCAGCAGAGTAGGGGATGACGGTGCCCTCGACGGGTGAACCGTCGAGCACGATTTGCTTCACGCCTTTCTGCTGTCCGTTGGGATGGATGCTGATTTCGTACTCAGCATCGCGGAACTTACGCTGGACGGTATAGTCGGTAGCCGTCTCAGGCAGACAGGGATCGATGCGGATGCCGTCGTAGTCGGGCTTGATGCCGAGGATAAACTCGCTGACGGTGTACCACATCCAAGCAGCAGTACCCGTGAGCCATGAGTTCTTACCCTCGCCGGGCTTGAAGGCGTCCTTACCGGCTACCATCTGGCAGTTCACGTAAGGCTCCACCTTATGCAGCGTCTGGTATTTCTCCTCGACGTACGAAGGCAGAATCTTGGCATAGTGGCTCCAGGCGTCATTACCACGACCTGCGATACACTCACCGATGATGACCCAAGGATTGTTGTGGCAGAAGATACCGGCGTTCTCCTTGTAGCCCTCGGGATAGCTGGAGATTTCACCATATTCGTAGATATATTTGGTAAAGGCGGGGTTGTTGAGCACCATACCGTGCTCGCACTCGAGGTACTTCTTACAAGAGTCGAGCGACTTGGCCACCATACCGTCCTCAGCACCAATCTCGGCCATCGTACACCAGCCCTGCGACTCAATGAAGATCTTGGCTTCGTCGCACTCGTTACTGCCAATCTTATTGCCATAGAAGTCGTAGGCACGCAGATACCACTCGCCATCCCAGCCGTGCTTCTTTACAGCGTCAATCATGGCGTCGACAGCCTGCTGCATGCGAGCTGCCTCTTCGTTCTTGCCAATTTTCTTGCAAAGCGCTACGTAGTCCTTACCTGTTACGACAAAGAGTCCTGCAATCATCAGCGACTCAGCCTTCGTGCCCTCGCTGACGTTCTCAGTGGTCTGGAAACTCTCGTTGGGATCCCACGAGAAGCAGTTCAGGTTCAGACAGTCGTTCCAGTCGGCACGACCGATGAGTGGCAGCATGTGGGGACCCAGGTTCTTGATGACGTGGTCCATCGATACCTTCAGGTGTTCGAAGAGCGTCACCTCAGAGCCTGGCTGGTTGTCGAACGGCACCATCTCGTCGAGAATGGAGAAGTCGCCCGTCTCCTTGATATAGGCCACCGTACCGAAGATAAGCCAGCAGGGGTCGTCGTTGAAACCACCACCGATGTCATTGTTGCCACGCTTAGTGAGGGGCTGGTACTGGTGATAGCAGCCACCATCGGGGAACTGCGTCGAGGCGATGTCGATGATGCGCTGACGAGCACGTGGGGGAATCTGGTGAACGAAGCCCACGAGGTCCTGATTGGAGTCGCGGAAGCCCATACCACGGCCTACACCACTCTCGAAGAACGAAGCCGAACGCGAGAAGTTGAACGTCACCATACACTGGTACTGGTTCCAGATGTTCACCATGCGATCGAGCTTGTCGTTACCTGTGCGTACCTTATATATATTAAGCAGTGCATCCCAGTACTCGCAGAGTTCAGCGAAGGCCTTGTCGACCTTAGCAGTGGTGTCGAGTTCGGCGATGAGGGCGTGAGCCTTGTCTTTGTTGATGACCTGAGGTGCAGAGAACTTCTTGTCCTGCTCGTTTTCGATGTAGCCGAGGAGGAAGGTAAAGTCCTTTGACTCACCTGGTTTCAGCGTCACCTCGATATAATGTGAGGCGATGGGACTCCATCCGTGGGCGTGGCTGTTGCGGGGCTTGCCCTCCATAACAGCATCGGGATTGGCAAACTCGTTGTAGAGACCTACAAAGGTCTCACGATCGGTATCGAAGCCCTGAATCTCGGTGTTGACGTGGTAGAAAGCATAGTGGTTGCGACGCTCGCGATACTCGGTCTTGTGGTAGATGGTAGCACCTGCCGGAGAACCGGCGGGAGCGGTGGTTTCAATTTCCACCTCACCCGTCGAGAAGTTACGCTGGAAGTTCTCCATATCGGTAGCAGCATTCCACAGACACCACTCCTCGAACGAGAACAGCTTCAGCTGTTTCGTGTCTGACGAATGATTCGTCAGAGTAAGCTTCTGCACTTCGCACCACTTCTTCAGGGGTACGAAGAAGAGCACGGATGCCTCGACACCATTCTTACGACCCGTGATGCGCGTATAGCTCATGCCGTGACGGCACTCGTAGAAATCGAGGGGTGTCTTGCAGGGCTTCCAGCCTGGGTTCCAAACAGTATCGCCATCCTTGATGTAGAAATAACGGCCACCATTGTCCATCGGTACGTTGTTGTAGCGATAGCGGGTGATGCGACGGAACTTGGCATCCTTGTAGAAGCTGTAGCCGCCAGCGGTGTTAGAGATGAGTGAGAAAAAGTCCTCGTTGCCCAGGTAGTTAATCCAAGGCCAAGGGGTCTGCGGGTCGGTAATGACATACTCGCGGTGCTGGTCGTCGAAATGACCGTAACGTTTCTGTTGTTCCATATTGATAAACTTTAAACTATAAATTCTTAACTTAAAACTTTTCTTTCAATGAAGATTCGGGCATCGACAGCGACGATGTCGTTCTCGTTGGCGAGTAGCGGATTGAGGTCCATCTCCTTAATCTCCGTCGCAAAGCGCAGGAGGGTGGAGAGTCGTACGATAATCTCTGCAAACTTCTGTTCGTTGATGCCTCGCTGGCCACGTGTACCTTTTAATATCTTATAGCCTCTCAGCGAATGAATCATCGAATAGGCCTCGTCGTAACTCAGAGGAGCCAGTCCTGAGGACACATCCTTGAGCACCTCGACGAAGATGCCACCCAAGCCACAGAGTACCACATGGCCGAAGCGTTCCTCATATTTGGCACCGATAAAGAGTTCGGTACCCTTGAGCATCTTCTGTACCATGATGCCTGTGGCATCCTGAATCTGCATCATACGGTCGAACTCTAGTGAGAGGTGTTCAGGCGTGCGAATGTTCAGCGTCACACCACCCACATCGCTCTTGTGCACAGGGCCTACGACCTTGGCCACAACGGGGAATCCCACTTTCTGGGCAAAGGCTGTCAACTCCTCCTTCGATGTCGAAACCATTTCAGGCACAAGGGGTATGCCGGCACAGGTGAGTATCTCGCGTACTGTGTCGGGAGCAAGGTAGCCGCTCTGCACGCCTTCTGCTTCCAAACGATTGGTTTCGCGGAAGATAATCTTGTTCAGTTGTGGGATATCGATGCCGTACAGCTGTACCTCTGGGGGTGCAGGTGCTGGCGTCTTCATAATCTGTGATAGGGCGGTGGCCAGTGTCACCTCGTCGCTGAAGTTCACATGTCCGCGCTTCAGAAACTCCTGCACCTCAGGACCTGCCGTGCTGACACTGGGTAGGATGGGGAATATCGGCTTGCGACATTCTTGTATCTTCTTGTGTAGCACGTCGTAGACCTCGAAGATTTTTACAAGACCCGGTGTGCCGAAGATGACCATGATGGCATCGATGTCGTCAAAATGGTTCTCGCAGTAGTCAATGGCTGTTGCCAGCTGTTCGGCACCACCAGTGGCCAGGATGTCGATGGGATTCGAGACGCTGCTGCCTGGTAACAGCTTAGCCTTTAGCTCATCAGCTGCGTCTCCTGTCAGTGGCGGAACCTGCATGCCACCCTTCGACAACGCATCGGTCAGCATCACGCCAGGACCACCTGCATGGGTCACAATGGCGAAGTTCTTGCCGTTGAAACGGGGCAGTGTGAAGATGCAGCCTACGGTGGTCAGCTCCTCACGACTGAAACAGCGTACGATGCCAGCCTTGCGGAACAGCGCTTCTACTGCTGAATCGCTGCTGGCAATGGCTCCCGTATGACTGGAGGCCGCCCTGCTGCCACTCTCGCTGCTACCTGCCTTGATAGCTGCAATGCGACAACCCTTGCGGATGAGTGATGTGGCATGATACAGCAACTTGTCGGGGTCGCTGATATTCTCGATGTACAGCAGTTTTACCAGTGAGTCACGTTCGGCATCGAAGTTCTCGTCCATAAACTGCAGCACGTCCTCAATACCAATCTGCTTACCATTACCAATGGACCAGACGCTGTTGAACGGCAGTCCCTTGGTGACGGCACTTTCCAGAATGAAGACGGCTGTAGCCCCACTGCCGGAAATGAAGTCGACTCCCTTATGGTCGAGATTCGGAATGGGCCGCGTAAAAACGCTGTGGTGCCAGCGGGTGAGCAGTCCGATGCAGTTGGGACCGATGAGTGCACAGTCATATTGCTCGCACGTATCCAGAATGCGCTGTTCCAGTTCTGCACCCGCCTTGGTCTCTTCGCCAAAACCTGCAGAGATAATGATGAAGGCCTTGGTCTCCTTCTCTTTGGCCATCAGCTCCACATACTGTGGACAAAACTTGGCAGCCACAACGAGGATGGCCAGTTCCGTAGGGGGCAGTTCCTTGGCATCGTGGAAAGCCTTGATGCCCTGCACCTCGTCCTCCTTGGGATTTACGATGCGCAGCGTTCCTTCATAACCTCCCTGTAATAAATTGCGTACCACAGCACCACCGGGCTTGTGAACATTATTGCTACCACCGATGACGACGATAGACTGAGGCTCTAACAGTTGTCGGTTAATCATACCAATACGATGCTTTTAACAGGGTAGGGGGTCATCGTGGAGTCAGGGAAGTAACAGCCCAGCTTCAGCACGAACTTGATGGGCGTGCCCTCTGAGACTTCAATACCCGTAGGCTCCTCGTCGAGGGCTTCGTCGAATGTTCCGCCAACAGCACCGCGTACGCAGTCAGTATAGGTAATGTCGTTTTCACCTGCAGTGACCAGACAAGCATTGATAAACGGTACCTGCATAATCAGGAAACGCTCGATGTCAGCTGCCAGTTTAGCAATAGCTTCGTCTTCCGTGTCAATCTTTGGCTTCTTGCCTTCGGTGGCCAGCCATTTGATATACGGCTGCAGCTCCTCGCGTTGGCGTCGCAAGTCATAGATACGGTCGTTCAATTCCTGGAAGGCACTGATAGCCTCGTTGTACACCATCATCTGTTCTGCTGTCAGACGTCTGTTGCCCTCGTGGGCTTCTTCTTCCCGCTTTTGACGACGCTTCTCGCGAATCTTGACGAAGGCTGTAGCACCTGCTGCCACTGCTGTTACCCCCAGTGTGGCCAGTGCAGCCCAAGTAGACTTGTTGTTTTTCAATTCCATAAGTTGCGTTTTGGTTTTTAAAGTTTTTGCAAAGGTACGAAAAAAAAAGCACAATGCACAATTATTTTGCAGAGTTTTTTGCCAAACCCGTTAAAAAAAATACCGTTTACTCTTGCATTTTTCCTTGAAATTTTGTATCTTTGCAGTAAGTTTTCAGCGTCAATTATTATGTTAGATGGGACTTTTTCCCGACCGCTGCAAGACTTTTCCCCGTTCGCTGAAACATCGTTTCCCGCCGCCGCAATATCTTTCCCCGTCCGATTGCACGCAGGATTGCATGGTCCTTTCGCCTCGTTTGCTCCTTGCTCTCATGGCGTTTGAAGGCACCTTCCAAGCCGTTTGAAGGCACCTTCCAAACCGTTTGAAGGCACTTAAACGATTCTCTCTATCATCTCTCGTTACTGCTGGCATTGGCGGCACAGCCTTGGAATTCGAAAGCTTTCGTCGTTACTATTTGGCAGATTCAAAGAAAAGTCGTAACTTTGCGGTCTCAGTGTAATACTGACAGAAGACATGATGGAATGAATCAGCGTGACCAACAGATATTGCAAATAGCCCTGCCGGCCATCATTACCAACATCACGGTACCATTGTTGGGACTGGTGGATACGGCCATCGTGGGGCACATGGCTAAAGCCATGTCCTCTGAGGAATGAATCTTAATCAATGTTAAATACACACAGTATCCAGTAAAAATCGTAGAATTTCCTTCATTGTTTGAAAAATAAACATTATCTTTGCAACAGAATGTTTATAATTCAAACCTAGCGCTGAATGACTACTACTGAGGAACTGAACATCATTATGCGAACACGCAGCGAGGTGCTGGGTCGCAAGGAACTGACTGGTGAAAAACTCTTTCTGGCATGGGGCTATCCTACGGCCATCGTGCTGTTGCTGGAGTTCGTGGCACTCATGGTGTGGAACGAGGACTGGTGTAGTTGGCTCTGGGCAGGCATTCCCTTGGTAGGCGCACCACTCATGATCTATTTCCTGAACAAAGATTACGGTCGCACACACCACCGCACGCTGGAAGCGAATGTCATCCTGATGATGTGGATCTTCATCGGCTTTGCATCATGCGTTGGCGGGGCGGCTATGGGCTTTGCTGGTGTCTTTCCGCAGTGCTACTGCTCTTTTCAGGGACTACTCGTCGGCATGGGCTGTTTCATGACGGGCATCACCCTCCATTTCCGTCCGAAAATCATTTGTGGCATCATCGCCTCAGCGCTCTCTGCCCTACCCCTCTTCCTTCAGGGCGACCTCTGGCCTTGGCAACTGCTGATTGTTTCGATCATTTCCGTTATTGCACTCATCATTCCAGGACGCCTCTTCCATCGCTACGTCAAGAGACAAAGGAATGCGTGAAATCATATATTTCAAAATTCAAATTTCAAAGAAGAAAATGAACAATTTTGAATTCCAAGTTATCAATCCATTGCTCCATAGTGAGTTGCGACTGAAAATCATGGTGGCGCTCGACTCGCTGGGAAGTGCCGATTTCATGTACCTGTGCCAGATTACCGATTCTACACGAGGCAACGTGAGCACACAGATTGCCACCTTGAAGGAAGCAGGTTATATCGAGATATCGAAATCGGGTACGCTGGGACGTTTATCGCGCACCTCCTGCAGCATCACCACCAGAGGACGTGAAGCCCTGCGAGCCTATGAAGAAGGCCTGCGGCGACTCTTCTCGCAAGATATTCCTGCCCAGCAAGACGAGAAAACGTTGAAAGCCTAACTACACAACAGAAACAATTATTTTACAAATTACTAATAATTTAAAACATTTTTTACATGAAACAGAAAACTACATTATTCGCGAGGGTAAGCATATTGTTGCTACTCGCCGTGCTCTGCTCCATGGGGACATGGGCACAAAGCGTGGTAATTTCCGTTGGAGATGGCACTAGCGCCAGCAGTTATCTGCCCAGTTATCCAAACTGCACGTACTCTATGAGTCAGCAGATTTATACGAGTTCTGAGATTGGCAAGGCCGGCATGATTACCAGCATAGCCTTCTACAACTACGACACAGGCAGTGCCCGCAACTACGATATCTATCTGTCGCACACTACCAAGACGTCGTTCGGCAGCAGTACTGACTGGGTCACCGTTGCTCCTGGCGACAAAGTGTTTAGTGGCACCATCAACCTAGCGCAGGGCGTGTGGACGATCATCGATTTCGACACACCATTCCAGTACAACGGTACGCAGAACCTGCTCATCACCGTCGACGACAATACGGGCAAGGAAACCGGCAGCAACCACAGTGTCGGCACATTCAACGCATCAGATAATCAGTCGCTGTACTACTATAAGATGTTTGGCACTCCCGTCAATCTAGACCCCACAAAGACCATCACAGAGGAGGGTTCCGTCTATAATCGCAAGAACAACATCAAGCTCTGCTTCGAGACCTACCCCAAGCCCTCTCAGCTCGCCGCTGTCGAGATTGGTGACGTCAGCGCACTCATCCAGTGCTCCCTGCGTGGTGATGCTACAGCTTGGAACCTGCGTTATCGCAAGGTGGCTGGCGAAGGCGAAGAAGAACAGCGCTGGAACACACCACAGACAATCACCACTCGTTCCTATACCATCACGGACCTGACACCCCACACCAAGTATGAGGTACAGGTGCAGGGCGTCTTCGCTGGTGACCAACTCAGCGACTGGACTGAGCCTCTGGTCTTCACCACCAATTGCTGTCCGACAGACCAGCAGTCAGAATTGATCTATACCCTCCGCAGCAATTACACCAGTTGGTTTGGCTTTGCGGTGCAAATCGTAGATGTGACAGAAGCCGATGCCCCTGTTGAGGCAGCTTACCTGCATGCGCCAAGCTATGAACTATACACGGGCACCGTTTCCCTCTGCAGCGGACACAAATATCAGGTAAACTGGATCTACGATACCGAGCATGCGAATGTCAATGATGCCTTCATGTTCACCTTGTCATACAGCAATGGCGACGTGCTCTATTCAATGGGCTATTTCGAGGCACCTGCGGAAACGGCACAGCTCACGACATTCGTCATGGACGATGGGAACTTCGACTATCTGATGCCAACCCAGCTGACGGCTGATGAGAGCTATCAGGATGCAACATTGAGCTGGACACAGTCGGACGATGCCAACCAGTGGCTCGTGACTTACTCTAAAGACCCCAACTTCGACCCTGACGAGCCAGAGGAAGACTGCATCGTCCTGGCAGAGTCGAACCCCTTCATACTGTCGGAACTGACCGAGAATTCTTCCTACTACTTTGCAGTGCGTGCCGTAGAGCTGGAAGATTCCGACGAAGCAACTGCACCCGACATGAGCACCCACAGAAGCTCGCAGACGGTGAAAATTGTGAAAGGCGGTAAAATAAGGATAAAGGTCGGCGACAAATGGGTGACTAAGAAAATCAAGAAACTCAGCCGCAGCAAAATCAAGAAGATTCTCAAGAGCTGCGATAAGAAGTCGCGCCCCAAAGTGGCGAACTACATCCGTCGTTGGAAAGGTGGAGACAACAAACTGATTGTCGACATACTGCTACCCAAGCCGCGAGGATCAGAGGTCAAATATGGAGTCCTGGTCAAGATGGTGGGCGACGAGGGCACCGACGTTCCTCTGTCCGACATCAAGTCCAGAGTATTGAAAGGCGCTACCGATGCCATCAAGAAGCATACCGTGAGCGTGACGTCTGAAAGCACTCCTCGCGGTTTCGACAATGTCATCTTCATCAAGGCCAAGAAGGGCTCTGAGGTCTTGTTCAAGATGAGTCAGGGCAAGACGGGAGCCCAGCTGGAGCCGTTCTCCGTCGGCTGGATCAGCTTCAGTCAGTTAGGCATCATGAACTTTGAAGATATTGAAGACGCTACGAAGGTGTCGAACGAAAAACTGGCTAAAGCCCTCGACGAGAACAAGCGCTACGAGATGAAGCACCCCAACGAGACGAAGATGACCAAGATGGTGGCCGAAGCCAACAACGACACAGAGGCCGAAGGCAAGGCACCACAGAAGGCTACGGAAGACACGGGTGAGGACGGTGTGCTGTACATTCGCCACAACGAGACCGCAGGCGGTTACCTCCGTGTGCAGGAAGTGAAGGTGACGGCTCCGAACGAGGTGAAGGAGTGGACAGCTGTCGAACTGTCTGAAGGTCAGAAAAAGTACACCCAGGAAAATGTGCCTACAAGTTCTACCATGCTGGTGAAGTCGGAACCCGTCTATCAAGACGGCACCAAGGGTCTCAACAGTCCCGTTGCTGTCATCGAGACACCTAGCGGCGACGTAGCCCCGTTGCCAGGCAAGTTCTCGGTAGCAGCCAACAAGCAGGTGTACTTCTCCAAGGGCAACCTGAATGGTTGGCGTTATGAAGACGACTGGTCGCTGGCCGCCAAGCAGTACACCATGAAGGGCAATGCCAACATGACGGAGTCCGGCTATCCTGCCGACGAGGTAGACCTCTTCGCTTGGAGCACACCTCAAGACTACTATGGTACAGCCTTTGGATATGGCGACGAGAGCGAGAATGTGGTAGAGCGCTTCCAGGGACCATTCGTCGAATGGGGCAAGAGCGAGGGTGTTACCATCCTAATGGGTTCCGGTTGGTATACACTGGCCAATACCGAGTGGCGCTATCTGATGGATGAGCGACCCAATGCCACAAAACTCAAGGCCATTGCCACCGTTGCTGGCACAAAGGGTCTTGTGCTGCTACCCGATGAATGGAAGGCACCTGCGGACGTAACTGTTGCCGATGGTGGCACATTCACCGCCGAGCAGTGGACTTCGCTGGAGAATGCCGGTGCTGTATTCCTGCCCGCAGCAGGAAGGTCCAACGATGGTCTCAGCCTTGACGACGTGGGTACTGCCGGTTGCTACTGGAGCAGCACGCTCAGCGACGAGAAGTCACCCAACAGCGTGAACGAGGCCTACGCCATGAGTTTCTCCACCAATGTGAAAGCCGCCGGCCTCATCAGTCGCCGCACAGGCGCTGCCGTCCGTCTGGTAATGTCCGCAGACAGTAACACCACAGGCATTAAGGAGGTCTCTGCCGTTCAGCAACGTCCTGTCGACAATGCCTGGTACGACCTCAGCGGCCGTCGCCTCACCGACAAACCCACCCACCGCGGCATCTATATCCACAACGGCATTAAGGTCGTGATTAAGTGAGTGAATAAGCAAACCTAATAAAAGGAGGCTCGGGCGATGGACGCTCGGGCCTCCTTTTTGTTGAAAGGATATTATATGTAGGCATTTTTTGTTTCCGGGCCTGACACATGAGTTTTCGGTGTAAGAACACAAATTCTCGGTGCAGAAACATAAGTTCTCGGAGCAGAAACATA
>JAEEGF010572773.1_pt1 | contig 45910 bp, 41 predicted proteins | sample 9134171 | NCBI WGS metagenome assembly JAEEGF01 (sample SAMN16246542, study PRJNA631951) | gut metagenome | biome: gut microbiome; feature: rumen; material: AP-attached | host: Bos | place: Iran: Karaj | collected 2018-10
GCCCTTAAGTATTCATCATACTGATCGATCCTTCTGACACAGGTCTCGACGTAGTTCTGGAGCACTCTTCCCTTCAGCCTGTATATGCTGTCGAGAAGATCGTTCATGTTCCCGAAGATATCCTCGTCCAGTTCTTCGATCAGATGGTATATGTCATCGAAATGGTAGTAGAAAGTGCTCTTTGACACTTCTGCCAGATCTGTTATGTCCTGTACGAATATGCGCTCGACATCCTTCTTTTCAGCGAGCACCTTCAAAAAGGATATCTTGAGTTTTTCCTTGGTGCGGGTGACCGCCCTGTTTTCCTGCTTCATCATTCCTACCTTCCAGATCATAGAAATATAATGCGTACAGGATATATTTTAAACGTTACTGGACATTTTTGCAAATGTTGAATGTTTCAACATGATGTTCCGGATTAATTAAAGCCCCTTTCCCCGGCGTTCAGGAGCGCATTCTCCTTACGCCACCTGTAGTATTCGGCTTTTAAGGGAGTATATCCGAGCTTTCTTAGCTTATCATAAGGGATGCTCCTGTTCTTAAGACTGTGTCTTCCCGTGAAAAGGTATCTAAGGCAGTCCGTCATGTATCTGTCTATCTCCGACAGTCCGTTTGTGGTATTGATGACCGGAAAATAGAAACGGATCCAGGAAAAGCTGTTTGTGCCCGTGAGATCGTAGAACTTGTTGTCGAAGCTCCTGATCATGGAAGCGGCCGCCTTTTCAGGAGAAGCGCCCGTCCTCTTCATGCGCCTCATGACCTTTCTCGTCTTTCTCCTTATCTTCCCCTTCATCTTTTTTATGGTGACATCGGAAAGATCTATCGTACCGTTCCTGTACGAGAATCCAAGAAACTCGAAGCCTTCTCCCGGCTCAAAGGTGCGGGTCTTATCGGGATTCAGTGTAAGACCCAGCATGTCCGCAAAGGTTCTTACCATTCTCATGGCGTCCTCCCTCTTAGAAGCGTCCTTTGCGAGCACGAGCAGGTCGTCCGAATAGCGGAAATACGGGATGCCCGCAAGGGAGAACCAGGTATCCATGGACCTTAGATAGATGTCGGCAAAGAACCCTGATACGGGCACTCCCGCCATTGCTCCCATGTCCTCACGGATCTCCTCTCCGTCATATATGCACCTGTCCATGTCCAGAAGCTCTGTGAGAAAATCAAGGAGTCTCTCATCGTCATTTATGATCTCCCTTAGCATGGTCCTTAAGAGCCTTCCGTCTATTGATCCGAAATAGTCGTGTATGTCGGCCTTAAGGATATACCGTTCATCAAGACCCGGGACCAGCATCACGTCCCTTAGGGCATCGGACGATTTCACATACCTCCTGAAGGAATAGCATGAGGGATGTATGGAACTGTCATATGAATACAGAAGGTATGAAAGAAGCTTCAGCATCCATGTGGCCTCGGCTCCGAAGGAATAGACGGTCCTCTTCCTTGAAGATCCTGATTTGGATATGAGTTTCTTCTCAGGAATGCCGTACGAAGACAGACCGGAAAATGACATGTATCTTTCTTCGGCCATGAACTGATCGAGTTCTCTTAACTCTCTTCTCGTGAGCTGGGAATGATCCTTCCTATACTGTCTGAATTCCTCCCAGGTCTCTTTTTCCTTCAGACGGTCTAAAAGTGACGGCATAAAAAAGAGGGAAAGAGAAAAAACTTTGAAGTATGCTGTGCATACGTTACAGGACGGTACACGGGGCTGCTGCCCGCAAAGCATATATATCCCGTGCTGCGTCCGCCGCGGGCGCAGAAATGCGTTTCTCTTTCCCTAAAATGTATCAGTCGAGATATGAATGAAGCCTCTTTGAGACGTACTCCGGCTCATTCGGATAATGCTCTATGAAGTTGATGAAGCTTATGGCGTTCTTCTCGGCAAACTCCCTTGCCCAGCGGTATTCCCTGTGATAGGTCGTCGTCTTGCCGATGATCATTATCATGAGCTTCGGCCTTCCTTCCTTATATACCGCAATGGAATAGTCCATGAATCTTCCCGTTCCTCCGAGTTCCCTTGCGGAGACGTTCTCCCTGAAGCTGAGCTCCGGGAACTCGCTGTTGAGGATGCGGAGGATCTTTTCCCTGCAGGATGGCTCCTCATATGATACGGCATCCTGCACAGGTGCGGAAACAGAGGAAGGTTCTTCCCTTCTCTCCTCCTCTTCCTTCTTTCCGAAAAGCTCGGAGACCTTTCCCTCGGCAGCATCCTTCAAGATGGAAGCGCCTTTCTTAAAAAGCTTGTCTAGCAGACCCATTCTTATAACTCCTTTATTGCTTATATCTTACGGAACGATTACTCAAGTTCCCTGCACTGCTCGAGCAGGCTTATTATCGGCAGATGCTGCGGGCATACTCCCTCGCACTGTCCGCACTGTATGCAGTCGCTGGCTCTGCCCTTACCTGTAGTGACTATAGTGTACTCTCTCTTGGTCCTGAACTCAGGGCTTCCCTTCTTCCTGTTCTCGACGGCGAATATATCCGGGATCGGGATGTTCATCGGGCATCCCTTCGTGCAGTAACGGCATGCCGTGCACGGTATGGACTGATCCTTGTCAAGGGCCTCCTGAGCCTTTCTTATGACCTCTTCCTCGTGTTCGTCAAGAGGCTTCATGTTCTTCATGAACGAGAGGTTGTCCTCCATCTGTGCGATATTGCTCATTCCGGAGAGAACGGTCAGTATATTGTCCTTCGAGGCTACGAACCTTAATGCCCATGAAGCATAGCTCATGCCCGTTCCTTCCCTGTCGAATATCTCCTTTACGGAATCGATCGGATCTGCGAGTATGCCTCCCTTGACGGGTTCCATAATCGTCACGGGCTTTCCGTGTGCCTTGCAGATCTCCATGTTCCTTCTGGAATTCACTCCCGGGTTCTCCCAGTCGGCGTAGTTCACCTGAAGCTGTACGAACTCCACGTCCGGATGGTCGTTTAAGAGTTCTTCCAGGAGATCGGGATCTGCATGGAAAGAGAATCCGTAGTGTTTTATGAGACCCTTCTCCTTCAGTTCCTTTACGAGATCCCATAGACCGTACTTCTCGTAATTCTTGTAATTGGCTCTCTGAAGCGCATGGAGCAGATAGAAATCGAAATATCCCGCACCCGTCCTCTCAAGGCTGGTGTAGATCTCGTTTCTGGCTATCTCCTCTGTCATGTTGTCGCCGAAGGCCATCAGTTTGGTGGCGAGGGTATAGCTGTCTCTCGGATGTCTCTCGACGAGGGCCTTCCTGATGGCCTCCTCTGAGCCCGGATATGCATAAGCCGTATCGAAATACGTTCCGCCTGCTTCCAGGAATTTATCGCACATGACTGCGGTCTGTTCCACGTCTATGGTCCCGTCTTCAAGTCTCGGAAGCCTCATGAGACCGAAACCAAGCTTCATGTTCTTGTTGAATACTATCTCTGACATCATTTCATCCTTTCTTCAGAAATCGTTCTCGATGAAGGACTTCAGTTCTTCATCTGTCTCTTTCTTCGAGAATCTCTTTCCCTCAGCTATGTCGGCATCGGGAAGTATCCTCCTCATGTACTTTACGGTGTCCCCCATCCCGCTGGAACCGGATGTGGCAAAGGGCACTATCTTCTTCCCGGTGAAGTCATAGGACTCGAGGAAGGTATCTATTATGGACGGTTCTCTGTACCACCAGATCGGGAATCCCACGAACACGGTATCATACTGATCCATGTCAACGACCTTTCCCTCTATCTTCGGCCTCGCATCAAGATCATTCATCTCAAGAGAACTCCTGCTGTTCTTGTTCCTCCAGTCGAGGTCCTCTCTTGTATATATCTCCTCAGGAGCGATCTCGAAGAGATCGGCGCCTGAGACTGCGGCCATTCTTTCAGCAAGTTTTCTTGTATTTCCTTCAGCGCTGAAGTACGCTATCAATGCCTTTTTCATCTCAAATTCCTCCCAAACTGTCTTTTTTTCATCATAAGACCTTAAAGCAGGTTCATGTCAATATTATATGTTAATCCGAAGTGCTCCTTCAACATCAGGAAACAAAAAGCCCCTGCCGGTAAGGAATACCCGCAGAGGCAGATAATTTTGACGAAAGATCCTCAGATCTCGCTTATGAGTTCAAGGTTGCGTTCCTTATTCTGCTTCTTGCAGATCTCGATGAATCTGTCGAGAGGAACGTCGTGAAGCTGGGTCTTGACTCCCCTTACTGTTACGGAAACGGTCCTGTTCTCCCTTTCCTTGTCACCTACGACGAGCACGTAAGGATCCATCATGTTCCTGAAGAACTTGAGCTTCTCGTTCATGTGCTTGTCCTGATAATCGGCCTCGACTCTGATGCCTGCGTCCGTGAGAGCCTCCTCGATCTCCTTCGCATAGTCATTGTGCTCGGTCCTGATCGGGACCATGGCTACCTGGTACGGGTTCAGCCAGAACGGGAACCTTCCCTTAAGGTGCTCGATGATTATTCCGATGAACCTCTCGAAGGATCCGTAGAGGGCCCTGTGTATGACTATCGGTTCTTTCATGGAGCCGTCCTTGTCCGTATATGTGAGTTCGAAGTTGTGCGGGAGCTGGAAGTCGAGCTGAATAGTTCCGCACTGCCATTCACGTCCGAGAGCATCCCTTATCTGAAGGTCGATCTTCGGTCCGTAGAATGCGCCGTCTCCCTCGTTGATCTCGTAGTTTCCTTCTCCGTATCTCTTGTTCAGGATCTCCTTTAATATGGACTCGGCCTTGTTCCAGACCTCTATGTCACCCATGAAATCATCGGGCCTCGTGGAGAGCTCTGCCCTGTATGTGAGTCCGAAAGCCGAATAGATCGTATCGGCTATGGAGATGATGTCTGCGACCTCGCTCTCGATAAGATCCTCTGAAACGAATGTATGGTCATCGTCCTGACGGAACTCCTGCACGCGGAAGAGTCCGTTCATCTGTCCGGATTTCTCCTTCCTGTGGATGACGTCCATCTCGCTGTATCTTATCGGCAGCTCCTTATAGGAGTGGTTCGTCCTCTTGTAGGTCATCATTGCATTCGGGCAGTTCATCGGCTTGGCGGCCATCATGTCGTCTGCGTTCGGCGTCCAGTCGGTGCCGGGTACCAGGAACATGTTGTTCTGATAGTGTGCCCAGTGTCCTGAGATGACCCAGAGCTTCTTATAGTTGATGAGAGGTGCGGAGATCTCCTGATATCCGTGTCTGTCCTGAAGATCCCTTGAGAACTTCATGAGAGCGTTGTAGAGCTTCCAGCCTCTCGGCAGCCAGTAAGGCATTCCGGGAGCTGTGTCGCTGAACATGAAGAGGTCGAGCTGTGTGCCGATCTTCTTGTGATCCCTCTCGAGTGCTTCCTTTATGAAAGCAAGGTGGGCCTTCAGTTCCTGCTGGTTCGGGAAGGCATAGACATAGATCCTCTGGAGCATGTCCCTCTTCTCATCGCCTCTCCAGTATGCGCCTGAAGCCTGACGGATCTTGAATGCCGCACCCATGAGCTCCTGGGAATTGTCCACATGAGGTCCTCTGCAGAGGTCCACGAAATCATCTCCCGTATGGTAGATTCTGCTGGTCTCTCCGTCCTCCAGTTCCTCGATGATCTCTGTCTTGTATTTCTGTCCCTTGAAGAGTTCGAGAGCTTCCTCTTTTGAGACTTCGTCTCTCTTCCAGTCCTCTCTTCTCTTCAGGATCTCCCTCATCTTGTTCTCGATCGCAGGAAAGTCGTCTTCGGTGATAGTTCGCGGCAGGAGAAAGTCATAGTAAAAACCGTCGCTGATCTGCGGTCCGATCGCATACTGGACGTTTTCAGCACCAAATATCTCTATCACTGCCTTTGCAAGAATGTGGGACAGCGAATGGCGATATACTTCCAAATACTGCTCGTTGTTCATAATTTACCTCCGAAAACGGGCTTTCTGCCCGGAAAATTGTTTTTTATTATAATACTTATATAACGGGAATTCAAACGTACAGGGTAAAATTGTCCGTTTTTCCCGTCATGAAAGGCTCAGCAGCCCTTTCCGTCCACATCGCAGGCATCGCCTTCGACTGTCTCGACGGGCATCTCCCCCGGAGCATTTATCTTCACTTCTGTCTTTAGCTCAGCGACCAGCTTGAAGGTCTGCACCATTGAGCAGTTCTCAATTGCCTCGTTGAAGCTCTCGAGTATGTCTTCATAGGATGCATCGGTATATACGTTGAAGCTTATGGAGAGCTCCTTTACCGTAGCGGGCACCGTATCCCTCTTTATTCCGTCCACGACTACGTCCGTGCCTGAGACATTGAGTCCCCTTTTCCCCACTGATTTGGTGAAATTGGAATAGAGACAGGATGCTATCGCACCGTATGTCATGTCATAGGGCATGAGCTTTTCCTTCCCTATGAGGAGCGTCTGTCCTCCGACCCTGTAAGTACCGTTGAACCCGTTCCTGTATTCGATATATGCCATATTTTTATCCTCCGATCATTCCTATATTATTTCAGTGCCTTGGCACCATTCACCTTGAATTAGATCTCCTGGTGCATTTTTCCGCATCCATTGCCACTATGAAGAGTAACACGTCCTCTGCATCATATATGTTGTTCACGTTCACCGAATAGTGGTCCGTGAAATGGAAGAGTTCCTTGGATACATAGGCGACCGTGTTACCGTAGGAGTCCACTATGGAATAGTTCCATTCGAGCCAGTCGCCTTCCACGTGCCAGCCCCTGTACTCCATGTCATATTTCGGCCTGAAGAAGGAGAACCTCTTCCTTATCCTTCCGATCTCGGCTCCCCTCTTGTATATGATGAACTGGGGAAGCCATGTGAGGATCTTCTCCCTCACCACGCCTATCTCGTTTCCCATTCCGTCAAACACCTTGAACAGATGTCCCCAGGAGAGGCGGCCTTTCACCACGAAGGCGGTGTTTCCCGTCTCATCGTATATGTCATAGCTGTCGAACCAGCTGAAGAACCTCTGTTTGAAAAGATATCTCACGCTAAATCCCTCCTGGCTTTTATGATATGATACCACATTTTCTCCCAGCGCATACAGAAGGGCGACGCTCTTCCCTCTGTTTATCCTCATCTCCCATGGTTTATATATAGAGCAATAATCTGAAGGAGGTCGTGAAATGAGAAAGAGGCCGGTCATATACTACACTCTCATGCTGTTCATAATTAGCGTTATGTTTGCGGGAGAGCTCTTCTATGTGCCTCATTTCATAGAAAACGGATATACCGATCAGGAGATCTCGCTCATACTGTCCCTCCAGGCAGCTACCGCGATCCTCTTTCCACCGCTCATAGGCGTCATATCCGATAAGGTAAGATCAAAGAGACTCGTGCTCATGACAGGTCTCATACTTTATTCCGCGCTTCTGGCCATGAAGCCCGTTCTCATAGGGTCGTTCGCGCTCTCTCTTCTCTCAGCCGCCCTCATAAACGGAGACGGCTCCTTCATCGCCTCCATCTCGGAGACCTGGTGCATGGAAGAGGTGTCGATAGCGAACTCCAGGGGATCGGATATGTCCTACAGCCCCATAAGGTCGGGCTCGTCCTTCGGATACGCTCTCATGGGGCTCATATACACTCTCCTCGCTGCGAGAGCCGGGCTCTCCAATACCTCGATTATGATAATGACGTCGGCTCTTGCGATAACCGCGTTCCTGATAGTGCTCTTGGGAAAGAGGTTCGAGACGGTTTCCGTCCATGAGCAGAAGCGCTATTCCCTTAAGGAACTCCGTCCCACAAGACTTCTCAGGAACTATCATTACATAACTTTCATAATAGCCTATGCGCTCATGCATTCATCCATATCCTTCGGGCAGAACTATCTCTCACAGCTCCTCGAGGACGTCGGGATGAGCACTTCTTATTCAGGGATGATGGGATTCATCCGCGCCATAGTCGAGATCCCCTCCTTCTTCCTCACCCAGAGGCTCATAAGGAAAAAGGGCTATACCCTTCCGATAGTGATCTCTACAGTCATGATGGCAGTCTCTAATCTGCTGACTGTGATCGCGGGGAGCTTCACCCTCGTTGTGATAGCCCAGCTGCTCCTCGGGTTCTTCTCGGGGATGATGTTCCTCTTCGCTCCCATGTACATATACGACCATGTACCGAATAACCTCTCAGCCACTGCCCAGACCCTTGCAAGTGCCCTTATAAACTGTGTGGCCGTGATAGGAAACCTGCTCTCAGGCTATCTGATCGGGCTATATGGGGCAAGGAGCGTGTTCTTCCTCTGCGGGACTCTTACTCTGATCTCTCTCATACTGTTCCTGCTTTTCAACCTTGCAGGGAGAAAAAAGGAAACGGTTGATGAAGCTTAAATGAGAGTATGTCTTCTGAGGTGAGACTGATCCTCATCCATATACGGACACGAACCCGATATAAAAGAAGAACTGCTCTGCCTTATACGGTCATGAGCAGTTCTTTTTATATCGATCGGAAGAGGTCATTTGATAACGGCCTTATGGAAGACCTTCTTTCCCTTTCTTATGACGACACCGTCCTTCAGTTCGTCTATGGAGAACATCCTTCTGAAATCCGTCTCCTTCTCCTGGTTCACGGTGACTCCGCCCTGGGTTATGAGCCTTCTGGCCTCGGAGTTCGAGGATGCGAGCTTGCATCTCACCATGAGGTCTATGAGGGAGATCTCACCTTCCTTTTCGCTGAATTCCGTTGTGGGCATGTTCTCGTCGTCCATGACTCCGCTGAAGATGGCCTGTGCGGCGGACTTAGCCTTGTCAGCCTCTTCCTTTCCGTGTACGAGGGCGGTGAGCTCGTAAGCCAGGATCTCTTTCTTCTCGTTGATCCTGGAATCGTCCCACTTCTCCATCTCCCTTATCTCATCCATGGAGATGAAGGTGAGCATCTTGATGCACTTCATGACGTCGGCATCGTCGACGTTCCTCCAGTACTGATAGAACTCGAAGGGACTCGTCTTGTCCGGATCGAGCCATACGGCACCCTTTGCGGTCTTACCCATCTTCTTTCCTTCGCTGTTCAGAAGAAGGGTTATCGTCATGGCATATGCGTCGTCTCCCGTGGTCTTCCTTATGAGCTCTGTGCCTGCGAGCATGTTGGACCACTGATCGTCTCCTCCGAACTGCATGTTGCAGCCGTAGGTGTCATGCAGATATTTAAAGTCGTATGCCTGCATTATCATGTAGTTGAACTCAAGGAACGAGAGACCCCTCTCCATCCTCTGCCTGTAGCACTCGGCCCTCAGCATGTTGTTGACCGAGAAATGGGCTCCGACCTCCCTTAAAAGATCTATGTAATTTAGATTCAGGAGCCAGTCGGCGTTGTTCACCATCATGGCCTTGTCCTCTCCGAACTCTATGAACCTCTCCATCTGGACCTTGAAGCAGTCGCAGTTGTGCTGTATGGTCTCGGGAGTCATCATGCTCCTCATGTCCGTTCTGCCCGAAGGGTCGCCTATGTATCCGGTACCGCCTCCTACGAGCACGACAGGCCTGTTGCCTGCCATCTGGAGCCTCTTCATGAGACAGAGAGCCATGAAATGGCCTACGTGAAGAGAATCGGCCGTCGGGTCGAATCCTATATAGAACTTGGCCCCGCCCTTGTTTATCAGTTCCCTTATCTCCTCCTCGTCGGTCACCTGTGCTATCAGACCTCTCTCCCGGAGTTCTTCATAAATCCCCATTGAAAACTTCCTCCTGTATGAAATAAAAGTCCCCTGTCCGTTTGGGACAGAGGACGAAATATCGTGGTACCACCTCAGGTTCGAGCATATATGCTCCTCGGTGCATTTGCATGCCTGACCTTAACGCGGTCTTACGTCCTGCCCTACTATTGTTTCAGGCGGCGGCTCCGGAATGTATTTCAGCCCATGTCTTCATGTCCTCTCACCTGCCGGACACTCTCTGAAAAAGAATATGAGCGTACTTCTTTCCTTCTCTGCTTTTTTAAAGATATTAGCAGACCTTTTTCCCTGTGTCAAACGGGTTCAGGCCTTTTTTCCCTTTATCCTCTTAATTACCAGTATGCCTGCGGCTATCAGCGCCATACCGAGCATGGTGATCCAGAATCCGACAGTGAAGGAGGCTATTGCCTTTTCCTCTTTTGCAGTCTTATCGTCCGGTGCGGGCTCAGGTGAGGGTTCCGGTGAAGGAGCCGGTCCCGGCTGCGGCTCGGGTTCGGGGTCTGTTCCCGGTTCATAGCCCTTCACGGTTATGAGGACTTCCTCAGCAGCCTTTGACGTATCATTCGGATCATATATGGCCTCGCTCTTCAGGAACCTGCCGTAATAGTCATATACGTATCTGTTTGCGACGGCGCCTTCGGGAACGGTAAACTGGAGATCTTCTCCCAGATCTATGAGTTCGCTCACATAGCCTTCCTCATATCCCTTCTGCTCCTCATCGATCTCTTCGCTCATGACTATGAAGGCCTCTCCTCCATGGGTGATGCTCGAGATCACGTGGCTGCTGTCACTTAAGACTATGTCAAGGGCTCCTGCAACTATGCCCTTCGTCTCTCCCCCGTTCATGGACTGTATATCCACCTTTATATCCGAATCCTCAACAGTCATCTTCTGATCTACGATGACACCGCGGACTCTTTCGCAAGCTCTGACGAATACGTTGATGCTGGAGCCTTCCTCGAGCATCATCTGTCCGTCCGAGAGGATACCGTATGCCGTGACGAGATCCGGAATATCGACGGTTATGTCGATGGATGAGCCTCCTGCAAGTTCTATTCCTATGGAGCCGTCCGAGACTATGCCTCCGAAGTTTATCGCATATTCCTTCTCGGCCTTCTCCATGTCCATAACTATCTCCATCTTGGAATCTTCAAGATAGAGCCTTCCGTTGTACTCCACTCCGGCCATTCCGGAAATGAATCTGCCATATGGTATGAAGTTTCCGGGCGTTGCATGACCTTTGATGGTGATCTCGCATCCCTTTCCGTAAAGGGATCCCGCTACCCTTATCAGGCTCTTGGAGGTCGGACCTACGGAGATATGGGGCATATATGCATCGATGATGATCTTCGTTCCTTCAAAGAAACGGATATCTCCTAACGCCACCAGTCCGCATCCGCAGGAATGGATCTCAAGGGTCGCACCGTTGTCCACAAGGATGCTGTGGGCCCTGATCCCGTCATTGTATTTATCTTCGAGCGGATAGGTCTTGAGATCAAGGTCTATCTCCACCTCTGCGTCGGAATAGATCGAATAGTTTCCGCCCTTTATGGTGAGGCTGTCTCCTACAAGGTGCATCGTGGGCTTGTTCAGGTCGTCTGCGACTCCGAAATGGCTGTTCAGACACACTCCGCCGGAATTTCGGCTCGGATCGAAGTAATTGTTCTCGAGCACGCAGTCTCCCTGGAAATGCAGATAGTATTCAAGGGTCTCCGGATCGTAGGCTCTGAAGAAGATGTTGAGAGCCGGGCCGAGGGCCTGATCCCACACCATGTGTTCATTCGATATGTACACATTATCAAAATAGATGTTTATCTCATCGTCATCATATGTGACGGTACCTTTTCCCATCTTTATCTCTTCGAGATCCAGCTTGCCTCCCGGTTCAACCGCATAGTCTCCTATGTACATGACCTTCTTGAATTCATCCGGATTGTCGACCGTCAGGCAGATGTCATCCGTAAATATCTTGTGACCGTTCTTGTCGGTGATAGTGCAGCAGTACCATACGGGGACATCCCCCTTCTGTGTAGAAGGCACTATGAGGGTATCGGTATTAGCTGTCTCGCCGTCGAGCACGAATACGTTCACCCCGTCGCTCATCGTCCACTGATATGATTCGACCATCTCGGGGTGGTTGACCTCAACGTGGAACTCAGCACCCTGAGGATACGAGACGACAGTAGCCCCGGTCTCATAAGTGATCTTGAGCTCGTCCTCGCCCTCAGCCGAGACCATGCCGGGCAGTATGAGTGCTATGAGGACTGCGATCATGAGTATTCCAAGCAGTTTCTTCTTCATTTCAAAACCTCTTTTCGATAAAGACCAGACTCTTTATCCTTGCTGTATGCCCTTGGTAAATCCGATCCCCGGGCTGTTCTTTTTCCAACTATAAATATAGATTTTATTACAGAAAAAACACCTTTTCACCATAAATCGGTTAAAGGTGCTTTAATGATCGAGTTCTATGATCACGGGCTTTCCGGTAAAGGGGTCCATATAATCTATCCTCTTTGCGACAAGCCCCATTCCGCTGAGATCCCCGCATGGTGTGCCGTAGATGGGATCGTTCACTATACCGTATCCGAGGCTCTTTAGGTGCACCCTTATCTGATGGGTCCTTCCGGTCTCGAGACTGCATTCTATGAGGCTGATGTCCTTTTTCTTATCATATGATATGCCCCTGAATACGGTAGCGGCAGGCTTTCCCGTGGGTGAGACGATATATCTTCCGGATACGTGTCTGTCCCTTCCGATGGGCTTGTCGACCCTTATGGCCCTTCCTTCTTCGAAGCAGCCTTTTACATATGCATGATATGTCCTCCTGATCTTCTTTTCAGATATCATGCTGTCATACAGCGGCTGGAAGATGGGTGTCTTCGAGAAGAGCACGAGCCCTCTCGTATCCCTGTCCAGCCTGTGGATGGGATACGGGACTATATGAGTACCGGCATAACATCCTGTCACCAGATCAGAGAGCGTCTTCTCCTCCGAGCCGTCAGTGTGTACAAGTATGCCCTGGGGCTTATCTACGCATACTATGAAGGGATCCTCGTATATCTTCTGTACAGGCCCTCCGCTACTCAAAGTATTGTCCTTAGGATATATGTCTATCTGAAGCTCATCTCCTGAAAGAGGATCTCCCCTCCTCAGTGCTGTTCCGTCCATCCTGACGGCCTTATCCTGAAAAAGCAGGTGACGTACCCTTGAAGACGGAACGTAATGAAGAAGGAAAGAATCGATATCCCTCTCATAAATGGAATCTGTCCTGATTATGATCGTCCTGTCTTCTATACGGAACTCCATCTCATTTCTCTCCGCTCTTTATCCTGTCCGAGTCCTCGGGAGCTATCTCGGTCACACGGCACACTCCGTCCTCCACGAAGAACCTGACGTCCCTGTCCCCGAAATGGATACCGTAGACTGTTCCGTCTCCGGAATAACCGGGTCTCGGATCCAGTTCGAGCATCTTCCTCACTCTCTCGAGATAATCATGATACATTCCTTCGGTATCACAGTCGAAGAGCACCTCAAGGGGCTTAGCGGTCATGTCATCGGTGAAACCGGCCCTCGCATCCTGATGACTGTCGGTATACGGAAGATACGGCTTTATGTCATAGATGGGGGTCCCGTCCATGAGGTCGGCTCCTGAAACGATGAGGACAGGGCCGTCATCGGACTGCTTTACCTCCATGAGCCTCACCGAAGAGAGGCCGAGCCTGTTCGGCCTGAAGGGAGCTCTTGTGGCAAAGACGCCCATCCTGGTATTACCTCCGAGCTTAGGAGGCTTAACGGTCGGGGAGAATCTTGGACTCTCGCTATTTCCGGAGAATCCCCATATGAGCCATATATAATCAAAATCCTCAATGCCGCGGAGGGCATTGAGGTCTCTGTATTCCGGTTCGAAGACGATCCTTGAGATAACGAGCTCATTTAATCCGCTCTGTCTAGGGATCCCGAACTTCTCCCTGTATTCGTTCTCAATATGGGCTACTGGTCTTATCTCCATGCTGTTCATACGTTCACCAGTCCGAGTATGAGAGGAGTCACATAGACTTCTATGACAGCAGCTATGGTAAGGAGCGGTATGACTCTGGTGGCGTAATATATGGCCATCTCCTGCATGAATATGTCAAAGGTCCAGGGCTCGTATTTTTTCAGTATCCTCCTGTTTATATATGTGCATAGTGCAATGCCCATGCTCATAGTTATGAACAGTGCCGTGAGCTCGAATATGCCGTGGGGCAACACTCCGACAAGGGAGACCAGTGCGGACTTCAGGAACGAGGAACCCGTCGTGGCACCTATATATCCCGTCAGTATCCCCACCATGCCGGCGTTTATGATCACGCTGAGCACCGGAAGATAAATGAAAGGAACAAGTCCGAATAGCCAGGCATTAGAAGCTGCTCTCACGTTATTGGCCCAGAGTCCCACTACCGAGATGTTGGATTCGTCATCTATTACTCCCGTTCCCGAGAGCTCGCTCAGGAACTGGCTAATTATGTTCATGGCATGATCCCTGTAGATATAGAAGAATATCGCGGATGCGATGGCTATCCCGAAGAACAGTATGAGCACCAGTCTCATGGGTTTTCTGAGATACTTCTTGTACAGCACCCTGCCCCTTCTGAATATCCCGAAGAAACCGTGATACTTTTTGTCGCTGAAAGGATCTTTTCTGATATCGATTATCTCCATGTCTTACTCCATCAGTTTTTCTATTGCCTTGTAATAAATGAGAGTAGCCTTCTCAAGGCTTGCAAGGTCCATCACCTCGTTCGGTTCGTGGATGTGTGTCACTTCTCCGGGGAACGCAGGTCCGAAGCCAACGCAGTTATTTGCTTCCTTTGCATACGTTCCTCCGCCTATCGCCTGAGGACCGTCGCCCATGGGCTCGACCTCCCTGTACGCCGCATCGAGGGCCTTCACCAGCTTCCCCTCCTTATCGGCTATGAGGGCCTTTCCGAATCTGTATTCGGTCTCGTATCCGTGTGCACCGGCCATTGGCTTTATCACCATTCCGAAGAGTTTTTCGCAGTCTATCTCATGGGGCACTCTGAAGTCGAGAGTGACTTCCAGTTTATTGTCCTTATAGCTTATGAGTCCGAGGTTCATAGTGAGTTTTCCGAGTTCTCCCTCGAAAGCAATTCCCAGGTCCTCTCCATAGTATTTGTCCAGTTTCTCTGCTATGAACATGATCTGGGGGACCGGCATGAACTCCGAGAGATAATACGCCATGCCTACCGCGGCATTCAGTCCCAGATGAGGAAGAGATGCGTGTGCCGCCCTTCCGAATACGGTGACAACAGTATTGTTTCCTTCCGTCTTTATCGTGTGCGGGATATCAGGATGCTTTGCGCTGAAAGCCTGAGCGGCATATATATAGCTGAAATCCATTCCCTTCAGAACTGCCGTGCATGATGCAGGAACGGCATTTGAAACGGTGCCTCCTTCAAGGGAGATCAGCTTGTCGCTGGCGAAATATGATGTGAGGACCGCACCTGCATGTGCTTTTTCTCCGTATATTACCGGAAATTCGGCATCAGGAGTGAAAGCCTGTACGCAAGGAGCCATCTTCGTGAAATAGTGTGCTACGCAGCTGCTGCCTCTCTCCTCGTTGCAACCGAATATGATCCTTATATGCTTTTCAGCATCGGGATTGTTCCTCATATAAAGCTTTGCTGCCTCATATGCGGCAAGGAGCGGTCCCTTGTCATCCGAGACTCCCCTTCCGTAGAGTTTTCCGTCTCTGACCTCAGGAGCAAAGGGATCTGAGTCCCATCCGTCCTTCGGTGCGGGAATTACGTCAAGATGTCCCAGGATGCTAAGGCCTTCTTCGCCCTTTCCTATGATTATGTCACCTGCATATCCGTCCACGTCATGGACTTCAAAACCGTCTTTTCTTCCCTTTTCGAGCATCCAGTCGAGTGCATCCCTGCAGCCCTGTCCGAAAGGCTTCATCGCCGATTCATCGGCCGTACTCTCGTCATATGACGAATCTATCCTGCAGACATCTGTTATCTCGCTTACGAGTCCATCCTGCAGTTCCCTTATCTGATCTCTTATATCCATAATCTACCTCAATTATAAAAAATGGTCAGCCGATCTCTCGGCTAACCATATTGTACCATATGCGGATACAGTTATGATTCTGTTCTTGGTATTACTCCGTCCCTCATATAATAGTTCCAGTCGGAATACTTGAGGTGGTCGGATTCATGAGTCACCATTATCAGCGTTGCATCGTTCTTTCTCACAGTCTCTGTCAACAGCTTCATCACGTTCTCCTTGTTTTCTTCGTCCAGATTCCCCGTTGGCTCGTCTGCAAAAATGATCCTCGGTCTGTTCATAAGTGCCCTTGCTATAGCAGTTCTCTGCTGCTCTCCTCCGGAAAGCGTATGTTATTTTTGGCTAAGTTACATTATCACTGCAAAAACATAATTCTTAATATAAAAATCGTCGCCTACAATCATTATCATATCTACACTATTTCGGTCATGATTTTTGAAACATGCTCAATATTGACAATTAGGCTTGTTGTTACATTTTCCACATTTAAAGAGATAAATAACGGACTTAAAACAGTTCTGGCCATTATATAATTAATACATACATTAATGCCAAAGGAGTATCACCATGTCTGATCTATTGACTGAACTTAACGAATCCCAGAGGGAAGCTGTTCTTTCCACGGAAGGATATATAAGGGTCGTCGCAGGAGCCGGTTCAGGAAAGACAAGAGCCCTTACATACAGATTCGCCCATCTCATAAACGACATAGGTATACTCCCGGGCAATATCCTCTGTGTAACTTTCACTAATAAATCGGCTAACGAGATGCGACAGAGGATACACAGTCTAACGGGCGATAATGATACTGGCTATATAAATACCTTCCACGGATTCTGTGTTTCCGTGCTCCAGGAAGACATAAGCTCGCTCGGATATCCGAAGAGCTTCTTCGTTCTGGACAATGAAGACATAAACGATATGCTCAGGATCATCTACGATGAAAGGAATCTTTCTCTTAGGGACATGTCTTTCTCCAAGGCAAGGGACATGTTTGAGATCCTGAAGCTGAAGGAAAGGCCCGACTACTATCTCGACTTGATCAACTTGCCCCAGGAAGAGCTCTACAGGAAATACGAGACTGCAACCGAAATAAAAGACATTCTATTCTACGGATATCTGTATCAGGAAAAAAAGACCTTCGCACTAGACTATAACGATCTCATACTCTTCACGCTGTTCATGTTCAGGGAACACGAAGACATAAAGAGAAAGTGGCAGGAGAGGCTGGAATACATAATGATCGATGAGTTCCAGGACATCGACCCTCCCCAGTATGAGCTCATGAGAGTTCTCGCGGCATATCACGGAAACCTCTTCGTTGTAGGAGATCCGGACCAGACCATATACACCTGGAGAGGTGCTGACGTGAGATATCTCCTCGATTTCGACAAGGCGTTCCCTGATGTCAAGACCATAATGATGAACGAAAACTACCGTTCTTCAGGCAAGATAATCGCGGTCGCGAATTCCCTAATATCAAAGAACCAGAACAGGATATACAAGGATCTCGTGCCCATGAGAGATACGTCGGAAAAAGACGTAATATGCCACATGTCCCCTTCCCCGGACAAAGAAGCTGAATACATCGCAGGAGAGATACTGGACAAACATGCAAAGGGCATGAGGTTCGGTGACATGACAATAATGTACAGGGCTCATTATGTCTCCAGGAACCTTGAGGAAGCATTCTTAAAGAACGACATCCCCTATACCATTTACAGCGGAGTGCAGTTCTTCGAGAGAAGAGAGATAAAGGATTCACTTGCATATCTCAGGATGGCTGCATTCAGGGACGATCTCTCATTCAGAAGGATAATAAACGTTCCGAAGAGGAACATCGGGATGAGAAGGATGAAGATACTTGAGGAATATGCCGAAAAGAGAAACATTACGCTCTATGAGGCTCTTAAGGAGATATCCCCTTCTTCAGAGTTCTCGGGCACTGATGCAGAAGAATTCATTAAGATAATAGACGAAGCATCTCTTGAAGCAGGTCTCCTCTCTGTCTCCGATCTTCTGAATAACCTTCTCGTAAAGAGCGGTTACGAGAATATGCTGAGAACAGAAGGCGATCAGGTGAGGCTGGACAACATTTCAGAGCTCAAGCAGTCTGTATTCGACTATGAGAGGACCTCCGGTGAGGAGAGCGATCTGGCATCATACTTAAGGCACATATCCCTGTTCTCCAATACCGACCTCATAGACGTATCCGACAGAGTGAAGCTCATGACCGTCCACTCTGCAAAGGGGCTTGAGTTCCCCGTCGTATTCCTTGCAGGTCTGAATGAAGGTATTTTTCCTTCAGGAAAGACGAGGACGCTTGAGAGTATGGAAGAGGAAAGAAGGCTTTGCTTCGTAGCCCTTACAAGAGCCATGGATGAGCTGTATCTGACCGAGGCAGAAGGCAACAATCTCAACGGGTCAAGGAGGTGGCCTTCAAGGTTCATACTTGATATTGATGAGGACAGGATGGTGTTCTCCCCGAAACTGGATGAACAGCTGGTAAAGAATACACTGTCATACGTAAAAAACAGCGATCTCAAGATGAGATCTGTAGCCTCTGACGACATAATGGCTCCGGGCACAAGGATAAGACACAAGGTGTTCGGAGAAGGAGTCATAATCGAGGCCGATACCGAGAATATGAGGTACGTAATAAGATTCGATTCCTTAACTACACCTAGAGGCATAAACATGAGGGTCCCTCTTGAAAAGATCTGAATGAAAATAATATGAAAAGACCTGTTTCGCCATGAAACAGGTCTTTTTGTCTGTATTATAGTTGCTCAGATGAGCTGTAGTGATAATGCTATCAATATCTGTCCCAGATAGTAGAGGGATATGTTGAGTATCCTGAACTTGAGTTTCTGCTCCTTACCGAATGTGTTAAGTATAAGCACTATGTCGCTCAGCAGGAAGAGAAGAGCTCCGAAGAAGAACATGACGGTCCTCTGTGAGAATGCAGTGAACATATTGAACAGCGATACTACATTAAGCAGAGCGACCGCTCCGATATATACAACTCCGAAGATCTTGAATGGATTCTCAGCAGTGATCCTGCCAAAGATCCACTTCATAAGGAAGAAGGTAAGTACCGCACATACTAGGATCGCAGGTATGAACAGTTTGAATATTCCGGCAGCCCATATGAGATACATTATGTGTCCTATGAGGAATACCAGAATGCCTATGAGAAAGATGAGCTTCCCCTTCTTCTCTATAACATACCTGAGATTCAGAAGCACATCTGCAATGAGTCCCAGTATAAGTCCGCAGATGATCACTCCACAGTCTGTATTCTTTACAGCCGATGCACCAAGTATGCCGAGGAGCACGAACATCAATGATGCAGATCCCTTAAGTATCACTGCCAGAAGGTAGCTTTTCTTGTTCTCAGCAAAGAGAAAACACCCCGCCAGTATCAGACAGGCAAATGCGAAAAACAGATGTTTCATTACCTATATCCCCCTTTTTTGTATTATTCTGATTCCATTATAGCGCAAAGAGAGCTAATGGTATTCATAAAGCGATCAATTAATTGCTTTTGCCACATTTTTACCATATCCCAAGTCCAAGATATGTCCTCAGCACATTAAGACCGTCCAATGGTACACAGAAGCGCTCATCATTCTCATGAAGCCCTTCATATACTTCTTCCATATCGAAATAGTCCACCCTGTCCACTTCCTCTTTCTGTAAGGTCAGCTCCTCGATATCGATCTCCTTCTCCACCAGAAAAACATGGCAGTATTCATTGTCAAAAAACCAATCGCCATGAAACATCTTCCTGTAATACATGCTGAAATGACCTATGGGTCTTAGTTCCTCCGGTTTCAGAGTTATCCCAAGTTCCTCCTTCAGTTCTCTGAGCGCTGAATTTGCGGGATCATCGCCCGCAGTAATGTGCCCTGCGGAAGAAGTGTCATACTGCCCCGGATAAGAGTCTTTTGTCATGCTCCTCTTCTGGAGCAGCACCTGAAGCCTTCCATCGACATTCCTTACGATCCAGACATGGGAAGTCGCATGCCTTATGCCCGCTTTATGAGCAATGCTCCTCTCAACTCTGTCTCCGGTGGGCCTTCCGTTCTCATCGACTACATCAAAGATCTCCTGATACATACTGCATTTCATCCTTTTCTTCTATCCCTGTGAACAACTGAAAAAAGGCGGAACGATCTCCGCCTTTTTTCAGCTTTATATGATCAGTTATAGAAAGTCTGTTCCGTTTTTGCAATCGAAAAAGCCACCAGGAATACGATATCCAGATCCTTCTCTTCACAGAAAACATCATAGTACATATCGGTCGTCAGGATAGATTTGCCTTTAGGTGAAGAGTTTGCTATCGTTGCAATATGTTCTCCCCTCAGTGTGACGTCATATCTCATTCCTAACTTGTTCCCTGCTATTCCGGATTCGATGCGTATGCCAAGATCATGAAGATGATCCCATATGTTCTTTCCGTCGAACTTGAAATATGATCTCTTGGACAGCATGCTGATAATTCCGCCGTCTCCTTCTTCGGCCGTGATGGTCTTTCCTACCTTGTGCTGCTCTGTCTTTCCGCTGACCCTGTTCACGAATTCATGAGGTGCTGCGCCGAAAAGCGAGAACTTAAGCATGTTGCCTTCATATACCTTGTTCCCGTTCTCATCTTCGAGATAGAATGACTGCTTTATGGTCTTCAGGACCGGTTTCAGCATATACTTATTTTCCATAACTCCACTCCTTTTCCTGATCTTTCATCTTCCTGATCCTCTTGAATGCATTTATTGCACTAACGACTCCTCCTGCAAGAGCTGCTATGCCTGCAGCCATAATGGCTATCGGTAACAGAAGGCTCTTGGACATGGTGATCTGGGTCGGATCTGAAGGATTGTAATATATAGTTACTTTGTCTCCTACGTTGTACTTGCCCACTCCGAGAAGCTCGGATTCGCATTCCTTTCCACCAGCGGTGAACTTGACCGTGGCCTTATAGGTCTCCTCCACCTTGTTGCCCTTATCATCGGTATAGGCTTCCTCATATACTTCAATCTTTGTAACCGTAGACTCTGCCTTTACATAGTCCTTGTTGGCGTTGTTAATAGAGAAGAAGATTATGCCGAATACTAAAAGGATGATCCCGACAGGTATCAGGAATCTTGCCACTCTTGATTCACGTATGATGGTAATCAACTTATTCATATGCTGCTCCTTGATCAAAAATATTTACGAATATATTATAATTTTTGCCATATTGTACAACAAGGTCACCGGCAGTAAATAAGAATGATAGATCACTCAGAACTGCAGACCTTATTTCACAGTGCCATTATATAGATCTGGCAGGGATTTGCCTTATCCCAGAGCTCCTCCATGACCTCGAACTCACCGAAGCCGACGCTCCTGTAGAAGTCATTCGTCTCGTCATATTCCTTGTACATTCCTCTCTTTACGGTCTTGACCTGAAGGAACCTTGCTCCCATGGCCTTTGCATATGCCTTTGAGGTCTCCACAAGTATCCTTCCTATGCCCTGCCCTCTGTAAGCCTTCTTCACTCCTATAACTGCGATCTCGCACGTGACATCTCCGGTCTGCCTTATGGCCAGAAATCCCTGGACGTTTCCTTCCTCTTTGGAGGCTAATAGCGTAAGCTCACCTGATTCCTTTATGAGACCTTCTCTGCCTTCGTCGTTCTCGAACCAGTCCTTAAGGTCTTCCAGGACTTCTCTTGCGATTTGTTTCTTTTCTTCTGTGTCCTTGATATGGAATATCATTGAATTATCTCCCTTTATCAGTATGGAGCCCTGAGGTTCCTTTTCTTCACGGGCTGCGGAGTCGCTCTTCTGTACATAAGGTCCTCACTGTCAGAGCCCCAGCTCCCTATCGAATCCAGAGTCTCCTTGATGATCTCCCTAAGGATCGCGGATTCCTCATAAGTCCAGCTCCTCTCACCATTGGCCACATTGAAGAACTCCTGAGTCTTCCATCCACCCGAAGCATATCTGTGGGGATAGCCTAATACAGGATTCCAGATCTTCTGTATATCATCCTGATGTTCCTGATCCACAAAGACGGGATGCTCGTCAGAATAATAGACCTTGCCCGCATAGGATACAGCTCCTATCTTCTCCCTGTTGTTCATGATGAATGTATTGAAGCTGCGGAACTTCTGTCCGCTCTTTATCCTGGCCTTGAGTTCTCTCTTCTTCTTTTCAGCCTTCTTCACCGGTTTTTTCTGCAATATCGCTCCTATCATAGGGAACAAAAAACTGATACCTGCAAGAACACATATCAGGTATTTGAAATTGAACGGTGTCTTCCTGAGTCCGAGCCACATGAGACCGGTAAATGCTGCCTGTATTATTATGCTGAGTAAGAACTCGTCGAAGTATTCCCCGTCATATCCTATCTTTATAAGCCAAATGGCAAAGCTCAAAGCTGCGCCGATCTCCACCCAGTTTATTACGTCCATCATTCAGCCTCCGTTTTTTATTATTATATATCCTTTGATGCCGGTGTGTTAACTTCCCGGGGACTGACAAAAGAAAAGAGCCGGGCTCTTTTAAGCTCCGGCTCTTTATTTCACTTTTTCAGATGATCATTCCTGCTTGTCGGAATCATCGAATACGTCTCCGCAGTTCGGGCAGAACTTCGGAGGATTCGTCGGGTCCTCAGGTTCCCATCCGCACTTGTCGCACTTATAGAGAGGAGCTCCCTTCGGGCGCGGTGTTCCGCAGTTATGGCAGAAATTGCCCTGGTTCACTTCTCCGCACTTCTCACATACCCATCCCTTGACAGGCTGAGCTGTTCCGCAGTTGGTGCAGAACTTGCCTGTATTCTTGGTACCGCACTTCGGGCAAGTCCAGCCTTCTGCTGCAGGAGCCTGTGCCTGCTGCTGCTGAGCCATCTGTGCCTGCTGCTGGTTCATGATGAGCTGGTTGATATCTATTCCGGCAGTGCTCTGAGCTACGTTCATTCCCATGAATCCCACGGTTGCTCCGCCGGGGTTTGCTGCTGCGGTGTTCATTGCGGTAGCGGTGGCACCGAGCATCATTGAAGGATCCTTGTAAGCAGCCTGCTTCTGGAGTTCCTTCATCATAGCCTCGTCTTCCGGATTTGCCGATACTGAGTTCACTCCGAACGAAGCGACCTCGATACCTCTTAAGTCTCTCCACTTGTTGGAGAGCTGTTCATTAAGGGCATCTGCAAGTTCGATCGTATGCATGGGGATCTGGCTGTATCTGATGCCGTTCTCTCCTGAGAGCGTAGCAAGTGCCGGCTGGAGAGCTGTAAGAAGCTCACTCTTGAGCTGGCTGTCGATCTCTGAACGCTTGAAGGAATCAGTTACGTTAGCGCATACGTTCGTATAGAACAGAAGCGGGTTCGTGATCTTGTAGGAATACTCACCGTTGCAGCGGATTCCGATCTCGAGCTGGAAGTTTGCGTTCTTGTCGACAACGAGGAACGGGATGGCGTTGGCCGTACCGTACTTGTTGCCCATTATCTCCTTTGTATTGAAATAATAGACCCTCTGATCCTTTGCGGTGTCGCCGCCGAACGTGAATCTCTTTCCGATGAGCTTGAAGGTCTCAAGTATTCCCTTTCCGAGTCCGCCGTAGAAGATGCTCGGCTCTGTGGACGTATCGTATACGAATTCACCGGGTTCTGCGCACACTTCAACGATCTTGCCCTGCTCTACGATGAGCATGCACTGGCCTTCGTTGACTGCGATTATTGATCCGTTGGAGATTATATTGTCGCTCCCCTTCGTGTTGGAGCTCTTTCCGCCGACTCTCTTGGATCCCTTGACCACCAGAGTATTCTGATCGATCGACTCACAGTAAAAATACTCTCTCCACTGATCTGCAAGAGCAGTTGACAATGAAGCTAAGCCTGCCTGTAATAATCCCATAGTTGTTCTCCTTTTTATTTGTTTATTTATGTTCTATTTTCAATTAAGAAAATATGGTTCCTTAGAAATGCCCTCCGCCGCCACCGTGCGTAGTGCCGCTGGACGAAACGTGCGTGGAGCTTCCGCCGCCTCCGCCGGAAAAGCCTCCGGAGGAATGATCCCTGTCCTCATGTACGATCCTCTCGGTCATCGTATGAGAATAGAGGAAGATGTCCTGGCTGTTTGTGAGATTGAAGCCGCTGATGTAATCCTGTGCCTCGTACTTAGGCTTTGCGGATTTGAGATCCGATTTCCATTTGCCCGTAACGAGGAAGCTTATGAGGGATACCGCACCGTAGGCTATCGTCACCACGAACCACTTGATGTTCCTCCACCACTTCGTGAGGACATATTTTATCTTCGAGCCTCCGAGGATGTTGTCCTTCGTCCTGTAGTATGAGCTGTATTCCTGATCCATGGCGTTCATGAATGCCATGACCGCGCCTTCATAGTTATCCTTCTTCAGATAACCGGCGATCCCCTTCCTGAGGGAATTCTCAGCCTTTTCATCGAGAGCGTGGTGTGTCTCCAGCTGCTTTATGATCTCGAAGTCATTGTTCTTCGTATCAATGGCAAGGACGCATCCGCTGAGGTCATAGCCTTCGTACTCGAAGTACTCGATCCCTTCATGGTATATAGAATATCCGTCTCCCTCATATATGTAGATGAGAAGATCGTTTTTGTACTTCTCCCTGAACTTCATGAGGAGAGGTTCCAGCTTCTGCTTTGTAGCAGTGTCTATGACACCTGCCTTGTCGATAAGGAACTCGGTGGCGCTGCCTCTCGGCTTCTTGTTCTCTTCCTTTTCCTTCTGCTCCCTGTAGCTCTGGTACTCGGCGTCACACATGGTTATATACTGCTTGAAGGCTCCGAAATAGTCACCTCCGGAGAGATAGGAAGTGATCATATTGCCAATGAAGTTTATGTCATTGTCAGTGAATACGTCTATAGCCTCTCCCGTGGTGGACATCCAGTATGACCTGTCCTCCATATTGATGAGGAGCAGATCTCCGTCAGGGCCATAACCGTTATAGTCAAAGAAGTCATCGGCGTATTCCATGGAGGACTTGCCCTCTGCGTCGTCTATCGTGACTATCAGATGGTCTCCGCCGTATTTGGAGGTAAGCTCTAAAAGCATCTGGTTTATAGTCACTTCCTCATCTTCTGTGATGAGGTCTGCATAGTCGAATACGAGAGTGCCGCCTGATGGAGCAGGTACCGGGTCTATATCTGGTGTAGGCTCGGGATGTGTCTCGGCATACTTTTCCTTAGATCCGTCGATTATTCCGCCGATGAGGTCCTTTACGCTCGATCCCATGTTCGAAACAGACTCAACGGCTATCGCAGTAAGATCGGTATCCGAGAAATCATCGTCAGCACCTTCTCCGAAAGTGAATACCTGTACGGATGCGGTATCGCTTACGAGGATCACGTGTAATCCCTTCTCGGCTCCCTGTTCCTTCATTACCTCGACGAAAGCGCTCTCGTCATGGTAATCGGATATCTTCTCTCCGTTCAGGCTCTTTATTATCTCGACTCCGGTATAGTAGCCGCTTACGGAATTGAATTCTTTTGCCTTTGCCGCAAGCTCGTCCCATTCGCCGTCATTCAGATAGCCGACTTCATCTATGTGATAGAAGGGTCCGTCTGCTACGTATGCGAGTGCGCCGATAACGGGCATTGCCAGAAGAGCGATGACGATAATGAGTGAAATCAGTCTCTTTTTCATGTCATCCCCTCCTTACAGCATTGAAGCGATCAGGCCTGCGACAGTGCCCGCAATGCCTATGATGCCTATTACGTACTTCCAGTAGTTCTTCTTCGACATCGGTAGTTCTCCCACGAACTTTCCCGTCTGGCCGTTCATTGCGAAGTAATAATCCTTACCCTCATATTTGGTATGGAGCATCCATACAGGAAGGAGCGCATAGCTCACCTGGCCGTTGTCGAAGTTGATGCCGGTATGGGAATTTCTCACGTTAGTGAATCCCACGACTGTTCTGTCGAACGCGTTCACTGTACTGACCTCTATCCTCTTGTTGGCCTGCTGCTTCGAGGTCTCCTGATCCACGTCGAACTTGTCGGCGACGAATCCGGACAGGTATGCGGTATTGAACGGCACCATCTGGCTGTAATCATAGGGTTCTATGGCCTGCATGTAGGTGTCATCCATCTTCTTCGATGCGTCCACGGGCACATGATAGAAACCCATGACTCCGTCCCTCTTCAGCAGATAGTAATCGGTCCTTATGTACCTGTAGTCATATGTGCTCCATGAGGTGACGTTCTCTCCGAAGTACTGCATCGATGCGTTGCTGTTGCAGTCGAATATCCAGAACGGAACATAGATACCTGTGAGGTCCTCTATATGGTTCTTGGAAGTGAACTCCTTCGGGAGCAGCTTCTTTCCCTTGCAGAATTCGGCCAGTTTCTTCTTGGCCTCTTCCTTGTCGATCTTGAACGGTATTATGTAGTTCGGCTTGTACACTCCCGAGAGCGATTCCATGATAATGGCGTTGTTGTCGCAGTACGGGCATTTGGTTGCCGCAGTGGTCATATCCGTATAGATCTCGCCTCCGCAGGAAGGACATACGTATACCCTCATGTTCTGAGCCTCGGCGTCTGTCCAGACGGAGTTCGTGGTATTGTAGGTGTCCCATCCGAAATTGGATCCCTGCGTGGCTTCGGAAGCAGCCTGATTGAACTGCTGAGCCGTCTCCACCGAGAAACTGTTACCGCAATGGTCACATTTTAGAAACTGTGATATATTGTCAAATCTTAAAGCAGCACCGCAGCACGGGCACTTATACTCATAAACATTATTCATTAGTTTCCGTCCTTGTAATATAGTTCCGAATATCATTATATATTAAATGCCTATCCGGTTAAATCATGTTTAAGATCTCAGTCCTGGCCTCCGGCAAGTTCCTTCTTGAGATCATAGATGTCGGGATATACGTCGTAGAGTCCGTTATAGATCTTCTCGTATATCGGCTTCATCTTCTTATAGATCTCCACATGCTCGGGTATCGGCCTGGTGACCGACTCTATCTGGAGGTATTTGCCTATTGCGCTCGACTCGTCCTCATATATTCCGAGAGCGATGCCTGCCGTTATGGCTCCGCCTATAGTTGCGGCTTCCTCCATGAATTTAGGAGCCTTTATCTCGATATCCATTACGTCTGCGAAGATCTGGCGGGTTATGGCACCCTTTCCGAGTCCGCCTACTATCACGACGCTCTTGAGGTCATAGCCTTCTTCCCTCACCTTATCCAGTATGACTCCGATGTTGAGGGCGATACCTTCTATTACGCTCCTAAGGATATCGGTCCTCTTTGTCGTAAGCCCTATTCCTACGAAGCTTCCCTGTGCCTTTCCGTTGTTCCTTGGAGATCTTTCTCCTGCGAGATACGGATGGAACATGACTCCGTTCGAGCCCACAGGGGCCTTTGCCATCTCGTCGTTTATGATGTCATATACGCTCTTTGCGGGTCTTCCTTCCTTCTCGGCGTTCTTCTTCTCCTCTTCGGCAAGTTCCTGTTCAAAGAGGCATATCTCATCCTTGAGCCACTTGTAGGATGTGCCTGAAGATGCGGTGAGTCCTCCTGCAAAGTGTATCTGTCCGTCTTTTCCTTCCACTATTCCGAGTATTCCGGCTGAGGTACCTCCGTTCATATAGAAGTCTCCCGGCTTAATGAGCCCTGCGCCTACCATGGAGTTCTCCGTGTCTCCGGTACCGATGACGAGCTTGGTGCCTGGTGCAAGTCCGCATTCCTCTGCATACTTCTCCGGTACTTCGCCTATGATGTCGGTCTTCTTATGGAGTTCAGGGAGCTGATCCCTTCTGAGTCCTATGTAGGAGAGTATCTCGTCGCTCCAGTCGGAGATGTCCGGCAGCATGAGTGTTGTATTGGCGGCCGGTTCATAGCAGGTAGCGCACTTTCCCGTAAGCTTGTATATGATGTAGTCCTGGCATGCAGGGAATATCATCGCAGTCTTCTCGAAGATCTCGGGCTTGTTCTTTTTAAGCCAGTATACCTTCGGCAGTGTCTCGTTTGCACCTATCTTTCCGTCCCTGTTGCACATGAGTGCAGCCTTCGGGATCATGGCCTCGAGCTCAGCGCATTCCTCTACTGCTCTCACGTCCTGCCAGATATAGGCATTGTTGAGGCAGTTTCCGTCCTTGTCTATACAGAGGCAGTTCGGATATGTCCCGTCGAAGCCCACCGCGAGCACGTCCTTCGGATCCACGCCCTTTAAAAGAGCCTTGGTGGTCTCGCAGAAGCAGTTCCACCAGTCCTTCGGGTCCTGCTCCACTCCTCCGTTCGCAAGGGTGATGGACGGATATCCCGTGGTCTTCGTAGCTATGAATTCACCTTCAGTCGTAAAGAGAGTCGCCTTGTCTCCGCTTGTACCGAAGTCATGGGCGAGCAAATATTTCTTATCTCCCATTTTCGAGTCTCCTTTGTAATTTCATTTATTTTAATTATAGTATATCACCGTTCATTTATCGATTTATTATTCTTATTCGCATACAAATGAAAGACCGGACACGTTTGACGTGCCCGGTCTTTCATTTACCGTGTCATTTGAAGGAGACCATGGATACCCCTGTTCCTATGATCTGTCCCATGTTCTTCCCGTTGAGGAAGAGCTTTGCCTTTGACGGGTCCTTCTCATCATATTCGATGCGGTCATATACGACCCTGTCCTTTCCATCGGCGAACCTGTAGATGAGTTCCTGCGTCTTTGCCTTCACCTTCCATGTAAGAGCCGATACTGCATTCCTGTCAAGAGTGATGAGCACTCCCGGTACCTCTTCGGCGCCGTCTGCCCTTTTTATCGTTATGACGTGCTCCTCCTTCTTGTTTTTTCTTATGCTCATCTCAGCGGCATACCTTCCCGAGATGAATGAATCCATGAGATAAAAGAGGTTCACAAGAGCATCAGGATCCAGGAAATCCTCCGGCAGTTCCTTTCTTGTCTCTAAAAGGCCTTCCTCTATGCCTTTACGGACCTTCGCGTCCCCGATGTAGCCAAGCTGCTCCCTCCTCTTTATCGCCATGTCCGCCTGGAGATAAAAGCGGTGGGCTATGAAGGGATCCTTTTTCTCTCCTATGCCGAACCTGTATACGTTTCCCATCCTCAAAGCCGCATCCGCAAAATTAGTGTCTTCGCCGTGCAGGAACCTTCCAAGAGTCTCGATATATACGGAGTCGTAGAGATTCCTTGCGGTATTGGGACTCTTCCTGGCGGGACCGTAGCCGTGACGGTACATGTCTGCCAGCTTATATGTCGCTTCGTAGAAACCGTTCGCATGCGCAGCAGTGAACATCATGAAGGCTTCAGAATAGTCAGGTTCATCCGTACACCTTCCGTAATATGCTATATATCCTAGAGAGTTGGCATACCCTGCATCGTCAGTCAGTTCATAAAGCTTCCTTAAAAGGTCCCTTGATGTCGACCAGTCGCATCCGTAGAGCCTGTTGCCTCCGTAGCATGCATATGCCTTTACGCGCATGGCGGGAACGCTGTTCCTCATGGAAAGCTCATCCGCGTATCTCCTTACAAGAGCTATCTCCCTTTCGGTGGCCTCGTCCAGTCTGACATCGTTTTCGAATCCCGATATGAACCTCTCCATGAAATAATCGGAGAAGACCATATCTTCAACCTTCTTTCCCCTGTTCTCTTCAAGGGAGGAGATCATCTTCATGGCATCCATGAAGAAGGGCACCTTTGAGATCCTTTCGTCCGGATATATGTCATACATCTTGCCTATGCCGTCCCAGATATCATAGAAGAGCTGTCTTTTCGTAAGAGGAAGTCCCCTGAACTCGCTGCTGTCCATTACGGGTTCTTCCTCCGGAATGTCCATGCCGAATTCATCCCAGAAGAAACACATAGGCCTGTACCAGCCTTCTATCACGTCCTCCATCCTCTCGTCCACGGAGATCATGTTCAGGAGCGACACTGTGAGCTTGTCGAGGTCCATCCTGTAGCCTTCTTCAAAGATTATTTTCGAGAGATCTCCCGCTTCCATGAAGAGATTCCTGAAATCCTCGCTGTTGAGTGCGAGCCTCTCCATCCTTATCCTGTCTACGTATATATATTCTCCCATCCCGTGATTCCTTTCATATAAGGGCACATGTTCCCGTCTTTTATTATATTACAAACTTTCCGGGAGTCGCCGGTCGCTCCGCGTTCGACATTTCCCATGAGCTTATAAGATATTCAGGATCTGAATCGTTTAAATATTTATCTACCTTCCCGTCTCATGATATATTTATATGCGAAGGTCAAAGGGAGATCCGTATGGAAAAAACACTGGAAAGATCAGGAAAGAAACTGTTCACGAGAGAGTTCTGTCTCCTTCTGTTCGTGAACCTTTTCTCCGGTATGGCGGGACAGATGACATAGCCCTTAATAGCCAAGTTCGCGATGCACCTCGGTGCCGGTCTCGAACAGGCTTCCGCCATAACGTCGCTCATGAGCTTTGCGGGGCTCATTCTCTGTCCGTTTGCGGGAATAGTGGCCGACAGAGTGAACAGGAAGGCGCTCTATGTTGTATCGAACATATGCTACGGGCTCCTCCTCATCTCCCATCTTTTCGTGAAGACTCCGACCGGGCTTACGGTCATACGCTTCACCACAGGGATAGCCTTCTCCTTCACCAACATAGTCATATATGCCCTTTCAGCCGTATATATCCCAAAGGAGAGATACGGAGAAGGAATGGGCTACATAGCCCTTGCGACGATACTCTCACAGGCTGCGGGACCTGCTCTTGGAACGGCGCTCCTTGATATATCCGATTTCGTGCTCACCTTCGTCATAGCGGGATTATTCTCCATAATGAGTGCTGTCGTAGTGCTCTTTATGCCTTATCATGAGGAACCGAGGGAAAGGAAGGCCTTCTCCCTCAGGATATCCGATCTCATAGCACCTGAGCTATTGCTGTTCTCATTTCTGGCAGCGCTCTTCAGCACTGCGAACGGACTCATAAGCACGTTCCTGGTGCTCATAGGCGATGAGAGGAAGATCGAAGGCATCGCTCTCTTCTTCACGGTGTATTCAGTATGCATGGTGGCTCTCCGCCCTGTCGCAGGAAAGCTCCTGGACAAAAAGGGCATTTATGTGATACTGATCCCTTCTATCATACTTGCAGGACTGGGCCTCTGGCTCGTGGGCATAGGTACCACCCTTGCAGTGATGCTCATCGGTGGGATATGCAAGGCCTTCGGACAGGGCTCCGGAAACCCGTCCATACAGGCACACTGCATCAAATCAGTCGATACGAAAAGAGCTGGCGTTGCATCCAGCACCTGTCAGATAGGACAGCATATAGGAAATACGATAGCTCCATGGCTCGGAGGAAAAGCCGTGGCTGCCATGGGCTACGAAAAGGCCTTCACATGGGCAGCCATTCTCCTCGTGATACTCGGAGCAGTTGCTCTTCTCGTACAGAGACTGTGGCTTGACAGGAAAATAAAAGAAGACCATGTCTTCTGAGATATCTTAAGAAACATAAAAATGCCGGTATCTATGCTACCGGCATCTTTCAATTGACTGTTATTTATACGAAATCAGGGAACAGCTCCCTTATCCTCTCCGCGGAAACTCCGAACACGTTCTGTATCTGCTTTACGAGCACCCTCGGACGTGCTGCTATTACAGCTCTCGTGGTCTTGCAGTTCTGCTGCCATTCGGAATAGCTTCCTCCCCATCTTGCGATGTGCCTCTGCATCTCGGGCCTTATCTCTTCTACCATGCTGTCGAATAGATCAAGGGATCTTGCAGCTATGTCCTTTAGGACCTCGGAAGCCCTCTTTAAGAACTTCTCCCTCCAGCCCGCATTCTGTTTCAGAGCCGTCGGAATGTACATGTTCGTAAGGGATCCGTCAGGAGATGCGACTCCTGCACCTGTGAAATATCTGTTCAGCGTACTGGCCTGGGTTCCCCTGAATGCGAAGTCGAAATCGTAGAAGATCGGTCTCCATTTGACCTCATAATGCTTCTCGTTCCAGAGCTTCTGGTTGAACATGTCGTAGTCCCCGGTGAAGGATCTCGCGATTATGTAGTCGATCCACGCGTCGGCATCCACGTATTTGCAGAACTTCTCGTAATTGCTCTCCACTGCCATGTTCATGGTCTTTGCCATCTGGTATATCTGCTTTATCTGTACGGTATCGCCTGCAAGAATGGCAAAGTTCCTCCTTATGACGTTGAGGTTGTCCTCCTCAACTCCGTGCTGGGAGGCCAGGCAGTTCTCGTTCATGCTCTCCTTGAGGTCGTATATGCCGTAATACTTTCCGTTCACGTATACCACAACGGGCCTCGACATAGAGGTGTCGATGTTCAGATCCTTGAAGAGGACTCCGGTATAGGCGTCTATCACCCTCGTATACTTCCAGTCCTGTCCTCCGTTCCTAAGAACGAGGCTCTGGAAGGAAGTTATCTCATAATCATCGAAAAAGGGATATGTAACGGATGATTTCCCGTATCCGCTCCTTAGATAGATGCTGAAGCTCTTCTGGGCATAGACTCTGGTGGAGTTTCCGGATACCCTTATGCCTGCAGGGAAGCTTACCCCCTTGGTACCATCGGCCTCATAGAACTCTATGTTGCATTTCCTCTCCACCTTCACCAGTCTCTCCCTTACGGCATAGACTTCCTTGAACTCCTGGGGATCGGCTGTTATGCAGACCACGGGCACCGTATGCGCCTTCTCGAAGAGAAATGTAACGGTGTTGGTATCAGAAGGTATATGTCCGTCCTTGATGCACACGGCATTTATGACCGTAGTCCCTGAGATCTTCATGGGTCCGGTATACAGATTGGAACTTTTGGAAGGTCTCGTTCCGTCGGTGGTGTAATATATGTTTCCCTCTCCTGAGATCTCAAGAGTGAACTCGCCTGACACAACTCCTCCCCTGTGGGAGAATTCGGGGGCATTCAGCTCAGGCTTCAGAGTCCCCGAGTTTTTTGCACCTTTCGTCTGGGAAGAAAAGAACACCCTTTCTCCCGAAGGATCGTCCTCGACCCTGCCGCTCGAATACCCGACCTTAAGGACTCCGGTCTCAAAGACATCGTAGAGTTTGATGCCGTCGGTAAGATATATGGTCTCGCCTGACGGAGAGATGCTGAAGGTACCTGTCCCCTGCTTCTGCTTTGAAGGAGAGTTTGATGTATCCAGCGCCTTATAGCCCTTTGGGGCTATGGTGCCCGAAAGTGCGAATTTCTTCAGATCCTTATAGTCGTCAGAAAGATACAGCCCCTCGAGGCTGTATGTCTTTTCTGTGGGATTATAGAGCTCTATCCAGTCAGCCTTGCCGCTCCTCGGCTCGTTCACCGATACCACTTCGCTTATGAACGGAGTGAGCCTGCTCAGCTTCTCTGCATTTTTGATATCCTCATACCCCTGGGTCGTATTATCTTTTCCGGGGGTGCTCTCCATAAAGAACAGCCATTTTCCGTCCTTAAGCCCGTAGGAGACATTGCTGAGTCTCGATTCATCCGGGAACAGCACAGCCTGTCTTTCAAGGGTCCTGTAATCGGTAAGATACAGTGTCTCGCCCTTTCCGAGCTTGAAGGATGCGTGGTCGCCCACATCCTTTCCTGAGAGGTATATCACCTTGTATCCATGGGCGGGAAGCGTTCCCTCCTTCAGTCTGAACTTGAAGGGATCATCCGCCTTGTCGGACAGGAAGAGTCCTTCCATGTCCACCTCCTCATCGGAATCGTTATATATCTCCACCCATGAAGGTCTGTCTCCGAACTCGTCAATGAGGGAATTGTCATTGTCGTCCATGACCTCGTTTATGTGCACGCTCATCATCTCCACGTCTGTGATGGAAGTGGAGTTGGAATAGATGGAGCTGTTCTGTTCACCGGGCGTGATGTCCGCAAAGAAGACCTTCTCTCCCTTCTCGTTCAGTCCTACGGACATGTTCTTCAGGAGTCCCGCTACATTGACGCTCTCCTTTATCTCTCCGTTGAAGGACAGGAAGATGTCGCTCTCGTAGGCGGAGATCGAGAAATCAGGCCCCTCTATGCCGTCGCTGCCGAAGTATATGACATAATACTCTCCGCTTCCGAGCTCTATGGAAGGGAATCTCCACCTTCCGAGCCTGCTCTTGCTGTCGGATACCGTGAAGTAGGCCATCTGCACAGGCTTGTCGGAAGAATTATATATCTCAAGGAAGGTCTTCGAGGCCTCGTTAATCACGAGCCCCTCCGGAGCCTTCAGTCTCTTTATCTCGTCATATGAATCAAAAAGCAGTCCCTGATCCTCTCTTCCGGGAGTCGGAGCAAGACAGTACTTGTAACCCGAAGGAGTCCTCACATAGCTGATGTCAGTCTCGAGCGCAGGGACCTTCATCTGATCTATGGTCCTTCCCTGCTCGTTCTTCAGGATGACTGTAGTGCCTCCCTTCGGGAGCCTGAATCCGGAGACGATATTGCCGGATGTCTCATCGCCCAAAAACTCGGTACAGAGCACCACTATCCTTCCTCCTGAAGGAAGAGTGACGTCATCAAAACGAAGGGCGTCCTCTTTCTTGTCTGCCCTGTATACCATATAGCCCTTGAGACTTATGTCCTTTTCCGTCGGGTTATAAAGCTCGATCCAGTCAGGCGATCCTATGTCCTCCACGAGAAGGGAATCCTTGTTTGAAGTAACGGCCTCGGATATCACTATGCCCGATGCCTTCTCCTCTTCTTCGCCGTTATCTATGGCGCAGCCGAAAAGGATGCATGAGATGATCTCTATTATAAGAATGAGCGAAATATATCTTTTAGAAAAAAGCAGCTTTTTCAAGATAGCCTCCCCTTTGAAACACTATGCATATTATATGATAAACTTTCTTCTTTTTCCTTATCGTTTTTTGTCGACTTTTTTGTTTTTTGTATTAAAATTTATATGTTAAGGAGCTGACATATGAGGATCTTGGGACAAAACGCAAAGACCACCGACCGTCAGGTGTTCAAAAGGAAGGAAAAGAAGTATCTTATCGACAGGGCGACCTTCGATGAACTGTTCCCGCGCCTGAGAGAGCACATGGACATGGATGACTTCGGTCTTTCCACCGTTATGAGCCTTTATTATGATACCGAGGATTACCGTCTGATATACAGGAGCATAGAGAAGCCCCTGTTCAAGGAGAAGTTCCGCGTCAGGTGCTACGGTGTACCAAGGGACGACAGCACGGTATTTGCAGAGATCAAGATGAAATACAAGGGCATAGTCTATAAGAGGAGGACTTCCGCTCCGTACAGGTCCATGATGGCCTTCATAAACGACGGGATGCCCCTCATGCACGACCGCCAGATCCAGAAGGAGATCCGTTACCTTTTCGATCACTACGATCTCGTCCCAAAGGTGATACTCGCCTACGACAGGTATTCCCTGAAGGGAAGAGAGTCCAGGAAGCTCAGGATCACCTTTGACTTCAATATGAGGTTCCGCACTAATGATCTGGACCTCAGAAAGGGAGACTACGGCCGTCCGATCGAGGATAGGGACTTCTACATCATGGAGGTGAAATCAGAGGGCGGACTGCCCATGTGGTTCCTTGACATTTTGGGAGACCTGAGGCTGACTCCCGGTACCTACAGCAAGTACGGAGTCTGCTATAAGAAATATATATTCCCTGAACTCAGGGAGAAGAAAAAGAGACCGGAGGAATAAAACATGCTCGACACCATCTTTGCAGGAGACATAACTCTCGTAAGCATCCTTATAATGCTGGCCACTGCCATAGTGATGGGAATACTGAACTCACTCATATTCTCGTACAAGTCTTTCCAGACCAGAAACTTCTCGATGGCCCTTGCCCTCGTGCCCCTCATCTCGTCCGTGATCATATTCATCGTCAACGATCACCTGGGCGTAGGCGTTGCGGTCGCAGGAGCATTCACCCTCGTGCGTTTCCGTTCTGTTGCAGGTAACGGAAGAGAGATAATCGCGATCTTCGCTTCGATGGCGCTCGGCCTCATCCTGGGAATGGGCTACATAGGCATCGCAGTCATAGTGTTCATAGTTTTGGCCCTCCTCACCATAATACTGACCTCAGTCAATTTCGGAGCACAGGACAATGCAAGGACACTCACCATCACTATCCCCGACTATCTCGACTATGAGGGTATTTTCGACAGCATACTCAGGAAATACACCAAGCATTACAGTCTTGAAAAGGTACGCACCAAGAACATGGGCTCACTTTTCGAACTGACATATACCGTATACCTCAAGGACTTAAGAAAGACCAAGCAGTTCCTTGATGACATCAGGGTCAGGAACGAGAACCTGAACGTGACACTCTCCAGCTTCGGAGAACACGACAGTCTGTAAGAAAGCCGATGCAAAAAATGACGGGATAGCATCCCGTCATTTTTTATCCCCCGAAAACTGATCATGACTATTCTTTATCCGTATCCTGTCCGAGAGCAATGGTTACCGTCACATTTCCTTCACCGAATGCATTTAAGAGTCCCTCACGGGTAACCCCTTCTATCCTTGCCACCCGTGTGAATGTCCAGGTGTTCTCATCATAATAGATCGTCAGATTGTCTCCCTGGTAAAGAATCACGTCTCCGGGAACCGTAGTGATGGAGATATCATTTCTTGGAAGTGTCCAAGGAAGAGCCCCCACTTTTTCGAAATTGCCGTAATCGTGCATTTCAATCTCTACAGGGCCGCTCATGAGTTTTTCCCTCAATGCCCGTGCCGAAGAGTTGTCTTCAAAACGTGCAATGAACTTATGTCCGTTCGCTTTTATGTTCAGAAATGCTTCTTCCATATCATTTCCTCCTTCTTCGGAACTGTACTCTGAAGAGTTCACCGATTGATCTTAGTCGTAACCTGAACTCTCCGTCTCAGGAGCACTTTTATCGCTGCATGAGAAGATCAGAAATACAGTCAATAACAGGATCAATATAAGCACGGGGAGTCTGTTCATATCGTTTCTCCTTTTATCCTCATCCGTAATACTTTTCTATCCCGCCATATCCCCTGATGAGTTTTCCCTTCCCAGTTCTGTCGATGAAGCTAAGAAGTCGTTTTTTGAACTCCTCTGGTCGTTTCCTCGCGGCGTCGATATATGAGATCCTTATCCTCTTATATGGCTCGGAAAAGCCCTCATAGTACTTCCAGACAACGGGATCTGCTTTCAGGGCTTCCATAATGTCTTCCGGATATTCGAAGGGAGCCTCCAAAAGCGGAAGGACTTCTTCACGTATCTCGGGAAGCAGCATTCCCCTTTCATTGAGCCATATCATGCGCTCTATGTTCGGCCTCGAATATGTGCTACCCTTCCTTCTTCGAGTAAACCTCCTTATGCAGTGCAGATCGTCGAGTTTCCTGTTGGTGCTGTCTATCCAGCCGAAGCAGAGTGCTTCCTCCACTGCGTCGTTATAAGTTATGCTCTCTTCTTTTGCGGCAGCCATGGGAAAAATGAACCAGATCTCTTCAGATGTGGCATGATGCTCTCTGAGATATTCTCTCCATTCTTCCCTTTTTGCTGTGCCGAAGATCTCCATGTCAGTCTCCCAGATCCGGAAGCTGCATCCCTCCGCATAAAGTTATGTAATGGTCCTGATGGACCTGTTCGTCAAATTCATCCAGTACTTCCCTCATGTCGTCTGGAAGCCTCATAAAGCATTCGGATATCAATTCATCAGGGACACCGTAGAATGCCTCCGCCATGGCTCCGGCAATGTCGGTAAGGGTGTCACAGTCTCCTCCTAAAGACACTGCTGTCCGGATCACGTCTTCGAAGCTTTCTCCTTCGAAAAACGCCGTCATGGCCTCGGGCACAGTTTCCTGACAGCTCTCCACATGATGATATAAAGGCCTTATCTCGTCACATGTCCTCGAGAGATCGTATCCGAACTCCCTTATCACGTACTCCCTTATCTCTTCCTTTGAGTGGCCTGTCCTGGCGAGGAAAATCACTGCAGCCACTGACTCAGCACCCTTTATGCCCTCAGGATGGTTGTGCGTCACCTCTGCTGTCCACCTTGCGATCCTCCTTGTCTCCTCGAGAGTGTCATATAGCCAGCCTGCTGGAGATACCCTCATAGCCGATCCGTTTCCGAAGCTGTTGTAGGGCTCAGTGCTTTCTCCCATGAGCCAGCCTATGAACCTTCCGCCGTATCCGGCAAAGGGGTACTTCCTTCCCCACTTCTTCATGGAATTGATAAGATCGTCCTTTATTTTCTTCTCATCCAGTGAAGTTAAACTCATGCCATATGTTTTAAGCAGCGCTTCTGCGACCGCTACTGTCATTACCGTATCGTCGGTATATTCGCTCTCCCAGGTGAAGAGAGTGAAATCCTTTGTCTTGTCTCCCCTGTCGAATTCGAACCTGCTGCCTATTATGTCTCCTAGTATTGCTCCTATCATGATCGTGACCTCCTTTTTGATTCATCATGTTCATGATACTTCGAAGAAGGCTCCAAATGGTCGTCCCTCATGCGACATTCATCCTTATGAGCCAAGTATGGGCTGACCGTGCTCGAACAGCACGACATTGATGTCATTAATGTTGTATTTTCTCCGGGAGACAAAATACATGATTATCTGATCGGAGACACTGGAGACGGATATGGCATATCCCGCTCTCATGAGGAGATCCTTCATCTGCTCCTCACTGAGCTCGAGGGATATTGAAAGAGCAATTGCCGTATTCTTCTTAGGCTGATAGTTCACGTTGCTCCTGATCTTTGAAAACAGCTTTCTGTCCATATTCGCCTTCCTGTAGACCTCGGGATCCTTCTTGCCTGATGAATCTATGAGTTCCAGAAGCTTCTGCTGGAAGGTCTTCTCCTTTCTTGATATGAAACTGTCGAGAGAATACGACGTAATGGTCTCATTTACCAGAATGGAAGAAGTATCCATTAAAGAGGACTCCATCAGGCCCTGGGCACTGTCCGACCTCTTCCTTCTTCTACCCTCCGGTCTTCTCATGGAGGTCTCATATTCCTCCGAGATCTTTTCAGCCACGTAATTGTCACTGATATACTCATCGACGTCATGCATCAGATCTTCCGATACCATGAAGGATTTTCTGTCAAATACGACCAGATACACCTCCATGTCATGAGTCATCAGAAATTCGGATATTACTGACACTGCCGTCGTGAGCGCCTTGTCCTTCGGGAAACCATACACCCCTGTCGATATGAGGGGAAATGCTATGCTCTCCGCCTCAAGCTCATCTGCTCTGATAAGGGAATTGCGGTAGCAGTCCGAGAGTATCTCAAGTTCAGAATGCTCCCCGCCTTCCCAGACGGGTCCCACCGTGTGGATGATGTATCTCGCATTAAGGGCAAGGGCCGGTGTCACCGCTATGTGGCCCGGTTCTATGTCTCCTATCTCTTTTCTGTATCTTAAGAGCTCTTCTCTTCCTGCAGCATCGTATACAGCCTTGTCGGTTCCGCCGCCTACCACGGGTCTTGGATTTGCAGTATTGACTATGATGTCGGCCTTTACCTTCACTATGTCGTTTCTTACTATCTTTAAAGGCACTGCTGATACCTCCTTCAGTCTTATATATCTCTATTATATGACAAAAGCCCCGGTAAACGGGGCTTCATGTCTTTTATGCCGTTATTACTTTGCGAGTTCCTTCTTGAGGTTGAAGATCTCCGGATATACATCGTAGAGTCCTTCATATATCTTCTCATAGACGGGCTTCAGCTTCTTGTAGATCTCGACGTTCTCCGGGATAGGCTCTGTGGTCTTTACGATCTCGAGATACTTCTCAAGAGCCTCTTCCTCGTTCTCATAGAGGCCGATTGCAACACCTGCGATTATAGCATCGCCGATGGTGGCAGCTTCCTCTGTGTACTTCGGGACGTTGAGCTTGCAGTCGAGTATGTCAGCGAAGATCTGTCTTGTGATGTCGCCCTTTGCAAGGCCGCCGACCATGACCATCTCCTTGATCTCGATTCCTGCTTCTCTGATCCTGTCCATGATGACTCCGATGTTGAGTCCGATACCCTCGATGACGCTTCTTAAGATCTCGTTCCTCTTTGTGGTGAGGCCGATTCCAACGAAGCTTCCCTGAGCATACCCGTTGTCTCTAGGAGCTCTCTCTCCTGAGAGATAAGGATGGAACATGACGCCGCCGGAACCTATAGGAGCGGACTCGATCTCTTCATTGATGATGTCATATACGTTCTTGTCGGGATCCTTGTCTGCCATTTCCTGCTCGATCTTGCAGATCTCGTTCTTGAGCCAGCTGAAGGATGTTCCTGAAGAAGCTGTGAGGCCGCCGAGCCTCTTGCCCTTTGCATCGAATCCTTCCGGAGGTATAACGAGGATTCCTGCGGAGGTTCCGCCGTTGAAGTATGCGGTTCCTGGCTTATAGAAGCCGGCTCCGAGCATTGAAGCCTGTGTGTCTCCGCAGCCGATGACGAGCTTCGTTCCTGCTGCGAGTCCGCACTGGTCGGAATATTTCTCAAGTACTTCTCCTATGACGTCCGTCCTCTTGTGGATGGCAGGAAGCTGAGCCTTCGTGAGGCCTGTTGCTGCGAGTGCTCTCTCATCCCAGTCCTGAGCCTCTCTGTCATAGATGGTATATCCGGCAACTGCACTGACTTCGGTAGCTGCGATTCCCGTGAGCTTGAAGATGATGTAGTCCTGTCCGTTCGGGAGGATCATAGCGGTCTTCGCAAATACTTCGGGCTTGTTCTTCTTCAGCCAGTAAGCCTTTGTAAGGGTCTCTTCGGGTCCCACATGTCCCATTCTCCTGTCGACTATATCCTTCGGGAGAAGAGCCTTGAACTCATCGAGGACTTCCACTGCACGCTTGTCCTGCCAGATGTATGCATTCTCAAGCTTGTTTCCTTCTGCGTCCAGACAGAGGAGGTTCGGGAACGTTCCGTCGAATCCTACTGCGAGCACGTCTTCCTTTGCGATTCCGTTCTCGGCGAGAAGAGCCTTCGTGGTCTGGCAGAAGCAGTTCCACCAGTCGTCAGGATCCTGCTCGACACCGTTATTGGCTGTCGTGTAGGACGGATATGCGACCGTCTTGGAACCTATGAGCTTTCCGTCAACTGAGAACAGGGACGCCTTGTCAGCGCTCGTTCCGAAGTCATGAGCTAATAAGTACTTCATATTTAATCTCCTTATAACTGTGATATGTAGATCATTGTAAACAAATACATGTCCATATTCATTCTATTTTATTATACCTTTGCAATGTTGGCTTTTCAACAAACGGGAGCCTTCGAAAATGAGTTCATTTCGGTCCGTTATATGCGTACGTTGTCATATTTTTGATTTATTTTTCCAAACTGTTCCCATATAATTACATTGATGAGTCCGGAAGGGCCCAAATAGTTTTTAAAAAGGAATAAGAAAATGAAGAAAGTTATAGCTCTTATCATCGCTCTTGCAATGCTGCTCAGCATGGCCGCATGCATGCCGATCTCCGAGATCATCAACGGAGGCGGAAAGAAATCATCGGAAGTGCCCGCTCCGAAGCCGGAGCCATCGTCCGAGCCTGTACCGGAGCCCACACCCGAGCCAACTCCCGTGCCTTCTCCCGAGCCACAGCCGGAACCTTCTCCCGAGCCCTCCCCTGAGCCGGAGCCCGCAAAGGAAAAGTATCCTACCGGAAGATATACTCTTATAAAGCTCATCGTGAAAGGTGAGGACAGCAAGCAGACGCTCGAGAATCTTGCACAGAAGGGCTATTACGCATATATGGACATCGACGAGAACAACAATGGTGTCATGACGAACTTCGACGGTTCTGAAATGAAATTCAAGCTGTATCCTGATGAGATGATGGCAGACTACGGCGGTTTTAAATATGACATCGAGTATGCCGACAACGTATTCGTGCTCAAAGCAAAGGACGGAAGCGAGTACCTTGCATTCCAGTACGGAGATCTCGCAAAGGAAGTTCACTGATAATAGGATATCTGAAGGATCCCGGCCAATATGACCGGGATCTTTTTTACAATGCGGACGTTCTCTCCTCTTTTGCTTTTTTCATGCAATGAAAGTATAATGCATGTATCTCTATAAGAAAGAGGAATTCAACATGAACAGGACGATGTGCAAGATACTGGCTGCCCTATTCGGAGCCATGTTCATTCTGACCCTGATACTGGTCCTTACGGTCGACGTCAGGGCTATAGGACCCAAGGGAACAAGCATAGGCCTTTCCACACTTAACGAAGAATTCCATGAGCTCACCGGAGAGAACATGTTCTGGTACAAGGTCACGGAGTTCCTTGGCATATTCTCCCTTGCAGTAGCCGGCTTCGTCGCTGCAATGGGTCTTTACCAGCTCATCACCAGGAAGAGCATAAAAAAGGTCGACAGGGAGATAATCACTGCAGGTATTCTATACGCGGTGATGTTCTTCTTCTACATATTCTTCGACAAGGTGGTCATAAACTACAGGCCGGTCATAATGAGCGGAGAGACCGAAGTGGAGCCCTCATTCCCCTCTTCACACACTATGCTCGTTATAGTGGTGCTCGGAAGCGCGATACTTCTGATCCTCAGTTACATAAAGGACATCAAGATCAAGAGCTCGGCAATATCAGTGCTCCTGATCCTAACAGCCATTACGGTCATAGGGAGGCTCGTATGCGGAGTACACTGGATGAGCGACATATTCGCGGGAGTGTTCCTGAGCCTTGCTCTCCTGTCACTGTATGCGGCATATATGAAGGAATGAAGGATTTCGAGGATAAATACCGCACAGATAAAAAGCATATGAAAAACGGCATGATCAGATGGTCATGCCGTTTCTTTATATATACTTTTTCATTATTTGGTTTCTGGCATTATGTCGCTCAAACGTTTTCCGTAGAAGAAATCGTGGATCATATCATCGTATTCCTTCCACATGGGAAGGGTCTCGCACTCATCCTTCCTCGGGCATTCGAAATCATCCGTGGCAAGGCACGCCACTGCGGAGAGCTTTCCCTCCGTCAGTTCCAGCACTTCCCCAATCACATAGTCCTCGGGGGCCCTCATGAGCCTGTATCCCCCGCCTTTTCCGCTGGTACCGGAGATAAGGCCACCTGCCACGAGATCCTTCACTATGAACTCAAGGTATTTCTTAGATATACCCTGTCTCTCTGCTATGTCCTTTAAAGGTATGTAGCCCCCGTTATCGTTCTCTGCCATGTCCAGGAGCACTCTTATCGCATATCTTCCCTTTGTGGAGATCATCTCTCTCCCCTCCGCTTTTTTTCATATTATAACCGACATTGGTCCGTGCATCAATACCCATTTACCTATTGACTTAATGGGTAATAAGATATATCATACTCTGGGGACCGGAAAGAAGGTTCACTGACCGAAAGGAAGAAAGTAAATGATATATGCTGACAATGCGGCTACCACGAAGATGTCGGAGACCGCTATCAATGCGATGATATCTGCAATGAAGGATACCTACGGGAATCCTTCGAGCCTCTACGTGACCGGACAGAAGGCAAAGGAGGCCATAGAGGAAGCAAGGGAAAAGATAGCTTCGCTCATAGGTGCCAAAGCTTCCGAGATCATATTCACCGGCGGAGGCAGCGAGGCCGATAACCAGGCCATAGTCTCAACTGCCAGGCTCGGAGCTAGGACCGGAAAGAAGCACATAATCTCGACGGCGTTCGAGCACCATGCAGTCCTCCATACTCTCGAGAAACTCAGGAAGGAAGGCTTTGAGATCACCCTTCTTGACGTTCACGAGAACGGTCTTATAACTGCAGAGGAAGTCGAAAAGGCCATAAGACCGGACACCTGTCTCGTGACCATAATGTATGCGAATAACGAGATAGGCACCATACAGCCGATCGCCGAGATAGGTGCGGTATGCAGGAGCCACAAGGTCCCGTTCCATACCGATGCCGTACAGGCAGTCGGACACGTTCCTATCGACGTGGAAAAACAGAACATAGACATGCTCTCCTCCTCCGCCCATAAATACCACGGGCCTAAAGGCGTGGGATTCCTCTATGTGAAGAAGGGCGTGAGGATCACGAGCCTCATAGAAGGCGGTGCTCAGGAGAACGGCAAGAGGGCAGGTACAGAGAATGTCCCCGGGATAGTGTCCATGGCTGCAGCCCTTGAGGAAGCTGTTAAGGATCTGGAGAAGAACAGGGATCACCTTATCCCGATAAGGGACAGGATCATAGAAGGGCTCGATGCCATCCCCCACAGTGCTCTCAACGGAGACAGAGAGAAGAGGCTCCCCGGAAACATCAATTTCTGCTTCGAGGGTATAGAAGGAGAATCCCTTCTCCTGCTGCTGGATGACAAGGGGATCGAGGCGTCCTCCGGAAGTGCCTGTACATCAGGATCCCTGGATCCGAGCCACGTGCTCCTTGCTATCGGAAGAGTGCACGACGTGGCACACGGTTCCCTGAGACTCAGCATCGGCGAGGACATAACCGAGAAGGATGCTGATTATATAGTAGAATCGGTAAGAGAAGTAGTCGAATATCTCAGGAGCTTCTCCCCTGTCTGGAGAGATCTCGTGAGCGGAAAGACGGAGTTCATACTCAAATAAGGACGGAGGTAAGATATGGCTTTATACAGTGAAACAGTAATGGATCATTTCAGACATCCGAGGAACGTCGGAGTGATAGAGGATGCCGATGCAGTCGGCGAAGTCGGTAACGCAAAGTGCGGCGACATAATGAAGATGTACATGAAGATCAACGACGGGATCATAGAGGACGTTAAGTTCGAGACCTTCGGATGCGGTAGCGCCATAGCTTCCAGTTCTATGGCTACAGAACTAATAAAGGGAAAGCCCCTGGAGGAAGTGAGGAAGCTCACTAACAAGGCTGTCGCAGAGGCTCTGGATGGGCTCCCCGCATACAAGATGCACTGCTCCGTACTTGCCCAGGAGGCCATAGAGGCTGCTTTGAACGACTATGAGCAGAAACAGAAACAGTAACTGATCTGAAAGAAAAGATCCAGCCAATTGACTGGATCTTTTCATATATCATTCTTCCACATATCTCCTGTATCTTTCCATATCCTTCATATATACGTCATGCATTTTCATATCGGGATATATCGGGACTGAGGAAGGTCTCTCCTCCGCCTTTATATCTTTTCCTTCAAGTATCATCCTCATGAGGTTGTATGCTCCCTCCACGGAAGCATTCCTCGTGTCCTCGAGCAGCAGCTCGTGTCCGAATATGTCAGCACACATCTGAGTCCACTTTCTTGAGTTCGATATGCCTCCTGAAAGTCTTATCTCCTCAGGATCTCCGCAGGCTGATTTCATCCTCTCGAAGCATTCATAGAGGTTATAAAGGATCCCTCTCTGGACTGCCTCATACATCGCCCTTTTGTCCGTATCCTCCTCAAGCTCCATAAAGCCTGAAGGGGGTGCGTTTCTCCATCTCGGAGACCTCTCTCCGAATATGAAAGGAAGAAATACGGGGACGTTTGAATCTGTACTGCTCTCCAGCCAGTCAAAGGACGGCGTTTCATCAAAATATGTGCTTCTGAACCACTCCGTGCAGTTGCAGGCGCCTGAAGTTGCCGCTCCCGCAAGTATGCCTGCGGGCGATCTGTAGCACCAGAGCCCGCTTCCTATATCCCTGAGTCTTTCTTCCACATGGAGCCTCATGGCTCCGCTTGTACCTACAGAGAGGGTCATTATGCCCTTGGAGAATGCTTTCGACCCCAGCTGGTTCGATGCTCCGTCAGGTATCGCATATATGAGAGGTATCCCCTCCCTGATACCCAGCATGCGGCAGCTCTCTCCTCCCGTGATCCCAAATGACATACTGTCTTCTACATGAGGAAGCTGTCCTTCAGAGATCCCGAGCAGCCCCAGTAACCACGAGCTGTATGAGCATTTTTCGTTGTCCATGAGTCCCGAACCGGAAGGAAGGCTCGTAGTCGTGACGAACCTGCCTGTAAGCATATGGTTCAGATATGTGCCATAGCCCATGAAAAGGTATCTCTTGGAAGGTATGACGTATTCCCCTTCTTTTCTTAGCTTCATCAGCTTGAAGAACGGATATGTCGAAGAGATCTGACATCCCGTGACAGAGTAGAATCGATCGGAGAAGATGATGTCCTTCTTCAGTTCCTCAGCGATGTCTCCTGCTCCTGTATAGTTCCAGAGATAAAGAGGACTTACAGGCACCATGTTTTCATCAGTCACCATCAGGTTGTGCCAGGTAGTCACTATGGAGACCGCATCATATTCTCCGGGACAGAAAGAAAGTACCGACTCCCTTAATCCGGCAGTCAGAATATTTACGTCCATGGTACCTCTATCTGCAGAGATATCCCTGAATGGATAG
>JAEEGF012157524.1_pt1 | contig 45859 bp, 35 predicted proteins | sample 9134171 | NCBI WGS metagenome assembly JAEEGF01 (sample SAMN16246542, study PRJNA631951) | gut metagenome | biome: gut microbiome; feature: rumen; material: AP-attached | host: Bos | place: Iran: Karaj | collected 2018-10
AAGGATAACAAAGACGCAGTGGTGACACTCCGTTTTTTCTCAGAAAAAGGTTTTTAGTTATTCATAGATTGTTGGTGCCGCCCTCGAGTCGTTGATGACCCTTGAGCGGCTTTTTTTATGTCCTTTTTCGTCAAGGATTACCGTTTAAGTGTGAGTTTTTCTGCCCAGCTGCCTTTCAGCAGTCGAGCCAGGAATATAGTCCCTCTGAAGGACAGTTCGATAGCCATGGCCATCCATACGCCCTTCAATCCCATTTTGGGTGCCAACGATGCTGCCAGCGTTAATCGGACACCCCACATAGAGGCCAGACTCATCATCGCAGGGATGATGGTATCGCCTGCGCCCACGAAAATACCATTGATGACGATCGCCGCAGCAAACATCGGTTCTGCCCAGGCTTCAATACGCAGCACAACAGCGCCCAAAGCGATCACCTCATCAACCGGTGACATAATCGCCATTAGCTGCGGTGCAAAAAGCCACATCATAACGCCCATCAGTGTCATGACCACTATTCCCAAGCCCACCGACATATGGGCGAACGAACGCGTGAGTTGTCGCTGGCCGGCACCTATCCCCTGTCCTACCAGTGTGGTGGCCGCCTCGGCTATGCCAAAGCCTGGCATATAACAGAGACTCTCGACAGTGATAGCCAATGAGTGAGCAGCTATAGCAATGGTGCCCAATGGCGCCACGATGAGCGTGCTCACCATCTGGGCCGATCCCATCAGCAGATGCTGCAGTCCCATAGGTGCGCCAATCCTAAAGGCCGTCCCAACGATATCAGCCTTTGGTCTGAACGAGCCATGCCGTCCTACCAAAGCCAACATTTTCGACTTGATCAGCAGGAAATACAACATCAGACAGGCCGTAACCAACATAGCCAGTCCTGTACCTAATGCAGCTCCCATCACCCCCAAGTCAAACAGATAGATAAAGATATAGTTAAACACCACATCCATGATGCACATGCCAATATTCAACATGGATGGTATTTTCATATTTCCAGCGCATTTCAGCATTGAACCTGCCAAGCCTTCCAACTGGAAGAAAACGCAGCATGCACCGAAGATGGCAAAGTAAAGCGAGGCATCGCGGGCTATCTCAGCCGTTCCACCCATCCAATAAGGCAGATAGGGACTAAGCCCCAGTGAGATCAGAGAGATCACCAAGGCCCAGACCAAACAGCAGACCAACGACTGGCGTAGCACCCGTCGGGCCGCTTCAAAATCGTTGGCACCAATGAAGTGCGCCACCTGAACAGAGAATCCCATATTAGCAGCCGACATCAATCCACCGATCAACCAACCGGTAGTCTCTACCAGGCCAATAGCGGCAGAAGCTTTTGCGCCCAGATGTCCGACCATGGAGGCATCGATAAAAAACATGACCGTGGCAGATATCTGTGCCAATATAGAAGGAATACTCAGACTGACAATCAACCTAAGTTTCTCCCTCTGTGACATCGCACGGCCTTCTCGAATGTACGATAGCAGCACTTCACTGTTCTTTACCTTCTTCATATCGTTGCTATCAAGAATAAAAAAAGGATGCGATAAAATCACATCCTGCATTCTTTTGTGGGCGTTGACGGATTCGAACCGCCGACCCTCTGCTTGTAAGGCAGATGCTCTAAACCAGCTGAGCTAAACGCCCTTACTTTTCGTAAGCGGGTGCAAAGGTAAGCATTATTTTTGAGACCACCGCAAGTTTCAGCAAAAAACTTTCGTAATTTAACACTTGTTTACATTTTAACCCAATAAATGCTCGATATCGCTCTGTGGAAGGATGCAAAGTACCGCTTTTCCATCTGGCGTATAATTCACATTTGAGCACACAAAAAGATCATTGATCAGTCCCTCCATCTCATCATTATTGAGGATCTGTCCATAAGGAATGGCTGCGCTCTGTGCCAGTCGCAAAGCCAAGGACGAATGGATGTCAGCCAACGAGTCGCTGGCACTTGTCGATGCCACCATGTCGAGCAGCAGCGACTGAGGACTGAGTCCCTCCAAGCCAGCCGGCATGCCATTCACAGCATATGTATTTCCGCCTAGGTCGCTCAGATCAAAACCTATCGCCGACAACTCCGGCAAGAGCTGCTGCATGGTCACCGTATTGGCAGGCGAGAGCTGTACCGTTTCAGGGAAGAGCAGTTTCTGAGTACTTGTAACATGCTTATCAAACTGGCTCATATATTTCTCATATAGTACGCGTATGCTAGCACGATGCTGGTCAATGATCATCAAGCCAGACTTCACGGCAGTCATCAGGTACTTACCCTTATACTGATAGTGCGCTGGTGATTTCTCCGACAGGATCTCTGTAGCCGTTTGTGGCTCCACCAGGTTATGATCATCGAAGAGTGAGGGCTGCTCTATGGGCTCCTCACGCATGGCACCCTGTTTCAGACCTTCGTACAGATTCTCCCACTGACTGGGCACAGGTGCTTTGCTGGTTGTTCCGCTACTTTTCTGGAACGGATTATAATCCGGATTATAATTCACATGAGGTGCAGAATAGCTATTCTGAACATGCTGACTGTCAAAAACCGGTATTTCCGGTTGTCCGTGCGTGTCAAAGTCGATGGACGGCACCTCACAGAACTTACCGATACCGTCACGTACAGCCGCTGCCAGGATCTGCCAGATAGCCTGTTCATTCTCAAATTTTATCTCCGTCTTCGTGGGATGGATATTCACATCGATCTCACTGGGCTCCACCTCCAGATACAGGAAATAAGGAACAGCCATGCCATCGGGTACCAACCGGTCATAAGCCTTCATCACCGCCTTATGGAAATAGGCATGTTTCATGAAACGGCCATTGACAAAGAAATAGTCGCAGCCGCCTTTCTTTCGTGCGGCCTCGGGTTTACCAACAAAGCCGTTGACATGACACATAGCCGTTTGCACCTCTACGGGCAACAAGTCTTGGCTATACTGTTTTCCAAACACATCGGCGATGCGCTGACGCAGACTACCCTTACGCAGATTCAGCACCTCCACCCCATTATGATGAAGGGTAAAATGGATGTCGGGATAGACAAGTACGATACGCTCGAACGAGGTGAGGATATTATTCAGCTCGGTGGCATTGGTCTTCAGGAATTTCCGGCGGGCAGGCACGTTAAAGAACAGGTTATCGACCTTAAAATTACTACCTACCGGGCATGAGACCGGTTCCTGGGCCATCAGTTTGGAGCCAGCAATACTTATTTTCGTACCTATCTCATCTTCCTGGCGACGCGTCTGCAGCTCCACCTGTGCTACTGCAGCGATGGATGCCAGCGCCTCACCACGGAACCCCATGGTATGAAGCGCAAACAGATCATCAGCCTTCAATATCTTTGAGGTAGCATGTCGTTCAAATGACAAACGGGCATCTGTCTCGCTCATCCCCTTTCCATCGTCAATGACCTGGATAGAGGTACGACCGGCATCCACCACGATCACATGGATAGTGGTAGCTCCGGCATCAATCGCGTTTTCGACCAGTTCCTTGATAACAGAAGCTGGACGTTGTATCACCTCACCAGCCGCTATCTGGTTGGCCACACTGTCAGGAAGAAGATGTATTAAGTCACTCATTTTTTTGCACGCCAATTGAAGATGTCATAACGATCCCGTGGACGCACATCCTCATACCAGGCAAATCCTGGCAGATGCTTACGATCCATCGGAATCTGATTCAGAGGGTACATCACGCCGCTACTCTTAGGTGTCCATACCTTCTGTAGTTTCCGGTCCTTCAGATACATACGCAGTTCTGAAGTCTCCTGATAATTATAGATGATCGCCACGCTGTCACCCTCCTCAAAATAATAGCCTATCAGCACATTGCCTGCAGCTTGCGTCTCACGAATGGCGCCATCCACGAAATAAGCAAACATCTCTTTCGACGCCACCTGATTAAAGCGTGTGGTATCACTACGCAGCTGTTGTATCGAGAAGCAGTTGTCGATCACATGGGCATGATCAATAAGCGAATCCTTCATAAACACTTCGATACGGTCACCCACCAGTTGCTGATTGGCATTCCACACGATAGGATCATGGTATAGTGTCATGCAGGAGTCAAGTGAGTTATAGACCAGGGAGTCGCAGACAGCCTGCACATCCGTACGGAAAGCGCGCACATGCGGGAAAGCAAAGATCTTACGATAGGCTGAGTCGGTCTCGATGTTATAGGTAACGACCTTGAAGGTGTCGGCATGCATGAACAGCGAGTCACCCTGTGAGTAGTCGATGGCCAAGGCACTATCGGTACACAACGCGAAGCCTGTATGCTCCCAGTACTCACCATAGTTTCCTGTCAGCTTATTCTTATTAAGAGAGTCGACATACACGACGTTACGAAAGGCTTTGCTACAGCCCTCTTTACTGTCATAGTACACGCTATCGCCCACCATCATCTTTCCCTTATTGGTCAAGACGGAACGATTCATCAAACGGGCACGGTCGTGCTTGGTATCATAATAGCCTTGTTCCGAATAGATATGGCTCTCGCCCGACGTGATGTTCGAGGGTCCTACGATATGCGCCATCGACAAACGGGTGTCATAATACAGTGTGTCGGTAGTCAGGAAGAACTTAGGGCTCTTCATCTTGACATCATAATTGAATACCGACATTTTGGTTTTCGTATTATACTCGCCCCAATCCGATGTCAGCGTGGTTTTGCCGTCAATCATCTTTCCGCCCTCAAAGAAGTAGGCATTGTCATACAAACGGTCAAAATCAAGGCTATCGGTATAAAGTGTGGTCTTTTTATGTTTTAGCACCACGTTATAGCGGGCGCGTGCCATCTGCTCGTTACCATCATAGAACGCATAGTCGCTCAGCAATGAAAGGGTATCGCCCTGGTACATCCTGACATGTCCGAAGGCCTCAAACGAGTTGCTGGCCTCATAGAAATAAGCGCTGTCGCAATACAACCGGGCACCCTGATGTGTAAAGTGCACCTGTCCATTCAGAATCGTTGCGTCAGGATTCTTCATCTGGTCGAAATGCAGCACATCGGCATGTACCAGATACACACGCGAATCCTTGGCATGTGTCTTACGGGCAGCAGAACGATGACGCTGTTTCTGTTGAGCAAAAGCAGACGTCATCCCCACCAAGAGGGCGAGAGCAAAGATAACAACTACAGATTTCTTCACTTAATCCAACCTTCGAATTCGAATTTACAATCCTTATAATCGTCGTTCAAACGGGTATAGGTATTCTTAATCTTATCTACCACCCATTGATGGATACGCTGCTCACGACGTTTGTTCAACACCACATCCTTCAGGATCTGGAAGTCTTCGGTAACAGTCGCTTTATGTCCATCGATACGGTTCTTCAGCTTAGCAATGACACAAACGGTCTTACCGCGCTGGTTAATCATCTGGAAAGCCTTGGAGATCTGTCCCACCTTCATGGTGTCCACCACCTTGGCGATCTCCGGTGGGAGGTCCTGCATACGGAATTTCGACGAGGTCTTACCGGTCTTCGACATATCTGTTGACAGCAAGCCCTTCGCATTACGGGTATCCTTATCATCAGAGATCAGGGAAGCAGCATCCTCGAAAGAGAATTTCTCGGCACGAAGATCAGCTGCGATAGAATCCAGGCGTCCCAACGCACGGTCGATAGCCTCTTCAGACACCACTGGCTTACGCAGGATATGACGTACATTCACTTTATCACCACGTTTCTCGATCAGCTGGATGATATGGAAGCCGAACTCCGACTCCACAATCTTTGAAACCTTCTTGGGATCAGTCAGGTTGAAGGCGACGGCAGCAAAAGCAGGATCAAGTGTTCCACGTCCCATCAGACCAAGCTCACCGCCACGACGTGCAGACCCTGGGTCCTCGGAATAGAGCTGTGCCAGAGTCTGGAATCGGGTCTCTCCCTTGTTCACACGCTCGGTATAGCTTCGCAGTTCCTCCTTCACACGATTCAGTTCCTCCTGTTCGATCTTCGGTGTAAGCTGCACGATCTGCACCTCTACCTCTGTGGGAACGAAAGGCAGACTATCCTGTGGCAGGGCGGCGAAGTAACGACGCACTTCCGCAGGTGTCACAGAGATATCCTCAACCAACTTCTGGCGCATCTTCTGAACCATCTGACGATCCTTCATCTCCTCACGCAGATCCGCACGGATCTGTGAGAGCGGCTGGTGTTTATACTCTTCCAGGCGTTCACGTGAACCATCTACCATCTCAAGCCAGTAGTTGATCTGCTGTTCCACCTCTAAGGCAACGTCAGCATCGGTCACCTCGATACTATCTATCTGAGCCTGGTGTTTGAACAATTTCTGTACGGCTATCTGCTCGGGGATGGTGCAATCGGGGTTTCCACTCCACTTCACACCTTCCATGGCCGCCTGCATACGCATCGTCTCAACATCAGAACGAAGGATAGCCTCATCACCTACTACCCATACTACCTCATCAACGATAGTACCAATAGAATCTTTCTGGGCACAAGCCCCCATGGGCACTGCCAGGAGCGCCAGAGTCATGACTTTCTTTATAATACTCATAGATGTTTATTTACAGTTTTCAAAATTTCATGATTCACTTCCACAGGATAGCGTTTCCGGAGATCAGCCACCCATTCCTGTTCCAAATAATCCTGCAAGTCCTCTACCACTTGCTCACGTACATCCTGATAGCAGTCAGGACGCTTCAGTTTCTTTCCATAGACAGCATCAAAAGGATAATCTGGCGTTACCGACTTCTCTACCTGCGACAGCTTAAACACCAGTTTGTCGACCGTGGTGTTATCACCAGGTTTAAAGAAGCCCTTCTCTACACGGATACGGGCTATCGAGTCTGGATTGAACTGTGCTTGGAGCGTCTCCGTCCAAGTATCAAAAGGCAAGCCCTTCAGACATTTCTTCACAGCCTTTATATCGCGTTTATCCTTCACATGATAGGCGATGCCTCTATAGCGAGGCGTTTCCCATTTATAATGTTTCTTATGTGTATCAAACCACGCCTTCAGCGCCGTCTCATCAGAAGCGGCCTTGTCCCAGACCTCCCGACGGCTGACTTCGTAGAGGAGCAGTCCGTCATGATACTCCTGGAACAGATATTTCATGTCCGTGTCAACAGCAGCCAACGAGTCGGCCTTCTGTTGCATGACCCGTGCCATATCCAGCGCCCCCGCAGCGGTCTCCACCTGACGATGCAGTTTCGCCTGCGCGATCTCATCACGGATGCCCCGACGTTCCAACGAAGCGATGATTGCTGGTTTCAACGTCTCAAACGGCTCCAGTTGTTTACGCTCCTTCATCAGAATGATATGATAGCCCAGAGGACTCAGGAACGGCTGACTCATCTCGCCAGGCGCGAGTGTATAAGCCACATCCTCGAACTCCTTCAGTGTCTGGGAAGGTGCCATCCAAGGCAGTTCGCCGCCTCGTACTGCCGATCCCGTATCGTCAGACAGTTTTCTGGCCATCTCTGCGAAATCGCTTCCCTGTTGCAGAGCCCGATAGATGGAATCAATTCGTGCTTTAAGTTGTGTTTGCTGCTGCGTGGTGGCCTTGGTTGACAGTCTCAACAAGATATGAGCAGGGCGCACCAGACCACGTGACCCAATCATCGCCGCCGTCCGGTCGTACAGCTCCCGCGCTGCTTTCACAATGTCGGCATCCGTCACCAGGGCAGGTTTCACCTGCTGATCTCTATACAACGCATATTCCTGACGGAACGACGCCATCGTATCCAGTTTCGCATCCAGTGCTGCAGCCACTTTCAATTTATAATTAACAAATAAGTTGGCGTACTCGTCGACCGACAACTTATCAATCACTCCCTCACCATTATTCTTGTTGTACGAATATTCAAACTCCGACCGCAAAACAGGAACACCGGCCACGGTCATTACGACCGGGTCGGTTGTCTGTGCCATCGTTTGCAGTGAAGTTAACACCGCAAGCGAAGAAAGGACTATGGTGAGTTTACGCATGTTTAATCGTTTGGACGACTATAGTTAGGCGCCTCACTGGTAATCGTGATATCATGAGGATGCGACTCATTCACACCAGCATTGGTGATACGTGTGAACTTTGCATCATGAAGTTTCTCAATGGTCTGAGCACCACAATATCCCATACCAGAGCGCAAGCCACCTACCATCTGGTAGATCACCTCCTGAACAGTTCCTTTGTAAGGAACGCGTCCGGCGATGCCCTCGGGAACCAGTTTCTTCACATCCTTTGTATCAGCCTGGAAATAACGGTCCTTAGAACCATGCTCCATGGCCTCGAGCGATCCCATGCCACGATAGCTCTTGAACTTACGGCCGTTATAGATGATGGTATCGCCAGGGCTTTCCTCTGTACCAGCTACCAGTGAGCCGATCATCACACAGCTACCACCAGCAGCCAGGGCCTTCACGATATCACCAGAGTAACGCAAGCCACCATCAGCGATCAAGGGCACGCCTGTACCCTTCAGGGCGCTATACACATCATATACAGCACTCAACTGAGGCACACCTACACCAGCAACCACACGTGTGGTACAGATACTGCCAGGGCCTATGCCGACCTTCACGGCATCAGCACCATTCTCCACCAACATCTTGGCGGCTGCACCTGTAGCGATGTTACCAACAACGATATCGATATTGGGGAACGACGCTTTGGCCTCGCGCAACTTCTCGATCACGCTCTTTGAGTGACCATGAGCCGTATCGATAACGATGGCATCAACGCCAGCATTCACCAATGCCTGCATACGATCCAGTGTATCGAATGTCACGCCCACGCCAGCGGCAACACGCAGACGACCCTTGTCATCCTTGCAAGCCATGGGCTTATCTTTTGCCTTAGTGATATCCTTATAGGTAATCAGTCCGATCAGACGATTGTCCTTATCCACTACGGGCAGCTTCTCAATTTTATTCTCCTGCAGGATCTGAGCTGCTGCAGTCAGGTCTGTCTGCTGATGGGTTGTCACCAAGTTCTCTTTTGACATGATCTCATCAACAGGTCGATCGAGACGGCGCTCGAAACGCAGGTCACGGTTGGTAACAATACCTACCAAACGCTTATCATCATCCACTACAGGGATACCACCGATATGATACTCCGACATGATCTCAAGGGCCTGAGCTACTGTGCTACCCAGGGGGATGGTAATAGGATCATAGATCATACCATTCTCAGCACGCTTCACGATGGCCACTTCACGAGCCTGATTGTCAATCGACATATTCTTATGGATCACACCGATACCACCTTCACGAGCAATGGCAATAGCCATCTGGCTCTCGGTAACAGTATCCATCGCGGCTGTTACAAAAGGTACATTCAGTTCGATGTGCTTCGAAAAGCGGGTTTTCAACTCTACCGTCTTAGGCAGCACTTCTGAATAAGCTGGAATCAACAGGACGTCGTCGAATGTCAGGCCGTCCATCACAATCTTGTCTGCAATAAATGATGACATAAATATACTCCTTTAAAATTTATTGCGTGCAAAATTACTCATTTTTTCTGAGACAGGCAAGCATTTATCCTATTATTAATAGGATTTAACGTAGTGTGAGTACCACGAGGCCCGCTTTATCAGTGGTCACCACCGCCTTCATCCTGCCCTGAGTCCATGTTTTCTGATCGGCAGACGTAAACCCATACGTTTTCAAATCCTTACATACCGCCTCCACCGCATCAGTGGCAGTCAAGGTGATAACCGATACCGTCTGTTTACGTCGGGTCAGCAAGGCGGTAGATCTGTAACCTCCCATCACGAAGGAAGCAGAAACGGTCTTTGGGGTGGTCTTACCCAAGGTATAATCATAGCCACGCAGGATGGACTGCGCCCCTTTCACCTGACGTGTCTGCAGGAGTTTCACGCCCAGTCCCACCAGGTCAGTATGACTGCACGCAGTAGCCAAACCGTCCTTTATCTCACGAGGCGCAACTTCATATTCCTTGTCCTCCATCTCTGTATAAGCCAGCTGATACGCTTTGGCATCATCGAGTGTAAAGCCTAAAGAATAGCTACTCGTTAACGCGCCACGCTCATAATGCAGGTTAATGGTTCCAAGCTGCGTCTGGATGGTATAAGCCTCTCCTTGGTTATCCACATACCCTTTTCCATAAATCTGCTGCAGTTCCTGTTTCACTTTGGCGAAACGTGTCTTCACCGCTGCCTCCGAGCCATAGATGGTCTGATCGGTCACATCCACAGCATACACGCGACCGGTCTGTTCCGATACAGCCAGCATCACGGTAGAAGGACTTCCCAAGACCTCCCCGTCGTAGATATACGACTTAGCGGTCTGCTTTCCCTCTGTTTTGTGTTCCGCAAAACCTTTCTCCAGCAGTTGTTTCTCAAAGCGCTCCCCCTTGATGCCAAGAGGGATGCCCATGAAAGCATTCCGGTTATTGCTGTTATCAGCCCCAGCAACAATACTGCCCAAGGCGATCTGCGCCTCATCATCAATGCGATCAGACTTACTCGAGGCTTTCTTTTCCGTCTTCGCCTTCTTCTTGAACAGTCGTTTCAGAAACTGTGCATCAGCAGACTGGCATATCAACGTCAGCGACAACAAAGACAAGAAAAGTTTCTTCATGCCACTCACCGTTAATTAGCCATTTCTGAGATGAACTTAATACGCACCAAACGGATCTCATCCTCCGAATAGTCCTCACCAAGCTCCTTTTCTGCTACGCTCAACTTATCTGTTTCGCTCTCGGCAAAATAATCGTAGATATCATCGACATGGTCATCATCCATCACCTCCTCAAGGAAGTAGTCGATATCAAGTTTGGTGCCACTATAAACGATTGCTTCTACCTCATCAAGCAGCTCCTCAAAGTCTATGCCCTGTGCATCTGCGATATCATCGAGCGCTATCTGACGGTCAATGCTCTGTATGATCTTCACTTTCAGCATCGACTTCTTAGCAACGGTGCGCACACGCATGTCCACCTGACGCTCGATATCGTTCTCCTCACAATAGGTCTTAATCAGATCCACAAACTGCTGGGCATAAGGTTGTTTGACCTTTCCCTCTCCCACGCCTTGTATATTCTTCAGTTCCTCTAGGGAGATGGGGTAATCGGTAGCCATCTGATCGATCGACACATCCTGGAAGATGACGTATGGCGGACGTCCCAGCTGTTTAGACACCTTCTTACGCAAGTCGCGCAGCATCGCTGTCAACACGGGATCGAGCGAGCTGACGCCCCCCTCGTGCTCTGCGGCATCATAATCATCGCTGAACTCCGCATCCTTCACGATCATGAATGATTTCGGCTCCTTGAGGAATTTCTTGCCGGCGGCAGTCAGTTTCAGGAGTCCGTAGTTCTCCACCTCTTTACGAAGATAGCCTGCGATGAGTGCCTGTCGGATCACCGGATTCCAGATCTTCTCATCCTCATCAGCGCCAGAGGCAAAGAGCTCCAGCTCATCATGGTGATGCGCCATGATCTCCTCTGTCGACTTTCCTGTAATAAAGTCAACGACATAGTCGGAACGGAAGTTCTCCTTTATCGCCAGGATACTGCTAAGCACGGTAACCAACTGGTTCTGTGCCTCTATCTTCGTCTTCGGATTCAGACAGTTATCGCAGTTGCCACAGTTATCTTTCTCGTAGGTCTCACCAAAATAGTGCAGCAGCATCTTTCTGCGGCACACAGAAGTCTCCGCATAGGCAGCGGTCTCAGCCAACAGCTGACGACCGATATCCTGTTCTGCTACCGGCTTGCCCTCCATGAACTTATCCAGTTTCTGAAGGTCTTTATTGGAATAGAATGCCAGGCAGATACCCTCTCCGCCATCACGTCCAGCACGACCAGTCTCCTGATAATAGCCTTCCAGTGATTTGGGGATATCGTAATGGATCACGAACCGCACATCGGGTTTGTCGATACCCATACCAAAGGCGATAGTTGCCACTATGACATCGATATTCTCCATCAGGAACTCATCCTGGGTATTGGAGCGTGTGTTACTATCCAGACCTGCATGATAGGCAGCCGCCTTGATGTCATTGGCACGCAGGATAGCAGCCAGCTCCTCCACTTTCTTTCTGGATAAGCAATAGATGATACCGCTCTTGCCTGGGTGTTGTTTGATAAATTTAATGATATCCTTATCTACATCCTTTGTCTTCGGGCGTACCTCATAATACAGGTTTGGACGGTTAAACGAGCTTTTGAACTCAGCAGCATCCAAGATCCCCAGGTTCTTCTTGATATCGGTACGCACCTTATCGGTTGCCGTAGCCGTCAGAGCGATGATCGGTGCTTTGCCGATCTCGTTGACGATGGGTCGGATCTTACGGTACTCCGGTCGGAAGTCATGTCCCCACTCAGAGATACAGTGAGCCTCATCAATAGCATAGAATGAAATCTTTACCGATCGGAGGAATTCCACATTCTCTTCCTTCGTCAGCGACTCCGGAGCCACGTACAACAGTTTGGTACGCCCTGTGAGGACATCTGATTTCACCTGATCGATAGCAGCCTTATTCAACGAAGAGTTCAGATAGTGGGCGGTGCCCTCATCCTCGCTCATGCTCGTGATCACATCCACCTGATTCTTCATCAGTGCTATCAGTGGCGATATCACGATGGCCGTTCCCTCCATCAACAGTGAAGGCAGCTGATAGCATAACGACTTACCACCGCCAGTAGGCATCAGCACAAAAGTATCGTTACCAGCCATCAGGTTCTGTATAATACGTTCCTGATCCCCTTTGAATGTATCAAATCCAAAGTACTTCTTCAGGGCTGCTGTCAGATTAATATTTTCACTCATAAGCTATTAGTCAGTTAGGCCTCCATCTGGTGGAGATGCGACTTATCCAACTGCTTCTTCACATAGTCGGCAGTCACATTAAACTTCTTTGTTTTTTTGGATGGCATGTCATACATGGCGTCCATCATCACATTCTCTACAATAGAACGTAATCCACGGGCGCCCAACTTATACTCTACAGCCTTATCAACCAGTGCCTCCAGGGCTTCCTGGTCGAAGGTCAGCTCCACGCCGTCCATCTCGAAGAGTTTCTTATATTGGCGAATAATCGAATTCTTCGGTTCTGTCAGTATCTTCTCCAGCGCTTTGCGATCCAGCGGATTCAGATGGGTGAGCACTGGCAGACGACCAATGATCTCGGGTATCAGTCCAAACGACTTCAGATCCTGAGGTACGATATACTGCATCAAGTCGTTCTTATCGATTTTTCTCACATTCGTCACGGAGTTATAGCCCACCACATGCGTGTTCATACGCTGGGCGATCTTACGCTCGATGCCATCGAAAGCGCCACCGCACACAAACAGGATATTGCGGGTATCCACGTGAATATAGTCCTGATCCGGATGTTTACGTCCGCCCTTTGGTGGCACATTCACGATGGTTCCCTCCAATAATTTCAGCAAGCCCTGCTGCACGCCCTCACCGCTCACGTCACGTGTGATGGAAGGATTGTCACTCTTTCGGGCAATCTTGTCGATCTCATCGATAAACACGATACCACGCTGAGCAGCCTCCACATTATAGTCGGCCACCTGCAACAAGCGCGACAAGATGCTCTCCACATCCTCTCCCACATAACCTGCTTCGGTAAAGACCGTCGCATCAACGATGGTGAAGGGCACATCAAGCAGCTTAGCGATAGTACGGGCCAACAGGGTTTTACCTGTACCGGTGCTACCCACCATGATAATATTACTCTTCTCTATTTCAACATCATCATCAGCAGGCTGTTGCAAACGCTTGTAGTGATTGTAAACAGCTACCGACAGATAGCGTTTGGCATCATCCTGACCGATCACATACTGATCCAGATAGGCTTTGATCTCCTTAGGCTTAGGAACCTTCATCGGCTCTGCGGTGGCCGTTCCCTTGTCTTTTTTGCCCGATGCCTTGGCGTTCTCTTTCAGATTATCCTGCACTATCTGATAGGCCTGACGCACGCAATCACTACATATATGTCCATTCAAGCCACTAATCAGCAGAGCAACCTCTTTATCACTTCTTCCACAAAAACTACAAACATTCTTCATCTAATCGTCCTTATCACTTCTTTCTTACGAGTACCTCATCAATCATCCCATAGGCCTTAGCCTCTTCTGCTGTCATCCAGTAATTACGGTCTGAGTCAGCATACACCTTCTCATAAGGTGTGTGTGAATGTTCTGAGATAATGGTATACAACTCTTTCTTAAACTTCAGGATCTCCTTGGCTTCAATCTCGATATCCGAGGCCTGTCCCTGCACGCCACCCAGCGGCTGGTGAATCATCACGCGGCTATGGGGCAGCGCAGAACGTTTGCCCTCAGCGCCTGCCACCAGGAGCACGGCTCCCATGGAGGCAGCCATACCGGTACAGATGGTAGCCACATCGCTGGAGATGAACTGCATGGTATCATAGATACCCAATCCAGCTGTCACGCTACCGCCAGGCGAATTGATATAGATAGAGATATCCTTGCCTGGATCGGTAGAATCAAGGAACAGCAGCTGTGCCTGTAAGGTATTGGCTGTGTAATCATCTATCTGGGTGCCAAGAAAGATGATACGGTCCATCATCAAACGTGAGAACACATCCATCTGAGTCACGTTCAACTGACGCTCCTCGAGGATATAAGGATTCATATACTGGTTCTGAGCCTTTATCACATCGTCAAGCATCAGACCGTTCATACCTAAATGCCGGGTAGCATATTTTCTGAATTCACTGTTCATACGTATTATTCCTTTCTTAATTATATATATTGAAAAAGGGTTATCGACCTTTCTCATCTTCATTTGGGACACAAAGATAATAAAAAAGTCGATAACCCTTCTATTTTAGGGGTTATTTTTTCCTAAAAAAGCTTATTTTTCTTGCATAAGCTTATTGAATTCCTCGAAAGTAACCTCTTTTTGATTCAATTTAACCACATTCTTGAGCGCTTCAGTCAGCTTCACGTCTACAGCGCGATCTACGAAGTTATCCACGTTCTCACGCTTCTTCAGCTGCTCAGCAGCGTAGTTCTCCAGTACATCGTCGGGTACGTTGCTCATACCATACTGAGCGAACTGCGCACGGATAGCGTCCTTAGCGACAGCCTTCAGGTCAGCCTCTTCAACCTTGATGTTCTGAGCTGCTACCAGCTGCTCCTTGATCAGGTGCCAAGCCAGCTCCTTGATGCTACCCTCAAAGTTCTTCTCCACATAGTCAGCACCCTTATCCTGATTATTCTGCAGCATGACACGCTTCAGCAGTGCCTCTGGGAACTCCAGCTTGCCAACCTTCTTCTCCATATGCTTGCGAACATCGAGCAGGAACTTGTAGTCGCTGTTCTGCTGCAGCTGAGGAGCGATGCTCTCAGCGATCTTCTCACGGAAGGCCTTCTCGTCCTTCACCTCACCCTCACCGAACACACGGTCGAAGAGCTTCTGATCCACTGCAGCGGGCTGGAAGTGACGGATCTCGGTAATCTGGTAGCTGAAGTCAGCGTTCAGATCCTTCACGTCCTCTTTCTTCACCTTCAGCAGGGCAGCTACCTCTGCGTCATTGTCGGGGTAAGCCTTCTTGGGGTTGAAAGTAATGATATCACCAGCCTTCACACCATCGAAGAGCTTCTTCTGATCGTCGGCCTTGATATAAGCAGGCATAACCATAGCACCCTCGGTAACGATACCACCTTCCTTGGTGTTACCATTCTCGTCCAGCTCACGCATGTCACCAGTCAGGGTGTCGTTACCGCTGAACACATCAGCCTTCACGAACTCACCAGCCTGTGATGCATACATCTGAACCTGGTCGTCAAGCATCTTATCATCAACCTTGATGGTGTAATAGTCAACCTTATCTCTGCCTGTGAGCTCAGCCTTGAACTCAGGTGCAACGGCGATGTCGAACACGAATGTCAGATCATCAGCCTTCTCGAAATCCTGAGGAACCTGCTTCTCCATGTTTGGAAGGGGCTCACCCAGCATCTGAATCTTGTTCTCACGAACATACTCATACAGCTTCTCGCCCAACAGTTTGTTAACCTCGTCAACCTTCACTGCTGTGCCATACTGTTTCTTAATCATTCCCATGGGAACCATACCTGGACGGAAACCGGGAACCTGTGCCTTCTTACGATAATTCTTCAGCTGCTTCTCTACTGCATCCTGATAGTCTGCCTTTTCAACAGTCATAGTAAGCAGACCATTGATTTTGTCGGCGCATTCAAACGAAATTTTCATCTTTTTATGTACTTATTTATAATATATATTCAAATATTGGGGTGCAAAAGTACAAAAAAACGACGTAACCGACGTCGTTTTTTCAATTTTTAACTTTTATCCGTCATCCCTTGTGCTTTTTCTTTAGCCGTTCTCTCCATTTCAAGCTGTTGGAAGTTTTTCTTTCTCAGCTCGAACGACTCTGTCAGATATTTTTCACGTACAATCTGATTGGCAGCCAGCTCCTCTGGCGTGCCCTGGAACAAGATACGTCCTTCGAACAGCAGATAAGCTCTATCCGTGATTGCCAAGGTCTCATCCACATTGTGGTCCGTAATCAGGATACCGATATTGAGATACTTCAGTTTATAAACGATCTGCTGGATATCCTCCACGGCAATGGGGTCCACACCTGCGAAAGGCTCGTCGAGCATAATGAACTTCGGTTCAATAGCCAGACAGCGTGCGATCTCCGTACGACGACGCTCACCACCCGACAAGCGGTCTCCCAGGTTTTTACGCACCTTCTCCAGACGGAACTCACTGATCAGTTCTTCAAGTTTATTCAACTGATAAGCACGTGGTTTTCCCGTCATCTCCAGTACCGACAGGATATTATCTTCGACACTCATCTTACGGAACACACTTGCCTCCTGCGCCAGATAGCCGATTCCTGCACGAGCCCGTTTATAAACAGGGAATTTAGTCACATCCTCGTCCCCAAGATAGATATGTCCGCCATTAGGCACGATCAATCCTGTTGTCATATAGAACGAAGTCGTTTTACCAGCACCATTCGGTCCCAGCAATCCCACAATCTCCCCTTGCTTCACATCGAAGCTCACATCATTGACCACCGTGCGCTTACCATAGCGCTTCACAAGTCCTTCTGTTCGTAGTACGATACGTTCTTCTTCCATAATTGGCTGCAAAGTTAGTTATTTTTTGGCATGAAAAGTAAGAAATATGCGAAAAATAATCTCAAATAGAAATAATTCGTGTTAATTCGCGCTATTCATGCCTTTTTTTTCGTAATTTTGCAGCCGGGATTATTAATTATTTGCAATGTTATTACATAAATGGCTGACCACCTTTGGTCGTTATCTAATGCTTATGGGACGTGTCTTCTCACGACCGGAACGCATGCGAATGTTTCTGAAACAGTACATCACAGAGATGACCCAGTTGGGCATCAACTCCATTGGTATCGTGCTCATCATCTCGTTCTTTATCGGAGCGGTCATCTGTATTCAGATGAAGTTGAACATCCAGAGTCCATGGATGCCACGCTGGGTGGCCGGCTACACCACCCGTGAAATCCTTTTACTGGAGTTCTCCAGTTCCATCATGTGTCTGATCCTGGCCGGCAAGGTAGGTTCGAACATTGCCTCCGAGTTAGGCACCATGCGGGTCACCCAACAGATTGACGCCTTAGAAATCATGGGCATCAACTCCGCCTGTTATCTGATTCTCCCCAAGATCATAGGTCTGCTCACCATCATGCCGTTCCTGGTGATCTTCTCCTCAGCGACAGGTATCATCGGCGCTTACGGAACGGCCTACCTGGGGCACATCATCGCCCCGGATGATCTGACCCAAGGATTGCAGCACGCGTTCATCCCCTGGTTCGTCTGGATGAGTATCATCAAAAGTCAGTTTTTTGCCTTTATCATCTCCAGCGTGCCTGCCTTCTGTGGCTACACGGTAGAAGGCGGCAGTATCAATGTGGGCAAGGCATCCACCGATGCCGTGGTCACCTCGAGTGTGCTCATCCTATTTTCCGACGTTTTCCTAACACAGCTATTATCATGATCGAAGTCAAACATTTATATAAGAGTTTTGAAGACAAAGACGTCTTAAAAGACATCAACACCATCTTCGAAGACGGCAAGACCAACCTCATCATCGGTCAGAGCGGATCCGGCAAGACAGTGCTGATGAAAAATCTTGTCGGTCTCTTCGAGCCCAGTCGTGGCGAGATTCTCTATGACGGCCGCAACTTTGTCAGCATGAGCAAACACGAGAAAGTGATGATGCGTCGTGAGATGGGTATGATCTTCCAGAGTGCCGCCCTCTTCGACTCCATGACCGTATTAGAGAACGTGATGTTTCCACTCGACATGTTTTCCTCGATGACCTTCCGCGAGCGTGTCCATCGCGCGCAAGAATGCCTGGACCGTGTGAACCTAGGAGGTGCCGACGACAAGTTCCCCGGAGAGATCTCCGGTGGTATGCAGAAGCGTGTAGCGATAGCCCGCGCCATTGCCCTGAACCCCAAATACCTATTCTGCGACGAGCCCAACTCCGGTCTGGACCCCAAGACCTCGCTCGTTATCGATGATCTATTGCACTCCATCACCCAAGAGTACAATATGACCACCATCATCAACACCCACGACATGAACTCTGTGATGGGCATTGGCGAGAACATTATTTTTATTTACGAAGGCCAAAAAGAATGGCAAGGTGTCAGCAACGAAGTCATGGGGTCTACCAACCCCCGTCTCACTGATTTCATCTTTGCCAGCGACCTACTAAAAAACATGAGAAAAATCGTGATGGACAACGGATTAACATTGTAGGCGAAAGCGGAGAATTACATAATTATTAAATAAAATTTCTATAAAAAATTTGTAGGGTTCAGAATTTTTAATTACTTTTGCACCATTATTTGTTTATATAACATCCAATTTTAGCATTTTTATATGAAAAAGGAAATTAAAATTAAGAATCAAGTTGGTGAACTAGAGAAAGTTAACACATTCATCGAGGAGATTGGTGAGGAGCTACAGCTAGACATGGAACTTCTGATGAACTTAAACTTGGTCATGGAAGAGATGGTATCAAATGTTATCTTCTATGCTTACCCCGAAGGAAAAACTGCCGACATTGAACTATCAGCCGAGTGTAACGGCCGCGAACTGACTTTCGTACTGAGCGACAAGGGCCGCGAATTCGACCCAACACTGAGAGAAGACATTGACACAGAAACAGACCCCGCAGACCGCGACCTTGGTGGCATGGGTATCTACATTGTTAAGAACATCATGAACGAAGTGACCTACCAGCGACTGGAGGGTAAGAACCTGCTCACGATGAAGAAGGATTTGAACAATTAATAAATATAAGATAGCACAACATTATGACACAAATTATCAAAGAAGGTGGCAAAACCATTATTAAAACAGGCGCCCGAATCGACACTATGAATGCCAATCAGTTCGAGCAGGATATCCAGCCCGCCCTCAAGGAAGGTGGCGTTGATCTCGAAATGGACTGCACAGAGCTCACCTATATGGCCAGTTCCGGTCTGCGCATCATCCAGAAGACCATGCGTACCGTTACTCAGCTGAAAGGTCAGTTCAAGATCACAAACGTATCGCCCGAGATCTACAAGATCCTGGCTATGACCGGTTTTACCAAATTTATGAAGGTTGAACAGAAAAATGCATAACATATTATGATCTGGTTGGTTATCATACTCATTATAGCACTTCTCGCCATCTGTGTTGTCCTGCAGATGAAAGTTAAGCATATCCGCGAGCAGGAAGCCGAAAGCAATCAGTTACTCAGCGACTATCAGAAGCGAGTTAACGAGATGGAGAAGTTGTTGAAGGACTACCGTTCACTTGAGCAGAACTTCGACAATGTCGGTCAGGGTTACGAAGAGGCCCTGATGGCTTTCGACAAGATGGAAGAGGAGAAACAGAAGGTGCTGAGAGTAAAGGAAGCAATCGAAAAGCAGTCTAATGAGATCATGGCCGCCAAGCAGCAGCTTGAGGAGACCCTGAACAAGAAGACCAGCTTGATTAGCACATATGCCGAGCGTATCCGTCAGAAGCTCGACTACACCCATCCGAATGCAGGCACCATCGCGCTGATGACCCACCAGATTCTAAATGTTATTGATATAGAGAACGAACATCCCATACCAAGCGAGGATAATGTGATGGCTCAGGACATAGCCGCTCTGGCCATCCAGGAATCGGGCATCCAGAACATCCAGAAAGCCAGCTTCAAATGCCAGATGGTAGAAGAAGCCCAGGCCACCATGGTGTTCACCAACAGCAAGTATGCTGTCCGTGCGCTGGTATGCCTGCTCGACAATGCGATGAAGTTCACCGCACAGGGCGAGATTTCCATGCTGATCAACATCGACGGCTCCAACCTGGAGTTCTGTGTTGAAGACACTGGTACTGGCGTTCTCTCAGAGTTCTCCGAGAAGATCTTCGAGCCTTATGTCAAGCTCAACGACTTCTTCGAGGGCAATGGTATCGGTCTTACCGTAGCTCGTAGCATCGCCCGTCGTCTGGGTGGCGATGTCAGACTCGACACCGAATACCGCGGTGGTGCACGTTTCGTGCTCTCACTGCCCATTTAACAGATAACAGATGTTAAGCAATAACACGAATCCCTCGCACCAGCTTGTGCGAGGGATTCTTCTTTTTATCTCACCTTCGTTTGAAGGTCATCTCCTTAAACTCATCTTTCCGAACCTCCTGTCGTAACAGCATCAGCTTCCCTGACAGCGACACCACCTCCCAAAGAGACTGTCCATCGATGACAAGACGGCGCCCATCGAACGAATAACCGGCCACCAGGCCCACCGTTCCCGACACCCTATCACACGTTGTTATCGTGTTCGACGAGATTGTCCAAGAGTCAGTCTCCGGCATAGGCATGCCATATCCCTCACCTATCTCATAATACTGACAGCAGACCGCATCCCACGTGCCTATCAAATCCTGTTCCGGTGCATCATCGTCATGCCCATCTGAATTCATGCTGCAAGCTGTTAAACTGAAAATCCATGTCATCATGGCCATCAAATACATTAAACTTCTCATAGGCTAGCATGTTTTAGATTATTATAGTATCTTCCTGTTGCAAATATAAGAAGAATAAAACAAACCAGCAAACTTTTCCCCATATTTTTTTCAGCAAAAAAAACTGAGTGAGAACCGTCATGGTTCTCACTCAGCACTCCATGGTGGAAACTGTTATATTAGAAGTTCCATTTAACACCCAATGTCGGGTTCACAAAGAAATTCTTGTCATTATAGACGTTATAAACGAAGTTATTGCTGATCTCCACCTCTGTACCGATGCTGAAATGATCGGTCACATTATACCACAACTGAGGCTCAGTGAGGATCACCAGCTCTCCATGACCATTACCTTTCTCACCACGCCAGAAATCCACGAAACCAGAGAAGCGGCACTTATTGTCGGCGAAGTTCAATCCCCACACACCAGTCAACTGGAATGAGTGATAGGCATTGCTATAGTCATAAGCCTTAAAGTAGCGCTTATACATCAGCTGTACCGAATAGGTCTTCGAGAAGTCAGCGCTATGACCATTCCAGGCAGCACCGATCAAAGCCGACTGCTGGAAGCTCGTGGTCTTGGTCAGTCCGCCATCGTACTCCACATGGGCAGCGAAGCCCTTGTTACCGATATTGAACTCACGCGAGATCTCCGTATAGGCGCTCTCTGTGAATTTGCGGCTGAAGTCAACATCAACGAAATAGAACCAAGAACCCCATTTGTCAGCCTTGAACTGCTCCAGGGTCAGGGTAACCTTTGGTCTGCCAGCCTCCTCATTAGAATAGATATTACGACCAAAATCATAATGCAACTGCACGTTCTGTGCATGCGTGCTCATAGCTGCTACAGCCATCAGAGCCAAGAAAAAAAACTTTTTCATAAGCGGTTATTATTAAGTTTATCAACAATCATTCTTGCAGCGTTGTCGGGCGCCTTCTCATCGCCGAGTGCGCGCCACACCTCTTCATAGCCCATGAGCATCTGCTTACGGGCGTCACCCGACAGTATCTTTTCCAGCTCGGCACGGATATTGGCCACCGAGAAGCTATCAGCCACCAGTTCCTTCACCACCTCGCGACCTGCCACCAGGTTCACCAGAGAAATATATTTCACCTTCAGCAAGTGCTGACGCAGGAAGCCAACCAGTTTGGGCAACGGCGTCTCGTAGCATACCACCTGTGGCACACGGAACAGACAGGTCTCGAGCGTTGCCGTTCCACTGGTCACCAAGGCCGCGTGTGCCTTCGAGAGCAAGCGATAGGTCTGGCCAAACACGATCTCCACCTTTCTGCCAGTCAAGAACCGCTGATAGTAGTCTGCCTCGATACCAGGTGCGCCAGCCACTACAATATGGTAATCATTTTCATAAGGTTCAACAGCCTCAAGCATGGCAGGTAGGTTATCCTTAATTTCCTGTTTCCTACTTCCGGCAAGCAAGGCTATCATGGGTTCTTTCTCCGTTGTCTGCGACTCATCCTTCATGAATTCCCGCACCTCATCAGCCGTAGGATTTCCCACGTAGTGTATGGGATAATGATGTTTTTTTTCAAAGAAGTCCACCTCAAACGGTAAGATGGAGAAGAGCGCATCCACATCCCGTTTAATATTCTTGATACGATACTCTTTCCAAGCCCATATCTTAGGCGAGATGTAATAATACACAGGAATATTTGTATGTTTTTTTACATACTCTGCAATCTTCAGGTTAAACCCCGGATAATCGACCAGGATCAAGCAGTCAGGCTGCCAGTTCACCACATCCTGTTTGCAGCGCGTCATGTTACGAAGTATCGTCCTCAAGTGTAGCAGCACCGGCACAAATCCCATATATGCCAGTTCCTTGTAGTGGCGTACACGGGTACCACCGACAGCCTGCATCATGTCACCTCCGAAAAAGCGGAACGTTGCTTCCGGATCGCAGTCCTTCAGCGACTTCATCAGGTGCGATGCATGCAAGTCGCCCGATGCCTCACCAACAATCAGATAATACTTCATAATCCCCAGCTCTTAATCTGTTCTATCGCCTGATAAGCCGTGACGTCTATCTGGGTAGGCGTAATGGCGATATAGCCGTGGCTAAGTGCCCAGTTATCAGTATCTTCCGCCTCCGGCTCATCATTGCGGTAATGGCCTACCATCCACCAGTAATCATAGCCACGGGGATGATGGCATTGCGTGCACTCGTTATACCAAGTGCCATAAGCCATGCGACACACCTTCACGCCTAAGAAGTCGGCAGACGCACTCACCTTTGGGAAATTCACATTCAAGCACACCCCCTTGGGCAGTCCCTCGTTCAGCACACGTTGTGTGATCTCCCTGACATAGGGTCGCAAAGGCTCAAAGTCTGCATCCGCCTGTTGGTCGCACAGCGAGAAGGCCACAGAAGGAATATACTTCAGACAGCCCTCGATGGTCACCCCCATGGTGCCGCTATAGTGTGTGTTCACCGAAGCATTGTCACCATGATTGATACCGCCAATCACCATATCCGGCTGTCGCTGACAGATGTTGGCCAGTGCCATTTTCACACAGTCCACGGGCGTGCCATTGCAGCTCCACACCTCTATCCCCTCCTCCTGCCGTTGCAGATTCAGTCGCAGAGGGATACCAGCCGAGAAGGCACACGAGAAGCCGCTACGGGCATCGTCAGGGGCGCAGACGATGATATCTGCGATATCCTTCAGCATTTCCATCAGACAGTTTATGCCTTTCGCCTGATAACCGTCATCGTTGGAAATGAGCAATAAAGGTCGTTTAATTTCCATAAAATATCAAAGATTTGGCTGCAAAGTTACAAAAATCTCTTAATTCATAACGCCTATTTCTTATTTTTTTAGTAACTTTGTGCCCAAATTTCTTATTTTATCAAGAACAGACTCATTCAAATGGGAAAGATTATTGCATTAGCAAACCAAAAAGGCGGCGTAGGCAAGACAACTACGACCATCAACCTGGCAGCCTCGCTGGCCACGTTGGAGAAGACCGTATTGGTAGTCGATGCTGACCCTCAGGCCAATGCATCGAGCGGACTGGGTGTCGACATCAAGGATGTAGAATGCTCGTTATATGAGTGCATCATCAACAAAGCCGATGTACGCGATGCCATCTACACCACAGATATCGATGGTCTGGACATTATCCCCAGCCATATAGACTTAGTAGGTGCAGAGATCGAGATGCTGAACCTGAGCGACCGTGAGAAGGTTATCAAGAACATGCTCGCCCCGATTCGCGATGAATACGATTTCATCCTTATTGACTGTTCACCGTCATTAGGACTTATCACCGTCAACTCGCTGACAGCAGCCAACTCTGTGATTATCCCCGTTCAGTGCGAATATTTTGCGCTGGAGGGTATCAGTAAACTGCTGAACACCATTAAAATCATCAAGAACAAGTTGAACCCCGCGCTGGAGATCGAAGGCTTCCTGCTGACGATGTACGACTCCCGTTTACGTCTGGCCAACCAGATCTACGATGAAGTGAAACGTCATTTCCAGGAGTTGGTCTTCAAGACGGTCATCCAGCGTAATGTCAAGCTGAGTGAGGCGCCGAGTCATGGTCTGCCCGTCATCCTCTATGATGCCGATTCAACAGGTGCCAAGAACCACTTAGCCTTAGCTCAGGAAATTATCTACAAGAATAAAAAATAACCATGGCTGTAAGAAAGAAATACGACCACAATGTTTTGGGTCGCGGACTCGATAACATCGGCACCGGCAGAGGCATGGGGCTTGATGCACTTATTAACACGAATGACATCAACACCAAGGGCACCTCGAACCTGAACGAGATTGCCATCGAGTTGATAGATCCCAACCCCGACCAGCCACGTCACGAGTTCGACGAGAACGCGCTCAACGAGTTGGCTGCCAGCATCCGCGAGATTGGCATCATCACCCCGATCACCGTGCGTGAGATGCCTACAGGACGTTACCAGATTATTGCCGGTGAGCGTCGTTGGCGCGCCTCACAGATAGCCCATCTCTCCACGATACCCGCCTATATCAAGACCACCGACGACAAGCTAACGATGGAGATGGCCCTGGTGGAGAATATCCAGCGTGAAGACCTGAACGCCATAGAGATAGCCCTGGCTTACCAGCGTTTGTCAGAGTCTACAGGCATGACACAGGAACGCATGTCGGAGCGTTTAGGCAAGAGCCGCACCTCCATCACCAACTACATGCGTCTTCTTAAGTTGCCCGCTCAGATCCAGATGGCCCTGAAGAACAAGGATATCGACATGGGTCATGCCCGTGCCCTGCTCTCACTCGAGAGTCCGTCGGCACAGCTCAAGTTGTTTAAGGATGTTCACCGCAATGGCTATTCTGTACGTAAGGTCGAAGAGATGGTGCAGATGGTCAAGAATGGCGATTCGCTGCAGAATGCCAAGAAAGCAGTGGCGCCACATCAGCTGCCACTGGAGTACAGCATCTTAAGGGACCGTCTGTCACAACTGTTCAATGTCAAAGTACAGATGACCTGCTCTAACCAGTCGAAAGGTCGCATCAGCATTCCCTTTGCCAACGACGAGGAGCTGGAGTATATCATGAATGTCTTCGACAAAGTGAAGAAGAAATAAGAGAGAATGAGAAACAGATACAAGCTACTGATAACAGGATGGTTGCTCGTTGCCGGTCTGGGCATGGCTCAGGCACAGGAGGCGATAGAGGTCGTAGAGCGCGATTCGTTATCTGAAGCCGTTAACAACGAGATGTCGATACTGGTTGACTCAGCACGCATCCCCAAGACCCCCGTGAGGGATATGAGCACCTGGCGCCCCGATCCAAAACGTGCGCTGTGGTTGGCATTGGTCATTCCCGGTGGCGGACAGATCTACAACCGCAAATACTGGAAGTTACCACTGGTCTATGGTGGATTCCTGGGATGTCTGTATGCCATGAACTGGAACAACACGATGTACAAGGACTATTCTCAGGCCTACCTTGATTTGATGGATAACGACCCTGGCACCCAGAGCTACAATCAGTTCCTTCATCTAGGCACCAAGATTACCGAGGCCAACGAGGCTCGCTACAAGAAGTTGTTTAAACAACGTAAGGACCGTTACCGTCGCTGGCGTGACATGAGTTTCTTTGTGATGGTTGGTGTCTATGCCCTATCAGTCATCGATGCCTATGTTGATGCTGAGCTATCCGTATTCGATATATCGAAAGACTTAAGTCTGCGTGTCGAGCCAACGATACTCGACAATCACACCTCACGCAACCCGCTCAATGCCAGTGCTGTAGGCGTGCAGTGTAGCATCAATTTCTAAATGGATATGACAATTAAGAACAACATAAGAATGATTAGTCTGGCAGCGCTGCTCTTCAGTAGTGCGCCATTGACCGCACAGACGGTCGTCAACACCTACGACGATGAAGAGGAGACAGACAGTTTGTTCGTCCCCATCGAGGATGAGATTTCGGTATTAGACAAAGCAGGCAACGAGGAGTTGATTGAATTCCCTGAAGCCATGACCTTTAATCTCGACAGTCTCCTCAGCCTCTACATGTCGAAGGCTTATCTGAGTCCAGGCGACTGTCAGATGAAAGACGAGAACCCCACCTATACACCAGAGGAATATATCGAGCGTCTGCGCCGTATGCCCACTGTCATGGAGATGGGATATAATGATATTGTCCAGCGGTTTATCGACCGCTACATGGGCCGTCTTCGTCACTCGGTCAGTTTCATGCTCGGTGCAGCCAACTTCTATGTACCGCTGTTTGAGGAGGCCCTCGAGGCCTATCAGGTGCCACTGGAGTTGAAATATCTGCCGGTTATCGAGAGTGCCCTGAACCCAAGAGCTGTCTCACGTGTTGGTGCCACTGGTTTGTGGCAGTTCATGATACACACTGGCAAGCAGTACGGTCTGGAGATCAACTCCCTGGTCGATGAGCGCCGTGACCCTGTCCGTGCCTCTTATGCTGCCGCCCGCTATCTGCGCGACCTGTACCGTGTCTTTGGCGACTGGAACCTGGTCATCGCAGCCTACAACTGCGGTCCGGGCAATATCAACAAGGCCATCCACCGTGCAGGCGGTGAGAAGGACTATTGGCATCTGTACCCCTATCTGCCTGCCGAGACACGTGGCTATGTGCCTGCGTTCATCGCCGCCAACTATGCCATGACCTATTATTGCGAGCACAACATCTGTCCGATGAGCACGCGTCTCCCCCTGCAGACCGACACCGTCGTTGTCAACCGCGATGTGCATCTGGAGCAGATCGCCGCCGTTCTTGAATTGGACATCGAGATGCTCCGTTCTTTGAACCCGCAATACCGTCGTGATATCGTGCCTGGAAATACCAAGGCCTATGCTATACGTCTGCCTATGGCCGATGCCGTACGCTTCATCGACCTGCAGGATTCCATCTACAACTATCGCACTAGCGAGTTGCTCACCAAACGTTCCGTTGTAGAAGTTAATGACGACCAGCCCACCTACCGTAGTAAGAAGACCGTGCGTCGCGGTCGTTCTGCCGTTCGCAAGTCGCGTCACGCGCGTCGCGGTAAATCCTCTGTTTCCAGATCCAAGAAACGTAGCAAGAGTAAGAGCAGAAGCAGAAGTCGTCGTAGAAGATAATTAACATTTTGAGTTTAGTATCATGGATGTAGAAGAGAAGCAGTTAACCCAAGAGGAGAAAGATGACCAGATGATTAATGCAGCGTTCGAGAAATTGCTGAACGACTATATTTCATCACGTCATCGTAAGAAAGTTGATCTGATCACCAAGGCTTTCAACTTTGCTCGTCAGGCCCATAAGGGCGTGCGCCGTTTATCAGGCGAGCCCTATATCATGCACCCCATAGCAGTAGCACAGATAGCCTGCTCTGAGGTAGGGTTAGGCTCGACCAGTATCTGTGCTGCCTTACTGCACGATGTGGTAGAAGACACCGATTATACGGTCGAGGACATCTCGAACATCTTCGGAGCGAAGATTGCCCAGATTGTAGATGGTCTCACCAAGATCAGTGGTGGCATCTTCGGCGAACAGGCTTCGGCACAAGCAGAGAATTTCAAGAAGCTGCTGCTCACCATGAGCGATGACATCCGTGTGATCATCATCAAGATCTGCGACCGTCTTCACAACATGCGCACGCTGGAGAGTCAGCCAGCCAACAAACAATACAAGATTGCCGGCGAGACCTTATATATATATGCGCCATTAGCCAACCGTCTTGGATTAAACAAGATCAAGACCGAGTTAGAGAACCTGAGTTTCAAGTTCGAGCATCCCGATGCGTATGCCAAGATCGAGTCAAAGCTACGTCTCTCAAGTGAGGAGCGCGACACCCTGTTCTCTCAGTTCACCTCGCCTATCGAGACAGCCCTGCAGCAGATGGGCATCAAATATGAGATCAAGGAACGTGTCAAGACCCCTTATTCCATTTGGAACAAGATGCAGAACAAGCACGTGAGCTTCGAAGAGATCTATGATATCCTGGCTGTCCGCATCATCTTCACCCCCAACAACCGTGAAGACGAGGTGAACGAATGCTTCAAGATCTATGTCGCTATCTCAAAGATCTACAAATCGCACCCCGACCGTCTGCGCGACTGGCTCTCACAGCCCAAGGCCAACGGTTATCAGGCGTTGCATGTCACGCTGATGTCGAAGACAGGTCAGTGGATTGAGGTACAGATCCGTTCCGACCGTATGGACGAGATTGCAGAGCAGGGCTTCGCCGCCCACTGGAAATACAAGGATGGTGTTGGCGAGGAATACACGGAGGATGAGAACGAGTTGAATGAGTGGTTACGTACCATCAAGGAGATTCTCGATGATCCACAGCCCGATGCGATGGACTTCCTCGACACCATCAAACTGAATCTCTTTGCCAGTGAGATCTTCGTCTTCACCCCCAAGGGTGAGATACGCACGCTGCCAGCCGGTTGTACAGCGCTCGACTTTGCCTTCTCCATCCACACCTTCCTAGGCAGCCATTGTATTGGTGCCAAGGTGAACCACAAGCTGGTACCGCTCAGCTATAAGCTTCAGAGTGGCGACCAGGTGGAGATTCTCACGTCCAAGTCTCAGCATGTCAACGCCGGTTGGATCAACTTCGTATCCACGGCCAAGGCTAAAGCTAAGATTCAGGCTATTCTGCGACGTGACAACCGTGAGACGCAGCGTGAGGGTGAGGACATCCTCAACACGTTCCTGAAGAAGAATGGTTTTGAGCCCACCGTCGCCCTGGCCGACAAGTTGGCAGAGTATCACGAATACAACAAACGTCCGGAGTTCTTCCAAGCCCTTGGTGAGAAGATTGTCTTACTGGGCGAGAAAGATGTGGACGAGTTGAATGGCAAGAACAAGACCGATGTAGGCAACTCCGGCTGGCGCAAGTTCGTTCCATTCGTTGGCAAGAAGAAGAAAGAGGAACGCACCCATCACGAGCTGTTCATTGTGCCAGAGAAATTCAACCGTAAGAAACCGGTTTACATCTCTGAAGAGAACATCAATCAGTTCAAGTTCATGGGTTGCTGTCATCCTATCCCCGGCGATGATGCGTTGGGATATATCAACAACAAGAACCAGATTGAGATCCACAAGCGTGCCTGTCCGGTAGCCGACAAGTTGAAGACCAGCTATGGCAACCGTATCATCGACATCAAATGGGAGATGCATAAACGTCTCTATTTCGATGCCACCATCCGCATCAGCGGTATCGACCGTCTGGGCATGCTCAACGAGATAACACAGGTTATCTCCTCACAGATGAATGTTAACATCCACAAGATCCTCATCACCTGCGAAGAAGGTATCTTCGAGGGTACTATTGAAATGCGTGTGCACGACCGCGACAATGTGCGTGCCATCATGGACAACCTCAAGAAGATACAAGATCTGAAGGAGATCAGCGAGATCATGTAAAAACTACTTTATAACAATGAGAAAACTACTACTATTTTTGGCCTTCATTGGCTTATCGGCTCAAGCAGCCAGCAAGTACGACAATCCCGATACGATCGTGGTAGCAAGAGACGGCACCGGTGAGTTCCGTTCGATTGATGAGGCTATCGAAGTCTGTCGCGCGTTCATGGATTACCACAAGGTGATCTTTGTCAAGAACGGCACCTATAAGGAGAAACTCATCATTCCTTCATGGCTACAGAACATCGAGATCTGCGGTGAGGATGTGGAAAAAACCATCATCACCTATGACGACCATGCCAATATCAAACGTGCAGACAATGGCAAGCCCATGGGTACCTTCCGTACCTACACCCTCAAGATCGAGGGTAATGCCATCACGCTGAAGCATATCACCATCGAGAACAACTCCGCCCGTCTGGGTCAGGCTGTGGCCTTGCATACCGAGGGCGACCGTCTGGTGTTCATCGGTTGTCGCTTCATGGGTCATCAGGACACCGTCTATACCGGTACTGCCGGCACACGTCTCTATTTTAAGGACTGCTACATCTGCGGCACAACCGATTTCATCTTCGGACCATCGACAGCCTGGTTTGAGAACTGCACCATCGAGAGTCTGATCAACAGCTATGTCACTGCAGCCTCAACCCCGCAGGACCAGCCTTTCGGCTATGTCTTTAACCACTGCAAGCTCATCGCTGGCGGCACTGCCAGCCAGTGTTATCTGGGTCGTCCCTGGCGCGACTACGGCTACACCCTGTTCATGAACTGCGAGCTGGGTGGTCATATCCGTCCCGAAGGCTGGCATCACTGGGAGAAACACCGTGAGCAGACAGCCCGCTATCTGGAGTACAACAACAGCGGCCCTGGCGCTCACCCCCAGCAACGTGTTAGCTGGAGCCGCCAGCTCACCAGGAAAGAAGCCGCCCAGATAACGCCAGCCCATGTCTTTGCGCGAAAAGACAATTGGAATCCAGCACAATAAGCTAATATTTACACAATTTTTTATATGAAGAAAATACTCCTACTAGTTTTAACCACACTCCTGTCGACAGTCATGTCGGCTCAGGAGCGTCCTTTATGGATGCGATTCTGTGCCATCTCGCCCGATGGTCAAACCATCGCCTTCTCTTATAGAGGCGATCTGTACACCGTTCCTGCGACCGGTGGCACAGCGAAACAGCTCACCACCAATGCCGCCTACGACGCTATGCCAATCTGGAGTCCCGACGGCAGCAAGATCGCATTCGTGTCTGACCGTGACAATGGGGCACTGAATATGTATGTCATCTCACGTGATGGCGGTCTGCCCGTTCAGCTCACCACCAGTAGCCACACCAAGACCCCTATTATGTTCACTGACAACGAGCACGTGGTGTTCAGCATGGCCGACATGCCTACACGGCAGTCTATCATCCCGGCGTTGGCTAAATTCCCACAACTCTATGAGGTGAGTGTGAAAGGCGGACGACCACGTCTCTACTCTGCATTGGCCATGGCCGACCTGAATATCAACCGCAAGACGGGCGCTGTGCTGTATCACAGTATCAAGGGTACCGAGGACCCCTTCCGCAAGCACCACCAGTCGCCGGCTTGTCGCGATATCTGGATGTGGTCTAAAGGCCATTACACCCAGCTCACCACCTTCAAAGGTGAGGACCGAACCCCTGTTTGGACCACCGACGGAAGAGGCTTTTACTACCTGAGTGAGCAAGACGGCACCTTCAATATCTGGAAGCGCAGTTTGGATGGCACAAAAGATCAGCAGATCACCCGCCACAAGACCAATCCAGTACGTTTCCTCACCTCGTCAAACGATGGTCTGCTGTGCTACGGCTACGACGGTGAGATATACACCCTCCGCGAAGGAGGTCAGCCTCAGCGTGTCAGCATCAAGATTGTGGGCGACCGCTCCGATCGTGACCTCATCCGCCAGACCCTTACCTCAGGCTGCACAGAGATCTGTGCCTCGCCTAACGGCAAGGAGGTGGCCTTTATCGTCCATGGCGACATCTACGTGACATCTGTCGACTACAAGACCACCCGCCGCATCACCGACACCCCCGAGTTGGAGCGTAACCTCTCGTTCTCGCCCGATGGCACGCGTCTGGCCTATGCCTCAGAGCGTGGTGGCTGTTGGAATATCTACCAGACGAGTATTGTCAACAAGAAAGAGGAGAAGCAGTTTATCTACTCCACCGACCTGAAGGAAGAGCAGCTCACCAAGCAGAACCACACCTCTTTCTATCCCAAATACAGTCCCGACGGCAAGGAGATAGCCTTCTTCGAGGACCGTGGTGCCGTACGTATCATCAATCTGTCGTCCAGACAGATACGCACCGTCATGGACGGCAAGAACCTCTTCTCTTACTCCGATGGCGACATCGACTTTGAGTGGAGTCCCGATGGCCGTTACCTGCTGTCCAGCTATCATGGCGATGGCGGCTATCATCACGACGACATAGCCCTGCTCGACGCCTCTGGCAAGAAGAAGCCCTATAACCTCACCAACACAGGCTATACCGACATCAACCCTCACTGGGTCATTGGCGGTAAGGCCATGCTGTTCAAGAGCAACCGCAAGGGTTACAAGAACCATGGCGGTCATGGCTATCATACCGACTATTACATCATGTTCTTCGACCTTGATGCCTATGAGCGTTTCATGATGTCGAAGGAGGAGAAAGCCCTCTACGACAATGAGCAGAAGCTGAAAGAGAAGAGCGACGCGCCTTTCGAGTTAGACCTGGAGAATGCCCGTCATCGTGTGGTTCGCCTCACCGCCCACTCCACCCGTCTGGGCGACGCTTTCCTCACTGCCAAAGGCGACACCCTCTATTACGAGGCCGCCTATGACGGCGGTTACGACCTGTGGAAGTACGACATGCTGACAGATAAGAACGAGCTGGTGCTGAAAGGCCTTGGTCAGGGCAACCTGATGACCGACAAGAAGCACAAGAACCTCTATGTGCTGAGCAAGGGCGGCATCCGCAAGATTGACATCGCCAAGGAGCGCCGTACCGTCATCGACTTTGAAGCCGACTTCAACTATCGTCCATATGCCGAACGCGAGTACCTGTTCAATCATATCTGGCGACAGGTTAGTGACAAGTTCTACCGTACCGACCTGCATGGTGTTGACTGGGCGGGTTACAAGAAGATCTATCAGAAGTTCCTGCCATATATCAGTAACGAGTACGACTTCCGTGATATGCTGGCAGAGATGCTGGGTGAGTTGAATGCCTCGCACACAGGTGCCCGCTTCACCAATAATGTCAAGTTCCGCACCGCCTCATTAGGCGTCTTCTATGACAATAGCTACAAGGGTGATGGTCTGAAGATCAGCGAGATAGTGAAGGGTTCACCACTGGCTGTACGCAACACCGGCGTGAAGGCAGGCGATATCATTGAGGCCATCGACGGCGTCAAGATCAAGGCCAACGATGATTTCTATCCTCTGCTGGCGGGCAAGACCGGCGAGCAGACCCGTCTCACCATCAATGGTCGCAATGTGCTCATCAAGCCCATCTCGCTTTCAGATTTCAACTCACTGCTATACACCCGTTGGGTAGAGCGTAACCGTCGGATGGTCGACAGTCTCTCAGGCGGCAAGCTGGCTTACGTACACATCCGTCAGATGAACGGAGACCGTTTCCGTGAGCTCTATGAGGAGCTGCTCAACGAGGACAACCGCGAGCGTGATGCCGTTATCGTTGATGAGCGTCACAATGGCGGTGGCTATCTGCACGACGACCTGCGCCATCTGCTCAGTGGCCGTCAGCACTCCCACTTCATGGCCCATGGCAAGTATCTGGGTATTGAGCCTTCAGCCCAGTGGAACAAACCTTCGTGTGTCGTTGTCTGTGAGGATGACTACAGCAATGCCTGTGGATTCCCCCGTCTGTTCCAGGACATGAAGATTGGTAATGTCATCGGTTCTCCGATGGCCGGCACCTCTACCAGTGTGTGGTGGGAGAAGCTCATCAATGGTATCACCTTCGGTATTCCACAGGTAGGACGTATCGATGTGCGTGGTGACTATGGTGAGAACACCCCGCTCTATCCCGACATTGAAGTGGACAATGCCCCTGAGGACTACCTCAACGGTCGCGACCGTCAGTTAGAGCGTGCCGTACAGGAGTTGCTCAAAGAAGCTAAAGAGTTTAAGGAAAAGACCAAGAACGAGTTCGGAGGTCATCAGAAATAAAAAAGAAACATCCCCGCCAACCAGCGGGGATGTTTTTTATAGCATTTCCAGATGTTCTTTCAGCATCTGCAGGTCGTCACGCAGTTCCATGAGCATCTGCAAGGCATCGGCCTTCGTCTGTGCGCCTTGCCTGTTTTTCTGCAACATCTCGCGTGCTGCTGATATCTTAAAGCCACGCACCTTCACCAAGTTATGGATGAGTCGCACCTGCTCTATATCTTTTTCCTGATATTGTCGTATTTTGGCAGCACCGGATGTCTTTGGCCTCAGGAATGAGAATTCCTGTTCCCAATAGCGTAACGTGCTCTCATTCAGGTTAAACATCTCTGCTACTTCGCTGATGGAGTAATAAAGTTTGAATTTCTTTTTCAGATTCAGTGCCATAATTCAACTATTTTGCCGCAAAGGTAAACTTTTTCATTGAATTCACAAAACATTTACGAAAAAAATATGTAACTTTGCACCCCAAATAGTCAAAATAGTATATTGTCAAAATAGAAAGAAGATGATGACAGCAAATGAGATTCGCGACTCATTCAAGAAGTTTTTCGAGTCGAAGCAACACGCTATCGTGCCATCAGCCCCAATGGTGATCAAGGATGACCCCACGCTGATGTTCACGAACGCAGGTATGAACCAATGGAAAGATATCATTCTGGGCACTCGCGACCCAGAGCCACGCCGTCGAGCGGATACTCAGAAATGCCTGCGCGTATCAGGAAAGCACAACGACCTTGAGGAAGTTGGACACGATACTTATCACCACACCATGTTCGAGATGCTCGGTAACTGGAGCTTTGGTGATTATTTCAAGGAAGGTGCCATCGATATGGCTTGGGAATATCTGGTTGATGTACTGAAACTGAATCCAGAGAATCTCTATGTGACCGTATTCGAGGGTTCCCCCGAGGAGAATATCCCACGCGATGACGAGGCCGCCAGATACTGGGCCAAGCATGTGCCCGAGGACCACATCATCAATGGCAACAAGCATGATAACTTCTGGGAGATGGGTGACACAGGTCCCTGCGGTCCCTGTTCAGAGATCCATGTAGATAGCCGTACCCCTGAGCAGAAGGCTGCCAGCGGCAAGACCGGTCGTGAGCTGGTGAACCAGGACGACCCACAGGTGATTGAGATCTGGAACCTGGTGTTCATGCAGTTCAACCGCAAGGCCGACGGCTCGCTGGAGAAGTTGAGCATGAACGTGATTGACACCGGTATGGGCTTTGAGCGTCTGGTTCGCATGATGCAGGGTAAGCACTCCAACTACGACACCGATGTGTTCCAGCCCATCATCAAGGCCGAGCAGCAGCTCACCGGTCTGAAATACTTCACTTTCGAGGAAGAGACTGAGACCCCCATCAGCAAGGAGCAGGATGACATCAATGTTGCCATGCGCGTTTGTGCCGACCACCTCCGTGCCGTTTCATTCTCTATCGCAGATGGTCAGCTTCCCTCTAATGCCAAGGCCGGTTATGTGATCCGTCGTATCCTGCGCCGTGCCGTACGCTATGCCTACACCTTCCTTGGTCAGAAGGATGGCTTCCTCTATAAGCTCGTGCCCACACTCGTTGCCGAGATGGGTGATGCCTTCCCAGAGTTGAAGGCCCAGCAGCAGCTCATCACCAAGGTTATCAAGGAAGAGGAAGAGTCGTTCCTCCGCACCTTGGAGAAGGGTATCGGCATGCTCAACGATGCCATGAGCCAGTTGAAGGCTGAGGGTAAGACCGAACTCGATGGCGTACAGGCCTTCCGTCTGTTCGACACCTATGGTTTCCCACTCGACCTCACAGAGCTTATCTGTCGTGAGAACGGCTTCACCGTTAACGAGGAGCAGTTCAATGCCGAGATGCAGAAGCAGAAAGAGCGTGCCCGTAATGCCGCAGCCGTTGAGAACAGCGACTGGGTTGAGCTGGCACAGGGCGAGCAGCAGTTTGTGGGCTACGACTATACCGAATACGAATGTCATATCATCCGTTACCGTAAGGTAACCCAGAAGAAGAACACGTTCTACGAGCTGGTTCTCGACAACACCCCATTCTATGGTGAGATGGGTGGTCAGGTAGGCGATTGCGGTGTACTCTGCAACGAGGCCGAGACCATCGACATCATCGACACCAAGCGTGAGAATGGTCAGAGCGTACATATTGTGAAGGCGCTGCCAAAGGATCCCGCCGCTCAGTTCATGGCCTGTGTCGATACCGACAAGCGCAATGCCTCTGCTGCCAACCATACCGCTACCCACCTGCTCGACTATGCCTTGAAGCAGGTGCTGGGCGACCATGTAGAGCAGAAGGGTTCGTTTGTATCGCCCGACACCCTGCGTTTCGACTTCTCCCACTTCGAGAAGGTGACCGACGAGCAGTTGCGTGAGGTTGAGCGTATGGTCAATGATATGATCCGTCAGGATATCGCACTCGACGAGCACCGTGATGTACCATTCGACGAGGCAAAGAAACTGGGTGCCATCGCGCTGTTTGGCGAGAAGTATGGCGACAAGGTCCGTGTGGTTCGCTTCGGTCCTTCATGTGAGTTCTGTGGTGGTATCCACGCCTCGAGCACTGGTCGCATCGGCTTCTTCAAGATTGTCTCTGAGAGCAGTGTCGCTGCCGGTATCCGTCGTATCGAGGCCAAGACCGGTGAGCAGTGCGAGGAGCTGATTTATCAGACCGAGGATCTGCTCAAGGCTGTGAAGACCTTCTTCAATAATGCCAAGGATCTGCAAGGTGTTATCCGCAAGTATATCGAAGAGCACGACAGCATGAAGAAGGAGATCGAGGCCTTCCAGGCTCAGGCTGTAGAGCGTGCTGCCAAGCAGTTGGTAGAGCAGGCCCGTGAGGTGAACGGCGTGAAGGTCATCACTGCCGTGCTGCCCATGAACCCCGCTGCTGCCAAGGATCTGGCCTTCAAGGTGCGTGCCGCTGTAACAGGTTCATTGCTGTGTGTACTCGGTACCCACGACAACAACAAGCCTCAGCTCTCAATCATGATGAGCGACGACATGGTTTCCGACCACGGTCTGAATGCCGGTCAGATGGTTCGCGAGGCCGCTAAGCTCATCCAGGGTGGTGGTGGCGGTCAGCCTCACTTCGCTCAGGCTGGTGGTAAGAATGCCGACGGCCTCAGCGCTGCTGTTGACAAGGTCATTGAGCTCGCCAATCTGTAACGACACGATTTTACGAGTATACCTCAAAAGAAAAGGACAAAAAACTTTGTTCTTTTCTTTTTTTTTTGTATCTTTGCAGGCAAACTGGAAACCCCGTTAAAGAAAATGGATGACGAAATAAAAGAAGTTCAAGAGTCGGAACAGCATACCGATTATAAACCAAGTAACCGCTTTGATGCCGCAGCGGTTCATCATCTCAGCGGCATGTATCAGAACTGGTTCCTCGACTATGCCAGCTATGTTATTCTGGAGCGTGCCGTGCCCCATCTGGGCGACGGTCTGAAGCCCGTACAGCGCCGTATCCTGCATTCCATGAAACGCATGGACGATGGTCGCTATAACAAGGTGGCCAATATCGTGGGCCATACCATGCAGTTCCACCCTCATGGAGACGCCTCTATCGGTGATGCGCTGGTACAGTTAGGTCAGAAGGATCTGCTCATCGACACACAGGGTAACTGGGGAAACATTCTCACAGGTTCATCAGCTGCGGCCCCCCGATATATCGAGGCGCGCCTCTCAAAGTTCGCCTTAGACACGGTGTTCAACCCCAAGACCACCGAGTGGAAGATGTCGTACGACGGTCGTAACAAGGAGCCCATCACACTCCCTGTCAAGTTCCCGCTGCTGTTGGCACAGGGTGCCGAGGGTATCGCCGTAGGATTAAGTTCCAAGATCCTGCCTCATAACTTCTGCGAGCTCTGCGATGCCGCCATCAGCTATCTGCATCAGCAGCCCTTTGCTCTCTATCCCGATTTCCCTACCAGCGGTAGCATCGATGTCTCCAAATACAACGATGGTCAGCGTGGCGGCGTGGTGAAAGTACGTGCCAAGATAGAGAAGATAGACCAGAAGACGCTGGTTATCCGTGAGATTCCCTTCTCGAAGACTTCCGAGACCCTGCAGGATTCGATTGTGAAAGCCATCGAGAAAGGCAAGATTAAAGCCCGAAAGGTAGAAGACCTGACCGCAGCCCAGGTAGAGATACACGTACACCTGGCCCCCGGTGTGTCGAGCGATAAGACCATCGATGCCCTCTATGCCTTTACCGATTGTGAGGTGAGTATCTCGCCCAACTGTTGTGTCATTGAGGACAACAAGCCGCAGTTCCTTACCGTGAGCGACGTGCTGCGCCACTCTGTCGACCGCACCAAGGACCTTATCCGTCAGGAGCTGGAGATCCGTAAGGGCGAGTTGCAGGAGCAGCTGCACTTCCAGTCGCTGGAGCGTATCTTCATCGAGGAGCGCATCTATAAGGACAAGAAATTCGAGCAGGCGCCCAATGTGGATGCTGTGTGCGAACATATCGACGAACGTCTGACCCCCTACTACCCCACCTTTATCCGTGAGGTGACCAAGGACGACATCCTGAAGCTCCTTGAGATCAAGATGCAGCGCATCCTGAAGTTCAACAAGGATAAGGCTGACGAGCTGATGGCGCGTCTGAAGGCAGAGATTGAGGATATAGAGCGCGACCTGGCCAACCTCACCGAGGTGACAGCCAACTGGTTCCAGTTCCTCAAGGACAAGTATGGCAAGGACCATCCACGTCTGACCGAGATCCGCAACTTCGACACCATCGAAGCCTCGAAGGTGGCCGAGGCCAACCAGAAGCTCTACATCAACCGTAATGACGGCTTCATCGGTACCGGCTTGAAGAAAGACGAGTTTGTATGCAACTGTTCCGACCTCGACGATGTCATCATCTTCTACAAGGATGGTAAGTACAAGATTGTGCGCGTGGCAGAGAAGCTTTTTGTGGGCAAGAATATCCTGTATGTCAACGTGTTCAAGAAGAACGACCAGCGCACCATCTATAATGCCGTGTACCGCGATGGCAAGAAGGGTCCATGCTATATCAAGCGTTTCAATGTGACGAGTATGACCCGCGACAAGGAGTACGACCTCACCCAAGGTACCGATGGCAGCCGCGTGATGTACTTCACTGCCAACCCCAACGGTGAGGCAGAAATCATCAAGGTAACCCTCGACCCCTCACAGAACATCAAGCGTGTGTTCCTCATCAAGGACTTCTCTGACATTATGATCAAGGGTCGTGCCTCGAAGGGTAACCTGCTTACCAAATACCAGGTGACCCGTATCGGTCTGAAGAGCCATGGTCACTCTACGCTGGGCGGCCGCAAGGTGTGGTTCGACCCCGATGTGAACCGTCTGAACTACGACGACCATGGTAAGCTGTTAGGCGAATTCTACGATGACGACCAGATACTGGTGGTGCTGGATAACGGCGACTATTATCTGAGCAATTTTGATTTGAACAATCACTACGAGCCCAATATCCTGCGCATGGAGAAATACGATGCCGACAAGGTGTGGACCGCCGTGCTCTACGATGCCGACAACCAGGGCTACCCCTACCTGAAGCGTTTCCAGATGGATGCCAGCAAGAAGAAGCAGAACTGGCTCTCTGAGAACCCCTCATCACAGTTGCTGCTGCTCACCGACACCCCCTACCCACGTCTGCTCATCACCTATGGCGGTGCGGATGCCTTCCGTGGCAGCGAGGAGGTCGATGCCGAACAGTTCATCGCCGTGAAGGGATACAAAGCCAAGGGTAAGCGCCTTACCACCTGTCAGCTGGAGAGTATCACGGAACAGGATCCGACCCTCGACCCACGGAACACAGCCCCTGCCAATGATGACAGCGCCTCTACACCTGATGCCGACAGCGGCGAAGACGAGAATCTAGACCCCGATGCCGGCAAGAGCGAGCAGCAGGTGCGCGATGAGTTGACTGGGCAGTTAAACCTCTTCGACAATGAGAACTTTAAGTAAGATCATCTTTGTTTTGTGCTTTGTGGCCACGGCCGCAAACGCACAAAACAGAACCCATATGCTGGGCATCGGTACGAGCCGTGTTCTCGATACCTACCTCACCCCCGAGCACTTCAGCGGCACCGGCTTCACCTACCTCTTTGTGCGCGACAATGCCCCCACAGACACACTGCGCCGCTGGACCAACACCTACCAGCACGAGATGGACTTCTCGAATACCGAAGACCGTAGTGGCAACACCGGCCTCATCGAGGGCACCTATCATTTCTACTGGGCCCGTTACTATAATATCGCGCCGGTGAAGGACCTGCGCCTGCAGGTTGGTGCGGCAGCCAATGCCAGCATCGGTTTCCTTTACAATATGACCAGCAGTAACAACCCGGCTCAGGCGCGCGCCTCATTGAACCTCATGCCCAGCGCCACTGCCACCTACCAGTTCCGTATCCACAAGCAGCGCTTCACAGCCCGTTACGAGCTCAACCTGCCGCTGGTAGGCCTCATGTTCAGTCCTAACTACGGTCAGAGCTATTATGAGATCTTCCAACTGGGCAATTACGATCACAACGTGGTGCCCACCACCTTCGTCTCTGCCCCCACCTTCCGCCAGATGGCCACCATCGACTGGCACTACAGCGCCCATTGGGCACTCCGTGTGGGCTATCTAGGCAACTACCAGCAGAGTCGTGTCAACAACCTCAAGAACCACATCTATAGCCATCGTTTGATGATTGGCTTTTCACGCAGCCTATGAGAAATAGCATTCTTCTGATACTGATCGCCCTGTTACTCCCGTCGTGTGTTGATGAGGAGCAGCACCCCAACACGCCACAAGGCAACTTCGAAGCCCTTTGGCAGATCATCGACGAGCACTACTGCTTCTTCGACTACAAGCAGATCGACTGGAACGACATCCACCATATATATAAGGTACGCGCGAGCAACAATATCAGCCGCGACCAGCTCTTTGAGGTGCTTGCCGACATGCTCAGTCAGCTGCGCGACGGTCATGTGAACCTCTACACCAACTTTGACAACGGCCGTTACTGGAGCTGGTACGAAGACCATCCCATCAATTTCAGCGACTCGCTGCAACGCCGCTATCTGGGCACCGACTACCGCATTGCCGGTGGCCTGCGCTATAAGATTCTCGACGACAATATCGGGTATGTGTATTACGGCAGTTTCACCAGTCCCATCGGTGAGGGGCATCTCGACGAGGTCATCCAGCACCTGATGTTCTGTCAGGGAATGATTCTCGATATCCGCAGCAATGGCGGCGGCACGCTCACCACCGCTGAGCGGTTGGCAGCCCGTTTCTGTCAGGAGAAGACCCTGGTGGGCTATATCCAGCATAAGACCGGTAAGGCGCATAACGCCTTCTCATCCGAGGAGCCGCAGTATATCGAGCCCTCGCGCAACCTGCGCTGGCAGAAGCCTGTGGTGCTGCTCACCAACCGTGGTGTATTCAGCGCTGCCAATGAGTTTACCAAGTATATGAAATGCATGCCACAGGTCACGGTGGTTGGCGACCAGACCGGTGGCGGCAGCGGCCTACCCTTCACCGCCACACTCCCTAATGGCTGGACCGTGCGCTTCTCAGCCTGTCCCAGCTACGACCGCAACCACCAGCAAACCGAATTCGGCATCGCCCCCGATTATCAGGTAGGGCTCACCACCAAGGATTTCCTCCGCGGGAAAGACACAATCATAGAATTTGCACGAAATCTTTTGGCGAATTAAAAAAAAAGCATTACCTTTGCACACCGAAAGATACTATTAAAGTAAAGAAGCGCCTGTGGCGGAATTGGTAGACGCGCTAGACTTAGGATCTAGTGTCTCACGACGTGCAGGTTCGAGTCCTGTCAGGCGCACATATTACTTCTAAATCTATAAACAATGACATTATACAGAAAACATACCATATTTTTAGTATTTAAGCATAAAAACGCCTCGTTTTGAAAAAAAAACGAAAAAATGCTTGCAAGTTTCGGATATATTTCCTACTTTTGCTTCGATTTATACAAATTAACGTAAGACAAATATTTTTATTTATTGTTTAATTATAATTTTTTAGTTCAATGAAAAAGAGAATTATCAATGGTATTCTGATGGTAGCTCTTATTGGTGCTACCGCTTCATCATTTGTATCTTGTAAGGACACTGATGATGATTTGAGAACTGATTTCGAGTCTGCTCTTGCTGATCAGAATTCGAAACTGAAGGATAGAATTGACAGCCTTACCGAGAATGCCAAGTACACAATTACTGGTGTAACCGTAAACGCAACTTCTACTAGCATCCTGCAGAACAGCAAGCTCTTCCCTGGCTTCAACGCACAGTTCCTGGGCGCTACCTATGGAAAGGCAGCTTATGCTTTCTCTTTCCCAACAGTTGATGGCGCAAAGGTTGGCAAGATTGAATTCGGTGCCAACGACCTGATTTATAACAAGGAGAACACCATCTTCTTCACTGTTAACCCCACCAGCGTTGATCTGCCTTGGATGGTTCAGAACAAGAACCTGAAGTTCGCGCTCATCGACAGCAAGAACAACACCTACTTCTCCTCAATGGAAGCACCTAAAGCTGCAACTGAGGCACTCAGATGGGGTACACGTTCTACTGATGGCACTACCACACTGTGGCAGTCTAAAATTACACTTGACGATGCTACGCTTCAGGGTCTTGGCGCTTATGAGGCCGGTAACGTTGTGAACGCACAGGTTGTTGCCGAGCACATCAAGGCCGCTATCAACGAGGCAAAGACTGTTAACCGCACCAGCGCATCTGTTAAGGCTGCTACCAAGAATGTGGTAACAGAGGCTGCCAGCCTGATTGCAGAGAACCTGCAGGCTGTTGTTAAGGAGGCCACCAAGCAGCAGACAGCGCTCGCACTGAAGGCTCAGTGGGACGACAAGTATGTTGGCACACGTGCTGAGGTTTCTGATTACTCTATCGCCGCTGCTGGTTTCAAGCCAATCGACTTCTACTATGGTCAGAACAACCTCACTGGTGTTACCTTCACTTTCGACCGTCTGAACAATGCTATTGCCAAGATCATCAAGAAAGTTAAGGATCAGTTCCCTGCTAAGATGGGTAACGTAACTATTACCGTATCTTACGATGCTACTGGCAAGTTCAAGATCACTGGTGTTCCTACCGGCGCAACTTACAACGAAACATCAAAGACTATTACACTCGAGACTGCTGATCAGGATCTGTCACAGGCTATCAACGACGTTATCAAGGCTATCAACGATGGTATTGATGTAACAACTATCAACAATATGATTGCTGACGTTAACAAGTTGATCGACTCTGCAAACAACACTGCTGATCGTGCTGAGAACTGGAGCAATCGCGTTACCAACTTCCTGAACGACCTGGTAAGCCGTGTTCTCACCAAGGTTGAGAACGAAGGTCTCTATGTTATCCTGCAGCCTGTTCTGCTCGACGACACTCAGACTGGTATCCGTCGCGTTGCCGCTGGTTCTACTCTGAAGGCTGGTGCTCACACCTTCATCCCAACAACACTGACAAGCGAGCTGCTGGCTCCTGCCTATGCCAAGTATGTGGCTGTTAAGCAGAATGGTGCTATCGAACAAGAGCAGATCAAGGTCAAGGGTCAGGAAGGTTTCAATGCGTTTGAGTTCAACCTCACCGCTGGCGACGCCACCATCATCTACCAGGCTGTTGACTTCTACGGCAACATCGTTACCAAGGAGTACAACGTAACTGTTCAGTAATTTAACATTGTAGTTTTTAAATTTAACAGAATATGAAAATGAAGAAAACTGTATTGTCATGCCTGATGCTGTTAGCAGGTCTTACAGCATCTGCCCAGGAGCAGAAGGGTACAACAGAAACTGAATTCGAGCCACACTGGTATATTCAGCTGCAGCCTCTGGGTGCACAGTACACCCTCGGAGAGCGCGATTTCGGTGACCTGGTTTCATACAATGTTCAGGCTGCTATTGGCCGCCAGTTCTCTGAGCTGTGGGGTGCTCGCCTCGCTGTAAACGCTTGGCAGAGCAAGGGTGGTAGCAAGTATCAGTTTGCTAATAAGGAGTATGGTTGGAAGTACAACTACATCGCTCCTACACTCGATGGAACACTGAACCTCTCTAACCTCATTGCCGGTTTCAACCCCAACCGTGTGTTCAACCTCACCGCTTTTGCTGGTATCGGTCTGAACATCGCTTGGAACAACGATGAGGCACAGAAGGCCAATGGTAAGATCAAGAACGACCTCGGTCTGGTTAATCAGAACGGTGCTCCTATCTACGGTCACGAGCCTCTCCAGTACCTCTGGGATGGTACCAAGGTTCGCCTGATGGGTCAGTTCGGTCTGAATGCCGACTTCCAAGTTAGCAAGAAGGTTAGCCTGGGTCTCGAGCTGAGCGCTAACACACTGAACGATAAGTACAACTCTAAGAAGGCTGGTAACTGGGATTGGTACTTCAACGCCCTCGCTGGTGTGAAGATTGCCCTGGGTAACACATACTCTACCCGTTTCATCCCTGCTCCAGAGCCAGAGATCCGCTATGTTGAGAAGATTGTCGAGAAGGTAGTAGAGCCTGCTCCAGCTCCTGCAGAGCCAGAGGTAGTTGCTCCAGAGCCTATCCGCCGCGATATCTTCTTCACCATTGGTAAGACTATCATCCGTCAGAGCGAGCAGCAGAAGGTTGACGACGTTGTTGCTTACCTGCAGGCTAATCCTAATGCCAAGGTTAACGTAACTGGTTACGCTGACGCTGGTACAGGTAACGACCGTGTAAACGATCGTCTGGCCGCTGGTCGTGCCGATGTTGTTGTTAAGGCCCTGAAGAAGGCTGGTGTTGATGCAAGCCGCATCAGCTACGACAGCAAGGGTGCTCGTGTTCAGCCATTCGCTGACAACGACAGCAACCGTGTATCTATCGTTATCGCTGAGTAATCCTCAAGATTACAAGATAAAGCCAAAGCCCAGCCCCACTATGGGACTGGGCTTTTTTTCTGAAACAATACGGATAACAAGATGAAAAAAATACTTTTACTCCTCACCACCCTGTTTTCCCTCACCGCATCAGCCCAGCTGAATGGCGATGGCTATTACCGCATACAGAACTACGCCACACAGCGATACATCGTGCTCAATGATAGTGTACGCAATGGTGAGATTGACATGAACTCGGCATCAGCAGATGTGAGCAACTTAGCCACCAAATCAGGCTTCGACCGTGTCAAGAACAACCCAGCCAGCATCTTCTATATTCAGAAGGTGGGCACCCAGTACAACCTGATTAGCCAGGGACTCAGCATCTACGAACTCACTGGTGGCAGAAAGTATCTGGATATAACCCCTATGGGCGATGGCTCCTATTACAAGTTTTCGATGACTTCGGGTGGTCTTGAGGGCCGTCTCTTTGACAGTCCAAACACAGGAAACGAAGGTAACTGTGTGACAAAAGCCGGTAACGGCATTGCCCACCGTGATTATTGGAGACTGATCCCTGTCAACACAGAAGACAACTATATCGGCCTACAACCCACTGTAGAGGCCGCAGACGGTTGGTATGGCACTGTTTATGCCGACTATCCATTCAAGCTGGCCAGCGAGAATGTCAAGGTCTATTATGTGGATGCCATCAGCAATGGTGAGGCTCAACTGAAGGAGATCACCGACGAGGTGAAGCCCGCAGCCACACCACTGGTATTCAAGACCAATAGTAACGACCCTGCCAAGAACAAGGTGATACCAGTATATACCAACACAATCGCTCCTACCGAGAATAAGCTGAAAGGCACCTATT
>JAEEGF011932719.1_pt1 | contig 45841 bp, 35 predicted proteins | sample 9134171 | NCBI WGS metagenome assembly JAEEGF01 (sample SAMN16246542, study PRJNA631951) | gut metagenome | biome: gut microbiome; feature: rumen; material: AP-attached | host: Bos | place: Iran: Karaj | collected 2018-10
CCTTCATCTCCTTCGGGCGAAGGAAAGGATAATTGATGAACGGATTGATACCCGTAGCATGGTGGATATTCAATACTGTTGCCCCGGCCTTGCTCACATTCTCAAGGAAATCATAGCTGTGGTAGTACCGTTCCCTCCACTGCCTGTCGGTATCTATCGGCCGGAACGGAGTGACGGCCACGTTGAAATAATAATGCAGCCTGTCCCCTTTCCTGATCTCACGGTTACCGGAATATGCGTTTATCAGCGTGACGGCCCCTGACTTGGTGATATCGATTCCTCCCTTTCCACCGTTACACCAGGAAGCAGGCATTATCAACGGCTTCTGGTGATAGAAATTGGTATTGAGAGGACGCTCGTACCTGTCGTCATAGAACCTGACCTGTATACCGGCGTTGACGTCTCCGACCCAGGGGCCATCCTGGTTCTTCTCGACGTCCCATTTCCAGTGAAGCTCATCCGGGCAGAAGCCGCCTTTCTCCCCCAGACCCATCATGTACCGTCCGATGCCCGGAGCAAGGTTGGTGCGGAGTCCGATATCGCTGACAGCAGCATTTTCCCGCGCAATAAGGGTGACTCTGTACTCGATGTTCCCGTCCGATTCCATCTCACCTTCCAGTTCCATCAGGAATAAACTGTTCTGGTTCAGGGCCTTCCACGCGATTGCACCCTGCATACGCTTCGTGATTTCGAAATCCAGGTTCTCCCAGTTTCCTCCGTCAGCGGCCAGTTCCATCGGAGAAGCCAGAACCGGTCTCCCGTCCTAGCCTATCCCGGTCATCGTCTCCTTGAAATAGCTGGTGATCGAAGCAGGCAGGCCCAGGGACGAAAGCTCGACTTCCCGTCCGAGGCAGCCTATTGTCCTGCCCTTCATGACCAGCGGGGTATATGGAGCTATCACCTCGTCGTCAAATCCTATCCTGGAATTCAACCAGCGCAGGCGGGAATGACGCCACGGCTCGTCGTCGCCATGGTTGGCTATTACGTTTTCTGACACCTCCAATACGACATTGACAGTCTTGGATTCTACATTGGCGGCCGATACTGTCACACTCCCTTGATATGTACCGGAGGACATCTTCTCCGGCAACTGTGTCCCTATCCACAAAGCCTGCACCCTGTCCTGGGCGACCGGGCAGTCCTTTTCGAAGACCTCTCCCTTCACATCCGTCCCTTCTGTATTGAAGCAAGTGAACGCCGACACCGGCACCTGCTCACCGGTCTTGCTGTTTACAAGTGGCGAGAAACCGACATGCAACCTGTCGATATCCTTCCGAGCAGCCCATACTCCGATCTGGAAGACATAGTACTCGCCCTTGTCCGCCTGTCCGCAGAAAGTGTCGTGGCGGTCGTCCTCGATCCATTTATACGGGATGTCGGTCGTCATCCGGATGGGAAACCTCCTGTCCTCTGTGAATATGATATAACTCTCTTCGGGATGCCTTGACAGCAGCTCAGCCTTTTCTTCGGATGTCGCTGTCACCTCCATCGGATAGAAGCTGTTCATCAGGTCGATAGCCTGGAACTGAACCACTTCCGCAGTCGGAATCTTTGGAGGCCGCCTGCCGTCCAACTTGTTTTTCCTTATCCATTCGGAAGAAGCGGTGTTCTCGAAAGGAGGATACTTGACGGTAGGATACGCGCGGCTGCCGCTCATCACGTTCCTAAGGTAATATACATAATACTGGCCCGGAACGGTTTTGGGCTGGAAGGCTATCACTCCCCTTTCGCGGCTGACCGAATAACGGTACACGTTGGAAATCCGTTCCCCTGTGGCAGCATCCACGACGACCAGGTCTTTCGACTCGGGATCCAAGTCACGACGGCGCCACTGGATATCGGCAAGGACTGCATCGGATGCTTTTCCGACGGAGAGCACGACACGGTGGTTGCCGAGCGAATCCGCATCCCATGACCCGACTCCATACAATTCCTGCCTGGGGATGGTCTGAGCCTGAAGGGCGGTGAATACGCATAAAAAGATAATGGAAATATCGACTGTCTTCATTGGAACTGTGGTTTTCAGTATGGTTTTCTAAATATAGTCAAAAAGTCTTGAGTATTTTGAGGCTAATTGATATTTTTGTCAATGGTCGTCCAACCGAGACAAATACCACTGCCATATGGATAAAAGAATCTGCCATTTACTCTCCGCTATCCTGTTATTGTCGAGTGTTTCCTGTTCACGGCAATACGATGTCGTAGTCGTCGGCGGCACACCCGGAGGCATCATGACGGCCATCTCCGCGTCCAGGTCAGGCCATTCCGCCCTCATACTTGAGAGGAACGGAACTGTCGGAGGCTTGCCCGCCAACGGCCTGGGAGCTACGGACATAGCTACCAGAGGAGCAACCACAGGGCTTTTCCTGGAGTTCGTGACACGGATCAAGGGCTACTATGTGGATCGGTACGGGGCCGATTCCAAACAGGTGAAGGACTGCTCCGACGGTTATCATTTCGAGCCTCATATAGCAGAGATGGTATTCCGGGAGATGCTGGAAGAATGCCGGAACATTACAGTCAGGAACATGATGCAGTTCGACTGTGCTCCTGAAAACATCTCCATGAAAGGCAATAAGATAAAGTCGATTATCGTTACCGACAGGACATCCGGACGGAAGGAGGTGATAAGGGGCCGGGTGTTCGTAGACGCTACTTATGAAGGGGATCTGGGTGCTGCTGCCGGTGTCCCGTTCCGCATTGGCCGTGAGGGCAAGGAAGAGTTCGATGAGCCGGTAGCCGGAAAGATATACAAGTACTGGCGGGGTCCTGTGGGTGAAGGCACGACCTACGAGGGCGATTCCACCATCCAGGCCTACAACTACCGTCTCTGCCTTACCAGGGACTCGCTCAACAAGGTTCCTTTCCGCAAACCGGACAACTATGACCGTGAAGAATATGTCTCCCTGATCGACGACATACTTTACGGAAGGCATACGGGAGTCGCGACCCTGAAAGTCACGGATGCCATGAGGGAAGCGAACAAGGCAGCGATACTTGCCGGAGGAAGGACTTCGATCCCGGATGACCCCTGGGGGATGGCCAAGCTTTCCAGCATGAACTGGCTTCCCAACGGCAAGACCGACGCCAACAACCAGCACATGGCTTTCATCTCCACTGACCTGCCGGAGGAGAACTGGCAATGGCCGACAGCATCCTGGGAATGGAGGGATGCTTTTGCAAAGCGCCTGAGGGACTATACGGAAGGTCTCCTGTGGTTCGCTGCCAACGATGAGGAAGTTCCTGAGAGTTTCCGCAAGGAGGTCGGAAGATGGGGCTATGCAGCAGATGAATATACTGACAACGGGAACTTCCCGCGTCAGGTATATGTCCGCGAAGGAAGGAGATTCGAGGGTATGTACTTCTTCACCGCCAATGATGCCCTGGACTCGACGGACAGGGGCCCGATCCATTCTGACGGCATCACGGCCAGCCACTATGCCCTGGATTCGCATGCACACCACAAGCGTGAACCGTGCAGGATCCACCTTGACGGTTTCCTGTCGTGGCCGACACAGGTATACAATGTGCCTTATGGTGTAATAGTGCCCAGGGAGGTAACCAACCTGCTGCTCCCCGTCCCCGTTTCAGGCTCACACATCGGTTTCTCTACAATCAGGATGGAACCTTGCTGGATGGCTCTCGGCCAGGCTGCCGGGACTGCTGCTGCACTCGCTATAGACAACAGGACTTCCGTTCAGGATGTCAATGTCACAGCGCTCCAGGACAAGCTGCTGGAACAGGGAGCCACCCTCGTCTACATGCCGGGGCATTCCCCTTCCGACAGCGATTTCATCCGGCTGCAAAAAGAAGCCCTTGCCAAGGCTAGCATGGCAAGGGACATGAAGTAGTATTTAACTGTAGCTGTTACATCAAGTCGAGTGAGCGGAGATACTCAACGCTCTTGGCGACTCCACCGAGGCGGTCAAGACCCATGCTGGGCTCATCCTGCTCTACGCATAGCCACTGTGCACCACCGTCGATAGCGGCCTTGATAACCGCAGGGATATCCACCTGGCCGCAGCCGAGGGGACGGTACTCGAACCAGCCGCCCTCATCCTTCATGGAATTGTCGGTGCTGACTCCGATAAGCGCATAGGGGGCCTTGCTGAGTTTGCCCTCGAGCTTGTAGTCCTTCATATGGACGACAGGGATATTGCCGGCATACTTGGTGAGAAGCTCGGCGGGATTGAATCCTGCATAATCAGCCCAGCAGACATCGATCTCGTTCTGGAGGTTCGCACGGTCGTTGTTGGAGAAGATATAGTCATATCCGACTGTTCCGTCGGGAAGGGTCGCGAACTCGAAATCGTGGTTGTGATAGAGGAGCTGGAATCCGGCCTCGCGGACCTTCACACCAATCTCACCCAGCTTGGCGACGGTAGCCTTGAACTGCTCAGGATCTATTCCGGGGCGGCTGGCCTCGTCCATGTACGGGAATACGATGTACTGGACACCCAGGATGGTATTCTCCGCGATGACCTTGTCGACATCGTTGATCATCTGGTCGAAAGGAACATGGTTGGAGAACGGGATAAGACCGAGCTCGGTGCACCAGCGCTTGACCTCGGTAACGGAATGTCCGTAATACTCACCATAGAACTCGACACCTGCATAACCCATCTCGCGGATCTTCTTGAGGGTTCCGAACATGTCGGCCTCCATATCGGTACGGACGCTGTAAAGCTGGACTCCCACAGGAAGCTTCTTGGAGAACTCTACTGAAGGGCAGGAAGCATCTTTAGCCTTGTTGCCGCAGGAAGGCAGGGCAACCGCCATCGCTGAGATCAGCAGGGCGGCAAGTGTTAATCTGAAAATCTGTTTCATTATTGATTGATATTGGTTTTCCTTAGGCAAATATAGGTATCTTTTTCTTATATTTACGTGATTCAAATAATGAAAACAATGAGAAGACTGGCTTTTATAGTTAGCGTGGCAGTCATTGCAATCCTGGCTGCCACTTCGTGCGGAAAGAAGAACGTCCCTATCCGTTTTGCCAACTACAATATGAGGGTAATCATGTCTTCTGACAGCCTGGACAGGGATTTCTATCAACGGAAACCGTTCATCCTCAAAAGGATATCCGATCATGACTTCGATATCATCGGTTCCCAGGAAGTCAACGACGCGATGAAGGCTTCGCTTATGGAGGACCTTTCGGCGACATATTCAGTCGTTGGCGAAGGCCGCAGGGCCGACCGCAAGGGAGAAGGCACACCCATATTCTACAAGACCGCCAGGTTCGACCTGCTTGATTGGGGCAGTTTCTGGCTCTCCGAGACCCCGGATGTTCCGGGAAGCAAGAACTGGGACGCCTCGGTGGAGCGGATAGCCACCTGGACCAAGTTCCTGGACAAGACTACAGGAAAGAAGTTCTTCTACATCAACACTCACTTCGACCACCGTGGACCCGTTTCCCGGACGATGGCAGCGAAGATCCTGCTTGACAAGGCCCGCGAATTGCACGACGGGCTGCCCGTGTTCTTCACGGGAGACCTGAATACCAGCCCCAAGACCGAAGCGATCGCCATCCTTTCGGACAACGAACTCGTGAAAGACAGTTATACTTCGAGCGAGACGGAACCTACGGGAAGGAAAAGCCCTTATTACGGTTTCGACTTCGACAGGCAGGACACAGACAGGGGTGACTTCATTTTCGTTCCCAAGGATGCGGACGTTCACTCCTACGCCTGCATAGATGACGACATCAAGGACCGCCAGTATTCTTCAGACCACTGCCCCGTCCTTGTCCTGGTTACAATCAAATAACTAACTAAAATATATTCATATCATGGCACTGGAACAGCAGATACAGGAAGACATCAAGACCGCGATGAAGGCCAAGGATGCCGTCGCCACAGCAGCCACAAGGGCTATTAAGGGCGAGATACTCCTATTCAAGACCGCAGAGGGAGGATCGAAGGAAGTCACCGACGGAGACATCCTCAAGATGATCCAGAAACTGGTGAAACAGCGCAAGGAGGCTGCCGAGCAGTTCGTCGCCGCCGGCCGTCAGGATCTCGCTGACAACGAACTCGCCGAAGCCGCAGTCATGGAAAGATATCTTCCGAAACAGCTCAGCGAAGTGGAAGTGGAGGAAAAGGTCAAGGAGATAATAGCCCAGGTCGGAGCCACCTCCATCAAGGACATGGGCAATGTAATGGGTGCCGCCAACAAAGCCCTCGCAGGCCTTTCAGACGGCAGGACCATCTCCACGATAGTCAAGAAGCTTCTGGCTTAGTCCTCTTTACGCTGGTATACCTTGATCCAGTCTATCCGAAGTTCAGACGGGAGCTGTTCCGGAGAAACCGGACCGACCCAGGCTCCTCCGAGCTGGTTGGATAGGATGAAATAGAAAGGATGGTCACTCCAGGGGAATTGATTTTCAACTCCTTCCATCCTTTTATACGTCATGGTTTTCGCCCCGTTGGTATACATGCAGAGACTGTCCCTGTAGATTTCCGCGGCATATATGTTCCATTCCCCTGGATCGACCCTGGCAGTAGAACTGTGCGGGCTCTCCTTGTCGACATTCAGGGTGTAATCCGAATGTACCGTCTGATAGACAAGGGAGTCGGCGTTAAGGTGCTCCATGATATCTATCTCTCCACCGAAAGGCCATCCCTGACCGGAATCAGGCATCAGCCACAGTGCCGGCCAGAAACCGTTGACGCAATTGAACTTGGCCTTTACTTCGAACCTAGCCAGCGCGAACGATTTCTTGCCCTTGCTGTTCACCCCGCCGGTTACGAAAAGCGTCGTATCGGAAGAGGAGCCGTCGTTGTTCTTGCCCAAAAGCACGAGCTGACCGTCTTCGATGTAAGCAAGGTCGGGGCGCAGGGACATCATGTCATTCCAGTCCGAACCACCTTTATTCACTCTGGACCAGACTGATCCATCTATCTCAGGGCCGTTGAAATCCTCGGTCCAGACAAGTTCCCATCCGTCATTCGAGCGGGAACAGGAAACGATTGCCAGCATTGACAGCATGGCGGCGAACAATCTTTTCATATCATCAAAAAATAAACAGTTTCAGCAGGAATATCTCAAACATTGCCGCAACACCTATGATGAAGGTCATCAGGGTCTGGGTACGGTATCCTTCCTTCACATCCAGTCCTCCGAACCTGGTAACCACCCAGAAATAGGAATCGTTGGCGTGTGATACGGTCATCGCCCCTGCCCCGATCGCCATCACGGCCAGGGTGACTTCCACCGGGGTCACGAGTCCCAAAGCGGGCAGCAAAGGGGCCACCAGCCCGGCCGTCGTGGTGATGGCCACGGTCGATGAACCCTGGGCGCTCTTGAGTATGGCGGCAAGCAGGAAGGGGAATACTATGCCCATCACCTGCAGCGTGGAAGCATGCGAGGTGATGTAGTTGACAAGGTCCGAAGTAGCGATCACTTTCCCAAGCACACCGCCGGCAGCCGTGACGAACAGGATGGGGCCTACCGCCCTGAGCGTATTGTCAGTAAGTTTGAAGAACAGGTCACCCTGGCCGGTGTGATGGAGCAGGATTATGGCAAGTATGGCACCTATCGCCATTGCTATCATAGGAGTGCCCAGGAAGATGCAAAGGTCGGCTGCAAATCCATTCCACCTGGCCATAGATGCGACCGATGACAATGCCATCAGCAATATAGGGACCATGATAGGAGCCAGCGAGAGACAGGCTGAGGGAAGCCTTCCGAATGACGACTTCAGCTCTTCATACGACAAGGCCTCCGACCCGTCCGAAGGGATGTCTGCGGACGGCACCTTACGTCCTATATGGCGGGCAAATATATAACCTGCGATTAAAGGAAAAATTGAACAGACTATACCCAATCCCATGACCATCAACAGGTTCTCTCCTATGCCAAGAGTCTGTGCAGCAGCAATGGGACCCGGTGTAGGAGGGATGAAGACATGGGAGATATACAGTCCGCAAGACAGGCACATCGTCAATGCAACGCTGGAAACGCCGGTCCTCCTGGCCAGGGACTTGCGCACCGGATCGAGGATCACGAAACCGCTGTCGCAGAACACCGGAACGGATACCACCCAACCCATAAGTTCCAGGGCGAGTTCCGGGTGCTTCTCTCCTACCAGTCTGATAACGATGTCAGCCAGTTTGAGCGCGGCACCCGTCTTCTCCAGCACAGCCCCGATGAAAGCTCCGAATACGATCACGATACCTATGGAAGTGAAAGTGGCGGAGAAGCCGGAACCTATGACTCCAGGAATCTGCCTGATTGGTATTCCTGCCACGATGGCCAGCAGCAGTGACACTCCCATGATGCTGAAGAAAGGGTGCACCTTGAACCTGGAGATGAGCAGGATCATGGCCGCGATGGCCAGGACGAATACGATGATGAAAGGAATGCCGGTCATGGTATCTCTACTTGTAGAACCTCTTGATTATTCTGATCTTCCTGCCGTAGGGTGGTTTCAGGAGATCTATGTTAAGGCACGACGACTTTATCAGGACGGACTTCAGGTGCGAGAATGTCTCGAAGCCCGTCTTTCCGTGGTACGAACCCATGCCTGAATTCCCGACTCCGCCGAAAGGCAGGTTTTCATTGCCCAGATGCATCACGGTTTCATTGATGCAGCCTCCTCCGAAGGACACTTGCGAAAGGATGCTCCTGACAACGGAGCGTTTCCTTGAGAATACATAGAGGGACAATGGCTTCTCCCCGGCCTTTACCTTGTCGATGACCTCGGTCTGAAGGTCCCTGAATACGATCACAGGCAGCACCGGACCGAATATTTCTTCCTGCATCGAAGGGTCGTCCCAACCGCAGTTGTCCAGTACCGTCGGGGATATGTAGTTGACCGACGGATCGGTATAGCCTCCGATTACCACTTCCGATACATGACCCCCGTCCGAACTGCCGAGAGTGCCGTCGGACGAAGCCATCCTTTCAGAAGGGATAAGCGATGCGACGCGGTCGAAATGGCGGCGGGTGGCCATGAGGGTCATCTCTTCCGGGCGATGCGTGATATCACCGAAGAAACGGGATATGACATCCTTCATGGTCGATATGAACTCATCGTGGACACTTTCATGCACAAGGACATAGTCAGGGGCGACGCAGGTCTGCCCGGCATTCAGGAACTTGCCCTTGGCGATCCGCTCGCAGGCCAGGCGTACGTTCGCATCGGCGCACACGATGGCGGGGCTCTTTCCTCCAAGTTCCAGCGTAACGGGAGTGAGATGCCTGGAAGCAGCCTCCATCACGATCTTTCCCACCCTCGGGCTACCGGTAAAGAATATATAGTCATACTTCCCGGACAGCATCTCTTCGTTAGGGACCGAATCATTAAGAACCTCTACTACATCCGGGCTGAATGCTCCGCGAAGCATTCCGGTGACAGCCGATGAAACATTGGGTGTCTGCCTCGAGGGCTTGACGACAGCCGTGTTGCCTGCGGCAAGGGCTGCGGCCAGGGGAGCTATGACAAGATGGAGGGGATAGTTGAAAGGGCCTATTACCAGGACTTTGCCGTATGGCTCGGGGAAAACCCGGCTCCTGGCCGGCCAAAGAACGAACGGGGTCGGTACGGCACGCGGTTCCATCCAGTCACGCAGATGGTTGAGGATGTGGTGGATGTCACTGTAGAGGAAACCGGTCTCTGTCGTATAGGTCTCGAACTCCCCTTTACCGAAATCCTTCCTGAAGGCCTCGACAAACTCACTCTCGTGAGACTTGAGCGCATCCTCGAGGGCATATAGCCTTTTTACCCTGACTCCGTATTCAGTATCGTTCAACTCATGGATCTCTTCTGCCAGCAGCGATAGGGAAACGATGAGTTGCGCAGCGATATATGTCGACATCACGATAAAGCCTCTGCGGGGAATCCGGATGTCCGTGAAAACCCCGGTTGCGACCAGGACGTCAGAGAATGCGAATATGGCGAAGCCAAGGGCAGTCAGAAAAAAGATCGGTTTCTTCCTGTCAATCGCCGCAACGACGCAGGCATGGATCAGGAAGGCGAAAGCGCAGGCATAGACCGAAACCGCGATGCGCATGGGACCATCCAGGGGGAAACGGGACGCCAGCACGAGCACAGCTGCGAGCAACGCGACGAAAAGGAGTGTCGACAGAGTCCTGCCAGTAATCCCCTTGACCTTCCAGGGAGCCGGCAGGGTGCTGAAATAGAAAACATGACCTGCCAGGAAGGCCAGCATTCCTAAAAGGAAGCAAACGGTTCCCGGAAGCATCAGGAACACATCTCCCAGCGCTCCGAAAAGCAGCGCGACGATAATGGTCGTCACCCTGCGGGTACGTATATCCTTGTCCTTGGCCACAAGGAAAACAGCGAGGGCGATCAACGGCATGAGCAAGGGCTTCGAAACACCGGTCATCACCGGACTGCCCATCAGCTGGCCGGCCAGGTTGACGGCGACCGGCAGCAGGAAGAGATATTTCAGATACTTCATGCCGTACTATGAGTATTGGGAGGACAACAGTTCTTCTATCACCCTCGGGAAATGCTCCATCTCCAGGACATGTTCCTTTTCAGCTATGTCGTCCGGGGTGTCTTCGGGGTCCAGCGGAGTGCTGAACTGGGCGATGATACCGCCGCCGTCAACGTCCGGACTAACCCAATGGACCGTCATTCCTGTCACGGTCTCCCCTGCCTCCTTGACTGCCTCATGGACATGATGGCCGTACATCCCGATCCCTCCGAACTTAGGCAGGAGAGCGGGATGGAGGTTGATCATCCTGTGGTCATATTCATGGATGAGGAAATCGGGAATGACGAGGAGGAATCCGGCAAGGACTATGAAATCGACCGAGAACTCCCTCAACAAAGGAAGGATTACGTCGGGATCGTTGAGCCCGGCCTTCCTTACCACCCTCACCGGCACTCCGAGACGTTCCGCCTTCTCTATCGCACCCACTCCGGGCTTGTTGCTGATGACCAGTACGGGACGGGCCACGTCGGATCCGTTGAAATACTTGATTATGTTTTCGCAATTGGTGCCCCCTCCGGACACGAATATCGCCATGTTGATCATATGCTACTCGGATTTGGGTGTTTCAGGAGCCTGTTTGATATGAACGTCCCTCTGCGGGAACGGTATCTCAATTCCGTTATCTGCGAGCGCCTTGTAGATCAGCTCATTAGCCTTCGAGAGGAAGAGATATCGCTGGTCCACGAGGACGAACTGCTTGACGATGAGATCCAGGCTGCTGTCCCCGAAACCGTCCAGGACGATCTGGATACCATACCCGGGCTTCACCACTTCACGGCCGAACTTGTCCGGCTTGCAGAGAGGTTTCATGGCTTTCAGGATGACCTTGCGGGCGAATTCCACATCGGTGCCGTAGGCGACGCCTACCTTCAAAGGAATATACTCATAGGAATCGCTGCGCGTGAGATTCTTGAATGTCTTGGAGAACAGGGTGCTGTTCGGGAAGGCAATCAGGCTGCCGTCAACCGCCCTGATGGTCGTAGTCTGGTAGCTGATGTTGTCCACGGTACCACGGATACCGTCGCACTCGATGATGTCCCCACCGCGGAGCCTTCCGGACATAAGCTGGATCCCGTAGAAGAAATTATTGAGTATATCCTTCATGGCGAATCCAAGACCGGCGGCCAGACCGGTGGCGATCATGGACATCGACTTGGTCGGGACATTGAGCAGGCCGATAAGGGAAATGATGTACACTCCCCATACGACGAGCCAGATAACGTTGTTGGCAAGGGTGAGGTTGACCTCGTTCTCCCTGAGGAGACCCGTGGCCGACTTGCTGATCTTCGTGCGAATCTTGTAGATGCGGTACAGGGACTTGGCCAGATACTCGATGAACCGGAAAATGAAGAAGAGTCCGACGGCTACGAGTATCTTATACAGGGACAGGCTGATGAATGTGGTGTTCAGGAACGGAGACATGATCGCCTGCTTGCAGATCTGGGTAAGGTCGAACACCCTTGATGCCAGGAATATGCATAACGGGATCGACAGCAGGACCAGCAAGGGGATAAGGACCATGTCCAGGAAATCATACAGCCAGGTTACAAGGATGTAGTTGCCCTTGTCGTTCCCGACTATTTCGGAAAGATGGTTGAGCTTGTAGGCCCTGACAAGCTTGTCGACCTTGGTGCGGCGGTACTTCCCTACCAGGTTCCTGACGGCCAGTATGAACTGAAGGACGGTAAGCTGGAATATCCACCAGATGTAGAGCTGGAGTCCCATCAGGACATACCCGCAGCAGGACAGGATGAGTGTAAGGACGGTGACCACAAGCGAGGCGACCGCGAGGTTCCTGTCCACGCCAGGGACCTTTGTGAAGTTGTTGCGGTATGCGATCAACTGCCAAATCCCGAATCCTATCAGCAAAGGAGGGAATATCAGGTTGATCAGGCTGTTCGGTATGAATATGATCCTGAATGCGATGATCAGCAGACCCATCAGCAAAACCGGAGTATAGATCCTGAATCCGTTGTCGATCTGGGTACCCGTACAACGTATCAGGAGTGACACCATGATTGCTATCAGAAGCAAGCAGAATTCCACGAGCAGCGAGGACGCCATCACGAAGAAGTGCGTGGCAATCCTGGGGTGCAGCCTTGCCAGCATCAGAAGCAGTACGAAAACGATCACCGAGAACAGGATTATTACCGAGAACTCCCGGTTGGCGAAACCCTCATTCTTGAAGGCCCCGACCTTGCGTTTAAGGGACTTTACTGCAGCAAGACCGATCAATGCCGCCAGGGCAAGGTAGACGAGGATAATGAAAGAGAATCCCAGTACGATCGGGCCTCTCCACTCGCTGTGGACCTTGTCGTCGAAGTAGTCACGGCCGTATTTGTCCTTGAAATCCGTAACAGCCCTCCTGACAGATGACCTCATGTGCGTAAGGACGTACCAGTAGTTCCTCTGACCGTCCACGAATATCTTCTTCTGCACGAGTTTGTACCTTTCCTGGGCATAGTCATATGCCTCCTTAAGCCGGGCGTCTGTCGTGGCGTAGTGCTCATTGTCCTCGATCATGTGGTCGCGGATATCGGTGAACATCTTGAGTACCTTGGAGGCATAGAACACGCAGCTGTCCCTGTCCACCATCGACAGGCTGTCCAGTTGGAAATCGATATGATGGTCATGGTCGTCGCCATCCTCGTGCCCGTGCCCGTGGCCGGCATGGTCCGGATCATCGGCATGCTCCATTGCATAAGAGATGTTCGGCAGGGCCTTGAGCTGGAAGGTAAATGCAAGCAGGTCTACAAACGATGGGGCAGCCAGGCTGTCGGATGGATCGTTCTGCTCCGGCGGCAGGTTTTTGAGTGCCCTTACCAGGCGGTCGTACCTGTCTATCTCGACATCGAAGTAGGAGATTATGTTGTCGTAGGGCATCCTTTTCTGCGTGAAGCCATGGTACTGGTCGGTAACCTGCTGCAACGCATAGGTGAGGTCGAAGGTAAAATCCTGCTTCTGCGAATACAGCATGAGCGAGAGCTCGTTGCAGCTGTTCACCAGCCTGATGAGTTCCTCATGCTGCCTCTCGTCCTGTTTCTCGTAGGCCAGCTGGTTCCTCGCCATCTGGCTGTACGCCTTGGACAACTCGTATCTCAGGACCTGGAGTGTCTGGGCGAGGTCTTTCTCGGTGAAGACAGCCCAGGACCTGTTCATGGGAATGAACAGGAGGAACAGTGTCAACAGGCAAGGAAGTATCTTTCTATTCTTGAACATAATTCTGATGTGTTGTCAACGAATCGATAATATGCTTGTAAACCCTGAAGGTCGAATCAAGTGCAGGTAGGTTTTCGGGGCGCAGCGGATCGGCAGACGGGGATTCCAGTTTCAATGGATTGACCGGCGTACCGTCCTTCCAGACACGGAAATCAAGATGAGGCCCTGTAGCGACCCCGGTAGAGCCCACATATCCTATCACATCGCCCTGGTGGACCCTTGCTCCTTCCCTGATTCCATTTGCGTAACGGGACAGGTGCATATAGGATGTGGTATAGGATGAATTGTGCCGTATCTTCACGGTCTTTCCTCCACCGTTGGTCCATCCGGCACTCAGTACGGTGCCGTCACCGATTGTCATGACAGGTGTTCCGGTAGGAGCGGCATAGTCAACTGCCGTATGGGGCTTGACCTTGCCCGAAACGGGATGCTTGCGACGATAGGAAAAACCTGAACTGATCCTGGTGAACTTGAGCGGAGCCTTGAGGAACGCCTTCCTCAAGCTCTCGCCATCCTGTTTCCAGTAGATATTGCCCCCGTCTCCCTGATCGAACATGATCGCCGGAACCATCGTGTCGCCGCTTATGAATTCAGCATAATAGATGGTGTCTATGGAGATGACCTCCCCTTCACAACTGCTCTGCTTGTAGAGGCTCTTGAAACGGTCCCCTTCCTGAAGGGCGAAGAAATCGACCGACCATGCATAAATCTCCGACAGCGAGACTATGAGGAATGGCGGTGCTCCCGCCGCTGCCATGTCGTTCCAGAGGGAGGAATGAATAGTTACATCAGAGTACTCGAGAGTGGTTTCCACGGGTCTGGAGTATTTCCAGGCGGCCAGTGAATCGGCCGTCCTGAATACTGTCCTGTGGATCTTGTCATGTTCATAGACTACATATTTCGGGACCGTGCCGTCTCCGTCATAATATGCGTCGATACCGTTACCGGCCCTCATCTTCCTGACATCGAATACGGAATCACAGGCCTGGGCCAGCAGAAAGGCCGATTCGTGGTCCATTCCAAGCCTGGTCATCAAAGCGGAGAAAGTCTCCCCATCCCTGACATTCTCGCGGACGACTCTCAGGGAATCGTGCCGGAAACCCTCCGGAGGAAGGACCGCCTGGGGCGTTTCGGCGGGTTCTGCCGCCGGTTTAGTCCGGCAGCCGGGAAAGGCCACAGGAAGGATGAATGCACATAAAACAAAAAGATATTCAAAAATCTTTTTTGCCATAAACGCAAATTTAATAAAAACCCCCGCCAAGTAGAAGGTAAGGGCGAAAAAAACTCTCAACTTAGCGTCAAACCTGCAAGAATCATGAAAAACATCCACATCCTGGCTTCGATAATGGCGTTCATGACATGCTGCATTTCCTTTGCTCAACCCAGGGACACATCTTTGACAATAAAAGGATCGGTTATTACCGCCTTACGCAGATCCGGCATTCCCTCAGGAGGGACCGGATCCATAGAGATCCCGGGAGCCATGGTCGGAAACACTCCGATGCTGCTCGGGGAGGCTGATCTCCTGAAAACTATCCAGCTGCTGCCGGGAGTAAATCCGGGGACCGAAGGATTCTCCGGCATATATGTCCGCGGAGGAGGACCTGACGAGAACCTTCTCATCCTGGACGGTATTCCCGTATACAGTCCGGGGCACATGCTGGGACTGTTTTCCGTATTCCAGGAAGAGGCGGTCGGAAAGGCCACCCTTTACAAAGGCTCGTTTCCTGCCCGGTACGGGGGCCGCGTATCAAGCATTATAGACATAAGTTCACGAGAGGTCCAGGCAGGCAGAATACATGGCTCGGTCGGCGTAGGACTGATTTCCGATAAACTGCATGCAGAAGGCTCCCTGGGAAAAGGCCGTATGAACTATTCAGTCAGCGGAAGGGGCATGCATACCCTCCTGATGGACGGGGCTTTCAGGGCGTTCAAACTCCCGGCAAACTATCATTTCCACGATCTCCACGCCAAGGTAGCCGGATATTTGGAATCCGGGGACAAATTGACAGTGAGCTGTTTCCAAGGGGATGACGTGCTATACTACAGGGAAGATAAGGACAGGACTGACATATCCTGGGGACACCGTCTAGGTTCCGTTCATTGGGAAAGGAAATGGAATGATGCATTGGCTTCCAACACGGTTTTCGGGGTCAGCGGATACCGGATGAGATTCGGGCAGAGGACGGAAGACGCGGCTCCGGAATCCATCGGTTCAGGAATTACCGATATCATTGCCAAATCGGACTTCAGCTATCGTCCAGGGAATAATCACGAAATCGGTTTCGGAGCAGGGTTCGTCAGACACGGATTCCTTACTGGCCGGTCGGAAGACAGCGGACGCAAGGCAAGGAAAATGGCAGGAGTTGAATCGGCACTTTACATCGAGGATGGTATCTCTTTGGGTGACAGGATTTCAATTGACGCGGGCCTAAGGCTGGAACTGTTCACTTCCGGACGATGGACTTCATTCTCTCCGGAGCCCAGGGTGTCGGTAACCGGCAGGTTCGGGAATACTGCTTCCCTGAAAGCCTCATATACAAGAATGTCCCAGTATGTCCATCTGCTCTCCCCTCCGGTCACTACCCTGCCTATGGATATCTGGGTACCGGTGACAAGGAAGACCAGACCGGAGTATTCCGACCAGGTCGCGGTCGGACTGGAACTGGACGGCGCCAGTGGCCTTGGATTCTCCGTCGAGTGCTATTGGAAATCCCTGTCCAATGTACTTGAGTACGAGGACGGTGTCATATTCATAGATGACTGTGACAACTGGGAGGAAAAGGTTTCCTGCGGGATCGGCAGGGCTTTCGGAATGGAGATCCTGGCCAGGAAGTCTGCCGGGAAGACAACCGGATGGTTCGGGTACACCCTGTCACGGAGTGAAAGGAGATTCCCCGACGGAAGCATCAGCGGAGGTGAATGGTTTCCAAGCAGGTACGACAGCCGTCATTGCATCACGGCCTTCCTCAACCAAAGCCTGTCCAGGAAGATGGATGCCGGAATCACCTGGACATTCACCGGCGGAGGTGCCCTGACCGTTCCGGATGAAGACGGAGAGATGCCGCACCGGGGGAACCTGCGCCTGCCGCCAAGCCACAGAGTGGACCTTGGCGTGAAGCATCACAAGGCTATGAGGAGAGGAGAAAGGATTTGGAATGTCAGCGTATACAACGCTTACAACAGAAAGAACCCGAACATCGTCTTCCCTGTCTCGAACGGACTGGATGAAGACGGTCCGGGTTCTCTCAAGACGGTGAGTATATTCAGGATACTCCCGTCAGTAAGCTTACTAGAGTTTTCTGATGATCTCCATGCCCTTGCGGATTGCCTCCTCATTCTTGGGGATGAGGTGATGATGACGCTCGGGGAGGGTCTTGCGGAGGGCGGCGAGGACACTGTCGATCTTCACTACCGGATGGATCTGGAGCAGACCGCCAAGGACTATCATGTTGAAAGTCTTGATGAGGTTCATCTCAGCGGCAGCGTCCATGGCATCTATCCTGTAGATGTTGATGTCCTTCCTTGTCGGAGGCTCGCTGATTCCGTATCCGTCGTAGATGATGGTTCCTCCCGGCTTTACCTTCGGCTCGAACTTCTCCAGCGATGGCTGGTTGAGAACGATGGCGGTATCGTAGCTGGAAAGGATAGGTGAAGACACCGGATCGTCACTGACTATGACGGTGACATTCGCGGTACCTCCGCGCTGTTCCGGGCCGTATGCCGGCATCCAGGTAACTTCCTTGCCTTCCATAAGACCTGCGTACGCAAGTATCTTACCCATCGAGAGGACACCCTGTCCTCCGAATCCTGCAATTATTATTTCTTCAGTCATGGCCTTACAGATTTATTTGTCAGCACCCGTGTCCTTGAGGTCTCCCAGATGGTAGAACGCGAACATATTCTCTTCCATCCACTTGTTGGCCTTCTCGGGACTCATTTTCCAACCCGAGTTGCAGGTGGAAACTATTTCTACGAGGTTCGAACCCTTGCCCTGCATGGAGTACTCAAAGGCCTTCCTGATGGCCTTCTTGGCCCTGTTGATGGCAGCCACCGTGTGGACCGCCTGGCGGGTCACATAGCAGGTACCGTCCAGAGTGGCAGCGATCTCGGTAACCTTGAGGGGATATCCGTGAAGGCTCACTTCCCTGCCGTAAGGGCAGGTGGCGGTCTTCATGCCAAGCAGGGTGGTCGGTGCCATCTGGCCTCCAGTCATTCCGTAGATGGCGTTGTTGATGAATATTATCGTGATATTCTCCGCGCGGTTCAGGGCGTGGATCGTCTCCGCCGTGCCTATGCAGGCAAGGTCGCCGTCACCCTGATATGTGAATACCAGCCTGTCCGGCCACAGACGCTTGGTCGCGCTGGCCAGTGCCGGTGCCCTTCCGTGGGCGGCTTCCTGCCAGTCAACGTCTATATACTTGTACGCGAACACCGCGCAACCTACAGGAGAGATGGCGATAGTCTTGTCCGTCATGCCCATCTCCTCGATGACCTCAGACACAAGCTTATGCACCACACCATGGCTGCAGCCCGGGCAATAATGCATCGGTGTATCATTCAGCAAAGTCGGTTTCTTGTAAACGACCTGGCCTTTCTCTATGATTTCTTCTCTTGTCATGGCTTTCCTGTTTTAGAATAGACGTTTGAGAGCATCGACAACCTCGTCAGGATCCGGAATGATACCTCCGAGACGGCCGAAATGACGTACGGGGACCTTACCCTCGACTGCAAGACGGATGTCCTCGACCATCTGGCCGGCATTTATCTCGAGCGAGAGGATTCCCTTGACCTTTCCAGCGAGTTTCTGGACCTCCCTGGTCGGGAACGGCCAGAGAGTGATGGGGCGCAGGAGGCCGACCTTGATCCCCTGGGAGCGGGCGATCTCGATGCTCTTCTTTGCGATACGGGCGGCTGAACCGAAGGCTACGATCGCATATTCGGCATCGTCAAGAAGGTACTCCTCGAAACGGACTTCCTTGTCTTCGATCTCACGGTACTTGGCCTGGATACGGTTGTTGATGATTTCCATCTCCTCGGAACGGAGTTCGAGGGAGGTGATGATATTGGGCTTCCTTCCGCCTATGCGGCCGGTTGTCGCCCAGGGGCATTCCTTTATGATCTCTTCCTCGGTCCTGCGAGGCTTGAAAGGAGGAAGGACAACCTTTTCCATCATCTGACCGATGGCACCGTCGGCAAGAATCATGGCAGGGTTGCGGTAGCGGAAGGCCAGGGTGAACGCAAGGTCCACGAAATCAGCCATTTCCTGAACTGAAGCGGGGGCCAGTACGATGAGATGGTAATCACCGTGGCCGCCGCCCTTGCAGGCCTGGAAATAGTCGGACTGGCTGGGCTGGATGGTTCCGAGTCCGGGACCGCCGCGCATTACATCCACGATCAGGGCCGGGAGTTCGGCTCCGGCCATATAGGAGATACCCTCCTGCATAAGGCTGACTCCCGGGCTGGAGGAAGAAGTCATGACCCGCTTGCCGGTACTTGCACCGCCATAGACCATGTTGATGGAAGATACTTCGCTTTCAGCCTGGAGGACTACCATTCCGGTCGTCTCCCAAGGCTTCTCTGCGGCAAGGGTCTCGAGCACTTCGGACTGGGGGGTGATAGGATATCCGAAATAGCCGTCGCAACCACAGCGGATCGCTGCATGGGCAATCGCTTCGTTGCCCTTCATCAATGTGATTTCCTGATCTGCCATAGCTTATTCAGTTTTAAGACGGTAAACTGTGATGCATCCGTCCGGGCACACTGTCGCACAGGATGCGCAGCCCGTACAGGTGTCTGCCAGAACCTCATGGGCGAAATTGTAGCCTTTTCGGTTCACTTCCTTGGTGGTCAGCGCAAGGACGTCAAGCGGACAGGAGACGACGCAGAGATTACACCCCTTGCATCTCTCGGTGTCGACGACGGTCGCTCCTTTAATTTTTGCCATAATTCGTTTTGTGATTATTGATTGTACATATCCTTGTTGTAGAAGTCAAGAATGTCGTTGGCTATGCTGTATGCATTCTTTGCCGGGCTGTCCGGATTGATCTCCATCGCCTCGAGATAATTGTTGATCGCTCCCTGCCAGTCCCCTTTCTTGCGGTATGCATTCCCCAGGAGATAGTAGGCCCTGTCTGAAGGGACCGTGGCCGAGGATACATATTCCTCCAGCAGCCTGATCGCCTCCTCTATCCTGTCCTCAAGGAGGATGGCCTCTATCTCTCCAAGGTCCGGCATGGTACTATCCGTCTATGAACATACACCAGCCGCGGGTATCTTCCTTGAGTCCCCTCTGGATCCCGATGATCTCCCAGTATAGCTTTTCGCTGACGGGGCCGCACTTGTCAGGGGTACCGAAAGTGAACGTACGGGTGATTTCAGTGCCTTCAAGGGTAGGCTTGTCGTCGATAGAGCATATAGGAGTTATAACGACAGCCGTTCCGCAGGAGTTGACTTCGTCGAACCCGGCCAGTTCCTCGACGTACACCGGACGCATCTCTATCTCCATTCCCATCTCCTCAGCCACTGTCCGGAGACTGGCATTGGTGATGGAAGGGAGTACGCTATGTGAAAGAGGGGTTATGTATTTGTTACCCTTTATCGCGAAGAAATTGGATGAGCCGAATTCCTCAATCTTGGTCTTGGTGGCCGAATCGAGGAATAGCAGTTCCCTGTAGCCGGCTCCGTGGGCGATGTTGTAGGCATGCAGAGACTGTGCATAGTTGGCTCCAAGCTTGTAGCAACCGGATCCGAATGTCGAGGCGCGGTCATAATTCCTCGAAAGGACGGCCGTTCCGGGCATCAGGCTCAAGGCTCCCGAATATGTTCCGACAGGTGAGCACATGACCACGAACATGACGTCATTCGCAGAATGGATACCAAGCTGGGGATTGATTCCGAACAGGGTCGGTCTCAGGTACAGGGATGCGCTTGAAGCTTCGAACGGAGGAAGGTAATCCAGGTTTTCCTTGACACAGGTGACGCACATGTCGATGAACAGCTTCTCCGACGGGAAAGGCATGTCCAGGTATTTGGCACTGTCGGCCATCCTCTTGGCGTTCATGTCCGGGCGGAACAGGCGGATCTTTCCGTCTACTCCCCTGAAGGCCTTGAGGCCCTCGAAGCAAGCCGGAGCGTAATGGAATACTCCTGCGAACGAACTCAATGGGATGTTGAAGTCTTCGGTTAATACAGGAGCTTCCCATTCACCGTCGATGCAGCGGCTGTACACAATCGCACGCGTCTTGGTATAACTGAATTTGAGTTTGCTCCAATCTATATCTACCATATCATATTAGTTTTAGTGTGTTCAATCATCAAGAAGCCTGTCCTTGTTGTAGGTATGGATCTTGGTCTGGCCGGAGAGGATCATGTAACCGTTCTCGGCTAGGCTGTTTATCTCATCCTCGCCTGGATAGACTTCCACGGGAGCTATGAAGCCGATCCTTTCCTTGATGGCCTGCATCAGCTTCTTGCTGTGGGCGATACCTCCAGTCAGCAGGATGGCGTCCACCTTGCCGGAGGCAGTGGCCGACATGGAAGCGATATACTTGCAGATGTTCAGGACGTATGCCTTCAGGAAAGTTATCGCCAGTTCATTGCCTTCATCCGCCATGTTCTCCACATCTATCATGCTGTTGGTGCCGAAGTACGCGACAGCTCCTCCCCTTCCGACGAGTTTCTTCTTGATCTCGTCCTTGGTGTATTTCCCGCTGAAGCACATGTCAATCAGTTCGAACGGAGGGCAGCAACCCGCCCTTTCCGGAGTGATGGGGCCGTCTCCGCCGAGACCGTGGTTGACATCTAGCACCCTCCCGTGACTGTGAAGGGAGATAGTCGCTCCGCCCCCCATATGGGCGACGATCACGGTTACGTCATTGGTGGTATGCCCGTGCTCACGGAGATACCTCCTGACTATCGCCCTGGAGTTGAGGGCGTGGAACAGGGTCTTGCGGGTAAATTCAGGTATTCCTCCCATCCGGCATTCAGGGAGCATCTCGTCAGCCATCGGAGGATCGGCCACATAAGCCGTCGTCCTGCCGAAACGGGGAACCTCGCCCTTTGCGTCACGGATATCATTGATCTCCTTGGCGATGTCGTCGGCAAGGACCGCGCTGAGGTTGCAGGCGTGAAGGCCGTCCCTGCAACTGATCAGGACGTCTCTCATATCCTGGTTCACGTCATACACGCCGGTGATCACGGGGGTGAAAAGCCCTCCCCGGGCCATGACTATGTCGACATCCTCAAGAGGGATACCCTTCTTGCTCATGAAATCCTTGATGGCCTGGCGGCGCATGTCGCTCTGGTCCATCACGGACTTGTACTTTGCCACCTCGTCAGCCGTATGCTCGAGTTTCTCGTCGAAAACCCTCTTGCCGTCCGAATAATAACCGAGTTTCGTAGTGGTGGAGCCTGTATTTATGATAAGGATATTCCCTTTCTGGGGAGCGTCCGTAAGAATCGTCTTATTCTCCATCTAAGTTTCTCCTTTTAATCGCAATAAATATATTACATTTTTTCAATAAAATCAACTGTCAAATCAAAAATCATAACGATTTCACCCGATACTGCAATCAAATTGACAGCATCAGGATTTCTTTTCGATTCCGGTCACGAAGAGCGTCTTCCCTTCGACCTTGAACCGTATGTCAAAGCCTTCGAAAGTCATTCCATATGTCTTGTCCGGATCGTCATGATATCCCGGCCGGGGATCCAGTTCCAGAACCGACCTGAGCACATCCAGGTCTATCCCCGGATTCACGCATCCTTCAAGGAAAACCACTTCGAGACTCTCCCATGAACGGGAGTCGACGAATCCCGACCTGACTCCGGGGTGGGAATCGGAATACTCCACATAAGGTTTGATGTCGTAAATCGGCGTACCGTCCATCAGATCGGCTCCAAGCACTTCCAGGACCGGGCCGACAGGTTTCCCGTCAGGTCCCTTGGCATCAAGGTCGATCGAATCCAGACGTACGGAAGAAAGGCCCAGGGAGTTGGGCCTGAAAGGGGAACGGCTTGCGAATACCCCTACCCTTTCGTTACCACCCAGCCTGGGAGGGCGGACAGTAGCCTTGAACGATGACCGGGTATTTTCCGAGAAGCCCCAGACCAGCCAGATATAATCGAAACCTTCGAGACCGCGGATGGCTTCGGCAGAACGGAAGCCGGGTTCGAAAACTATCCTTCCGCGCAAGCCTTCCACTAGACCGGCCTGCCTCGGAATCCCGAACTTCGTACCGAAAGGAGACCTGAAATATGCGATGGGGGTTATTTCCATTCAACCTGGTCCCATTTAAGCGCACTCTCGTCCTGAGGCTTCCTCACATCCGTAGGGTGACCCAGGCCGACCAGGCACAGGACGGAATACTCATCCTTGATTCCGAGAATGAGTTTCACCTTATCTTCAGCGCTCACGCCTTCGTCGCAGCTCTCGCGTCCACGGACCTGGCACCAGCAGGAACCAAGCCCGATATCCTCAGCCATATACTGCATCGTAACCGCGGCAATGGCACAATCTTCAATCCACATTTCCTGGGCGGCGGGTTCTCCCAGCACCGCTATGACGGCGGCTGCACCGGAAATGAACGCGGAGCCTGCCGGCCTGATGCCTCCGAGGCCCGAAATCCTCTCCGGATCGCGTGTAACCACGAAACGCCATTTCCGAAGACCCTTGGATGACGGGCACATCAACGCGCCCGAGAGAATGGTCCTCAACTGTTCGTCAGTAACCGGCTCCGGGGAGAACAACCTGTGACTGCGGCGCTTTCGGCACAATTCCTTGAATGAATCCATTTATGTAGTATTAAGTTTTACGCCTCAATACAAACCCTGGATTTGCAGAGTGGTTCCCTGACCAAGGCCTGTAACTACAAAAATAGTAAAATTATGCCGATAGAGAAAGTTTAGCACCGTTGCATCTCCTTCCGTAATATAAACGAAAAAGGGCGGCCTGTACGACCGCCCTTTCCTGATATAAGACTCTGTTAATAACCAGGGTTCTGACCAAGATTGGGGTTGAGAGCAAGGTCATTTGTTGAGATCGGGTGGAAATAAGCCTTGTCAACCCAATCGGATGACTGGAACTTGTTTTCCGGAGTGAAGAGGATGGTGTGGCCATCCGTGTCCACCGACCAGTTGCTGCCCTTCATATCGACATAGACCACGTGTCCTTCAGGTGTAGGCTTGTTCCCGGTGTAGAAGTAGACATCCGGGGTGCCGTCGAGGTCAAGGTCGATGTTCTTGTCAAACTCCTTGACATAGATTCCCTGCCACTTGATACCGAGGAGCGGTCCGACTTTCCAGCGCTGCACGTCAGCGAATGATGAAGGCGTAGCCTCCCAGACTAGCTCGATGAGACGCTCGCGGCGTACCTCGAGGATGGTGGGGTCGCTGATGTTGGGGAAGAAGGTCTCCTGCAGGTACTTATCGGCGGTGGCTGGCTTCGCGTCAAGGCCTCCGGTGATGCCTCCACGGGCACGGAGCTTTCCTATCGTCTCCGCCCAATCGGCGTCGGTGAGGGTCCCGAGTTCGGCTTTAGCCTCCGCATAGTTGAGGAGAACTTCCGCATAACGCATCCAGACATAGTTGTTCTCGTTGCTGTACATACCGTCAAGATTGGCGTCGTCGGTACAGAACTTCATACCCATATAACCTGTGAAGGTGACCTGCCAGTCAGGATATGCGGGGCCGTTGGAGCGGATGGTGCCGGGGACACGGATGGTCTGGGCAATACGCTTGTCACGGCCTTCGAACTCGGTCATGAACTCATCAGTCAAGTAGGAAGGATCGTCGGTGTATCTGGAGCCGTCGAGCTTGAGGTAGATGTTCATGAACTGACGTATGGGGCTGAACGGAGTGCCGAGGGTCGAGGCGGTACTCCTGCGGTTCATACCGTTGGTGATACCGTCGGCGACACTGTAGACCGTTGCGAGCATAACCTCGTTGGCTTTCGGAATCCTGGTGATAAAGAGATCCCTGTAAGGCTGATTCCCGGAGGTGTTCAACGAATACTTCTTGCTGTCCATTACGATCTTGGCGGCAGCGGCGGCCCTTTGGAGCCACTTGTCAGCCTCAGGCTCGCCGTGATACTTGCGGAAGGTTCCCTCCCAGAGGCAGAAACGGGACTGCTCTCCAGCGGCCACAAGGCTTGTAACCAGGGTGGCGGAAGCGTTCGAAGCCTCGGTGATGTTCTCTATCGCAAACTGGAGATCCTCGTAGATGTGTTCCGCGACAACGGTGCGGGAGTCACGTCCGGCGAGAAGAAGTTCGTCGTCAATGTCGAGCGCGTGGTCGATCCAGGGGACATCATTGTAGGTGCGGATCTTGTCGAAATAGAAGACAGCCCTCCAGAAACGGGCGATACCGTTGTAATTGTTCCGGACCTTCTCGCTGACGGCGGTGTTGTTGTTATTGTCAAGGAAGTAGTTGATATTACGGAGAGTACCCCAGCTCCATTTGCCTTCCATACTTGGGGTATAGGAGGCTGTGAGACTTGTCCGGGCACCTTGGTAAGCATTGATTATGTTGGTGCCGGTCTCACCCCACGAAGTCATTCCGCCACCGGGCAGAACGTCATACATGGAGTTGGTGTACATCTTGAGACCGCTCTCACTCGCGAACAACGCGTCCTTGCCGACAGAGGCTTTTGGTGTCTCATACATATCGCATGCTGACAGTCCAATAAGAGCCACAAAAGCTATGAATATATACTTTTTCATTGTTCCTTGTCTTTAGAAAGTGATAGAGATACCGAAGGTGAAAGCCTTTAGGATAGGATAACTGTAGTTGGATCCACCATCAGCCATGATAGGGGAACTGTACAGACCGGAGTGCACGAGGCTGAGGGTCTCGGAGTCCTCACCCATGATGCTGTTGACATCGAACTGCTTGCTGTGCTTGTACAGGGGTGACCAGCACCAGAGATTCTCTCCGGAGACATACAGCTTGACTGCCTGCATCTTGGCGGCCTCGATCCATCTCTTCGGGAGGCTGTAACCGAACTGGAGGTTCTTCAGACGGATATAGCCTACATTCTGCAGGTACTTGGTCTGAGGGATGTGGAGAGTACGGGACCCCTGGTGGGCGATGTATCCGGTGTACCTGGGCCAATAAGCGTCAGGATTATCCGGTGTCCACCAGTTGCCGACCATATCGGCGGGAATATTCGAGTAAGGACGGCTGTACTGACCCCAGAACATCGAGTTGTCACCACCGGCCCACCAATCCTGGTGACCGACACCCTGGATGAATGCGGAGAGGAACAGACCGTTCCATCCAAAGTTGAGGTTGACGCTGTAGGTGTAACGAGGAAGCTTGTTACCGATGATCTTACGGTCGCCGCTGTCGCCCACCTTCGAGTTTCCGAAGTCGATCTTCCCGTTGCCGTCGAGATCCTTGAATTTGACGTCACCAGCCTGCCAGGTGCGGCTGTTGTTGTTCTGGACCCAGCTCTGGTTAGGCCCGGCGATCTGCTTGCCGTTGGCGTCGAAGTCTGCCGAGGTGAAGTAGCCGTCATTCTCGAATCCCCAGATCTCTCCGAGGGTCATACCCGTGTAGTAGTTGAAATTCTGGATTCCCGTGCCGGCTCCCGCACCGATGTATTTCTCATCGTTGGGATAGTTGTCGATGATGGACTTGGAGTCGGCAAGAGTACCCTTGATCTCATAAGTGAAGGGCTTGCCGCCGAGGTTGAACTGATCCTTCCAGGTCAGGACGATCTCCCATCCCCTGGTGGTCATATCGGCGTAGTTGCCTTTAGGAGCGCTCGCTCCGTAAACCGAAGGGAGCTCGGTTCCGGCGCAGTACATACCAGTGGTCTTGCGGATGTAGTAGTCACCGACGAAGGTGAGCTTGTCATTGAACAGGCCCAGATCCATTCCGAAGTTCGCCGTCGTGGCGGTCTCCCAAGTCAATCCAGCAGGAATAGGCGAAGGGACACTCGTGGAAAGGTTCTTTGAATTGTTCAGGAGCCTATCCTGCGTGTTGAGAGAGAAGAGTTCCTGGAACCTGTAAGCGGCGATGTTACCGTTGCCGAGGGATCCGTAGGAAACCCTGAATTTGAGGTTGGAGATGGCGTCAGGACTAATCTTCCAGAAAGGTTCCTGAGACACACGCCAACCGAATGACGCTGACGGGAAGAACTTCCACTGCTGGATGGTAGGGAACTTCGAGGATCCGTCATAACGTCCGTTGACCTCGAACAGATAGCGGTCCCCGAAAACGTAGTTGGCGCGGAAGAAGCCGCCGCCGATACGCCATTTGTAGTAGTCGCTGTCGATGTTCTGCGAACCGGTAGTCAGGGCGATGTCGTCAGCGCCTTCAAAGAGCTTCGCATTCCTGTGGAAGAACATGTATTTGTATGTTTCCTGCTCGTAGTTGGTACCGACCATCAGTTTCACATCGTGCTTCCCGAATGTCTGCGCATACTGGGCATAGAGGTTGGTGGCGATGTAGCCTTTCGTGTGGTTGGAGGTGTAGATACCGTCATAAGCGCTTCCCATATACTTGACAGCCCCGTTCTCGGCGGTCTTGTAGGGAACCGGAGACTGGACGCCGTTCTGCCTGTTGTCAGTGTAACGGACAGTGGCGTCGCCGTTGAGCGTGAGGATGTCACGGAAGATATTGGCGACGAAGCTTGTAGTGTTGCGGACATTCCTCCTGTCGGTATCCTGGTAGTTGTTCTTATAATAGAATGAACCAAGTATGGTCGCGCCGGCCTGGGTCAGGGAGTTGTCAGGGTTGAACATCACGTTCACGGGCTGACCCTCGGACTCGATGGCGTACCAGACGGATCCTTCACCCACGTTCGTGGGGTTGTGGTAGGTCATATTCGAGAACTCGGCGTTGTTGCTGACCCTGAGCCAATCGGTCACCTTGACCGAACCCTTGGCCCTGATGTTGAACATCGAGTAGTCGTCAGGGTCATATTCGAAGATACCTCCCTGATTGTAGTAACGGCCGGAAACAAGGAAGCTGGCCTTGTCGCCGCCGCCCTGGACGGTGAGGTTGTGCTCGTGGCCGAAAGCCCTGTCCTTGTAAAGCATATCGAACCAGTCGGTGCTTCCGTAGTAGGAGTAATTCCCGTTGGACTCAGTGACGACACCGGACTTGCCGTTGCGCAGGTTGTTGAGCCAGGCGTCAGTGATCTTGAGGGAGGAGTGGAACTTTGAAGGGGCGGCTCCCTGCCATCCTTTATAGGACTCGATGTAGAGTTCGGTGAACTCCAGACCGTCAGTAATCACATTGGGAGTCACGGTCGGGGACTTCACGATGAAGTTGCCGGTGTAGTTGACAGAAACCCTTTCCTTGTTGGGCTCCTTGGTGGTGATGAGGATCACTCCGAAGGTTCCGCGGGCTCCATAGATGGCGGCCGAAGAAGCGTCCTTCAGGACAGATACACTGGCCACATCACTGGGGTTGAGCAGGGACGGGTCACCTTCGACACCGTCGATGAGAACGAGTGCGGAGCCACCCTGACCGATCGATCCGGTACCGCGGACCTGGTAGTCGGAACTACGGGTCGGCTTACCGTCGGCGAATGTGATCTGGAGGTTCGGGACAGCACCCTGGAGACCTTGGGTAAGGTTGGACAGAGGACGGTTGTCGAGCACTTCGCTTGTGACGACATCGACCGCTCCGGTGAGGTTGACCTTCTTCTGGGTGCCGTAACCGACGAATACCACCTCCTTAAGATACTGGGAGTCCTCGAGGAGGGTGATAGTAAAATCGCTCTGATTCCCTACCGCGATTTCCTGGGTAGTGAATCCGATGAATGAGATAACGAGAGTCGCGTTCGCAGGGACATTGAGGGAGAAACTTCCGTTTTCATCGGTGATGGCACCGTTCAAGGTGCCCTTCTCCATGACATTGGCGCCGACGACGGCCACTCCCTTGGAGTCTTTGACCACGCCGGTTACCGTCCTCTGCTGCTGGACTTCCGTTCCGCCTGGGATAGCTTTGGGACTCGCATATGCCGCCGCTCCCGCAAATGTGGAGAGCAGTGTTGTCGCGATGCAAACCCATAACAGATGTTTGTTCATTTCACCAAATGCTTTAGTTATTAGTTATTGAAAATGGTAATGATAAGTCACTAGATATGCTTTAAGGCTAATAATTCAATAATTTCAAATCGTTACACATTGTAAAAATATAAAAAAGATTGATACGTTGTTCCGCTTATTCCCAAAATCTAAATGGTGGAACGGCTCATACAATTGAATACCCTCGATGCTATGACAAATTTGAAATAAGAAAGGAAATTGCTAGTTTTGTTTGATCAAACCAGAAATGTCTGACTTGGATTCCCAAAAGAAATGTTCAAGATTCTGAAACGAGAAATGCTGACCCCGAACATCTGCAAGATGGTGGTGTCGGCACCCAGGATAGCCAAAGCCGCAAGGCCCGGTCAGTTCCTGATAGTCCTTCCCGGAGAGGAGGGAGAACGCATACCCTTGACTATAAGCGACTACGACCGCGAGGAAGGCACGGTGACGATCGTCACCCAGCTCGTGGGAGCCTCATCCGCCGCCATCATAGCGAAGGAGGAAGGTGAATTCTTCCGCGACGTCGTCGGTCCTTTGGGGAATCCATCCGCTTTCGTGAATATGGACAGGGAAGCCCTTGAAGGACAACGATACATATTCATAGCAGGAGGTCTCGGGACCGCGCCGGTCTATCCTCAGGCGAAATGGCTTCACGACCGTGGGGTCGCGGTAGACGTCATTATCGGAGCCCGTACCAAGGACCTTCTGATCTATACGGAAGAACTCGGCTCTGCCTGCGACAACCTCTACCTCTGCACCGACGACGGAAGCGCCGGTTTCCACGGAGTCGGAACGGCCTGCCTTGAAAAGCTCGTGTCCGAAGGTAGGGAATATACCCAGGCGGTCGCCATCGGCCCCATGATCATGATGAAGTTCGCCACACTCACGTGCAGGAAACTCCGGATTCCGATCGATGTCAGCCTCAACATGCTGATGGTGGACGGGACCGGAATGTGCGGGGCGTGCAGGGTCACGGTCGCAGGAAAGACCAGGTTCGCCTGCGTGGACGGTCCCGAGTTCAACGGTTACGACGTAGACTTCGACGAGGCGATGCGCAGGCTCGGACAGTACAAGGCCGAAGAGGCTGCAGAAAAGGCTAAATACATCAAGTGACATGGCAGAGAGAATTCCCAGGGTACCGGTAAGGGAGCAGGATCCCAAGGTACGTGCACATAATTTCGATGAGGTCTGCTACGGCTACAATCTCGAGGAAGCCACGACGGAAGCCTCCCGTTGCCTCCATTGCAAGAATCCCCGCTGCGTGGGCGCCTGCCCCGTCAGCATAAAGATACCGGAATTCATCGCAAAGGTGAAGGAAGGTGACATCGACGGTGCCGCGGCCGTCATAGCCGAGGACTCTTCATTGCCCGCAGTCTGCGGGCGGGTCTGTCCGCAGGAAACCCAGTGCGAGGGAAGTTGCATCCTCGGCGTGAAGGGAGAACCCGTTGCCATCGGCAAGCTTGAGCGCTTCGTCGCGGACCACGCTTCCTCTCCCGAAAGGAAGGAGACTTTCTCCAATTCCAGGAAAGTGGCAGTCATCGGGTCCGGTCCGGCGGGTCTCGCATGCGCGTCCGACCTGGCCAAGTGGGGCTACGACGTGACCATATTCGAGGCCCTGCACAAGGCCGGCGGAGTGCTTGAATACGGCATTCCGGAATTCCGTCTTCCGAAAGAGAAGGTTCTCAAGAGAGAAATAGACGCAGTCAGGAAGCTCGGTGTCAAGATAGAGACCGACGTGATCATCGGCCGCACCGTGACCATCGACAGTCTCATTGACGACGAAGGTTTCGAAGCGGTATTCGTAGGCACGGGAGCAGGTCTTCCAAAATTCATGGGCATCCCGGGAGAGAACCTGAACGGAGTCTTTTCCGCCAACGAATTCCTGACCCGCAACAACCTGATGAAGGCCTTCAGGGAGGACTATATGACCCCGATACACGCAGGCAGGAAATGCTGCGTGGTAGGAGGCGGGAATGTAGCAATGGACGCAGCGAGGACAGCCCTCAGGCTGGGAGCTGATACCTCCATCATCTACAGGCGCACGGAGGTCGAACTCCCTGCCCGCAAGGAAGAGGTCCACCATGCCAAGGAAGAAGGGATAGACTTCAGGATGCTCACGAACCCGGTCGAAATCATCGGAGATGAGAATGGCTGGGTAAAGGCCCTGAAATGCATCAGGATGGAACTGGGAGAACCTGATGAAAGCGGAAGGCGCTCCCCTGTCCCGATCCCCGGCTCGGAATTCGAGATTCCGACCGAAACCGTCATTATGGCGTTGGGTACCGCCCCCAACCCGCTCATCGTCAACACTACCGACGGACTTGAGGCGACCCGCCGCGGAGGCCTTGTGGCCGACGAGGAAGGACGTACCACCCGTGAAGGCATATTCGCCGGCGGTGACGCCGTTACCGGCGCCGCTACTGTAATCCTCGCGATGGGTGCCGGCAGGAAGGCAGCCAAGGCTATCGATGAATATCTGAAGAACAAGTAATATGTTGATGCTCCTTTTCGCCGCAGTCGCTCCCGCGCTCATACTTCTCTGGTACGTGTACCACAAGGATACGCTTCCAGAACCGACAAGATTGATATTCAAAGGCTTCTGTTTCGGAGGCATCTCTGCTTTGCTGTCGACTTTCATCTCCGGTCCCCTTCTGAACATGGGTTTCTACACCACGGATCCCTCGAACTGGCTGGAAGCCGTGAAGATATCTTTCTTCGGAGCCGCAATCCCGGAAGAAACCGCAAAGCTTCTGATGCTTTGGCTGCTCCTGAGGAACTGTCCGGAGTTCGACGAGCGATATGACGGAATCGTCTACGGAACCACCGTCGGACTTGGTTTCGCAGCGTTCGAGAACCTTATGTATGTGGTGAGTGCAGGTGCGAACTGGGTGGATGTCGCTTTCACAAGGGCCCTGTTCGCAGTGCCCGGCCACTTCGCATTCGCGGTAGTGATGGGTTATTACTTCGCACAGTACAGTCTCCGTGGAGAGAACCGCGAGGGGGCGATGGTCAAGATGTGGCTATATCCTGTCATCCTCCATGGCGTATATGATTCCCTCTGCTTCTTCAGCGAACTGAACCAGGCGTTGTCGTTCATCATCACCCTTGGCCTTATAGCCTTCTGTTTCATACTGTTCAAGAAGACCAGGGCCAGGATCCTGAAGGAAGCCGAGTCCAATGAATATGTAGGGTCAGGTGTGAGTATCCGGAATCACGGATACGACGTCAACCACGATTGGACCGACAAGCCCGAGGATCAGTAGACGTGTACTGATGTCGCGTGGGCCGAGGGCAGGTAGTTTATCCCCCACCAGCAGATCTGCAGGCAGATGAAAGCAAGGATCAGGATCCACATGGCGGTCTGATGGTCCTTGGGTCTTGAAATCGTGTAATGGACATACAGGAGATAGGTCAGCCATGTGATCGCCGCCCAGGTCTCTTTAGGATCCCAGGCCCAGTATGTTCCCCAGACCTCCTGTGCCCAAAGGGCCCCGAAAAGCATCCCGAATGTCAGGAAGGCCAGTCCGGTGGCCACAAGGTTGTCCGTGGTGGATGTCTCACGTGCCGTAACATCATCTTTCTTGAATATCAGCACGTACAGGGCCATGATGGTGGCAGCTCCCAGCATACCGTATGAGAACATGTACACGATCACATGGGGAGCGAACCAGGGGCTCTGCAAAGCCGGCATCAGGGACTTGGTGTGTATCTGCGGTTTAAGCAGGTTCACGGTGATGTAGACCAGTGCCATTATGGTGCTGAAAGACAGTATCCACTTGTACTTCCAGCGGGAATAGACAATGATTCCGGCTACGGCCATGAAGAATGAATACCACAGGCGGGTTTCCCCCATCGTACGCATCGGCGGCCTTTCCAGAGCGACCCACATCGCTATCATGAAACTGAAGAACACCAGGGTGCCGGCGATATATGAAACCAGGGCCGGAGACCTTCTGTCCCTCCAGGCCAGGACCGAACCGGTTATCCAAAGCAGCGCTGATACAGCGGCGAACCAAATGAAATAATCCCAAATCATTTCTCTTCCTTTTTGAAACCGACGATCATCATTACGAATGCTCCGGCGAGCATCATGAATATTCCGGCGAATACGAACGGCAGCCAGGGATCCTTGACAAGCTGCAGGACGCTGATCCTGCTCTCCACTCCGGCCTCCGAATCATAGTCATACTGGTACATCTTCCATCCGTCCACCTTCATGGGCTTGTTTACATCTATTACACCGGGGATATCAGCACCGGACTTGTCTCGGACCACCACGTCGGAGGCAAAGCGCTTGGGCATGCCGTTCGGGTATGTCTCCATTATGAAATCGTTCAGGTGGACCGAGAGGCCAGTTTCGACCGACTTGCCGTCTTCACGCACACCCGTAGTTTCGCTCCCTCCTTCCGTGAGAGTCATATCAAGGGTCTGCTTGTCAGCACTTCCCAATGTGGCGCATACAAGTACGACGAACAGGCCCAGATGGTTCAGGACAGCCGCCACCTCGCTCCAGGACCTGGTCAAACGGCCCAGATGGTTCAAGGCAACCAGCCCCACCACGAAGGTCAGCCAGATATAGACCAGCACGAATGGCCAGAAAGTGATCATGCTGCCAAGCCATCCCCTGGAAGGTATCTGCGCTGTCAGCCCCATAACGATGGTCAGGAACAATGCCCATGCTATCGAAGGGACTGCCGCAGACGAGGATGCCATCCAGGCAAAGAAACCGACCTTCTTCTTAAGGAAATGGAAGGCCAGGAGCAAAGCTATGAAGACAAGCAGCAGGATGATATTCACCGGCCAGGCAAGGACATCCCAGTTTACGGGACCGCATACGATCTGCAGCAGCAATCCTGCGACAGCCAACAGTCCTCCGAAGATGAATCCCCCGGCCATGTTCAATGGTTTCTTAAACATAATCTTTCTGTCATTTAACACAGGCAAAATAAGTAATTAATCAATCTGGACCAAAATATTTGAATATTTAATCGTTTTTTTCCTAATTTTGCCTTGATGCTCAGGAAGGTTTCAGTATTGCCCGCCCTTGTGGCCATGATGATGGTGCTCTTCACTACATTCGTACCGCACCATCACCATATGGCTATGATTTGCCTCGTCCACGAAGTATGCCTGGCGGACGGATGCTGCGACGACGAGCACACATCCCATTCCGATGCCAATCATGAAGAGGACGAAAACCACTGCGTTTCACGTGAGAAATACTGTCCTTCAGACGGCGTCCGGCTGGACATCGTTCCCCTTCCTTCTACAGTTTTGAATGCACCTGTACCCGCCGATGCCGGAAACGTTGTCTCTGTCAGGAAAGTCGTCGCCCGGACTGCATTCTATTCTCCTCCCATCCTCTCCTGGCGGATCAATTGCTGATTATCTCCCGGATACATCAAGTATTTGAGAGATAAGTAGTTCAATTGATCTTTACCATGAAAAAAACAACTTTTATCATCATGGCACTCTGTGCCATCCTGAACGGCTGCCATAACCATAACCATGACCACGACCATGGTCACAGCCACGGGCATGAACACGAAGAAGAGGCCGGAGCCCACGGCCATGAAGGTGGGATCCACATAAGCCCCGAACGCCAGGAGGCGTTGGGCATATGCGTGGACACCGTTGCATTCGGAGAATTCAGCGAAGTAATCCGGACAAGCGGCCAGATCGTATCATCCGCTGGAGACGAGATGACTGTGGTTGCCAAGAGCGAAGGAATAGTCAGTCTCGGCGACCTCAGCGAAGGGTCGGCCGTCGGCAAGGGCTCCAGGATAGCCACGATCTCAACTAAGAGCATCGGTTCCGGTGACAAGCTTGCCAAGGCCAGGATTACCTATGAAACCGCAAAGAAAGAATACGAACGTGACCTGCAGCTCAGGGAGGACAACATAGTCAGCGAAAGCCACCTTGACAAAAGTCGGCTGGATTACGAACATGCAAAGGCTGAATATGATGCCCTTACAGCTGGAGGCATTTCCTCAGGAGGCCTGGTCGTCACTTCCCCGCTCTCCGGTTTCGTAAAGAGCCTGAGCGTCAGGAGCGGAGACTATGTCGAGACAGGCACCCCAATCGCGACCGTCAGCAGCAACCGCAGGCTCCGCCTGAGGGCGGACGTTTCCGGGAAGTACTACGGCAGGATAGCCCGTGTCAGGGACGCGGATTTCATAACTCCATACGATGGCAGGGCATACAGCCTGGCCGACCTGGGCGGACGCCTGGTCAGTTACGGAAGGGCCTCCGACGGGGATTTCTACATCCCGGTGACCTTCGAGTTCGACAATAAGGGCGATTTCGTGCCAGGTTCATTCGTCGATGTCTTTCTCAAGACGGCCGACAGTGGAAGCTGCATCTCCGTGCCGCTGGAGGCCGTTGTCGAGGACCAGGGCGTCCATTATGTCTTCGTACGTGAAGAAGACGATGACGACTGCTTCATCAAGCGTGAAGTTACCCTGGGACAGTCTGACGGGACCAGGGTCCCCGTGACCAAGGGTCTCAGGGAAGGCGAGATGGTCGTGGTGTCCGGAGCGGTCCACGTGAAGCTTGCAGGAGTCACCTCCGTTCCCGCAGGTCATACACATAACCATTAGGCCATGGAACGTCTGCAGCAGGAAAATGGTCTTCTGAACAAGATCATAGCGTTCTCGCTGAACAACAGGGCCGCCGTCCTCGTGATCGCCGCCCTGTGCATGGTTGCGGGAATATATTCGACCGTACGCTCCGAAGTCGACGTGTTCCCCGACCTCAACGCTCCCACCGTGGTGGTGATGACCGAAGCCGAAGGCATGGCTCCCGAAGAGGTTGAAAGGCTCGTGACCTTCCCCGTGGAGACAGCCGTCAACGGTGCAACCAACGTGCGCCGCGTCCGCTCGTCCTCCACCACAGGATTCTCCATCGTGAACATCGAGTTCGACTGGGGAACCGACATCTACAAGGCCCGCCAGATCGTCAGCGAGAAGATCGCAATGGTGGGCGATGAACTTCCTTCCAATGCCGGCAATCCCACCCTGGGACCGCAGGCATCGATCCTGGGTGAACTGATGATCATCGGACTTACGGCCGACACGACATCGATGCAGGACCTTCGAACCATGGCGGACTGGACCATCCGTCCCCGCCTGCTTTCGACAGGCGGGGTTGCCCAGGTAGCGGTCATGGGCGGAGACATAAAGGAATACCAGATACTCCTAGATCCCGGCCGGATGCGCCACTACGGAGTGTCGATGGACGAGGTCATCGATGCAGTCAAGGGGATGAACCAGAATGCCCCGGGAGGCACCCTCTATGAATATGGGAACGAATACATCGTCCGCGGGGTCCTGTCCACCGACGACATAGAGCAGATGAAGAAGGCCCTCGTAAAGACTTCCCCCAGGGGCCTGCCTATCCCACTGGACGCAATAGCCGATGTCAGGATCGGTCCGAAGACCCCTGTCCTGGGCATCGCATCAAATGACGGGAAACCTGCCGTCATAATGACTGTGACCAAGCAGCCCAACACAAATTCGCTGGAACTGACCAGGAAGCTGGACAGGGAACTTGATGACATCAAGGCCGCCCTGCCCTCAGACGTCAAAGTCAATTCCGGAATATTCCGTCAGTCAAGGTTCATCGAAGGATCAATCGGCAACGTTAAGAAATCGCTGGTAGAAGGAGGCATATTCGTGGCCCTCGTACTGTTCATCTTCCTGATGAACTGGAGGACTACCCTCATCTCGCTGATCTCCATTCCCCTGTCGATACTCATAACCCTGCTTGTGACCCGCTGGATGGGGCTCACCATCAACACGATGAGCCTCGGAGGAATAGCGATAGCCATCGGTTCCCTTGTGGACGACTCGATAGTTGACGTGGAAAACGTGTTCAAACGGCTGCGGCAGGACCACGAAGGCAAGGGGAAACTCAGAGTAATCTACGAAGCTTCAAAAGAGGTCAGGATGCCTATGCTGAATTCGACGCTGATCATCATCGCCTGCTTCCTCCCCTTGTTCTTCCTCTCAGGCATGGAAGGCAGGATGCTGAAGCCGCTCGGCATATCTTTCATCATTTCCCTTCTGACATCCACGCTGGTCGCACTCTCCGTGACCCCGGTCCTGAGTTCATACCTGCTCGCACATGAAACGGAATCGCCTAAGGAGGCGCCGGTAGCGAGGTGGCTCAAGAAGCATTATTCGAAGGCTCTGGAATGGGCCCTGGACCACAGGAAAACGGTCATCGGAACCGTGGCGGTCCTGCTCGTCGCGGCGGTGGTGATGTTCCTGTCCCTCGGCCGCAGCTTCCTTCCGGCTTTCAACGAAGGCTCGTTCACGATCGCAATGAGCTCGGTGCCCGGCATCTCGATAGAAGAATCGGACAGGCTCGGACTGCAGGCCGAACAGATCCTGATGGGCATCCCGGAAATCCAGACTGTCGGACGCAAGACCGGCCGTGCCGAACTCGACGAACACGCTTTCGGAGTAAACTGCTCCGAGTTCGAATGCCCCTTCATCCTGAAGGGCAGGAGCAAGGAAAGCCTGGTCCGCGAAGTCAGGGAAAAACTGTCCGTACTACCTGGAGTAAACATTGAAATAGGCGGACCTATTTCGCACAGGATAGATGCGATGCTCTCCGGTACACAGTCCAACATAGCGATCAAGGTATTCGGTACCGACCTCAATAAGATGTACTCCATAGGGCAGGAGATCAAGTCTGCCATTTCGGATATCGAAGGTATCGCTGACATCAACGTAGAACAGCAGGTGGAGCGACCTGAACTGAACATCGTCCCAAAGCGCGAGATGCTGGCCAGGTACGGCATAACCCTGCCCGAGTTCTCGGAGTTCGTAAAGGTGATGCTGGAAGGCGAACCCGTCTCCACAGTCTATGAGGGCAACCGTTCCTTCGACCTGACACTCAAGGTGAAGAGCGACGCCAAGGCCACCATGGAGAACATAGAAGACCTGATGGTGGACACTCCCTCCGGGAACAAGGTTCCCCTCAGCTACGTGGCCGACGTGGTCTCATCCGCAGGTCCTAACACCATCAACAGGGAGAACCTCAGCCGCAAGCTGGTGGTATCGTGCAATGCAACGGGAGGCGAACTGGCAAAGGCCGTCGCCTCCATCAAGGAAGAGATATCCGAGCACGTCACCCTGCCCGAAGACTACCGCATCGAGTTCGGGGGCCAGTTCGAAAGCGAGGAAAGGGCGTCGAAGACGATCGCCCTCGTCAGCATATTCAGCATATTCATAATATTCATGCTGCTGTTCGGAGAGTTCAAGAACGCCTCGCAGTCGCTGATTGTGCTCCTGAACCTGCCGCTCGCACTGATCGGCGGGGTGATGACCATCTTCTTCACGGGAGGCGTGATGAGCATCCCGGCCATCATCGGCTTCATATCCCTTTTCGGGATCGCGACCAGGAACGGAATGCTGCTGATCGACCGGTACAATGCGCTCGCATCGCAGGGCCTGCCGGTCGCGGAGACAGTCGTGGGCGGCTCGCTCGACCGCCTAAATCCGATCCTGATGACGGCCGTCACCTCGGCCCTCGCCCTCCTGCCGTTGGCCTTGGGCGGCGACCTGCCGGGCAATGAGATCCAGTCCCCCATGGCCAAGGTTATACTCGGAGGACTGCTTTCCTCCACCCTGCTGAACGGCTTCGTCATCCCAGTCATGTATCTAGTCACCAACAAGAACAGGAAATGAAAAGAATATATCTATTTATCATAGGATTATGCACGGTTTTCTGCAGCCATGGTCAAAGTTCCGTGGAGGCTGTCCTGGATGAAATCATAAGGAACAATCCGGAACTGAAGGCGGCTGAGGCCGGACTGGATATGGAAAGGCTGGACAACCGTTCGGAAACCCTCCTCGAGAATCCGGAGATCGAATTCAACTACCTGTGGGGGGCCGACAATATCGGTGGGCGTCACGATGTCCGGATAAGCCAGGCATTCGACATACCCACGCTTACCGGAATGAAGTCAGTCAAAGCGGCATGCATGGACGAGCTGTCGGCACTCAAATACGATGCTGCAAGGCTGGAGGTGATGCAGGAAGCCCGCAGGCTATGCGTCGGGCTGGTTTATTACAACAAACTGATCAGAGAGTTCGAATACCATCTTGAGAGTTCCTCGACCCTTGTCGAATCCTACGAAAAAAGGTTGGCAGCCGGAGATGCGACCATCCTCGACCTCAACAAGGCCAAGCTCCACATGGCGTCTGTAAAAGGCCGGATAAACGAGGCCGGGAATGAAAGGCAGGCGCTGCTTTCCCGGTTGAAGTCGTTGAACGGAGGACAGGACATCGGCTTCGATGATAAGGAATATGACCTGTCCGAGACTCTTCCGGTTGATTTCGAGAGCTGGTTCGAAGAGGCATCCAGGGAAAGCCCCGTCCTCGGGTACGTCCGGAAAGAAGTCGAGCTCGGCCGCAGGCAGCTTGCGATCGACAGGACTTCGATGCTGCCCGAACTGTCCCTTGGGTACATGAGTGAGATCCGGACTGTAGAGAAGTTCCGCGGAATGACCGTAGGTGTGAATATCCCGCTGTGGAGCGGAGCCAACAAGGTAAAACGGTCAAGGGCCGGGGTGGCGGCAGCCGAGTCCAGGCAGAATGCAGCGGAACTCGGTTTCCACTACAGGCTGATGGACCTTTACAGGCAGGCTGCCTCGATGAAGGCCAATTACGAGATGCTGCGCAACTCCATCGAAGAGACTGACAACCGCGATTTCCTTCTTTCGGCACTGACGAAGGGAGAGATATCGATGATAGACTATCTCGTAGAGAACGACCTTTATTACGACGCCCTGGAAAGGACACTGGACGCCGAACGCGAATACCGTAACTCGCTGGCGGCACTCAAGGTCTTTTAGGAACGGCGACGTCTCCCCTGGCGGTCACGATATCATAGCCGATCGCACGGATCCGCTCCCTGAGGCTTCCGTCGGTGATCATCAAGGCTCCGGCGGAGACGGGCTTGTTGTCATACAACGAATACAGCCTGGCCTCGTCCGGAGGAGTCAGCTCCGGCATGATCACGTTGGCTCCGGCTTCGAGGCCTTTTTCCAACCCTGCGGGAGCGATAGTGCCCAGGGATGTGGTGGAAGGGATCAATGAATATGGGAACATCAGCCTCAGAATGGAAATAAGGTTGAGGGTCGTGTCCACGGACCCGGCCTTCTTCGTTGCGAAAGGAGTATTAGCAGCAGGAACGAACGGGCCTATACCTATCATGTCAGGCTGCAGTTCCTGCAGGAACCTGAGGTCTTCAACAAGGTTGTCCGGAGTCTGGCCCGGCGATCCGACCATGAAACCGGAACCCACCTGATATCCGATCCTTTTCAAGTCCCACAGGCAGGCCTTGCGGTTCTCCAGGCTCATTCTCGAGGGATGGAGGCTGGAATAGTGCTCCTGCGAGGCTGTCTCGTGACGAAGGAGGTAGCGGTCCGCACCGGCATCGAAATAAGCCTGGTACGATCCGTGGCCCTTTTCGCCTATGGACAGGGTGACGGCGCAGTCCGGATAATCCTTTTTGATCGAGCTCACTATCGAGCATATCCCATCATCGGAATAACCGTTATCTTCCCCTCCCTGGAGCACGAAGGTCCTGAAGCCCAGGCGGTATCCTTCACGGACCAGTTCCATGATGGTTTCAGGAGCCAGGCGGTAACGCCCTAGGGAGACGTTGCCGGCCCTTATTCCGCAATAATAGCAGTTGTTCCTGCAATGGTTGGTGAACTCGATCAGGCCCCTTATGAAAACTTTCCGGCCATACCATTCCAGCCGCCGGGATAGGGCGGCTTCACGGAGAAGGGAGGGATCCTCAAGCCCGATCAGGAGCTTCAGTTCCGCATCGGAAGCATTCCGTGTGCGGTACAGCCTGTCCACCACTTCACCGACCATATCCTATCCCGTAATGCTGTTGCCCGTATATAGTTCGTAATACTTGCCCTTGAGGGCCAGCAGTTCATCATGGCGTCCCCTCTCGATGATATGCCCGTGGTCCATTACCATGATGTAGTTGGCGTTCTGTACCGTGGAAAGGCGGTGCGCTATGACGAACGTGGTCCTTCCTTTCATCAGCGAATCCATGCCTTTCTGGATGAGTTTTTCCGTGCGGGTATCGATCGATGAAGTAGCCTCGTCAAGGATGAGCACCGGAGGATCGGCAACCGCCGCCCGGGCGATTGCCAGGAGCTGGCGCTCTCCCTGCGAGAGATTGCCGCCGTCCGCAGAAAGGACGGTATTGTATCCCTGTGGAAGACGCCTGATGAAAGAGTCGGCATATACCAGTTTCGCAGCCTCGATGCACTCCCCGTCCGTAGCGTCAAGACGGCCGTATCGGATGTTGTCGAGGACCGAAGCCGAGAAGAGGCAGGTTTCCTGAAGTACGATTCCAAGGCTTCGCCTCAGGGAATCCTTCTCGATGTTGCGGATTTCTATTCCGTCATATGTGATGCTGCCCTCCTGGATTTCGTAGAATCGGTTGATCAAGTTGGTGATGGTGGTCTTCCCGGCCCCGGTTCCTCCGACGAAGGCAATCTTCTGCCCGGGATAGGCGGTAAGGGTTATATCGAACAATACCTGCTTCCCCGGAATATAGCCAAAATCGACGTCTTTAAGGCTGACCAGTCCCTGGAGAGGCACCAACCGGTCTGCACTTTGCTGCCCCGGGACCTTCCAGGCCCAGGACCCTGTACGTTTCTCGCTAACTGTCAATAAATCACCCTCGGAAACATTTGTGTTTACAAGTGTAACATTTCCGTTATCAACCTCTTTGGGCTCATCCAGCAGTCCGTAGACCCTGTCCGTACCGGCAGAAGCCATCGCAATCGAATTGATCTCGTTGGAAATGCTCGAGATGGGCCTGGTGAAATTCTTCTGGAGGGTAAGGAAGGCGACGAGCGTACCGAGAGTCAGGGTTGCGCCGCCGATTCCGGACAGGTACCATGCGGTGAATCCTCCGAGAGCGATGGATGCACCGACCACGGCCGTCAGGACATACCCGATATTACCGATGTTGCTGTTGAGAGGCATCACCATGCTGCCGATCTTGTTGGCATTGTAAGCGCTGGAACGTAGGTTCTCGTTGATCACGGAGAAGTCTTCCACCGCCTTCTTCTCGTGACAGTAGACCTTGACCACACGCTGGCCGGATACCATCTCCTCGATGAAACCGTTGACTATGCCGAGGTTTTTCTGGCGTTCCACGAAATGTCCCCTGGATATCTTGCCCAGCTTCGTGGTGACCTTGACGGTCAGGAAAGCCATCAGTATAGACACAAGGGTCAGAGGCATTGAGAGCACGACCATCGACACGAATGTGGAGACCAGTGTGATCAGTGACTGGAACAGGTTCGGTATAGTACTGCCGATAACCTGCCTCAGCGTATCCACATCGTTGGTGTAGACAGACATCACGTCCCCGTGCGTACGGGAGTCGAAGTAACTCAGCGGGAGGTCTTCCATATGGGTGAAAAGACTCTGCCGGAGTTTCAGCATGGTTCCCTGCCCCACGAAAATCATGATCAGGTTGTATGAATACGACGCCACTACTCCCGCGAGCAGGACCGCACCCAGTTTAACCAGGGCGACTGCAAGCGGAGAGAAATCCGGAGACGCCTGTCCGATCATGGGAGTTATATAGTCATCGATCAGTGTCCTGGTGAACAGCGATGACGCAAGGGTCGTGAGGGCTGAAATGACAATGCAGACCAGCACGATCCCGAACCGGAACTTATAGTGCTTGAATATGAAGCCGAAAAGCCTCCATACAGTCGAATCCCTGCCCAGGCTCTTCTTGAGCTCGGCGCGGGACATATGTGGCTCCCTGACGCCTCCCCGGCCGCCTTTCATGTTCATCTTCGGCTGAGCGCTCATGATACCACCTCCTTTTCGTCAAAGTCAGCTTCACCGCCTGAAGTCTGCATCTCGTTGATATCCTTGTAAATGTCACAGTTCTCCAGAAGGATCTCGTGGGTGTCGAATGCCGCCACCCTTCCATCTTCCATGACGATGATCCTGTCCGCATCCCTGATGCTGAGAATACGCTGGGAGATGATAATCTTGGTAAGCCCCTCCACACGGCCGGCAAGAGCGGCCCTGATATGCGAATCCGTGGCCGTATCCACCGCAGAAGTGGAATCGTCCAGGATGAGGACCTTCGGCTTCTTCAACAGGGCCCTGGCGATGCATATCCTCTGCCTCTGGCCTCCGGAGACATTGGTACCACCCTGGTCTATATAGGTATTGTACCCGTCCGGCATCTGCGAGATGAATTCGTCGGCACACGCCTGACGGCAGGCTTCGATGCACTCCTCCTCTGTCGCATCTTCCCGTCCCCATCTGAGGTTGTCGAGGATGGTCCCGGAGAACAGGGTGCTCTTCTGCAGGACGACCGCGACCTGGTTCCTCAGGGATTCCATCTCATAAGACCTCACGTCCAGGCCTCCGACCTTGACGCAGCCCTCGGACACGTCATAGAGGCGGGATATCAGGTATATCAGGCTTGACTTGCCGCTTCCGGTACCTCCTATGACACCGATTGTTTCTCCGGCATCTATATGGAAATTAATTCCTTCCAGCGCATAATCTCCACCTTTTGTATAAGCGAAGGACACATTCTCGAAATCAATGCTTCCGTCCTTGACTTCCTTGACCGGATCCTCGGGATCGTACATGTCTGGTTCCTCGTTGATCACATCGGCGATCCTCTTCCCGCTTGCCGCACTCTGGGTAAGCTGGACGAATATCATCGACAGCATCATCAAAGAGGACATTACGGTCATTATATATGTAAAGAGAGACGTTAGCTGACCAGTTGTAAGTGAGCCTCCTACAATAAAATGGGCTCCAAACCATGACAAGGAGATGATGCAGCCGTAGACCACCAGGTTCATGACGGGATGGTTCAGGGCCATGAGGCTCTCAGCCTTGACGTTGAGGTTGTACAGGGAAAGTGCGGCCTTGTCGAACTTGCTCAGTTCGTGGTCTTCCCTGACGAATGCCTTGACCACCCTGATGCCGGAAATGTTCTCCTGGATGACTCCGTTGAGATTGTCATACCTTTCGAATATCTGTACGAACAGTTTGGCAGCCCTCCTGATCAGCACGAAGAGGCATGTACTGAGGATCACCATCGCGACCAGGAAGATGATGCTGAGCCTCCCGTTGATGAAGAAGCACATGAAAAGGCTGAAGAACATGTTCAAGGGAGCCCTGAAACTAATCCTTAGAAGCATCTGGAAAGCACCCTGGATGTTGCTGACATCCGTGGTCATCCTGGTAACGAGCCCGGCGGTTGAATACTTGTCTATGTCCGAGAACGAGAACCGCTGGATATTGGTATACATCGCTTCCCTGAGGTTGGCGGCAAGTCCCGTAGAGGAATACGCGGCGAACCTGGCGGCAAGGATTCCGAACAGGGTGCTGAAGAAGGCCATCACCAGCATCAGCCCGCCGTATCTGAAAACATCGGGCATGTTGCCTGAATTGATACCCTTGTCGATCAGCGAGGCAGTCACATAAGGGATAAGCACCCCCATGATGACTTCCGCTGTGGTCCAGACAGGTGTCAGGATGGCCGCAGTCCTGTATTGCTTGACTTGACGGAGAAGAGTCCTAAGCATTTTCCGCTATACACTCGATTTCAACCAGAGCCCCCTTGGGGAGCGTCTTGACCGCAAAAGCGCAACGGGCCGGATACGGAGTTCCGAAGAATTCGGCATACACCCCGTTCATGGCGGCGAAATCGCCCATGTCCGCGAGCAGTACAGTTGTCTTGAGGACTTTGTCAAGGCCTGAACCAGCCTCTTCGAGGATCGACTTTATGTTGGTGAGCGACTGCCGTGTCTGGGCTTCCACTCCCCCTTCGGGAAATTCCCCGGTCGCAGGGTCGATGGGAAGCTGGCCGGATACGAAGATGAATCCGCCGGACGAGACCGCCTGGCTGTAAGGGCCTATTGCAGCCGGTGCATTCTTTGTGTTTATCTGTTTCATGCAGTTCGGTTTATTATTCACGCAAATTTATAAAATATTGGTTTTAATTTCGTATTATTACGGAACTGAAATCCACAATGATATGAAACATACTGCAGTCTTGGTCGCTCTCGCACTCCTGGCGACAATGACATTGTCCGCCCAGCAGCCTGACCAACCAATGTCAAGGGACGGATACGTCGATTTCCTCTATAGTTGCATGCCCATGCCCGACAGCCTGGTCAATTCCAGGCAGTATTGGGAGGAAGTGGTGGACAAGACCCTGGAGGTCAGGGACCGCATGAACTGGGGTATCCCTGAAAGGGAATTCCGTCATTTCGTCCTCCCTGTCAGGGTGAACAACGAGGATCTGGACAGGTTCAGGGCCGTGTACGCTGACGAGATCTGCAAGCGGGTCAAGGGAATGTCGCTGCACGATGCCGTGCTGGAAATCAACCACTGGTGCCACGAATGGGTGACCTATGTCGGAACTGACGCACGCACCCGCGGACCTCTGGCCTTGATGAAATCCGGCGAAGGAAGATGCGGCGAAGAATCCACCTTCACCGTCTCTGCGCTCAGGGCTGCCGGGATACCTGCCCGCCAGGTCTACACCCCCCTCTGGGCCCACACAGACAGCAACCACGCCTGGGTGGAAGCCTGGGTGGACGGGGAATGGTGTTTCCTCGGGGCCTGCGAACCCGATCCTGAACTGAATATGGGTTGGTTCAATGCAGCCGTATCCAGGGCCCTCCTGCTGCATACTAAGGTTTCAGGGAACTATAAGGGGCCTGAGGACATAATAGCCAGGAATCCTGTATACACCGAAATCAACGTCATACGCGACTATGTTCCTACCCGCCTGACCACGGTGATAGTCGTGGACGAATCCGGAAAGCCTGTCCCTGGAGTCGATGTCGAGTACAAACTGTTCAATTACGGAGACTTCGGGAACGTCTGCACCGTAACCACTGACAAGGAGGGAAAAGCCCTTCTGAACACCGGCTGCGGCGATATGCTGGTCTGGGCCGCCCACGGAGGCAAGTTCGGCTTCACCAAACTTGACAGCAAGTATGCGGCCATCGTCCTGAACCGTTCCGAAGGCGAGGTATTCTCGGCGAACATCGACATGAACCCTCCCGTC
>JAEEGF010832154.1_pt1 | contig 45754 bp, 35 predicted proteins | sample 9134171 | NCBI WGS metagenome assembly JAEEGF01 (sample SAMN16246542, study PRJNA631951) | gut metagenome | biome: gut microbiome; feature: rumen; material: AP-attached | host: Bos | place: Iran: Karaj | collected 2018-10
TCATTACAGAAGATCTTCTCTGTCAGACGCATTATGATAAATTCTTTGATATGCTTGCCGTATATTCATATCAGATACGTCCTTTTACCAACTTTTGGCTCTGTGTTAATGAAGGATTCAGAGATCCCAATACTTTTATCGGAGGAAACGCCAGAAGAAACGGATATGCTTCCAATATGAATATGATTATAAAATGTGGCGAGATATTGCCCGATCTTGACAAAAATGCCGTAAGTTTTAACCGTTCATTTAAGACTACTCAGATGCTTCCTGAGCTCTATGAAGACAGGGATTATCCTACCACATACATATTCAGCCCCGTTTTCTTCGATGACAGATGCTTCGGATATGCCGTGGTCAACTTTGGAAAATCGGTTGAAGTATACAACGAGATATACAGAGTTTGGATGCGTAATATCAATCAGTGTATCGAAGCCTTTTATCGTCAAAAAGCATTATCATCTCTTGTTGAACAGATTAAGGCTGAACAGATTCGTGACAAGCAGACCGGTCTCTTTAATTATTCAGGCTTCTTTAAAGGTCTTAATGAGCTGGTTGAGGAAAATATCGCCAAAGGAAGATCTCTTGCAATCATCGCTATCGATATTAACAATCTGACCGATATCAATGAGAAATACAACCGTATCGGCGGAGACTCTGCAATATTGTCACTGGCAAAATTCATTGCAGGCAATACAAAGGAACATGAAATCTGCGGCCGACTCAGCAATGACGAATTCCTTATCGGAATTGTAGACATCGATTGCGAAGGCAGATATAAGGAACTGATGTCATTGGTTCCCAAAGAAGGCATTGCATTCTATGATACCGAGCAATGTCTCCATTATGCTACCATTCACCACAATATGAAGACCGTCAGCCTCAATACGGTTCCCGATATAGACTTTATCATCAACCAGGCTGTAAACGACAAGAATCACGCCAAAAAGATTGTATCTCAAAAAGATATCGCTCTCTCCGAAATGTCAGAAGAAGATATTGCCAAGTGCAAAGAAGTGGAAAAGATTCTCGATAATAATCTCTTAACATTCCACTTTCAGCCCATCGTCAAAGCTGACAACGGCGAGATATTTGGATACGAAGCTCTCATGCGATACGAAGGCGATATTAAGCTTAATCCGCTTGAGATTATCAAGTATGCCAAGAGTATGAACCGTCTATATGATATAGAAAAAATTACCTTTAACGGCGTATTGGATTGCATGGAAGACAATCCCGGCAATTTTATATCCAAAAAAGTATTTATCAATTCGCTTCCGGCTTATCAGCTCAAAGGCGAAGACGAAGAGAATCTATTTACAAGATTCAAACGACATCTCGGAAGAATAGTTGTTGAATATACGGAAGCATCCGAGTTTTCTGATGAAGCTCTCAACAAGAGGAAGTCCGATTACTCTTCTCTCTATGTCGAGATTGCTCTTGATGATTACGGCAGCGGATACAGTAACGTCAATAACCTTATTCGCTACAATCCCAGATACGTTAAGATTGATCATGCTCTCATTCAGGGTATTGATAATAATCCTCAAAAGCGTCACTTCGTCAAGAATATCATCTCTTATGCCAACAAGAGCAATATATCCGTACTTGCAGAAGGCGTCGAAACCAAGGAAGAACTGCGCACCGTCATAGAACTCGGTGTTAATTATATCCAGGGATTCTATACCGGTCGACCCGCTAAAGAACCCATTCAAAGAATCCGCGAAGAGATATGTTCGCAGATTAAGCGTTTCTCCTATGGTAACGATACCTCATCTCTTAATTTTGATGACAATCTCTTTGGCTAAGAGTTTTCCTGTCATGGAGTTACAATGAAAAATTTTTACGCAAAACACAAAAACAAAATATTGCTTGCATATACTTTTGCGTTTTTCATATATCTATTTATCTGGAGTGTACTCAAGCCCTACAACTATGGACCCGATGAGTATCATAGATTTCCCGCATATTATTATGTATTTATACACAATTATCTTCCTTCGGGCTGGCTCGAAGAAATACGTAACCCCATCTGGGGTTTTTCGTATGCATTTTTATTTACTTGGCTTCCCGGATTATGCAGTGTATTTTGTATGAAAATATCATCCTTGTTTTTCCATACTCCAACATCCATTCTAATAGCAGCAAGATTCCCCGGTGTAATCATGGGGGCTCTGTGCGTATTCTTGATATTTAAAATTCTCGATGCTGTATTGGAAGATGAAAAAACAAAATGGATTGTAACTATTCTTGTTACCTCCATTCCGCAGTTTGCTTTTATATCAAGCTATGTAAATAACGATATATTCGCACTTGCAGGTGCCTTCTTAATCCTGTATTCCTGGGTAATAATTCTTAAGAAAAAAGAGTGGAATGTATGGCAGAGTTTCATAATGGCAGGAGGTATATTCATCGTAGTATTGTCGTATTACAATGCATACGGATGGATACTGTGCTCTCTCATTTTTGCAGCATATTACGCATACAAAAATAAAAAATACAAAGACAAATATTTTTGGTGTCAGCTTATTATTATTTCGACCATCGCCATCAGTTCCACCGCGTATTTTTGGATAAGAAATATCATCATATATGACGGTGATATGTTTGGTCTTAAAACCATGTTAAATTCATGTGAGATGTATGCGTGGGAATCAATTAAGCCAAGCAACAGAATCACTCCGAAAAGCAGCGGAATATCATTATTGTCACTTGCAATGGACCCTTCTTATATTAAGACTCTATTCTTAAGTTTTATCGGGCTCTTTGGATATATGGAGTTTGGTCTTAGAGGATTCGTATATCTCTTGTATTTAATAGCACTTTCACTCGGATTTATCTTCAGCGTAGTTGGAATAATAGTTAAGACTGTTACCAACAAAAAAGATGAATTAAAAGATAATAATAGAGATAATAATACAGTTATTACAATGCCCATCTATATTATCTTAATCATATCTGCAGGTATTGTATGTGCATTGACTTTATACAACAGTTGGAACAATGATTACTCACCGCAAGGAAGATATCTCTATCCTGCTCTTCCATCCTTAGTTGTAATTCTTGGTATTGGATATGAATATATTTTTACTCTCATAAAAAAAATATTCTTCGAAAAATATATCAAGAAAACTGATGAAAATTCTGATAAAAAAAATGAAAATAAAAATGAAAAAATCGAATTGATTTTTGACAAAATAAAAAGCATTTTATGCGTATCATTTTCAGTCATATTTTTGTCCGTTTCATTATACAGTTTTACTAATGTATATTTACCTTCAGAAGTAGCTGTAGGAGAAGGTGATCCTACACCTAACGAAACCTTTGAAACCCTTATAAATACTATGAATTCAGGCATTGAATAATTTCAAAAAAATCATCAAATTCTTAGTGATTTTTTCAATAGAATAGCAACAAAAAATGACGTAAATAAATAAGAGACTGCTGATAAAAAACTATCATGCAGTCCCTTATTTATATGAGTTGTTTTCTAACATTTTTAATATTATAACATTATTAAAAAACAGTCAAATCTTTTCAAAAATTTTTTATAATCTACTTTTTTTTATCTCGTTTTTTCAATCAATTATTCAATCGTTTTTCACTAGAATTTTATAACTTCAGGTGCAGCTGTAAACGATGAAATTGTTGCAGTTGCATCTTCGAAATAAAATACTTCTGTATTACCATCATCAGGTGAATATATATTCTTAAGATCAGGATATGCATCGAGCATTGATACACGTGCATCTCTGTTATCATCTTCAATTAGTTTTCCTGCTACTCTAATCCATGCACCATCTTTGAATGCACAAATTTCTGCTTTGGGATTAGCATGTAATTGCTTTGATACATCCTTTGCTTTTCCTGTCTGAATATAGAGCTTACCATTGAATACATTAACAGTACCAAAAGGTCTAACTCTAGGCTGATTGCCATCTACTGTTGCAAGATAATATACGCCTGCTTCTTTTAAAAACTTAACTACTTTTTCCATAACGCAACCTCCAAGTTTTTTTCTTATTATATCATATTAATTTACTTTGCTAATTATTCTCCTGCGTATGCAACTCCATCTACTTGGAATAATAATCCATCCGGTCCACCTACATGCGCAAACTCAGTTTGAATAGATTTACGTGCAGGATAATGTCCATGGAATCTCTCCTTGATTACTTTTTCCATTACAGGAATATTCCATACGTCTCTGAAAAGACAATCCATCTGAACTACATTCTCAAGAGTTAGACCAACCATTGATAAGCGGCGTTCCATCTCATCAAATGCACCGTTAATCTGCTCTTCTATTGTTCCACCAACATTACCGGCGCAGTAATTAAGATAATAAGTATCTCCTGCTTTTACTATCCCTGAGTGCGCCCATTCTTCATTAACATCATATCTTTCAATAGCACCCATTTATTATTCCCCCTTATTACAGTTTCAAAAGTGTAGCACGACAAGGTGCGCCATCAGAGCCACCAAGATTAATTGGAGCTGCATTAAGTAAATATATTCCTTCTTCTACATCTTGCAAACGTATTCCTTCAAGAAGAACTACCTGCGCACCAAGCATAATAAGATGAACAGCCATGGGCGCATCTTCAGGTCCTACGGTTTGTGATTCGTTGCCATAGAGCAACAGATTGTTATCTGCATATACTTTTGCTGCATCCTCTGTAACAATTGCATGACCCTTTACAAGGATTCTTTTATATGCATCGCAATCTTCTATACCAGAATTATCTGAAGCCGCTTTAGCCTCATTAATTATTCTTCTGGCATCATCTGCAGTAATATCTCCTTCATGTGAAGCGACATAAGCATAACCAATGAATTTAGACATATCTACTTCATCAATCTTCTTTCCGTCGTCTATAAAATGATAAGGAGCATCTACATGCGTTCCGTTATGCGCACACATATTAAAAGCTGTCAGATTGCATACTGCTCCATCTTTAATACTCATCATCACTTTTCTTTCCGGAGACGGATCGCCTGGAAAGACCTTGCATGAAAACACTTCTTGAGAAATATCATATATTTTCATTTTTTCACCTGTTTTTTTATCCTTAGCTTTAAAATAAATACGTTATTGTGAGTTAGGCGTTCTAACCGTGTATTCTGTTGTTTCAGAGTGAAATGAACGATAATCCGGAAGCAATTCACCGTTTTGTTCGGATTCTTCATTATATCCGTCAAGTGAGTTCTTTAGAGCTTTCAAACAATCAGTTTTTTCTGGAATATCTACCCATTCTACATGCACACAAGGCTGTTTTTCATAATCCGCCCAATAATCTTCAACCACCTTGTCCAACTCTTCTGAACTTCCAAGAAAAGCCTTGTCTGTATCATAGAACTTAACTGATACGGTTTTGGCACACCATCTGTCATAATCAAACTCATCGATATGCAGATGATAACCTCCGATTAATTCGCGCTTAATACAGCCCTCAAACGAATATGCATAGAGGCACTCTTCAATCACGTTCGCTCCGCTTGGTGTATAATCATCCAGAGCGTAGTAATATATTCCGTCTTTTTTATAACAATTAAAATCGGAATGCCTTATAAAATCGCCTCTCATATCCACTCCATCGTTTCGATCCAACGGATTAAGTCTGACAAGATTAGATTGTGATTCATCCGGTTCCAATATAAATGTTACACAAAATAAACCCGTTCCCTGAAGACTGGTACATATTAATTCCAAACGGCCGTTTCGATTCAGATCAGTTACCGCTATCTTATACTCATCGTCATCATTCTCAGCCGCCTGCCACTCTTTTATTTCACTTATCCAGTTGTCATAGTCCTCTGCAAACAGATTAAGCTGCGCTTCATAATCTGCAGCATCGACGGTAACTGAACCTTCATCTGATTCCTTATCGGTTTCCTTACCGGTTTCCAAAGCGTTATTTTCTATACCTTCATCTCCTGTTACAACATCTGAAACCGCATTGGGTCCGGCGCACGCCACCATAAATGTGATCAAAGTAATCCCTGCCAATAAACTCTGCTTTTTCATATTTTCCCCTTTCTGACGATTTTGCTTACCTCTGCAAAATCGATTGATATGGTACACTACTCATACTACTGAATTAATTATATCACATATTTTTTAACCAACGACTGCGTATTTATTTCATATAATTGCTTTTATCAAAAAAATGAAACACTATCCCCGTCCCCTAGTGTCATCAATAAAAAAGCCACTGCAAACTTGCAGTGGCTTTTATTATTAACGCTTATGCGCTCATCTCATTACTTACGCGGAGATTACTCGATGATAGTAGCAACTCTTCCTGAACCTACTGTTCTACCACCCTCACGGATAGCGAATGTAAGACCCTGCTCCATAGCGATGGGATGGATGAGTTCGATTGTCATCTCTACGTTATCACCAGGCATGCACATCTCTGTACCAGCGGGAAGGTTGCAAACACCTGTAACGTCTGTTGTTCTGAAGTAGAACTGAGGTCTGTAGTTGTTGAAGAAAGGAGTATGACGTCCACCTTCATCCTTTGTTAATACGTAAACCTGAGCTGTGAATTTCTTGTGGCATGTAACTGAACCGGGCTTAGCAAGAACCTGTCCTCTTTCGATTTCTGTTCTCTGGATACCACGGAGAAGTGCACCGATGTTATCACCAGCCTGAGCCTCGTCAAGCATCTTACGGAACATTTCGATACCAGTAACAACTGTCTGCTTGTTCTCTTCCTTGATACCAACGATTTCAACCGGCTCGTTGAGCTTTAATGTACCACGCTCTACTCTACCTGTAGCAACTGTACCACGACCTGTGATTGTAAATACGTCTTCAACAGGCATAAGGAAAGGCTTATCTGTTTCTCTCTGAGGATCAGGAATGTATGAATCAACTGTATCCATAAGTTCCATAACCTTGTCACCCCATTCACTTGAAGGATCTTCAAGAGCCTTAAGAGCTGAACCCTTAACGATAGGGCAATCATTGAAATCATACTCAGCTAACTGATCTGTAACTTCCATCTCAACGAGTTCGATGAGTTCAGGATCGTCAACCATATCACACTTGTTAAGGAAAACAACGATTTTAGGAACACCTACCTGACGGGAAAGAAGGATGTGCTCTTTTGTCTGAGCCATAACACCGTCAGTAGCAGCTACAACGAGGATAGCACCATCCATCTGAGCAGCACCTGTGATCATGTTCTTTACGTAGTCAGCATGGCCCGGGCAGTCAACGTGTGCATAGTGTCTCTTCTCTGTCTGATACTCAACGTGAGCAGTAGAAATTGTGATACCTCTTTCTCTCTCTTCGGGAGCCTTATCGATGTTCTCGAAATCTACCTTTTCGTTACCTGCTACTCTCTCAGCAAGAACCTTTGTGATAGCTGCTGTAAGAGTTGTTTTACCATGATCTACGTGACCGATTGTACCAATGTTACAATGGGGTTTTGTTCTTTCAAACTTAGCTTTTGCCATTTCTAAAATTCCTCCTAAAAATTTTTCAAAAATTATCTTTAATTTTCGGATAACGGCCAGCTAATTTGACCGAACCGCCGTTATCCTTAATTATATTAAATTGTTACAACATTTTCAAGTATATTTTATAGCCCGAAAATGCCCTTATTAGTTCACGCTTTTGCCTTCAAGAACCTTTGCCTGAACGCTCTTGGGAACGGGTTCATACTTCTCAAAGAACATTGAGTAGTTACCACGGCCCTGTGTTCTGGAACGAAGGTCTGTAGCATAACCGAACATCTCGGCAAGAGGTACATAACCTCTGACAATCTTTCCGCCTCCGACGTCGTCCATACCTTCGATACGGCCACGACGGGAGTTGATATCGCCGATTACATCACCCATGTACTCTTCAGGCATTGTAACTTCAACCTTCATGATGGGCTCAAGAAGTACGGGATCTGCTTTCTTCATAGCATCCTTGAACGCCATAGAACCTGCGATGTGGAATGCCATTTCTGAAGAGTCGACTTCATGGTATGAACCATCATATACGTTAGCATGAATACCAAGTACAGGGAATCCGCCAAGGATACCGGAAAGTGCTGCTTCCTTGATACCTTCGCCGACTGCAGGGATGTATTCCTTAGGAATAGCACCACCGACAACGGTAGATTCAAAGAGCAGTGTAGGAGGCTCGTTGATAAGAACGTTAGCCTTAGGATCAAATTCGAACTTGTCGCCGTTAGCGTCAAGGGGCTCGAATTTAACTTTACAATGACCGTACTGTCCACGACCACCGGACTGCTTAGCGTATTTGGAATCAACTTCAACAGCCTTTGTAAATGCCTCTTTGTAAGCAACCTGAGGAGCACCTACGTTAGCCTCAACCTTGAATTCACGAAGAAGTCTGTCAACGATGATTTCAAGGTGAAGTTCACCCATACCTGCGATAATTGTCTGACCAGTTTCCTGATCTGTATGAGCACGGAATGTAGGATCTTCTTCAGCAAGTTTAGCCAAAGCTTCACCAAGTTTGCCCTGACCTGCCTTTGTCTTGGGCTCGATAGCGAGTTCAATAACGGGTTCAGGGAATTCCATACTTTCAAGGATTACGGGGTTCTGTTCGTCACAGATTGTATCACCTGTACCTGTAAGTTTGAAGCCTACTGCAGCAGCGATATCACCTGAGTAAACCTTGTCAAGTTCTGCTCTCTTGTTAGCGTGCATCTGTAAGATACGACCAACACGCTCTTTCTTATTCTTTGTTGCATTAAGAACATATGAACCTGAGTTCAGTGTTCCTGAGTATACTCTGAAGAATGCAAGCTTTCCTACGAAAGGATCGGCCATAATCTTGAATGCAAGTGCTGCGAAAGGTTCTTCGTCTGAAGAATGTCTTTCTGTTTCATTTCCTTCAAGGTCAACACCCTTAATAGCAGGGATGTCAAGGGGTGAAGGCATGTATTCGATAACTGCATCAAGAAGCTTCTGTACACCTTTGTTTCTGTAAGCTGTACCACAGCAAACGGGAACTGCTGTACATTCGCATGTACCTTTTCTTAAAGCTGCCTTAAGCTGATCTACGGTAATGGAATCGGGATCGTCCATCCACTCCATCATAAGGTCCTCATCAAGCTCTACGCACTTTTCGATAAGGTCTGAATGATAGATTTCTGCTTCATCCTTCATATCTTCGGGAATGTCTGTGATTGAAATGTCTTCGCCCTTATCATCATTGTAGATGTAAGCCTGCATTTCAAATAAGTCAATGATTCCCTTAAATTCGTCTTCTTTACCGATAGGAAGCTGAATAACGATAGCATTCTTACCGAGACGATTCTTAATCTGATCTACAGCTGCATAGAAGTTTGCGCCTAAGATATCCATCTTATTGATGAATGCCATTCTGGGAACGTTGTATGTATCAGCCTGTCTCCAAACGTTTTCAGACTGGGGCTCAACGCCGCCCTTTGCACAAAATACACCAACTGCACCGTCAAGTACACGAAGTGAACGCTCTACTTCTACAGTAAAGTCAACGTGACCCGGTGTGTCGATGATGTTAATACGATGCTCTAAAGCGCCTGCCTTGGGCTTGCAGTGATCCTGAAGTGTCCAGTGGCAAGTTGTAGCCGCAGAAGTAATGGTAATACCTCTTTCCTGTTCCTGCTCCATCCAGTCCATGGTAGCAGTACCGTCATGAGTCTCACCAATTTTATGGTTAATACCGGTATAGTAAAGGATACGCTCTGTCGTTGTAGTTTTACCTGCATCGATATGAGCCATGATACCGATATTTCTGGTCCGCTCAAGCGGATATTCTCTTCCAGCCAATGTCTTTTCCTCCTGTTACTAGAAGCGATAGTGTGCGAAAGCCTTGTTAGACTCAGCCATCTTATGCACATCTTCTTTCTTCTTTACGGCTGCACCGGTATTATTTGCAGCATCTAAAATTTCGTTAGCTAATCTGTCTTCCATTGTCTTCTCACCACGCTTTCTAGCGTATGTGGTAAGCCAACGTAAACCGAGTGCCTGACGTCTGTCAGGGCGAACCTCGATAGGTACCTGATATGTGGCACCACCGATACGACGAGCCTTAACTTCCAGCATGGGCATGATGTTGTTCATAGCTTCCTGGAATACTTCAAGGGCAGGTTTACCGGCTTTTTCTTCTACCTGAGCAAATGCACCGTATACAATCTTCTGAGCTACGCCCTTCTTACCGTCTAACATAATGTTATTGATAAGCTTGGTAACTACCTTGTCATTGTATAAGGGATCTGCCAATACATCTCTTTTCTGAATATGTCCTTTACGTGGCACGATTCTTCCCTCCTTAATTATTAATGGAATCTAGAGCAATATGCTCTTTCTTCTCCGCTCATCCGGCATATACCGGCTAATTTGCGGAAATTAAATCTTCGGTACTCACATGTGTCCTCTAATGTGTTCGTGCTGTGTTCAATCTATAGCACTAAGCCAAAATCTGAATCCCAACACTTAAAATTAGTTCTGTTTGTGGTACAAACCTAAAAATTACTTACCTGCTTTAGGTCTCTTAGCGCCGTATTTTGAACGAGCCTGCTTGCGGTTAGCAACACCTGCGGTATCAAGTGTACCACGGATAATGTGGTATCTGGTACCGGGAAGGTCCTTTACTCTACCGCCACGGATCAATACTACGCTGTGTTCCTGAAGGTTGTGGCCTTCACCGGGAATGTAGCTGGTTACTTCAATACCATTTGAAAGACGAACTCTGGCGATCTTACGAAGAGCTGAGTTAGGCTTCTTAGGTGTTGCAGTTTTAACAGCGGTACATACGCCTCTCTTCTGAGGAGAAGGTGCTTCGACAGCCTTTTTGTGTAAAGAGTTAAAGCTTGACTGCAAAGCAGGTGCCTTAGACTTCTTTTCGGATGTCTTTCTTCCCTTACGTACTAACTGATTAATTGTCGGCATTAGATTTTCCTCCTTATCTTATTTTACGCGATTTTTTTGCGCAGTATAAAAGACGCACAAAAAGCGCGCCTTATTATTATACTAATGTGAACTGTCAATGTCAATTGATTTTTTCTTAAATGTGCTCATAAAAGAAGCACTCCACACTATATTGTATTAAATATTGAAAACGGCGAACTTCATGTCCGCCGTTTTCTTATTAAAGATTATTCTTCATCTGTATCGATGGTCTCTGCTTCTTCGTTATCTTCGATGATTTCTTCGTTGTAGTTTTCGATTGTTCTTCTGTAAAGATTGGGAACATCAAGTTCTACGTCACGGTATCTCTTCATACCTGTACCTGCAGGAATAAGTTTACCGATGATAACATTTTCCTTAAGACCGATAAGAGGATCAACCTTGCCCTTAATAGCTGCATCGGTAAGAACCTTTGTGGTCTCCTGGAAGGAAGCTGCTGAAAGGAACGAGTTGGTTGCAAGAGCTGCCTTAGTAATACCAAGGATGATATCGCTTGCTACTGCAGGTTCCGCATCGGGATTGTTTGCAAGAAGCTCATTGTTGATATCTTCAAGGTCAAGTCTGTCTACAAGGCTGCCGGGAAGTAATTCTGTATCACCGGCGCTCTCTACTCTCTGCTTCTTTAACATCTGGCGAACGATAACTTCGATGTGCTTGTCGGAAAGATCAACACCCTGGAGACCGTAAACCTTCTGTACTTCGCAGATAAGGTAATTCTCAACCGCATCTATCTTCTTGATCTCAAGTAAATCGTGAGGATTTACACTACCTTCGGTAAGTTCGTCGCCGGCTTCGATAACGTCACCTTCCTGAACTTTGATTCTTGAACCGTAAGGAATGAGATATGTCTTGGACTGCTCATCGTTAGCAACAACGATTTCTCTCTTGTTGTTGGTTTCAGTAATTGATACTGTACCGCCGAACTCGGAGATGATAGCAAGTCCCTTAGGTTTTCTTGCTTCGAAAAGCTCTTCAACTCTGGGAAGACCCTGAGTAATATCGTTACCTGCAACACCACCGGTATGGAATGTACGCATGGTAAGCTGTGTACCGGGTTCACCGATTGACTGAGCAGCGATAATACCAACTGCTTCACCAACCTGAACTGCTTCACCGGTTGCCATGTTAGCACCGTAGCACTTAGCACAGATACCGTTCTTTGACTTACATGTTAAGATACTTCTGATCTTAACTTCCTCAACAGGATTGCCGTCCTTGTTTACGCCGATCTTACAGATCTTCTCTGCACGGCTCGGTGTAATCATGTGGTTTGCTTTTACGATAATGTTACCGTCTTTATCATAAACGTCTTCGCAGGAAAATCTTCCTTTGATTCTGTCCTGAAGGCTTTCGATTGTCTTCTTGCCGTCAACGAATGCGGAAACTGTTCTGCCGGGAATGAAATCTTTTCCTTCGCAGCAGTCAACTTCTCTGATAATGAGTTCCTGACAAACGTCAACCATTCGACGTGTAAGGTAACCGGAGTCAGCTGTACGAAGAGCTGTATCGGAAAGACCTTTACGAGCACCGTGAGCTGACATGAAGTACTCGAGTACGTCAAGACCTTCACGGAAGTTGGACTTGATGGGAAGTTCGATTGTACGACCTGTTGTATCAGCCATAAGTCCACGCATGCCGGCAAGCTGTTTCATCTGCTGTTCACTACCACGGGCACCTGAGTCAGCCATCATCTTGATGTTGTTGTACTGATCAAGACCGTTCATAAGCTCTTTTGTAAGTCTGGCATCGATATCTTCCCAAACCTTACATACGCCTTTGTATCTTTCTTCATCTGTACACTGACCACGACGGTACTTCATCTGGAGTACGTCTACCTTCTCCTGTGCTTCCTCAAGAAGTTCTTTCTTCTTTTCGGGAACTACCATATCTGAAATGGATACGGTAAGTGCTGCACGTGTTGAGTACTTGTAACCGATTGCTTTTACGAGGTCAAGTACTTCGGCTGTCTTTGTAGCTCCGTGTGTATTGATAACTTTTTCAAGGATCTGCTTTAACTGCTTCTTACCTACAAGGAAGTCGATTTCGGGAAGAACTGCATTCTCGGGAACGCTTCTGTCCACATAACCTAAATCCTGAGGAAGAATTTCGTTGAATAAAAGTCTTCCGAGTGTTGTTTCAACTACTCCTGTAACAAATTCATCGTCAGCCATCTTCTTTTCGATTCTGACTTTAATCTTTGCATGAAGAGTGATGATACCGTTTTCGTAAGCAAGGATTGCTTCGTTAACACTCTTGAAGTATTTGCCTTCTCCTCTTGAGCCGGGTCTCTCCTGTGTAAGGTAGTAGATACCGAGAACCATATCCTGTGAAGGAACGGCAACGGGTGCACCGTCTGAAGGTTTAAGAAGGTTATTGGGTGAAAGAAGTAAGAAACGACATTCTGCCTGAGCTTCCACACTTAAGGGAAGGTGAACAGCCATCTGGTCACCGTCGAAGTCAGCGTTGAACGCTGTACATACGAGGGGATGAAGCTTGATAGCCTTACCTTCTACGAGAATCGGTTCAAATGCCTGAATACCGAGTCTGTGAAGTGTCGGAGCACGGTTTAACATAACAGGATGCTCGCAGATGACGTCTTCAAGAACGTCCCATACTCTTACATCGAGTCTTTCAACCATTTTCTTTGCATGTTTGATGTTAGGGCTAAGTCCTCTGCCGACAAGCTCTTTCATAACGAAGGGCTTGAAGAGTTCGATAGCCATTTCTTTAGGAAGACCGCACTGATAAATCTTAAGTTCGGGTCCTACAACGATAACGGAACGTCCTGAGTAGTCAACACGCTTGCCAAGAAGGTTCTGACGGAAACGTCCGGATTTACCTTTGAGCATGTCGGAAAGTGACTTAAGTGCTCTGTTGGAAGGTCCGGTAACAGGTCTTCCTCTTCTGCCGTTATCAATAAGTGCATCAACAGCTTCCTGAAGCATTCTCTTCTCGTTACGAACGATGATATCGGGTGCACCGAGTGTAAGAAGCTTTGCAAGTCTGTTGTTTCTGTTAATAATTCTTCTGTATAAGTCGTTTAAGTCGCTGGTTGCGAAACGGCCGCCGTCAAGCTGTACCATAGGACGAATATCGGGCGGAATAACAGGGATTACATCAAGAATCATCCATTCGGGCTTGTTGCCTGACTCACGGAATGCTTCGATTGCCTCGAGTCTCTTCATGAGTTTGGATTTCTTCTGACCCTTTGAGCTGTCGGAATCAAGCTCTTCTTTAATAGCTGCGTACTCTGTTTCAAGATCCACACCCATTAAAAGTTCCTTAACGGCCTCAGCACCCATACCTACGCGGAATGTATCGCCGTACTGTTCTCTTGCGGTCTGGTACTCTTTCTCGGAAAGAACCTGCTTGAACTCAAGCTGTGATTCGCCGGGATCAAGTACAACGTAAGACACGAAGTAAAGAATCTTTTCAAGTGCCTTGGGGCTTAAATCAAGAATGAGACCCATTCTTGAAGGAATGCCCTTAAAGTACCAGATGTGTGAAACGGGAGCGGACAGTTTAATATGTCCCATTCTCTCTCTACGAACGCTGGCCTTTGTTACTTCTACGCCACAACGGTCGCAGACAACGCCTTTGTAACGAATCTTTTTATATTTACCGCAATGACATTCCCAGTCTTTGCTCGGTCCGAAAATCTTTTCGCAGAATAAGCCTTCTTTTTCGGGCTTTAATGTTCTGTAGTTGATGGTCTCGGGCTTTTCAACTTCGCCTCTGGACCATTCAAGAATTTTCTCGGGTGATGCCAAACCGATTTTGATTGAATCAAATGTTATCGGTTCATATCCATCTCTTTTTATATCAGACATTTCCTGGCTCTCCTTTTTAAAATAATGTGTTAAATGTTCAACTATTCTTCGTCACCTGCAAAATCATTTACCGAATCCTCTTCGTAAACGTACTCTTCTGAGTAATCGTCATCGAATCTGTCATCGTTGTCTTCTTCACCGATTGTGTGCTCCGTGAAGCCCATCTCGGTAAGTTTCATACCTTCATAATCTGCGGTGTCTGAATCGTCGCCCATTTCTGCACGGTAAGTATTAGTAGTAACTTCAGTGTTTTCAAGAAGTACAACTTCGTTGCCGTCTTCGTCAAGCACCTTAACATCAAGACAAAGTGACTGAAGTTCCTTAAGTAATACCTTGAATGATTCAGGTATACCGGGTGTAGGAATGTTCTCGCCCTTGATAATTGCCTCGTATGTCTTTACACGACCTACAACGTCATCGGACTTAACAGTAAGGATTTCCTGAAGTGTATAGGATGCACCGTATGCTTCAAGTGCCCAAACTTCCATTTCACCGAAACGCTGTCCACCGAACTGAGCTTTACCGCCGAGAGGCTGCTGAGTTACGAGTGAGTACGGTCCTGTCGAACGTGCATGGATCTTATCATCAACAAGGTGATGGAGCTTAAGATAATGCATGTGTCCGATGGTAACGGGTCCGTCGAAGTATTCGCCGGTACGACCGTCACGAAGTCTTACTTTACCGTCTCTTGAAATAGGAACGCCTTTCCAGAGTTCTCTGTGGTCTCTGTTTTCATACAGATACTCGAGAATTTCAGGAAGAAGAACGTCTTTATATTTCTTTTCAAAATCTTCCCATGTACCGTTTACATAGTCGTTAGCCATGTCAAGGGTATCCATGATGTCGTTTTCGTTTGCGCCGTCGAATACGGGGGTTGCAATGTTAAATCCGAGAGCCTTTGCAGCAAGTGAAAGGTGGATTTCAAGTACCTGACCGATATTCATACGGGAAGGAACGCCAAGAGGGTTAAGCACGATATCAAGAGGACGTCCGTTAGGAAGATAAGGCATATCTTCTACGGGAAGAACTCTTGAAACAACACCTTTGTTACCGTGACGGCCGGCCATCTTATCACCTACAGAAATCTTTCTCTTCTGTGCGATGTAAATTCTGACCTTCTGGTTAACTCCGGGTGAAAGTTCCGAATCGCCCTGAGCACGTGAGAATACTTTGGCATCAACTACAACACCGTATTCGCCGTGAGGTACCTTAAGAGATGTGTCTCTTACTTCTCTTGCCTTCTCACCGAAGATTGCTCTTAAAAGTCTCTCTTCGGGTGTTAATTCTGTTTCTCCCTTAGGAGTAACTTTACCTACAAGGATATCGCCCGCACGAACCTCTGCACCGATACGGATGATACCGTTTTCGTCAAGGTCTTTACGTGCATCTTCGCCGACACCGGGAAGATCTCTTGTAATCTCTTCGGGTCCGAGCTTTGTATCTCTTGCTTCTGTTTCATATTCTTCAATATGTACAGAAGTATAAACATCTTCTTTTACGAGTCTTTCTGAAAGAAGTACAGCATCCTCGTAGTTGTAACCTTCCCATGTCATGAAACCGATGAGAGGGTTCTTACCTAAACCTAATTCGCCGTTAGCGGTTGAAGGACCGTCTGCGATAACCTGACCTGCTTCAACATGGTCGCCCTGGAATACGATGGGCTTCTGGTTGTAACAGTTGCTCTGGTTACTTCTTGCGAACTTGGAAAGTTTGATATCTTCTTTTGTGCCGTCGTCATATGTCATCTTAATTAGTTCGGATGAAACATAATCGATTGTACCGGCTTTCTTGGCTACCTTACATACGCCTGAGTCAACAGCAGCCTTTGCTTCCATACCTGTACCAACAACGGGTGCCTCGGTAAAGAGAAGGGGAACTGCCTGACGCTGCATGTTCGAACCCATGAGGGCACGGTTAGCATCGTCGTTCTCAAGGAAAGGAATTAAAGCTGTAGCTACCGAGAATACCATCTTGGGAGATACGTCCATGTAATCGAACATAGCCTTGGGATATTCATGTGTTTCTTCTTTGAAACGACCGGTAACCATCTTTCTTACGAAGTGGCCTTCTTCATCGAGCTTTTCGTTAGCCTGTGCTACATGATAGTTATCTTCTTCATCAGCTGCCATGTAAACAACTTCGTCGGTAACTCTGGGATTCTCGGGATCTGTTTTGTCAATCTTTCTGTAAGGAGCCTCGATAAATCCGTACTCATTGATTCTTGCATAAGAAGCAAGTGAGTTGATAAGACCGATGTTAGGACCTTCGGGTGTCTCGATAGGACACATTCTTCCGTAATGTGTATAGTGAACGTCTCGAACTTCGAATCCGGCACGGTCTCTTGAAAGACCACCGGGTCCTAATGCTGAAAGACGTCTCTTATGTGTAAGTTCGCCGAGAGGGTTATTCTGGTCCATGAACTGTGAAAGCTGTGATGAACCTACGAATTCCTTCATAGCTGCCTGTACGGGCTTGATGTTTACAAGGCTTGAAGCCGAAACATCATCTGCATCATGAGTGGTCATTCTTTCACGAACAACTCTTTCCATTCTTGAAAGACCGATTCTGTACTGGTTCTGGAGAAGTTCTCCGACAGCACGGATACGTCTGTTTCCTAAGTGGTCGATATCATCCTTATTACCGATACCGTACTCAAGATGTAAGCAGTAGTTAATGCTGGCAAGGATATCTTCCTTGGTAATGTGCTTGGGAATAAGATCGGAGATGTTGTTCTTGATTGCATCGCCGAGCTCTTCGGGTCTCTCTGCATATTCGCCGAGGATTGTCTGAAGTACGGGGAAGTAAACGAGTTCGGTAATACCAAGCTCTTCCTTGTCACAGTCAACCCACTCGGAAATATCAACCATCATGTTGGAGAGTACTTTTACGTTTCTTTCTTCTGTCTGAATTAAAACAGAAGGAACAGCAGCGTTCTGAATCTTTGTAGCAGTTTCCTTATCTACAACATCGCCTGCCTTGGCAAGTACGTCACCTGTAAACTCACTTACAACATCTTCGGCTAAAACATGGCCTACGATTCTCTTGTTGAAGTTGAGTTTCTTATTATATGTATAACGTCCAACCTTTGCGAGGTCGTAACGTCTGGGATCAAAGAACATGGAGTTCATGAAGTTCTCTGCGTTTTCTACGCTGAAAGGCTCGCCGGGGCGAAGTCTTGCATAGAGTTCTCTAAGGCCTTCCTGATAGTTCTTGGAAGGGTCTTTTGCGATTGTGGCAAGGATCTTGGGATCGTCACCGAAAACAGAGATGATATCTTCGTCGCTGCTGATTCCGAGCGCACGAATAAAAGCGGTCATAGGCATCTTTTTGTTTCTGTCTACATGAACGCTTGCGATATCGTTAGAGTCTGTTTCATATTCAAGCCATGCACCACGGTTAGGAATAACTGTGGATGCGAAGAGCTTCTTTCCTAATTTATCATGTGTATAATCATAGTAAATGCCCGGGGAACGAACGAGCTGTGAGACGATTACACGCTCGGCACCATTGATTACGAAGGTACCGGTTTCTGTCATGAGAGGGAAATTCCCCATAAAAATGTCGGATTCCTTAATCTCAAACTGACCTGTCTTGTTGCCGTTCTTGTCTTTCTCCGGAACGTACAGACGGGCCTTTACTCTCAAGGGTGCTTCATAGGTAAGGTCTCTTTCCTTGCACTCTTCGATTGTATGCTTTGCCTCATCCTCGGCAAGAGTGAAATCAACAAAATCAAGGCGCATGTCGCCACCGAAGTTGGTGATGGGACAAATGTCTGCGAAAGCTTCCTTTAAACCTTCTTTGAGAAACCATTCATATGATTTCTTCTGAACTTCGATAAGGTCGGGAATTTCGAGCACTTCTTCCTGTCTTGAATAGCTGATTCGTAAGCTGTTACCGTTGTACACCGGACGAATTCTTTTCTTTTCCATTGACATTCTGCTCCAATCTTTATATAATCACTAATTTTTTGGAGAAAATCGGGCTTTTTTTGACCCTTTTTTTAGGCAATAAAAAGTCAAATGGGCCACATCTCCCACATTAGCGCATTTTCCATCATAACAAAAAAACAACCGGAAGTCAAATACTTTTTCCGGTTGTTTTGAATATTTTTTCTAAAGATTTTTAATTACTTTAAAGTAACCTTAGCGCCTTCAGCTTCAAGTTTAGCCTTGATGTCGTCAGCTTCTTCCTTAGAAGCGCCTTCCTTAACCATCTTAGGAGCTGCATCTACGAGATCCTTAGCTTCCTTAAGACCTAAGCCTGTAGCTTCACGAACTACTTTGATAACCTTAACCTTGTTAGGTCCTACATCTGTAAGTTCTACATCGAACTCAGTCTTCTCTTCTGCTGCTGCGCCTGCATCACCAGCACCTGCTGCTGCAACTACAACGCCTGCTGCTGCAGATACGCCGAATTCTTCCTCACATGCCTTTACAAGATCGTTTAATTCAAGTACGCTGAGCTCTTTAATAGCAGCGATAAATTCTTCTGTTGTTAATTTAGCCATTTTAATTTTCCTCCATATTGATAAATAAATACTAATTTACAGTTAATTATGCACCCTGCTGCTGCTCTGCGATCTGATTGAGTACGCGAGCAAGATTTGAAATGGGTGACTTCATGCTGCCGAGCAGCTTTGCGAGAAGTTCTTCTTTTGAAGGTACGCTTGCAATCTGAGCGATGCCCTTTGCATCATAAGCTGTTCCTTCTACGATACCTGCTTTAACTTCAAGCTTGGGAGCCTCTTTTGCAAATTTGCAGATAGCTCTTGCAGGTGCTGTAGCATCTTCAGTAGAGATTGCGATAGCTGTAGGTCCTTCAAGATAAGGAGCAAGGCCTTCGAACTCTGTTCCCTGAATTGCAAAGTTGATCATTGTGTTCTTGTATACTTTGTAAGTAATGTTGTTCTCACGAAGTGTCTTACGAAGTCTTGTATCCTGCTCAACGGTAAGTCCGCGGTAGTCAACTACAACAACTGACTTTGCATCTTTGATGCTTGATTGAATCTCTTCGATAATGGGTTTCTTTAATTCAATCTTTGCCATTTTCATTTTTCCTCCTTCTTTTATTTGATTGCCGAAAGAGTTTATTGAATAAAAAATCTCCCGCCGACAAAGCGAGAGAGCAAAATTTAATCCAAAACTTTTCTCCTCGGTAGGCGATTACACTTACGTCTTTCGACACCTACTGTCTTCGGCATGGTCTGGCGACCTTTTCTAATTTAACATTATGAAAATTAAATGTCAAGAATAAATTTGTAAAAAGAGCGCTTCTTTCGAAGCGCTCGATTTTATCTTACAGATATTTAAGTGTGCTAACCTTGACACCGGGGCCCATGGTTGAAGAAATTGTAATGCTCTTTAAGTATGTACCCTTAAGTGAAGCGGGTTTAGCCTTAACAATTGCATCCATGATAGCCTTGAGGTTCTCAACGAGCTGTTCCTCGCTGAAAGATACCTTACCGATGGGGCAGTGAACGATGTTGGACTTGTCGAGTCTGTACTCAATCTTACCTGCTTTGATATCGTTGATTGCCTTTGTTACATCCATTGTAACTGTGCCGGCCTTAGGGTTGGGCATGAGACCTTTAGGTCCGAGTACCTTACCGAGACGACCAACAACACCCATCATGTCGGGAGTTGCAACTACAACATCGAAGTCAAGCCATCCTTCATTCTGAATCTTGGGAATGAGTTCATCGCCGCCTACGAAATCTGCGCCTGCTGCTTCAGCTTCGTTTACCTTATCACCCTTAGCGAAAACAAGTACTCTGACTGTCTTACCTGTTCCGTGAGGAAGAACTACAGCGCCACGGATCTGCTCTTCTGCATGACGTCCGTCACAACCTGTTCTGATATGAAGTTCAACTGTTTCGTCGAACTTAGCTGTTGCTGTTTTCTTTACGAGTGCAACTGCTTCAGCGGGATCGTAGAGAGTTGCTCTGTCAACCTGCTTTGCAGCTTCATTGTATTTTTTTCCGTGTTTCATTTAAATTACCTCCTTGTGGTCAATGCAATTAATGCTCCCACTTACTCCATTAATCTTCTACTACGATACCCATTGAACGGGCTGTACCTGCGATCATGCTCATAGCTGCTTCAATGCTTGCTGCATTTAAGTCTTCCATCTTGGTCTCTGCGATTTCTCTAATCTTAGCCTTGGAAATTGTAGCAACCTTATCCTTGTTAGGTCTTGCGGAAGCGCTCTTTAAATTACAAGCCTTCTTTAATAATACTGCAGCGGGAGGAGTCTTTGTAACAAAACTGAAACTCTTGTCTGCGTAAACTGTGATAACAACAGGAATGATTACATCACCCTTATCTGCTGTTCTTGCGTTGAACTGCTTTGTGAATTCAACGATGTTAACACCATGCTGGCCTAAAGCGGGACCAACAGGGGGTGCCGGTGTTGCTTTGCCGGCAGGAATCTGTAACTTGATATAACCTGAAACTTTCTTTGCCATTTTGGCTACCTCCTAATAAAATGTGGTTCGGCGCCGAAACCTCTTCGGCTCCCACTGTTCAAGAACATCTATAATATATAGGAAATCCTATGAACAAACAACTTAGATTTTCTTAATATCAGCAAAGCTGATTTCAACAGGTGTTTCACGACCGAACAATTCGACGTTAATTGTAACAACCTGTTTGTTGGCGTCAACTCTCTTAACGACACCGACTGTTCCAACCCAGACACCTGCGATAACATCAACAGTATCTCCTTCGGAAACATCAATACGGATCTTTTCGGGTCCTTCGAAGCTTAATGCCTTCATTTCGTCCTCTGTTAAAGGAACGGGCTTACTTCCGGGTCCTACGAATCCTGTAACGCCTCTTGTATTTCTTACCACATACCATGCTGCATTGTCGTCAGCATCCATATGAATAAGTACATATCCGGGGAACATCTTCTTTTCAGATGTCTTTCTTACACCGTTCTTGACTTCGGTAACTTCCTGCATGGGAACCTTTACCTCAAGAATGGTCTCGCGAAGCTCGGGTCTGTTTTCGATGGCCTTTTCGATGTTTGTCTTTACCTTATTCTCATATCCTGAATAAGTATGAACAACATACCATCCCATACCTTTGCCGGATTTATTGTCACTCTGACCAATGTCATACTCTTCTTCGATGAATTCTTCCATTAAAAACCTCCGTGCCGGCAATAAAACAACTCTGCCGGTTTGTCAATCTTACAGACCTGTTAAAAAGTTAATTCCGTACTGTACGCCCAAATCGATAGCGGCAATTATAACGGCAACAACAACTGTAATAACAGTAACAACAAGAGTCTGCTTTAAAACATCATCTTTTGTCGGCCATGTAATCTTTTTGAATTCAGATTTAATGCCCTTGAAAAAACTTCTCTTGGACTTCTTCTGTGTATCTGCCATATTTTATCCCTTTCCGGATCAAGCCGAATACCCGATTACTTTGTTTCCTTATGTAAAGTATGCTTCTTGCAGAATCTGCAGTACTTCTTGGTTTCCATTCTGTCGGGATGGTTCTTTTTTTCCTTTGTGGTATTGTAATTTCTCTGCTTGCATTCAGTGCATGCCAATGTAATTCTTGTACGCATTATTTATTACCTCCGTAACCGTATGTTCACAGTTATTTTTGCTATCTGACTGATTTTTGAGTGCATAAAAAAAAGACCTAAAAAGCAATCTTGCTTATGTAGAATAACATAACGTTTAGTCTACGTCAACAACTTTTTGGTCTTTTTTGATTAGTTACACCAAAGGCTTCATGTCCTCGGTCTCGCCGAGTCCTTCCTCTATTACCCTTACCATGTTTTCCATAGCTTCTTCTTCGTCATCGCCCTCTATTACCAGTTCGATCGACTCGCCCTGCTTTACGCAGGCTGCCAGTACGGAAAGCACACTCTTGGCATTGGTATTGTTGTTTCTGTAATTAAAAGAAATTTTAGATTTGTACTTTACTGCTTCTTTGCATAAGTTACCTGCAGGTCTTAAGTGCAGACCCGTAGGGTTATTAATAACCACAGTCTTAGTAAGCATACGTTTCCCCCCGTATTTTTACCCCAAAAATTATTTTAAATATTATAGCACTTTTTCAGTCGAAACTCAAGTTTCATCCGCCTTAACACGGATTCGGATTTTAAGTGTATCGCTCATTCGAAGTCCCTCGGGAAGTGTAACCTTTAAAGGAACTGTCATGTAACCCTGATTTATCTGGGCGATATTGTTTTCTTCCATATATTTATCAAAGTCTGCTTCAACCTTTATATCGGAAGCAATTACATTCTCAAACTCGTTCGCAAGACCATAGGCTACAACCTCGACTTTGTTATCCGATGCACTCTCGGTATCATTTATAATCTCAGCGGTCAGACCTTCGGGAAGCTGGTCAAATGATATCTTATTAAAATATATATTGTAGGATTTGCTTATTTCTTCTTCGATTTCAACCGTAACACTTACTGCTCCCTTGAAAGCATCTTCTGCGGATTCAACTCCCGAAGGAAGATAATTGAAGATATTTACGTTTGTTTTATAATTTGAATCCTGGCCTTCGATATTAACGGCGGTTGCAGGAATCGTTACCTGACTGATGTTATCAAGAACGGACTTCATTCCTGCGATTGTTACCTTGGAAGGAACCACCTGAACGTTGCCGTTTGCCTTGTAGCCTTCTTCGGGGGCGCCGGAAACATTTGCCACAACATCAATCGTCTTGGTATAAAGAACTTCCTGGCTGACATTGATATTGTCGAGGTTCATCTTAAGCTTGGTTGAATCCATTCTCTCTCCGAGAGCATCATAAAGGATAATCGGTGCGGAAGCGGAGATATTTCCCGAAGCTCCGTCAACATCCACCTGAACCTTTGCTGACTGAACCTTGTCTATTACGGACTTCGGTCCTTCAATATTTACACGGTTAAGGCTGATGGTGTAGTCACCCAGCTTATATCCTTCTGCAGGGAAGCCAACCGGTTCAACCTGGATGGCTTTCTGAATCTTCTTTAATTCCTCCACATTAAGTTCCACTTTGTCGAATTCGGGTTTCATGGAATCAATGTCTCCGGAATATTTATTGGAAGTAACTCTTAATGTAAGCGCATTGGTTTCGTTTAATTCCTTGCAGTCAGCCGTTACACTGATATTGTCTTTGGAAAGATCCTCTATAACGGATCTTCTGCCGCTTACCATAACGTCAACCGTTTTCTGACCGTCAACAATTTCGCCCACAAGATTCTTTTCAGTTAAGAGCTGCTGGTTGATAACATCTATGGGGATATCGTTGAACTGCACACTTTTAATAGGGTCGTCAATGTTAACGACTACTATCCATATAATAATGGAAAAAAGTACGGCAAGGACTTTAAGGTTGAGATTATGCGTCAGCTTTTGCTTCATCTTTTTCCTCCCCCTTCTTTTTTCCGTTCTTTTTGCTCTTGCCTTCCTTCTTGTCCTGAACAGACTCAAGCTTTCTTCTTAAGTCGATAACGTCAAGAGATCTGAAAAGTTCTCCGTTCTGTGCAACGGAAACTTTACCTGTTTCTTCGGAAACTATAATGACAAGCGCATCTGTAACTTCGGAAATACCAACGCCTGCACGGTGTCTGGTACCGAGTTCTTTACTTAAACTCCTGTTGTCTGAAAGCGGAAGGTAACATGTGGCGGACTGAACTCTGTCACCGCGAATGATAACCGCACCGTCGTGCAAAGGAGTATTGTGTTCAAAAATATTTACGAGAAGCTGACTGGAAACAAGTCCGTCAACCGTAATACCTGTTCTTTCATATTCTTCAAGAGGAGAATTAACTTCGATTACAATAAGAGCACCTGTTTTGGAACGGCCCATCTCAAAACTTGCAGAAATGATTTCATTTATGGTCTTATCGGAAAATCTTCCTTCGTTCTGCTTGTCACCGAGTAAAATCAGTGTTGTTAAAAGATTGTTCTTGCCGAGGTCCTCAATCAGTCTTCTGATTTCGGGCTGAAGTGCAACGATAATCGCAACGGCGCCTAAGGTAAAGAGGCTCTTGCCGATCCAGATGATTGTAGTCATATCGAGGATTTCCGCGATAGCCATAAATACCAAAATAACGGCCAGTCCTTTTACAACCGCCCATGCTCTGGTATTCTTCATCCATTTCATTACCTGATACAGAAGAAATGCAAGAATGATTATTTCGAAAACATCCAAAATGCCCACTCTGGGAAGTCTGAATACCGTAAGATATTTACTTATGAAATCAAACATTCTCTGAAATACTGTCATTTACCGTTACTCGTCGTTTCTGTTTAATCTTTCCTCAAGTTTTCTTCTCTGATATGCCATTCTCTGGCTCATTGCAAGTTCGGAATCCTCTTCCGCACTTACTTCGGGTACAACTCTTGTGGGTTCGTCATCGCTTAGATTAACGCGAAGCCTTTCTTCCCTTGCTTTAGCCGCTGCTCTTCTTCTGGCGATTTCAGCCTGTCTTGCTTCGTATGCGGCTCTTTCTTTTGAGAACTCCTTATCCACGTCAATCATCTTCTGACGGTTAGGGGTTCTTTTAGGAGCTGTGGTTCTGACAACCTTTACTTCTTCCTCTGCTGCTTCTGCCTTCTCTGCCTCTGCCGGTTCGGCTTTTCTTCTTTCCTTTGCGGCTGCAACTGCCTTTTCTTTTAACTCATCATCGCTCTTATCTTTTTTAGCAAGTGCTTTGGGAGCTTTTTTAGGCTTTGCTTTCTTGGGAGCATCGGAAGCATCCGCATTGTCTCTTATATTGCCTGCGGTAATCTTGGGAACCGCTTTTACGTAGTAGTAATAATCGTCGTCTTCGAACTGGACTTTTTCGGCCCTTGAATAATCGACGTCGAATACCAGGAACTGAATTACCTTCACGACACCGCATGCAAGGATGGTACCGAAGATAAGTCCCACGATTGAGATGTCGGTCTTGTACATAATGTCGCCTACAAGGATTGTAAGGATTCCTGTGAGTGCGCCGGTTACCATTGCAATTGTCCATGCGTAGTTAATCGACATTCTTCTTACAAGATAAACAACGATAACTATGAGAGCAAAAGCTGCCGCACATACTATCATTTCCTTGTATTTGATAATACCTTCGAGAAGTGCACGGAGTCTTGTAAGTAAATCTGTTTCTCCGTTTTCCTCAAATGCCTTTGCGGCTTTGGTCATGTAGCTTAAAACATAGTAAACTATTGTTCCGCATGCTACGGACACAGCGCTTGATGCAGATCCAACCAAACCGAATGACATCGGAATTACGTAGGGGATCTTTAGCATAAAACAAATCGGTGTAAGTATAACCGCAAATGAATCTTTCGGGGAAAACCTGAAGAACAAAAGAAACATTATTACATAAACCACCGCCAGCACTATCGCGAATTCAATTCCTATCGCATAGGCATGGGCCAGAGTTAAAAGTGCACCTATGATAATAATCATGCTCATCGGCATGAACGAACAGAAGAGTGCGAGAATAATCACCAAAGGGAATTTGGTGATACTCTTCATGTATCCGAATTTTGCATTGATGATGCAAAATACAATCATTGCCGTTATGAATTTTCCTGCGGGAACCAGATAAGCTTCAAACTTACTTAAAAAAGTTACTACCTGAAGTCTGATTTCTCTCAACTTAGTCATCATCGTCTTCTTCCTCAAAGTCTTCTTTCTTGCCGTAATGAGACAAAAGTTTTTTCAGATTTCTTGAAAAAATTCTTTTATATCTGACTGCCTTGTTGTATTTCACAAAGAAAGCAATCGCAACTATCACTACATATACGCTGACAAAACCGATATACGCAAGTATCAGTTTACGCGCTTCACCAAGCATATCTATTCTGTAAAAATCCACCATGAGAGTTTCGGAATTACAAAGAACATAAAGTCCGATAATCATCAAGAAAACAACGGTAGCACAGATGACCGAGCTGAGAATCTTAAGACCGATGTAATCGGATCTGAAATATCTCGCAACGGGTTCGTTCTTTCTGCCCTCCGTCTTTTCGTATATGGCGATTCTAGTCATAAGACGTATTTTCTTTTTTCCCTGATCGTTAATCATAATCTTTCTAACTGCCTGATCCTATCGCAACGGTAACGAAGTAAATATTCTTTAAACCGCCCGAAATAAGGGTTCTGCTCGCTTCATCCAGAGTAGCACCCGTAGTATAGACATCATCAACCAATATAATATTATTATATTTTACACCATTTTGGGGCATATGAAAAGCCCCAACGGTATTCTTTAAGCGTTCGTTTCCGCTCAGTTTTTTCTGCTCTTTAGTCTTCTTTGTTCTCTCAAGCAGATGCGTTTCGACAGGTATGTCAAGACGCTTTGAAAGTTCCTTTGCAAGAAGCTCCGACTGATTGTATCCGCGCTTTTTTAACTTCGCAGGATGAAGCGGAATCGGAACGAGCACATCCGCATTAAAAGTCTTAATTATATCCGACAGATATCTTTCGATTCCGTCCGCATAAAAGGCAGCGTATTCAGGTCGCGCATTGTTCTTGAAACTGTTGATTGAGTCTTTTACGGAGTCATACTCATACAGGGCTATCCCTCGTAAAAAGGCCTTTTTGTGCTTTTCGCAGTCCGGACAGTATTCGGCACAGGGTGAATCAAGATGTTTGGAGCACTTAAAACACCTTTCTCCCGTAACACGCCTCGGTATGCGTATGCACTTGTCGCAAATCAGTTTCCCGCTTTCGATTATCTCATCGCATATGGGACATCTTCTCGGGAATAGGAGCGAACCTGTCAATCCATTACCTCTTTAAGTCTCTGTGTAAAATCCGTGTATCTTCTTCTGTCGGAATCGTTCGAAACCATCTCTTTTATCTTTTCGCTGCTTCCTAAAATCATCACGCAGTCCGTGGCTCTGGTAATCGCAGTATAAAAGAGATTTCTCGTAAGAAGCATCCTCGGCGTATCGAGTATCGGTATGACTATTGCCGGATATTCGCTGCCCTGCGATTTGTGAATGGTTATCGCATATGCAAGTTCGAGTTCTTCGATTTCATCCCTTGCATAAGTGGCCTCTCTGACCTCGTCAAACAGAACCGTGACGCTTCTTTCAAATTCGTTTATTCTTATAATTCGTCCGATATCGCCGTTGTAGACGCCCTCGCCTCTTTCAACCACGATATCGTTAAAGCCTCTGCAGACCCATTCCATGTCGTAATTGTTTTTAATCTGCATGACTTTGTCGCCGAGGCGGAATATATTGTCGCCTCTGGTGATTTCGCTTTTTCTTTTATCCTCGGGATTAAGATGTTTCTGAAGTACTCTGTTTAGCGCCTCAACTCCCAAATCACCTTTTCTGCTCGGGGATAAAATCTGTATCTCCGAAGGATCCACATTGAACTTCTTCGGAATTCTGTTTTTAACCAGTTCAATAATGTCGCTTGTCAAGCGGTTCTTCTCGCCTCTCTCAAGGAAGAAGAAATCGTTGCTCTCATCGTTTTTATCCAAAGGCGGACATATGCCCTTGTTTACACTGTGGGCATTGACAATTATTTTACTGTCGATGCTCTGTCTGTGAATTTCGGTCAGACGCTCGCTCGCAAAATATCCGCAGTTTAAAAGATCTCTGAAAATATTGCCAGCGCCGACACTCGGAAGCTGGTTCATATCGCCTACCAGAATCACTCTCGAGCCTACCTGGACCGCTTTTAAAAATGCGGCAAAAAGGAAAACATCCACCATCGACATTTCGTCAATGATAAAAACATCCGCTTCGAGAGGATTTGCTTCGTTTCTTGCAAACCTTGCTTTCTCGCTGTCATCACCCAAAGCCTTTGCCTCTAAAAGTCTGTGAAGCGTTTTGGCTTCAAAGCCTGTTGCCTCGCTCATTCTTTTAGCCGCTCTGCCCGTAGGCGCTGCGAGTACTACGTCTCTTCTGTCTTTAAAGAAGTATTCTATTAAAGCTTTTATGATCGTTGTTTTGCCGGTACCTGGTCCGCCTGTTAAAAGAAATATTCCGTTTTCGATGCCGGCCTGAATTGCTTCTTTTTGCGAATCGTCAAGTTCAAAAGAATAATTGCTCATGATTCGCTCAAGCATGTCTTCGCGGTATTCTCTTTCGGCCTCGGTCTCTTTTGTTTTGGCGAATACATCTTTTAGGGACTTTAATTTGGAGGCGCAGTATGCCTCGTCGTTGTAAACATATTTAAGGAAAACCTTATCGGGCTTTTTGATTGTAATCCTGTTGGAAATGGCCAGATTGCCTATGTTTTCTTCGATTAAGTCTTCGCTAACGCCGAGGATTTCTTTGGCTTTTTCGATTAAGATTTCCTTCGGAAGATATGTGTGGCCTTCCTCGAGTGCAAGGCTCAGCGTGTACTGAATACCGGACATGATTCTTTCGGAATCGTTTTCTTTTATACCGACTTCTCTTGCGATACCGTCGACGGTTTTAAATCCGACACCATAAATGTCCTCGGCGATTTTATAAGGGTGCTCCCTTACAATCGTGTACATTTTCTCATCGTATTTCTCGTAGATTTTGGCTGCGAGATGATTGGAGATATTGTAATTCTGCAGGAAAATCATTGCGTCTCTCATGCTTTTCTTGGAAGCATATTCAATCGCAATGTTTCTGGCCATGTTATCGCTGATGCCTTTTACTTCGGCGAGACGCTCGGGCTCTTTTTCAAGGATATCCAGAGTATTTACACCAAAAGTCGTAAAAATTCGCACAGCCATTTTAGGGCCTATACCTTTAAGTGCGCCTGAAGCGAGATATTTAATTACCGCATCTGTATCTGTGGGCTGAACTGCCCTGTAAGAGGTCATTTTTATCTGTTTGCCGTACACGGGATGGATGACTTCATTGCCCGTGACTTCGATATAATCCCCCTCTGAAAGACCGAAAACATTGCCTGTAACGGCAATGCTTCCATCCTTAACTTCAGAGGTATTTAAGATAAAAATACCAAAATGATTTATATCATTGACATATTTAAAAGAATCTACTGAACCTTTAATTACCATTGATTATTTATACTTCATAATACTTGGTATCGAGGTATTCTACATATTTTCCGGTACCGATGGCAACGCATGTCAAAGGTTCGTTAGCTGTATTTGTTTCGATACCTGTCTTAATCTCGATTAAGTCTTCGAGACCTCTTAACATTGAACCGCCGCCGGTAAGAACGATACCACGTTCTGCGATATCAGCAGAAAGTTCGGGCGGAGTTTTCTCAAGTACGGAGTGGATGGCGTCAACTATCTGTGTGGTAGTTTCCTTTAAAGCCTCTTCCATTTCCGTGGATGTAACCGTAACGGTATTGGGAAGACCTGATAAAACATTGAGTCCCTTAACTTCCATTGAATCCTCTTCGAGTCTTCTGTAAGCGGAACCGATCTTTATCTTGATATCCTCGGCTGTTCTTTCACCAATGGATAAGTTGTGTTTTCTCTTAATGTATCTTGCGATAGCTTCGTCGAAATCATCGCCTGCAATCTTAATTGATTCGCTGACAACGGTACCGCCGAGTGAAATAACTGCGATATCGGTTGTACCACCGCCAATATCTACAATCATATTTCCGCAAGGCTTTGAAATATCAATACCTGCACCGATAGCTGCTGCAATAGGCTCCTCAATAATTGAAACGTCTCTCGCACCTGCCTGATATGTAGCATCAAGTACAGCCTTTCTCTCAACTTCGGTAACACCTGAAGGAACGCAGACCGCTACTCTGGGCTTTCTGAACATTCTTCTTCCGACAGCCTTCTGGATGAAATATTTCATCATCTTCTCGGTAACCGTATAGTCAGAAATAACTCCGTGTCTCAAAGGTCTGATTGCCTGGATAGTACCGGGTGTTCTACCAATCATAAGTCTGGCTTCTTCACCGATTGCTCTAATTTTATTTGTATCTTTATCGAAAGCCACTACTGAGGGCTCTTTTAAAACAACGCCCTTGTTCTTAACATAAACAAGTACTGACGCTGTACCTAAATCGATTCCTAAATCAGAATTCTGCATTTCTATATCCTCTCCTTAACGCAGTAACGCATAATAATCTATGATGATTATACTCCAATGCGCGAAAAAATCAAACTGTAAAAATATAGGACGCTCGAACCGACCATGCGATACACCGTGGGCACGCTCTCGCTAAGATGTCTCACGTAGCGGCTGCTAAATTCGACTTCGCATTAAAAATGCTCGTCTCATTAAGCACCGACGGAGCCATATTACCCACTTGTGCATCACATGGTCGGTTCTCGCTGTTATATTTCTGCTTTTTATTTATTCTTTTTAAGCATCTTAGCTATATACTGACCGGTAAATGAATTCTTATTCTTGGCCACCTCTTCAGGGGTGCCTTGTGCGATTACAGTTCCGCCACCGTCTCCGCCTTCGGGGCCGAGATCGATAATATAGTCGGCGGTTTTGATTACGTCCAAATTGTGTTCAATAACAATTACCGTATTGCCAGCGTCAGTTAGTCTCTGGAGAATATCTACCAACTTATGAACGTCCGCAAAATGGAGGCCGGTGGTGGGCTCGTCTAAGATGTAGATGGTGTTGCCGGTTGAGGTACGGCTAAGTTCTGTGGCAAGTTTGATACGCTGTGCCTCGCCACCCGAAAGCTGTGTTGAGGGCTGGCCGAGTCTGATGTAGGAAAGGCCTACGTCGTCAAGTGTCTTCATTTTCTTTTTGATTGAAGGTATTGCATCGAAGAACTCAACCGCTTCGGCCACCGTCATTTCAAGTACGTCGGAAATGCTCTTGCCTTTATATTTAACTTCAAGTGTTTCTCTGTTGTATTTCTTTCCGCCGCAGACTTCGCAGGGAACGTAAACATCGGGAAGGAAGTGCATTTCAATCTTTACGATACCGTCGCCCGAACATGCTTCGCAGCGACCGCCTTTTACGTTAAAGGAGAATCTGCCCTTCGCGTAGCCTTTAGCTTTTGCGTCTTTGGTCTCGGCAAAAAGATTTCTGATAAGATCGAAGACTCCTGTATAAGTCGCAGGATTGGACTTCGGAGTACGACCGATAGGTGACTGGTCGATGTCGATTACCTTGTCGAGTTTCTTAATACCTTTTATGTTTTTATGCTTGCCCGGTATGGTTTGTGCGCGGTTTAAATCTCTCGCAAGTCTCTTGTATAAAATTTCATTTATGAGTGAACTCTTGCCTGAGCCGGAAACACCTGTTACGCAGGTGAATACACCGAGAGGAATGTCAACGTCAATGTTCTTTAAATTGTTCTCCTGTGCGCCCTCAATTGTGATGAAATCTTTGGGTTTTCTTCTTACAGGAGGAACCGGTACAAAAAGGTCTCCCTTTAAATACATACCTGTGATTGAGTCGGGACAGTTCATAATGTCTTCAGCGGTACCGCATGCGACAACCTGACCGCCCTTTTCGCCGGCCTGAGGTCCGATATCCACGATATAATCCGCCTGAAGCATTGTGTCTTCGTCATGCTCTACGACTATAAGGTTGTTGCCCAAATCTCTTAACTTCTTAAGCGACGCAAGAAGCTTGTCGTTGTCTCTCTGATGAAGACCGATACTCGGCTCATCGAGAATATATGTAACTCCTACAAGTCCTGAACCAATCTGTGTAGCAAGACGAATTCTCTGTGCCTCACCACCCGAAAGAGTTGCGGTAGGACGTGACAATGCAAGGTAGCCTAAGCCAACATCCATCAGGAAACCTACTCTTGAACGGATTTCTTTTAGGATCTGATTACCGATAAGAGCCGCGTTGCCTGTAAGTTCCATATCGGTGAAAAACTTATGCAGTTCGCCGAGAGGCATCATTGTTACTTCATAAATGTTTTTATCATTAACCGTAACCGCAAGGGAAGTCTTTTTAAGTCTCATGCCTTTACACTCTGCACACAGCGTGTCGGACATATATTTTTCGTATTCCATTTTCGCAGAATCAAAGGGTGTCTGACGATATCTGTCAACAACGTTTTTATAAAGGCCTTCGAACTGGATAGGATATACTCCTCTTCCTCTCGAACTCTCGTAGTAAACGTCCACAAATTCGTTGGTTCCGTTTATGATAATGTCCTGAATCTTTGCGGGCAAATCTTCAAAAGGAGTGTCGAGCGAGAACTTAAAATGCTTTGAAAGCGCTGTTAAAACTCCGTTTGAAAAAGAGCCATCGTTCTTACTGTTCTTCCAGCCGATAACCTGGATGGCACCCTGTGACAGAGAAAGAGATCTGTCGGGAATCATAAGGTTAATATCAAATTCTCTCTTAAAACCGAGACCGTCGCACGCGGGACATGCGCCGAAAGGGTTGTTGAAAGAGAAACTTCTCGGTTCGATTTCGTCAATGCTGACACCGCAGTCCGGACATGAAAACGACTGGCTGAAATTATATTCTTTGCCGTCGGAATCAGCCACGGTAAGAAGACCTTCGGAAAGTGCAAGTGCGTTCTCCACGGATTCCGTCAGTCTGCTTACGATATCTTCTTTTACGACGAGTCGGTCAATAACGATATCGATGTTATGCTTTATGTTTTTATCAAGTTTGATTTCTTCGTCGAGCTCGTACAGATTGCCGTCGATTCTTGCACGAAGATAACCGCTCTTAGCAGCTCTTGCAAGAAGCTTTTCGTGCTCACCTTTTCTGCCTCTGATAACAGGAGAAAGGACCTGAATCTTGGTGCCCTCGGGAAGTGATAAGATTCGGTCGACCATTTCGTCGACAGTCTGTCTTGAAATCTCCTTACCACATTCGGGACAGTGCGGAATACCGATTCTCGCATAAAGAAGTCTTAAGTAATCGTAAATTTCAGTTACTGTTCCGACAGTAGATCTCGGGTTTCTGTTCGTGGACTTCTGATCGATACTGATGGCGGGTGAAAGACCCTCGATAAATTCGACATTGGGCTTTTCCATCTGTCCGAGGAACTGTCTCGCATAGGACGAGAGCGATTCCATATATCTTCTCTGGCCTTCGGCGTAAATCGTATCAAATGCAAGTGATGATTTGCCGGAGCCTGAAAGTCCCGTGATAACTACAAATTTGTTTCTCGGGATTTCTACATTTAATCCTTTTAAGTTATGTTCTTTTGCGCCTACTATCCTGATAACATCGGATTTCGGAAGCATTTTCTGTGCCATATTATTCCTCTATTTCATTTCTTATCTTTTTAAGTTCGGCAAGCTGGTCGCGGTAAATAGCCGCATTCTCGAAGTCGAGATCCGTTGCCGCTTTCTTCATCTGTTTTTCGACGGATACAATGAGCTTGCTGATTTCCTCGCGGGTCATGCTCTCAGGCTCCATCTTCCATGTGTTTTCAGCCTCAGCCACTTTCTTCGAGATTGAAATCACATCTCTGACCGCTTTCTTGATTGTGGTCGGAATGATGCCGTGTTCTTCGTTGTACTTCATCTGAATCTCACGACGTCTTGCGGTCTCGTCTATCGCAACCTTCATCGAATCGGTGATGGTGTCTGCGTACATGATTACGTGGCCTTCGGAGTTACGCGCCGCACGGCCGACCGTCTGTATCAGTGAAGTCGCGGAACGAAGGAAACCTTCCTTGTCTGCATCGATTATAGCCACGAGTGCGATTTCCGGAATGTCCAGTCCTTCTCGTAAAAGATTGATACCCACCAAAACATCGAACACATCGAGACGCATATCTCTAATTATTTCCGCTCTCTCCAAAGTGTCAATATCCGAGTGAAGATATTTTACTCTGATTCCGACTTCTTTTAAATAGTCGGTTAAATCTTCGGCCATTCTCTTGGTAAGCGTGGTGACAAGAACTTTGTTGCCGCCCTTCGTAACCTTGTTTATCTCCGAAATCAGATCGTCAATCTGTCCTTCGGTCGGGCGCACGAATATCTTTGGATCAAGCAGACCTGTAGGTCTTATAATCTGCTCGGTTCTTAACATTTCATGCTCTTCTTCGTACTTCGAAGGTGTCGCGGACACACATAAAAGCTGGTCGATTCTGTCTTCAAATTCGTCAAACGACAAAGGTCTGTTGTCAAGCGCCGAAGGAAGTCTGAAACCGAAATCCACGAGCGTGTTCTTTCTTGCTCTGTCGCCCGCATACATACCGCCGATCTGCGGTATCGAAATATGCGACTCGTCGATGATTAAAAGAAAATCGTCCTTAAAATAATCCATCAGACAGTGAGGCGGATCTCCTGGCTTTAATCCCGCGAGCACGGGAGCATAGTTTTCGATGCCCGAGCAGGTGCCTGTTTCTTTTAGCATCTCTAAATCGAATGTGGTTCGCTCAAGTATTCTCTGCGCTTCGACAAAACGGTCCTCGCTCTTAAAATATTCAACGCGGTCGCGCATTTCTTTTTCGAGTTTGTCACAGGCAATGTCTATTTTTTCTTTTGAAATAACATAGTGTGATGCGGGGAAGATTGCGACATACGAAAGCAGCGCTTTCTTTTTGCCGGTTACAGGATCAATCTCCGCTATCTCTTCAATTTCGTCTCCCCAGAAAGAAAGACGCACGACACCCTCGCCGCCTTCGGCTTTGGCTATCTCGAGCGTGTCTCCCCTTACCCTGAAAGATGAACGCGTAAGGTCCATATCGTTACGCTCATACTGCATATCAACGAGACGCGCGATTATTTCGTCGCGGTCAATCTGCATTCCGGGACGAAGCGACATTATCATGCTCTCGTAATCTTCGGGGCTGCCCAAACCGTATATACATGAAACGGAAGCCACGACAATAACATCCCTTCTTTCGGTAAGGGATGCGGTGGCAGAAAGTCTTAATTTGTCAATTTCTTCGTTAACCGACGAGTCCTTTTCGATGTAGGTGTCCGTCGAAGGAACATAAGCCTCAGGCTGGTAGTAATCGTAGTACGAAACAAAATACTCAACGGCGTTCTCAGGGAAAAACTCTTTCATCTCCGAATAAAGCTGGCCCGCAAGTGTTTTGTTGTGCGAAATAATCAGTGTGGGCTTGTTCAAAGCTTCGATGACGTTTGCCATCGTAAAAGTCTTGCCAGAGCCCGTAACTCCTAAAAGAGTCTGGCACTGATTGCCCTTTTTAAAGCCCTCCACCAGCTCTTTTATGGCCTGCGGCTGATCGCCCGTGGGTTTATATTCTGAATGAAGTTTGAAATCCATATATTTTATCCCTAAAATAGAACTGGTCTGTCACTAAGCTCGAAAAAACCTCGCTAAGTGTCATCCCATGGCACGCACTAGGCTCGACAGAACCTCGCCAAGTGCTCCGCACACGTCCCCAATTGGCTCATAATTAAAAATGATATGCCGAAGTTAAGCATATCATTTTTTTCAAAATATGTCTATATAATTCAGAACATTTGTTCGTATTTTGTCTCTTTTTATTTTATGTCTCCGGCATTAAGTTCGTTGTACTTTGCAATCATGTAATCAACGGTATTCTTTGTGCCATTGCCATAGCCCTGCCAGCATTCGTTTCTGACTTCTTCTCTGCCCTTGGCGAACTCATCGCTCTCGATGCAGGAGTCGATTAAGTTCTTGATATCCGAAAGATTGTCGGATGTAATCATCTTACCGAGTCTCGGAAGTGCGGACAGTGTCCAGATGTCTTCGTCGAGCCACCAGAGGTCGTAAGCCGATGTATCAAACTCTGTATCAGTGTAGATGACGGGCTTGTCGTAAACAAGCGCAAAGTCAAATACTACACCCGAGAAATCCGAGATAAGGATATCGGATCTTTTAAGAACTTCAAAGTTATCTCTGTCGCGGTTCCATTCAAGCTGCTCTGAATCGGGGAATTCTTTCATCAGCGAATCCATCAGTTCTTTTTCCGCGGTAAAGGATTGAGGATGAGGTCTGACGGTTACGTGATATCCTGTATCAAGCAATGCTTTTATGATCTCGCCTTTGAACTTGTTAAAGAGCGAAGTCTCGCCCCAGGTGGGTGCGATAAGAACTGTGCGTTCGTGCTTAAGAGTCTCGCCGCTTTCTTTAAGTCTTTTGACCATTTCATCCATGTAAGGAATACCGGTCATGTGCAGGTCTTTCGCAGGAAGGTTTCGCAGTGCCTCAAGTTTTCTTATCTGTCTTTCGTGGAAATCTCCGGCGATTAAAACCGCATCGTAGTAGTCTAAACCGAACATTCTGTAGAAATTGATTTCACCGGCTGCATGAGGAATGTGGATATAGTAATCCACTTCTCTCGAGCGCTTCCACTGGTAGACATCCAGTCCCGGAGTCGTCGCAAGAACAACCGAAGCGTTTAGGAAATTAAGCTTTGAAAAAGCTTTGTTTCCTTCGCCCAAATATCTCGCCTTCACATGATCCAGGCCACAGGAAAGACCCGGGTCGTCTGCGGAGGCTGTCAGATATTCAACATCAATTCCTCTGTCGTTGAATTCCCTGCAGATCGGCTCGAAGGTATTCCAGTACCTTTTATCATCCGCAAAGATAACGTAGGGAATTTTGTCGCTCTTTATTTCTTCTTTTTTGCCGCTTGTAAGTTTGAAGCGTATCTTTACCCAGGCCACCCTGATAATGTATCCGACTGCGCCGAATACACCGATAAGCACTGCAAAAAGCATGCTTCCCGTTCCGGGGTCTATGTAAAGCAGTAAATTATCAGTCGACATTCTTTCTTCCTATCTGTTGTCTTTAAGAATCTTCCAGTTGTTTTTATCTCTCATGTCTCCTTCAACGGAAAACCATATTCCGTCGATGAAAGTTGTTCCATTATTTGTAATTACGTCAGGATTGTGCGAACCGAGAATCTTCTGCGGTTCATGTTTCGCATCGTTGGTAATAGCCTTGCCCGTAAAAGGATTGACAGGGTTTTCCACGATTCCGTCAAGCGCATACACGGGAACATCGCCGTTTGTCATAAACTGCTCGTCGGTCGTAAATCCGTGGCTGTCAAAATCTTTTATCATAAGCAGAGGATAATAACTTTCGATATCCGTCTCGTCATCACCGCTGCCGTCAATATCAAACATATCGTTGTGGTAAACCCACTTTCCGTGGTCCGAAACAATTATGATTCTCGTATTGTCGTATACGCCCTGTTCTTTTAAGTAATCAAGCCATTCGCCGATTCGAAGCATCGCGCACATATTAACCTGATAGCTTCCGATCTGAACATCGTTTTCCATATCAAGCGTTACGCCGTCAACTGTGTATCTGTCCGCATGCTCTTTTTCATAGCCTTCGTTGTCGACATAGTATGCGACCTCGTACTCGGGCTCCTTGAAATAAATCGGCCAGTGCGTAAGCTCGTTGTCTATCATTAAGAAATTATCCGAAGCATCATCGCTTATCTCGGTCATATCAATAAGGTTGGTGATTGTCAGATAATCTTCCATAACCTCTTCGTTGATACCGGTGCATCTGTAAAGACCGTCTTTTACGATTGCAGTCGAATTCTTCATTTCACTTAAGAATCTCTCGTTTCCGATACTCTCGTTGTACGAACCGTGATTGTAAAGATGATTCTGAATTGCCAGCGGCGCAATCTTAGTAATCGAATAGCAGAAGAAGTTTCTGAAGTTTCTGTCGGAGACGTTCACCTTCTGTGCATTCCAGTAGTAACCCTTGGTGATAAACGTCTTCATGCCCGGATAATCGCTGTAAATCGAAAGGTCGGGAACCGTACTGTATCCTGCATAAGGAGGGTCGCAGACGGTAACATTGTAGCCCTGCTCATAAAATAAAGCGGGCATAACTTTTAAGGCCTCATCATGCTTGTCTCGTAAAAGTTCCGTATCCCTCTTGTTCATCTCTTCGGGCGTATATTCGTATCCGCCGAAAATCGCAGGTGCACCGTAGTTGGTACAGAGGCCGTGAGATATGGTGTTCGGATAATATGTGAAGCCGTCGTAAATTTCCTTTAATTCGGGCTTTTCGTTCACGAAGTAAGGAATGTATTCGTTCATTCCTCGATCGAGCATGAACACAATTACGTTTTTGCCACCGGTACTTAAGTTAAACGAAGGCTTTTCCGTATTGACTGATTCGATAACGGACTTAAGGCTCCTGATTTCTTTCTGGATTGCTCCGCAGTTAATCACGGACATTCCGAATATCGCAAGAGTGCCTGCAATCAAAAGCACTCTTAATTTCTTGCCGAGCAAAAGGGTTAAAGCCACGCCTGCTGCCACAACAAGCACGATAACCGCAAGGTTGATTAATATCAGTTTATGTGGTGCAGAGTACTCTTCGGTATACGCAAGCGCACTGTTTAAGATGACATTGTTCTTTCCAAAGAACATATAGTTAACGGTTGCCACAAAACAGAGCACGCACATCACAACGTTTAAAATGCTCTTTATTTTCTTGTCCAACAGACCATAAAAGACAGAGAACCACACTAAGAAAAGACCGATTGCAATGCATGCGGCACTTACGACAAACCAGAGCGGATTCAGGAAATGATAAATATCCACGAACTCCTGCGGCGAGGATTTTATAACCGCAGAAGGAATGAGAATACCGGTCAGAATTGTCATATAAATTCCGCCGAGTAAGAAAAGCTTTCCGTCGGTTTCTTTTATGTCTTTTTTCTTTAAAAGATTCTTCTTTGAAACAATCGAAATTACCAGAGGCACAAAGCAGATAAACGCAAGCAGCACAAGGATAAGTAAAAACGATTTGCTGCCCGTCTTCTTCATGACGAAAGGAAGAGATCCTAAAAGAATCACGCCCACTGCGGAAAATGCAATATTCAAAACCTTCTTTGCGGTCTGCGATTTGTAATATATCGTTTTAACCAGTGAGAAAAGGTTGTTTAAAGTCCAGTAGAAAACGAGTCCCGCGGGGGATTTGTATAAAAAGAAAAAGAAGAAAATCGCCATCGCATAAAGCTGGATTTTGTTCTTCAGAGGATATCCTTTCGTAAACACGATACAGGATATAAGGTTCAGTGATGTCATCACTATGGGTAAAAGATTAATTGAAAAAGCACCGAGAGTAATCAGGGCATCGGGAGCGCCGAGATTAGCTATCGGACCGAATGATACATTCTGAATTGCATCAAGATGGGATAAGAACTGATATGCGGCGATGAAAAAAGGTATCTCCAAAAGAAGAGAGACAGAACTTTTGAATACATCCGTAGGCTTGTATCCGTTCTGTCTGTAATATGTTTGCAGCATCATCATTCTTTCGTCGCCTTTGAAAGTCTTTCTGATGTGTGCAACACCTTTTCTTAATTTGTTTTCGATATTCCTTTCTTCTTCCTGAACCGCATCCGCTCTGTTGTATAAAGGAAGAACCAAAAGGTTCATTGAAAGGCTTAACGCAATGATCGAAAGACCGGGATTGTTAAGCCCTTTTTGTGCTACAGTAAAAACGTATTCGAAAAAAATCTGCAACGGTCTTATCATGACCGTGTAAATCACTTGAAAAACACTCATTTTTAGTTAATTTTATCCTTCAGGTAGTCCATTGCGTAATCCAACTGATTGTCGGTTTGATCCTCAAGATATTTTTCTGAATCAAATTTAACTTCTTCGTCGGGTTCAATACCGATTTTATGAATATTGTTGCCGTTGGGCGTATAGTATTTGCTTGTGGTAATCTTGATAGCCGAACCGTCGCCCAAAGGTAAAATGCTCTGGACAATACCTTTGCCGTATGTGGTGGTTCCGATAAGTGTACCTATACCGTAATCCTTGATGGCACCTGCCATGATTTCGGAAGCCGAAGCAGAACCGCCGTCAATTAAAACTACCATGGGAACGTCAATTTTTTTCTTGCCGTCGCATGAAAATTCATTGCGGTTGCCGTACTTGTCTTCTGTATAAACAATCAGTCCCTGAGGAAGAAGTTCGCGACAGATATCAACTACTACATCGAGGTTTCCGCCGGGGTTACCTCTTAAGTCGATAATAAGTCCGCTCATATTTGCGCTTCTTGCAGCATTGATGGCTTCTTCAAACTGACTTGTTGTAATCGCATCAAACTCGGTAATCTTTATGTACCAGATACCGTTTTCTTTTTCGCTGTACTCAACGGTAGGAGTATCAATTTTTCTTCTCTCAAGTGTAACGTCTTTCTTGCCGTCAGCACCTTCTATGGTAAGTGTAACAAATGTACCTTCCTCACCTCTGATGTATGATACAACTTCGTTTAAAGTCTTGCCGTACATTTCCATGCCGTCAACAGCCACGATGTAATCGCCGACATTTAATTCTCCGCTTTCCTTTGCGGAACCGCCTTCGATAAAGCTCTCAATCGTAGCATATCCGACTTCTGTATCCATTCTTAAGTATGCGCCGACACCTTCGTAATTGCCGTTCCAGCTGGCGGTCATATCCTTGTACTCTTCGGGTGAGTAATAAACAGTGTAAGGATCGCCCACGCCGTTCATGATACCGTAATAAAGACCGTTTTCAAGGTCTTCGTCATCAACATCCTCGTAATAATATGCTTTGATATATTTTTCGAGCTGGTCTATTTTGCTTAAAGTATCCGAATTTATAAAACTGCTCTGTGCGGTAAGTTTTTCGTACTTGTCTTTGTTTAATCCGATTGTCAGTCCGACGATTAATAAAACTATTAAAATAATCGATCCCGAACCGATAATAAGTCCTAAGAAAAATACAAGAATTGTTCTGATTACTGCCCAGACTCTGCCTTTCTTTTTAGGCTTTTCCTGAGCGTTTAAATTTGTGTTGTCCACAACCGGCCTCCAATGATAAAGGTTTTTCTTTCAATGATTCAATGATATTAAGGTTTAACTATATAATTCCAAGGCGATACGTATTCGCCGTTTAATCTTACGCTGAAATGGAGATGGTTACCTGTACTTCTGCCCGTAGAACCTACGAAAGCGATAACGTCTCCTCTCTTAACTTCCTGGCCTTCCGATACGTTGAGCTTGGAAGCATGCATATAAACCGTATACAGTCCGCCGCCGTGATCAATCATAACGTAGTTACCCATAGCACCGGTGTATGATGCGGAAACAACTTCTCCGTCATACGCTGCCAGAATGTTCGAACCTGCGGGTGCCGCAAGATCGACGCCGTTATGGAACAGATTAATCTTAAGCGTAGGATGAATTCTGTTACCGAAATCCGAAGAAACGTATTTGTATGCGGGACACGGCCAGCAGAATGCGCCGCCGTCGTAAACACGCATATTTTCAAGAGCTTTCTTTTCCTGGGCTACTATTCTTTCAAGTTCGGAAATCGTTGCGTTCTGCTCTGCAATTTCCGCCTCCAATTCTCTAAGGGCTCTTTCCTGGTCGCCTATCGCATTCTCAACAGACGCAATCTCAGCCTCTTTCTGGCTGATAAGTTCTTCTATCGCTGCCTGCTCGTCTTCTGCGGCTTCCTTGGTTGCCTGTAAGAGTGCTTCTTCTTCTTCAAGCTGTTCTTCGCAGATTGTTACATATTCAACGGTTTCCTGATATTCCTTAAACATTCTGTCGTCATATTTCGAGAGATCCTCAATATAATCCATCTGATTCAGGAAATCACCAAGACCTTTGGAATTTAAAAGAAGTTCAAGATAGAAACTGTCGCCCTGCTCGTAGATTGCCTTAACTCTCTTTTTCATGCACTCATACTGGTTGTCTTTAATAGCGATTGCTTCCTCGAGATCTTTTTTGGTTTCCTCGATCTGTTTTTCTTTTACGGCAATCTGACCTTTTAAGTCTGCGATTTTATCTTCTATGGCAACAACCTGGGCGTCAAGTTCGGAAACATACTGGGAAAGATCTGCCTTGCTGTTTTCGAGAGACTGTTTTATTTTTTCGACATTCGTTTTGCCTTTTGCAAGCTCATTCTTTTCGTTCCTTGCAGAACTGATTGCAGCCTCTTTTTCTTTTATGGACTGTTCGAGAGCGCTCTTTTCGGCGTTCTTTTTATCCTTTTCCTCGTCATCCTTTGAATCATCGCCTGTTTCAGTCGTTGTCTTATCGGATGAATCGGTAGGATTGGCAGAAACTGTAGCGGAAAACGGAGTCGAAAATAAAAGTCCCATTATCAAAACCGGAATAATAATTTTGATTACCAGTTTGTTAACTTTAATTCGACTCATAAAAACTCCGAAATTAAACTTTCAAATGTTTGCGAACCGTAAAGAAACTTCCGACAAAACCGATTCCCACACCAAGTACAAGCGAGAAAGGAATCAGATATGTGAATATTTCAAATGCGGGCATAAATGTCAGGAACGAAAGGAAAGCAAACTTATCCGTAATTAAATCTGTGACAATTTCGTACAGATAGTACAAAACTCCCATGGGAATTGCAGCACCGATAAGTCCCAAAATCATTCCTTCAAATACGAAGGGGGCACGCACGAAAAAGTCGGTGGCGCCTACATATTTCATAATCGTAATTTCTTCCTTACGAACGGAAATACCCATCGTAACCGTATTGCTGATAAGGAATATACTTACCGCAAAGAGGATAACTATAATTCCTATAAATACATAAACCAAAACCATATTGATACCCGAAAGCGTATCTGCGGTAAAGTCTGATTTGTTGATTTTTCTGACACCGTCGACACCTTCGAGATAATTTACAAGTTCACTCTGTTTGGAAACATCGCCGAGATAAATCTGGTAGTTTGCGCAGTTCTCAAGAGGGTTCTCAGTGAAGCCTTCAGCATATTCGCCGAGCTGAACCGAGAATTTTTCCCATGCTTCCTCAGCTGTAACGAGTTCGTATCTTGCAACCTCGGAACGACGTCCGATCATATCGCCGATTTCATCGATACGCTCATTGGTAATTCCTTCCTCAAAGAATACCGTAATGGAAACATTCTGCTCTGCGTTCTGAACTATATTCCAAACATTGAATGCTATAGCATAAAAGATACCGAATACGAAAAGACAGGCTGAAATGGTGGCTACCGTTACAAATGCGAACCATTTGTTTTTGAATATGCCAAGGATGCCCTGTTCGATGGTATAAAAGAAAGTTCTAATCTTCATCGAAATAACCTCCGTTCTCGGCATCGGAAACAATCATACCCTGTCTTATAGTAACTACTCTCTTCTTCATCTCATTAACGAGTTTTTCGTTGTGAGTAACTACTACAACAGTAGTGCCGTTTTCATTGATGGTCTCCAAAAGACGCATGATTTCCTGTGTGTTGTAAAGGTCCAGGTTACCTGTAGGCTCGTCAGCAAGAAGAAGCTTGGGCTGGTTAACCAAAGCTCTTGCTATAGCAACCCTCTGCTGCTCACCGCCGGCAAGCTGCTTGGGTTTAGCCTTATATTTTCCGGCAAGTCCTACGAGGGAAAGCATGCTCGGAACGTTGGTTCTGATTTCTCTTTCGGATTTCTGGGCGATTCTCTGTGCGAATGCGACATTCTCATACACGTTTCTGTCTTTTAGGAGCCTGAAGTCCTGAAAAACAACTCCGAGCGTTCTTCTGAACTTCGGAATTTTACCGTGCTTGATTGTCATAAGATTGAATCCGTTAACGAATATCGTACCGCTGTCTGCTTTAAGTTCTCTTAAAAGCAGCTTTATAAGTGTGGATTTACCCGCACCTGAAACTCCGACGATAAATACGAATTCGCCCTGCTTAACTTTCAGATTGATATTGGAAAGAGCGGGAACACCGTCGGAAAATGTTTTGCTTACATCGTCAAGATAGATGGCGTAATCGGCGATTTCATCCATGGCCGAATCGCGTCTTCTTCTCTTCTTCTCTGCCATTTAATTTAAACTCCTAAATTAATATTCAAGCGACTCCATGTACTTCATATACTTAACTACCATAAGGGCAATTCTGAATGTAATCGCATCTTCGAAAACTCTTAAGTCAAGACCTGTGGTTTTCTGGATCTTGTCAAGTCTGTAAACCAGAGTATTTCTGTGAATAAACAACTGTCTTGAAGTCTCGGAAACATTCAGGCTGTTTTCGAAAAACTTCTTGATGGTTGTGATTGTTTCTTCGTCAAATTCCTCGGGATTGACATTGTCGAAAATCTCTTTGATGAACATTTTGCAAAGAGGAATCGGCAACTGATAAATCAGTCTTCCGATACCGAGTTCGCCGTATGCGACAACGTTTCTGTCTTCAAAGAAAATACCGCCTACGTCAAGCGCCATCTTGGCTTCCTTGTATGAACGGGAAACATCCTTGATTTCGTTAACTACGGTACCGTAGGAAATACGGATATTCTTTGCGTTCTCTTTTGCAAGAAGCTTGTGAAGTCCGGCGATTGCAACATCGATTTCTTTCTGCGCATTATCGCCCTGAATTTCTTTTATGACAACAACGTTCTTTTCATCCACTGCACTGACAAAATCACGCTTCTCTGCGAGCATGGCTTCTTTTACGATTGAAAGAATATCCATGTCTTTGTTGCGTGTGTTATCAATTAAAATAACAACTCTTGATGCATCAAGAGGAATATGAAGTCTCTTTGCGTAGCCGTAAATATCCACGAGTAAGAGGTTGTCCAAAAGGAGGTTTTTGATAAAGTTGTCTTTATCGAATCTCTCTTTATATGCAACTGCAAGGCTCTGAATCTGGAATGCCGCCATCTTTCCTACAAGGTAGGAATTATCCCCGTTAGATGCGCAGATCACAATGTATTCAAGAGTCTGTTCGTCATAAATCTTAAAGAACTGACTGCCCTGAATCTCCTGGCTGTCTGCGGAAGATTTTACGAACTCTCTTACCTGTGACTGATAGTTAACAGACGAACTCATAGTACTTGCTATGGTTTTTCCTTCAGCGTCTGTCACGCACAAATCCACTCTGGATATACTCTTAATGCCTTCGATTGACTGTTGTAAAATTTGGTTCGATACCATATCTTTCTCTCCACCCCTATACAAAACTCACAATATGCCGTAACGGCAGTTATATATTTTTACATGCCTACTATCATAGTGTAATATATTTACCAAAAAATATCTACCTTTTTTATATATTTTGTCTGTCGAATCTTTGTTTTTTTTATAACAGACTCGTTCAAATATAGTAAAAATGCACAAAAGCCCGTATTTGAGCGGTCGAATGCACTTTGTATTTCCAGTTTGCAAAACTTACTTCCGCATTTAATCTTTTTGCAAGACTTACTTCAGATTATACTCTTCCCGAACGGTAA
>JAEEGF011432382.1_pt1 | contig 45753 bp, 32 predicted proteins | sample 9134171 | NCBI WGS metagenome assembly JAEEGF01 (sample SAMN16246542, study PRJNA631951) | gut metagenome | biome: gut microbiome; feature: rumen; material: AP-attached | host: Bos | place: Iran: Karaj | collected 2018-10
CGATATAGCAGACAAAGCTCACGCAGGCCACCGAAAGCGCATAGGGCAACTGCGTATTCACGTGGTTCACATGGTTACAGTCCGCACCGGCACTCGCCATAATCGTCGTGTCCGAAATCGGTGAAATATGGTCACCGCACACAGCCCCCGCCATGCACGCCGAAATAGAAATAATCATCAGGTTCGGATCGACGCTCGAGAACGCCGCCACCACAATCGGAATCAAGATGCCGAACGTCCCCCACGAGGTTCCCGTAGAGAAGGCAAGCCCTACGCCAACAAGGAATATAACCGCAGGCATCAAGTTCATGAACCCGGCCGCGCTTCCCGAAATGAGGCCCGCCACAAAGTCCTTCGCGCCAAGCGTATCGGTAACGCCCTTCAAGCTCCAGGCAAGCACGAGAATCAAAATCGCGGGGACCATCGCCTTGAAGCCCTCGGGCAGGCACTCCAGGCATTTGCCCAACTTCAAGACGCGGCGCCCCAAGTACCAAATCACCGTCACCACAAGCGCACCAAAGCTGCCAATCACAAGGCCAACCGAAGCGTCGCTCGCACCGAACGCATCGACAAATCCCTTATGCGCTTCTCCGCTCGAGAAGAATCCGCCCGTGTAAATCAATCCAGTCACGGAGAATACAATCAATATGGCAATCGGGAAAATCAAATCCGCGACAGTCCCGCGGGAGTCTTCGCGCTTCAGGGACTCCGTCTGCGCCTCCAGTTTTTCGGCCGCAGTCTCGTACTTTTTCATCGGGCCAAAATCCACCTTCAAAAGAATCACCGTAAACAGAGCCGCGATGGTAAGCAGAGCGTAAAAGTTGTAGGGAATCGACTTCACGAAAAGTCCCAGGCCATCTTCGCCCTCGACAAAGCCGGTCACCGCCGCCGCCCACGAACTGATTGGCGCGATAATGCATATCGGAGCCGCCGTGGCATCTATCAAGTACGCCAGCTTTTCGTGGCTGAGCTTAAACTTGTCCGTAACGGGACGCATCACGGAACCCACCGTGAGGCAGTTGAAATAGTCGTCCACAAAAATCAAGATGCCCAAGATGACAGTCGCCAGCTGGGCGCCCACCTTGGACTTTATGTGCTGTTTTGCCCACTCGCCGAATGCGGCCGCCCCGCCGGACTTGTTCATCAAGGCGACCATCGTTCCCAAAATGACAAGGAAAAAGAGTATGCCCACATTCCACGGGTCCGACACCTGCTTGACCATGCCATCCTTGAATACGGCGTCCAAGAAATGCGGGAAGTTTCCTTCGCTAATGAACAGCCCACCCATCAATACGCCAACGAACAGGGACGAATACGCCTCCTTCGTTATAAGGGCAAGGACAATGGCCACAACCGAGGGCACCAGTGCCCAGAACGTTCCATGAAAATAGGATACAACTTCAACAGCCTGTTGTTCCATAAGATACTCCTTGGGTTTTCAAGGAATATAAAAAAACGAGAGTTTTGTGGTTTTAGCCTACTAGATTCGCATCGAAATATCGAGCGCCTTCACGCTGTGCGTCAGCGCCCCGACCGATATGTAGTCGAGGCCGAGCGTCGCGATCTGCTTGGCGCGTTCCAGCGTCATGTTGCCGCTGCCCTCGACCAGGCATTTGTCGCCGCTTTCCTTGATAATCTTCAAGGCGTCGGCCATCATTTCGTTGCTCATGTTGTCGAGCATAATCACGTCCACGCCCTTGTTCAAAAGCGCACGGAGCTGGTCGAAGTTTTCGACTTCCATCTCGACCATCAAATTCTTGGTATTGTGGGCACGGACCACTTCCAAAGCCTGGAGCACACCACCGGCGGCCGCAATGTGGTTGTCCTTCACAAGCACCATGTCAAAAAGGCCCATGCGGTGGTTAGAACCGCCGCCCACGCGCACCGCGTACTTTTGCAAAGTACGGAATCCAGGAACGGTCTTGCGGGTATCGAGCACCTTCGTCTTGCCGCCCTTCAGGGCTTCTTGGAACCTGTGGGCGACTGTCGCCACACCACTCAACTGCTGGACAAAATTCAAGAGCGTGCGCTCGCCCGTCAAAAGCTCATGCGTCGTCCCGTCGAGTTCCGCGATCAGGTCGCCGGGTTTCACCACGTCGCCGTCCTTTTTGTGGAGCGTCACGGAGGTCTTCGCCTTCAGTTCCTGGAACACGAGTTCAATCACCGGGAGGCCCGCAAGTACGCCGTCTTCTTTTGCAATCAGGCGGGCATGCTGCTTTTGGTCGCTGGGGATGGTCCACTCGCTTGTCACGTCGCCCGTGCGCACATCCTCGGCAAGCGCCAAGCGAATCATAGTGAGGGCATCTTCTACAGGGAATTTAGGTGTTGAGTTATCACCGTACATTTCTACTGCGCTCCTTTTCCGGTCAGCACTACGTAAACCGTACGCACGAGAATCTGGAAATCCAAGAGCAGGCTCATGTTCTCGTAATAGTACATGTCGTACTGCAACTTGATTTGCACGTCCTCAATGCTGGTGTCGTAATGGTGACGTACTTGCGCCCAGCCCGTAAGACCAGGCTTCATTTTGAGGCGGCTAATGTAAAACGGAATCTGTTCGCGGAGCTTGCCAATGAACACGGCTCGTTCGGGGCGGGGGCCCACCATGCTCATGTCGCCCTTGAGCACGCACAAAATTTGCGGAAGTTCGTCAATGCGGGTCTTGCGAAGGAACTTGCCTATCTTGGTTATGCGCGGGTCATCCTTGGTAGCCCACTGCGCACCGAACTTTTCGGCATCGGTACGCATGGTGCGGAACTTGTAAACCGTAAAGGGTTTGCCGTACAAACCGATACGCTCTTGCGAATAAAAAATCGGACCGCGGTCGTTCAACTTGATGGCGATGGCGGCAAAAATGCAAAGCGGCAACGAGCAAAGCCCAAGGAAGGCGCCGAACACAATGTCGATGATGCGCTTGACTCGCACCTGCCAGGGCGGCATGGTAAACGCGAAAAGTTCCTGCAATTCAAAGCCGTGGACCAGGTTGCCCTTGAACTGGCCGTTCACCACGGGGTACAGCTCAGGAACCACGTAAATATGGATAGGCAGTTCGCAAACCCATACCAATACGCGCATAATCTCTTGCGGCGAGGCACTGTCGTGGGCGATGATGATGCCGCTCACCTTGTGCTCTTTGACCAGCGTCGGCAAATCGGAATACTTACCCAAAACAGGGACTCCCGCAAATTCATGCGGAATCACCTGGAAGCGTTCATCCACAAAGCCCACCACACGCTGACCACGAGCAGGCGTCTTCGCCAAGTCCTCGGCGATCTTCTTGCCCGCCTCGGTCGCACCCAAAACCAGCATATTGTTGGCGCCGTAACCCAGGCGAAGGAGCCCGCGAAGGCACCAATAAATGGCCATGCGAAACGCCGAGACCAAAGCCAGGGCAAGACCGCCATAGATAAATATCCACGGGAATCTCGAACCGTACAGGTAATCCTGGTTCAACGGCTGGTTCGTAAAAATTTTGCCCAAGAACTCAGCTCCGAACAAGCCGATAATCACAAGGACAATGCCAACCACAATCGCGCGAAGCACGCGCAAAATCTGGTGAGTCCTCGAGAGCAGCAGCCAGGAACGGTAAAGTCCCGCACAGGTAAACAACAGGAGCCACCCCACGTTGAGGACAATCCCCATGTACATGTACTGGTCAAAAGTCTTGCTCGGGTCAAACTTGTCGGCGATCCAGCCACTGTGGAACTGCACCCAGAACGCCAAGACGAAACAAATCGACAAGGCGACAAAGTCCGAAAGGACCAACAAGATGCGTTCCAATGTAGTAGCCCGAATCATAACGGCTCTAAATTACCAAATTACCGAATCTCAGATTTTCCGTTTCACGCAATTTTTAGGCGAGGAAACGAATCACCTGGCTCTTCTCGACGATTTCCGGCAGAGCGTCAATGGCATCCACGGCCTTGGAAGTCTTGCAGTCCAGCGTCTTTTCGGTAATGACGACGATGGAGACCTTGCCCGGATCCTTCACGTTTTTCTGGATAATGGTTTCGATAGAAATCTTGTTTTCGGCCAGGATGCTCGTAATCTTGGCAAGCACACCGCAAGCGTCACGGGAAGTGAAGCGCAGGTAGTAGCGAGAAGTCGTTTCCGAAATCGGCACGAGCGTTGCAGAATTGTCGACATTGAACCAGCCCATCGGGAGTGCCTTACGGCTACCCTGGTCCACAGAGCGGGCCAAGGACACAAGGTCGGCCACCACGGCAGAAGCGGTCGGCAAGCGGCCAGCACCGGCGCCGGTCTGGACCGTTTCGCCCAGGTTGTCGCACTTGAGGTACACGGCATTGATCACGCCGTTCACATTCGAAAGCAGGTTGTCGTTAGAGACAAAGCACGGATGCACGCGGGCATCCACGCGGTCGCCGTCGCGGTGGTAAATGCCGAGGAGCTTCACGCAGCAGCCGATTTCCTTGGCGAATGCGATATCCTGGGCGGTAATCTTCGAGATACCGGTCACGTGAATCTTTTCGAAGTCCACGCGCTTGCCGCTGCAGAGGCTTGCAAGGAGGGCAGTCTTGTGGGCGGAGTCGATACCTTCGATATCAAAGGTCGGGTCAGCTTCGGCAAAACCGAGCTTCTGGGCATCCTTCAGGACCACGTCGAAGTCGAGGCCTTCGTCGGCCATGCGGCTCAGGATGTAGTTACAGGTACCGTTAATAATGCAGCTCAGGTGCTCCACCGTAGAGCCGAGCAGGCCTTCCTGGAGGCTGCGGATAATGGGGATGCCTCCACCCACGGCTGCTTCGAACAGCACATGCAGACCGTTCTTGGCTGCAAGCGGGAAAATTTCGTGACCGTACTTGGCCAAAAGGGCCTTGTTGGCCGTCACCACATGCTTGCCGCTTTCGAGGGCGGCGAGGATCCACTTGCGCGGCATGTTATAGCCACCAGCAAGTTCCACGAGCACGTCGATATCGTTACCGGCAATCATCTCGTCGGCATTGGTCGAAACCTTGTAGCCCTTCGCCTTGTACGGGGCGACTTCTTCTTCGGACTTCGCGCAAATGCAAGCGAGTTCGAGTTCGACTCCGAGCTTTTCCTTGTACTCGGCAATCTTCTGTTCCAGAATCTGAATGACACCGCCACCGACGGTTCCAGTACCAATTAAGCCAATACGCAGCATAATGCGTCTCCATTTTTGAATTTTACGGCGGTAAAGATAGAAATTAGTGGTTAGTGGTTAGCGGCTAGTAATTAGTGATTGGTCAAAAAAATGACGCTTTTCTCATTTGCAATCCCGTTTACTAACCACTGTTTACTGACCACTTTTTCTAAATTACTTGACATGGAACAGGAAACCTCAAATCCAGCGATTGACAATCTGCTTAACGAGCAGAAATTGAAAAATATCGTCTATCCGGCACGCCTTTTCAGAACGCGCCTCAACGAGGAATTCCTGAGGGCGAACCGCACCCGCAGGCCATTCCTGTTCATCAAGATTTATTCCCACCAGTACGACTTCCTCGGCTGGGGACGCCCGTCCCGCATTGTCGAAAAAACCTGGCGCATCAGCCTGCTCACCATGTTCTCGCACCTCCGCTTTATCGACGTGCTGGGCTACTTGAGCGACGGCAGCGGCATCGGCGTCATTCTGCTAAATTCTGATATGAGCACGCTGGAGGGAATCCGCAAGGAAATCCTCCACAAGCTGAACGACGCCGGTCTTATCCAGGCGCTGAGGCACAGGCCAAAGAACCCCATATTCCAGGCCTACCTTTACTCGGGCCTCCAAGAAAAAGACAACCTGGAACTGGACGAAAAGCTCAAGGAATTCAACAGCACCAACGGCAGTTTCTTTACGCTGGAACGCCTGAACCTTTCGGACATTTGGGAGCATCCGCACACCATCAAGTTCCGCCACATCATTAAGCGTACTACTGACTTGATTTGCGCGAGCCTCGCCCTGATAATCCTTTCTCCCCTGCTGTTGTTCTGCGCTTTGGCAGTCAAGCTCAGCGACCCCAAGGGACCTGTCATATTCAAGCAGACCCGTGTCGGCAGGAACGGCAAGCTGTTCACCATGTACAAGTTCCGCAGCATGTACGTGGACGCCGAGGAGCGCAAAAAGGAGTTGATGGCCCAGAACGAGACTGGCGGCAAAACGTTCAAGATGAAGAACGACCCTCGCATTTACCCGTTCGGCCATGTGCTTCGTAAGTTCAGCTTGGACGAACTCCCGCAGCTGGTGAACATCATCAAGGGAGACATGTCTGTAGTGGGTCCACGTCCGCCTATCCCGTCCGAAGTGGCGGAATACGAGCCGTGGCACCGTATGCGACTCTCCGTGACACCGGGGCTTACCTGCATTTGGCAGGTGAGCGGCCGCAGCAATATACCGTTCGAGGGTCAGATGCGCCTGGACAACGACTACATTCGCAGGGACGCCAAGCTCGGAGAAGACTTGAAGCTTATCCTCAAGACGTTCAAGGTCGTGTTCAAGGGCGATGGAGCGTATTAAGACCGCTCGCTCAGTACGTCGGATATCAAGACCTCCAGTTTTTCGCTCGCTCCCACCTAAAGGTCGCCATGTACACTAAGCGCTAAAGCGCAAGTGTCCAAAGGTCGGCTTCATCGCCGATTAATATCGGCGATTACGCCTCACGAAAGACCGCTCGCTCAGTACGTCGGATATCAAGACCTCCGGTTTTTCGCTCGCTCTCAGCTTCATCGCCGATTAATATCGGCGATTACGCCTCACGAAAGACATTTCGGAACTTTCGGTTCCTCAATTGCTAGTAGGCGTTACTTTTGCTGCCAGAGTCTTGACATTTTCGCAAGAAAAACCTCCATGCAAAAGGAGCGGCGCCTATTTCTATTTATATTGTCAATAGACATTTAGGAGTCTGTGTTATGAAAACATCATTGATACCGGCAGCGTTGGCTGCATCGGCATTTTTCTCTTTCGCACAAGCGCAAACCGCAGCGAACATCACCGTCGACCCCGCCACAACCAGGCAAAAAATCCTTGGCTTTGGCGCCGGCAGCGTCTACTACCAAAGCTGGATTACCGCCATGGACGCCTCCATGCAAAAGGCATTCTACGACACCGCCTTCACCGGGCTGAACATCTCGTTCCTCCGCATTGGCAACTGGAAGCAAGAAGACACCACCTCCATCGCCAACGACGTTGCCATCGTCAAGGCAGGCAAGGAACGTCTGGGCAACCACCTCAAAATCGAGATGTCCAGCTGGTCCGCCCCCGGCCGTTTAAAACCGAGCGGCAGCGTCAACGGCTCCGACGGTCACTCCAAGGGCGAGAAGACCCTCAAAACTTCAAGCTCCGACCCCTACGGCAAGTTCGTCTACAGCGAGTTCGCCCATTGGTGGAAGACCTCCTACCAGACTTACGTGGACTTCGGCATCGCCCCGGACTACATCTCCCTCCAAAACGAGCCGGACATGGAAGCCACCTACGAAGAAACCTTGTTCGAACCGACCGAGACTTCCGAAATCGCCGGCTACAAGCAGGCGCTCCAGGCAGTCCGCGATTCCCTCAGCACGCTCGCCAACCCGCCCAAAATTATCGGCCCCGAACCGCTGGGCATCGGCTACAGCAACTTCGAGAAGTACGCAAAAGCTCTCGACGACAAGAACCTCGACGGCTACGCCTACCACCTGTACCACGCCGGTGACGGCAACGACAACTCAGGAACCAACTACCTGAACCCGCAAAACTTCGCAAAGGCCATGAGCGACATCGCCGCAAGCTACGGCAGTGACGACAAGCCCATCATCATGACCGAATTCTGCACCATGGAAAACGCCATCCGCGAACAGGACATGCTCGGGCTCGCCCACATCATGCAGGTCGGTTTTACCAGCGGCAAGCTGAATGCCTACATCGCCTGGGAACTGTACTGGGGCGAAGAAAATGGTCAATTGATTGGCGTATGCCCCGGCGAAGGCTGGAGCGGTTGCAAAGAGGCAAAGATCTACATCAACCCCGAGTACCACGCCATGCGTCACTACTCCAAGTTTGTGAACCCGGGCTGGCGCGTCGTCTCGGCCACCACCACGACCTCGGATCTCTACACGGTCGCCTTCCGCAGCGCCGACTGCGACTCCATCTCGGTCATCGCCATCAACAAGAGTTCCTCCGCCATGAAGCTGACCACCAGCGTGAACGGCTACAACTCCGTCTACGCGGTGCAATCCGTCGAAAGCGGCGACAAGAGCAAGGCCATCGCCGCCACGGGTAATGACTTCAGCCTCCCGTCCAAGTCCATCACCACCATCGTGTTCACCTCGAGCAACACCGCGGCGCTCACCTGCGAAGACTCCCCCATCGAAGATCCCTACATCGACCCGTCCACGCAGTTCGGCGACAGCCTCGTGATTGTGGACTTCACGCAGGAGTCCTCCGCCGGGACCTGGAGCAGCCCCGACAAGCTCGCCGCCGTTGAATTTGTCAATACCCCGCTCGATGGCATCAACAGCTATGTCAAGGTCCCGCTCGCCGGATGCGCCCAGGACGACTGCGGCTACCAGCACCAGCTCTACACCATCAAGGACGACATCATCGTCAAAAAGCCGCTCACCTCCTGCACGGACCTCGTATTCACCATGCGTAGCCTCGACACCGAGGACGCCTCCGTGAACATCGGCGGCGCCGGCGGCAGCAGCTGGATCAACTACCAGTACGGCAACACCGCCCCCGCGGGCGAATGGGCCCAGGTCAGTGTCCCGCTCAAAAACGAGCTCGACTCCACAGGGCTCGCCTTTGGCTCCAAGCAGTTCAGCTTCAACAGCGACAACGCGGGCATCTACATCGCAAAGATCGTAGCGACCGGTTGCGGCGGCACCAGCGCCATCAAGCCGGCAAAGAAGTTCGCTGTGAACGACAGCCATTACCACGCACAGATCTTCGACCTCAACGGCAACCTCGTTTGGGAAGGCCTCAAGAGCGAAGCCCTCAATGCAAGCGGCTCGCTCCGCCTCGACGTGCGCCAGGGCGCCTATATCGTGAAGACAAAGGCTTCGACCATAAAGGCGCTGAAGAAATAGTTACTAGAATATCTGGTATCGAACTTAAAAACAGAAAGCCTCCGTTGTTAGACGGAGGCTTTCTGTTTTTGTGGCGCTTTAGCGACGCTATCACCCCTCTTCCATGGCTTCCTTGAATTCGTCGACAATGGCGATGTATTCGTCGATTTTGTCTTCCTTGCTATTCAAGTGGTTGAGGATTTGCTCCAGGTGTTCCTTGTTGAACACGGCCTTGAGCTGGCGGCTGGCGTGGCCCTTGTAGCCCCATTCCTTGAGGATCTCGTCGGTCACCACAAAGGAGTCGTCCATGGAGACAAAGCGCATGGGACCCCACACGGCATAGTTGTGTTCCAACTGCATGCTTTCGGGTTCCGGCAATTCCGGGTTCGCCATATAGCGCTGGATGTGGCGGGTACGCACGTCCTTGATCTTGTCGATACGCATGTAGCCCATAATCAAATACTTGTTGCGCATTTCGGAATCGCTCAGACCCTCGTAGCGAGTTCCAAAAAGAATGTAACGGCTCTTCGCTTTCACAATGGCGTTGATGTTCTTCACATTGCAGCAGCTCATGAGGCCGTAGGTGCTCGTTTCGTAGTTCGGTTCGTAAAAGAAACCCTTGCCATTTTCGTTCATCTGGTCACGGACCGGCATTTCGGACTGGTGACTCGTTTCAACATAAAGCAGGCTTCCGGCAGCGTTGCCGCGATAGTCTTGCCAACCTTCGAGATTAATCTGTGTTTTCGGCATTTCTATTCCACTCAAAAAGGTGATACCCTACCAAACCGCCGACCGAGGTCGGCAGTTCGATAACAAAAATACAAGCGGACCCAAACAGGTTCGTCAGTAACATTTAGCAAAATAATATTTAAGGGCTAGAAAGTCAACGATTCCGCCGAAATATCGTGCATTCCGAACAAAAAAGCGCCTTTTTCGAAAAATTTCGCCGTATCGGAGGTCAAAAACTGGGTCTTCGAGCCCTTCGTAAGGCGTCCGTCCATCTCCGGGTGACGCTTCAAGTAATCAACCGTCTTCTGGGCAACGATGTCCCCCTGGAACACCAGGCGCACATGAGGCGGCAGGGCCGCACGGATCTCGGCCTCCAAGAGCGGGTAGTGCGTGCAGGCCAAAAGCACCGTGTCGATTTCGGGATCCTCGGCCAGGAGAGCATCCACTTCTTTTTTCACAAAGAACTTTGCGCCCTCGGTACCGCTTTCCCCGCACTCGACCAAGGGCACCCACATGGGGCACGCGTGCTGCGTCACCTTCACCTTTGGGAAAAAGTGACTAATCTCAATGACATAGCTCTTCGAGGAGACCGTCCCCGCCGTCGCAAAAATGCCGATGTGTCCCGTCTTGCTGTACTTGCCGATTTCCTCGGCGGTCGGACGCACAATTCCCAGGACCCTGCGGTCGGGGAACTCGAAGGGCAACACCTGCTGCTGAATGCTCCTGAGCGCCTTGGCACTCGCGGTATTGCACGCGAGAATAACGAGCGGGCACCCGCGGGCAAAAAGCGCGCGGACCGACTCCAACGTATAGCGGTAAATGGTCTCGAAACTGCGGGAGCCGTAAGGCGCGCGGGCGTTGTCGCCCAGGTACATAAAGTCGTACTGCGGCAGCACCTTCTGCAAATCCCGTAAAATGGTGAGGCCGCCAAAGCCCGAGTCAAAAACGCCAATCATAGAGCCGTTTCCATCCTCTCCCTAATGACGTTCATCAAATCGCGACGAGGTTCCAGTTCGCCCTTCTCCTGCATCAACGCCCTCACGTCTATGGGTTCCAGAACCCGGGAGGTCACCTTTTTGCGACCGCAATCCCGGCGACGTTCCCAAGCACCCGCCGAGCCCTTGATGACCACAGGGAGAATCGTCGCCTGCGCCTCGATGGCAAGCCTAAAGGAACCGCTCTTGAACGGGGCAAGGTCGTCGCTCTTGCCGCGGGTCCCCTCGGGGAACACCGAAATGCGAGGGACGCGGCCATGCGCCAAGGCTTCGCGCACCAGGTCGGCGCCACCGCCCTTTTCGCGATTGATAAAAATACAGCCAATCTTGTGCATCCAAAAATTGAGGAATGGGATTCTGCCCAGCTGGGCCTTGGCAATAAAGCCAATCGTCCTCTCGATGGTCAAAAAGACCACGGGGATATCGACAAAGGAATTGTGGTTTCCCATCACAAACACAGGACGGGTCCAGTCCACCTTGCCCAAAAGCGCCTGGTCCTCAATGGTCAAGTCGATGTTGATAATGTCCATGCAAAAATTCGAGAACCACTGAATTTTTTTGTCGACCCACAAATCCACTTCGTTTTTGTGGAACAAGTACACAAACGGGAGCTTGAGAATGTGTTCGAACATGACGAACAGGACCCTCACCACCACGTATATTTTGAACAAAATAAGGGGCAATTTCAATTCCTCGTTTTTGGGACGGGCCTGCGGCAAGAACCTGGACTTTTTGAACTTCCGGAGTTTGCCCTTCCAAAACCTCTGTTTGCAATATAACAAAATTAAATAGGCCTCGGCACGGGTAACCCCCACATAATACAATCGGCGCTCCTCGTCCAGCTGCCTTTGGCGTTCGGCGTGGCTCCCCTGGCACTCCCCCGGCGTGAGCCCTTCGGCCAGCCCCGCATAGAACACCACCGCATACTGCAGTCCCTTGGAGGCGTGAACCGTTTCCACATGGACGCCGTTTTCCAGGATCTCGCCCTCGTCCAGTTCGACCCCCGCAATGGGGAGCCCTGCATCCTTGAGAGCCGCCTCGTAATACAGCCTTTGACGGTTGTAGCGCACCAGTATGGCGAAATTTTTCCATTCCAGTTCATAGCTCTCCCGCAGTTCCTTGATCCACCCCACAATCTTCAGCATTTCTTCGACCGGATTCTCGGAATACCAAACCTCGGGCCTACGGTTCTCGCGGTACAGAGGGTTCCCGCCGGAGCCCCTCGTGTTGCCCGCCCGCAGCACCTTGCGCAAGCGAAGCGGCTTGTTCTCGAAAATGGAATTGGCAAGGTGCAAAATCTCGGGCACAGAGCGGTAATTCCATTCCAAGCGGATGAGCGAGCTCTCCTTGAAGTCTTCACAAAACCGGTTGATGTTCCCGATGTCGGCTCCGCGGAACCCGTAAATCGCCTGGTCATCGTCCCCCACCACAAAAAGTTCCTTGCGGTTCCCCAGCAACGCCTTCACCAAACGGTACTGCGAGGGGTTAATGTCCTGGTACTCGTCCACCAAAATTTCGGACCACTGCGCCCTAAAGTAATCCCGCGCCTCCCGGTGTTTTTCTAACAAACTAATTGCCAAGTAAATAAGGTCTTCAAAAACAACCGAACCCGAATCCAATACACCTTGCCTAAGCGTTTTCAACTTAGGCACCAAGGAGGCCGGGTACGTATCGGCAAAGAGCTCCTCGCGGTTCAATTTTCCCGAGGGAATCCTGAGTCTGGAGAGTTTCGTCAAAAAATCTCGCTCCGCAGATTCCTGCGGCACCGGGGGCTTTTTAAAGCCCACCATCTCGTAGGCAAAACGCGAGCCTATTCTTTGCTTGAGCATGAACAGCGCGAGCGAATGGAACGTACATAGCCGCACTCCCGCCTTGGGGAACAGCTTTTGCACGCGTTCGCGCATTTCCGCCGCCGCCTTCGCCGTAAAAGTCAACGCCAATATTTTTTCGGGATCAACGCCCATCGCAATGCGATACTGGATGCGCTTCGTTAAAACCGAGGTCTTGCCCGAACCCGCCCCCGCCAAAATCAAAAGTTGCGCGCCTTTTTGGTGGTCGTGCAAAACGGCCGCCCTCTGGTCACTGTTAAGACCATCCAAGATGCTTTGGGCATCCATGGGAACCTCAATGGAATGCCGCCAAGAACGCCGGCGGCTCTCTATCAAAGAAGGCTATTCTGCCTTCACTTTGGGATGCTCGGGCGTGTCGCCCAGCAAAAACACGAACGCGCCAAACAGGCTCAGCAAGAGGCTCACAAAGTAGGCCAAGAGCTGGATGACGACAGACTCCAAACTGGCAACACCCGCCTTGGCAAACAGTGACTGGGCCAAGAACTCGCGTGGGCCAAAGCCGCCAATCGAAATCGGGAGCGCACTCACGATGGCGACCAGCGGGATGTAATAGAAGTACCACGAAATCGAGAGGTCAACGCCCACCACGATCCCGCAAAAGTAATGCACAAAAATTCGCAGCGACTGCGTCACCGCCGAGAGGAGCGAGATTTGCACCCACAGCCTAAACGAACGGAAATACTGGAAACGGTTGAACATGCGGTCCAGGCGGAAATGAATTTTTTGCGGCAGCACTTTCGCCATCAAATTGCTGCATAGCCGCCCAAGCCGCCTGCTGCAAAGGCACGCGAACAAAAGGCAAAATCCGAGGAATATCCAAATCGAGGGCCACACAAAGGCGCGCTGGGCGTCATCGTGCACAAAAAACAGGGCGCCCATGCCAAGCGCAAAGAGCGTCACAAAAAAGAGTCCGAACAAACGATCGAAGAACGTCGCCGTAAGCCCGGCCCCCACCGAGTCCTGCCCGCCTTGCATGCGAATGTCGTAAACCTTCTTGACATCGCCGCCCACGTTGCCCGGCATAAAGTTGTTAAAGAACAGCCCCACATAGTAGAGCTTGAGCAGGTGGCCGTACTTCAGATGCACACCCTGCTTTTCTAAAAGCAGTTTCCACTGCAAACAGGCCGTGAAGTTCGAAACAGCAAGGCACAAAAGCGCAATCACAAACGGGAGCACGCCGCTCCACGAAAACAGACGGAACAAATCCCCGACGTCCCAATCAGGAGCGCCTACAATGTTCCGGTACACAAAGTACGCCGGAACCAAAGTCACCACCAGCTTCAGGCAAAAAACCAGGGTGGATTTCAGTTTGGGATTCAACGCCATAAGTTACTAAGGCTTGCGGCCAATCACTCCGATGCTCAACTGGGTGTAATGCATTACCGACACAGACTTGAGCGCATCCAAAATAGCGTCCTTCGCCTTTTGATACGTCGAGCCCTGCAGCGGGTACTTGGGCAATTCCACGCCCACTTTGAAACCGAACTCGCGAGCCATTCTATAGAACAGGTTCGGTCGCATCCAGTCTCCGTAGGCGTACTCGCACACAAAGCCAGCATCGGCCATGAGCTTTTTGAGCTGCGGCATCGTGAACTGCTTTTCCCAGCCCGCAAACCACTTGTCCATGGCAATCAAAATGTGTTTGATTACTGTGTACGGGTGGACAGTCTGCGGCACATCGCAAAGGCAGCAGCCCCCGTGCTTCAAAATTCGGTAATTCTCCTGAATCAGCGGGAGCGAATCCTTGAAGTGTTCCGCCAGGCCCTGGTGGAACACCAAGTCAAACGTACAGTCGGGGAACGGCGACTTGAACGCGTCTCCGCGCACCAGTTTCAAATTATCGTAAAGGTTTTCCTTGGCACGCAGAGCGTCCACAATCTTCAAACTGTTCTCGGCAAAATCCAGCACATAGACATCGGCACCCAAGCGGGCCAATTCGGCACTGTCACGGCCGGTACCGGCGCCAACTTCCAAAATTTTTAGACCATTAAGCTTGAAATTCTTTTTGATAGCTTCCAAAACAGAGGGAGACGAAGGGTAAACCTTGTCCATGTCGTTCTTTCTCTGCCAAAAACGATTCCAAACAGATTGATCAGGCTCTTTAATAGACATAACGCGCAAAAATATACGAAAAATCTTTACAAATCATTGTCTTGTAACGATATAAATATAGGGCGCGGGTCGGAAATCGCACCCGGTCAAAAATTACTAATTTCATGACAATAGTCACAAATACGTGACAAAGCAAGATTTTTTTTCTATTTTTCATGACAAATACACCGAAGCGGACGCCGAAATCGACAAAAACAGCCCCCATTAATATGATTATGGCAAAATTTTACACTTTTGGCACGCAACTTGCTTATAAAAAAAGCGATATTTAAGGTGCAAGGAATTACAATGCATATTGACTCTACCGATACCACACTCAAGCGTTACCTAGAAGATATTAGACGTACTGCACCGCTTTCCCGTGAAGAAGAGCAGATTCTCTTTAAAAAGGCCAAAGAAGGTGACCGAATTGCACGTAAGAAGTTGATTTCAGCCAACATGCGTTTTGTGCTCAAAGTCGCCATCCAGTATCGCGGCTGTCCCATCCCGCTGCCGGACCTGGTGAGCGAAGGCGCCATGGGCCTAGTGCGCGCCATCGAATCCTTTGAATACGACCGTGGCCTCAAGTTCATCAGCTACGGCGTGTGGTGGATCAAGGCTTACATTACCCGTGCCATCAACGAGCAGGGCAACCTCATTCGCTTGCCGGCAAACCAACACCTCCGCGTGCGTAAGGCTTTGCACGAACAGTCCCGCGGTAAAGAAATCAACGAAGAAATCCGCGAGCTCATCCAAATTGGCCAGCGCGGCGTCTCGTTCGACAGCCCCCTCAAGGCCGACTCCAAGGCGACCTACGCCGAAGTGCTCCCCGATACCGCGGCATCGAACCCCGAAGCCGATTCCGAAATCCAGAGCGTCGAGGCCTTGGCCCGCGACTTGATGGAGCAGCTCCCCGAACGCGAAGCGAAGGTCATCACGGGCATCTTCGGCATCAATCAGGAAGCCCCGCAAACATTGCGCGAGGTGGGCGAATCCATGAACATCTCCCACGAACGCGTGCGCCAGTTGCGTGACCAGGCCCTGCGCCGCATCCGCAAGTACAACAGCAAGGAATTCCTCCAAGAGAAAAAAGACGCGTTTTTGGCAGCTATCAATAAGTAGCAAGCCGAGCGTCGCGCGCAAACCGAAGGCTTGCGCATGACCGAGGCGAAGCACTTATGGATGCGAAGCATCAATAAGTAATGGCTGCCCTGTGACGCATGGGGCTCCGCCCCTACGATTGCGAAGCATTAGAAAAAGTCCCGGCTTGGCCGGGACTTCTCTTATATTCTTTCGGGAATCAACGGAGGGCGATTACTTCTTGTGCTTCTTGCGGCGGACGCCCCACTTGTCCTTAATTTCTTCCTCGATCTTCTTCTTTTCGTAGCGGACCACCATCTTGAACTGGACGTTATACACGCCCGAGCCCACAAAGCGGCCGGTATGGTCCTTGAAGTTCCAGTTCACAAACACCTTCTGGTCGGTGCTCAAGCAGTTGCCACCGAACTTCGGGCTGTTACACGGCACCATGATGGTCGTGTCGTTCACATACTGTCCCAAGTGATCGTAGTAATTAACCACGAAGGTGATGTAGACCTTAGACGGATCCAGGGAATCGAGCACGGACGGGTCTACCGTACCATCGGCCGAAATCTGGGCACGGTCCAAAAGCTGCGGCACAAAGCGTTCGCCCAACTGCACCAACTGACCCAGGGCACCTTCCTTTTCAAGGTCCTCCTTGGTCGTGGAACTCGGCACGTAGCGCAGGTTCACAGAGCTTATCGTCTGCAGCTTCTCGCCGTCTTCGCTCACCACACGGTCATCATGAACATCGAACGAACCCATCTTAGTGGCCTCGACCAGGTGGTTCAGCAAGCCCGCGATGACCACAGCCTGCGGGTTCTCGCCTGCCACGTTGCCGTAGTTGTCGCGAATATTGTCCTTAAGACCGCGCACCACCATCAAGGAGTCGCCAGGCAAAATCGTCGAGACGCTACCGTCAATTATCAGTTTTGCCGACTTGCCGTCCTGGGCCCAGTCAATCCTGCTCGGCAAAAGATCAATGGTGTCCTTGCCATGGATGTACGAGAAAAAGTCCCTTCCTTCCAGGTTCTTGTACACAATCGGTTCAGAGAACACGACCGTCAAGGTATCCGCCTTTTTGCCGTAATCCAAGGTAGCAGCGGCAATCACAGGCGACATCTTGTCGACCAGCGGCACATTCTCCTCGTTCACAAAAGTCTGGCCCAGCACTGGGTAGTAGGTAAAGACCGTCGCCTGCGGCAGGTCTTCGCTAATGCTGGTCACGCCCGAAACAATCTGCGACGTGGCAAACACATTCCAAGAAACACTCGTCGAATCTTCAGAAAGCGCCAGGTCTCCAGGCTGTGCCTGCATCTGGATCAGCATACCGCGGTCACTGTACCACGGGAAGGTCATGTAGAGCATCCCCGCCTGTTCCGGAGTGAGCTTTCCATTAAAGTTGGTCACAATTTTGTCGAGCTTGCCATCGCCGTCGGTATCCCAGTATTCCACATTCTTGGACGAGGGCAGACGATCCGTCACCTTGATGGGCACTTCACGGTCGTACTCGTCCGAGGTCAGGTACGGTGTGCTATTAAAGGTCACATTGGGGAACAACGAGACGCTGTCCTTCATTTCACCCTTGAGTCCCAGGGAGTCACCCACCAAAATCACAACGTTCTTGGTCGGCAGGTACACATTGGAGATTTGTCCCACAAAGCCAAAGCGCTTGGAATTCTGTTTGATCATCACAAGCATCTCGGGCTCCGAGAGGTCCGCCGGAATAATGTCGATGTTGAATTCAACGAACAAGGAATCCTTACCCTTGCTATTTCGAATGGCCTCGGCCGCCTTGATTATCTGGCTACCAACCTCAGAGATCGAAGCATTACGCGTGTAAAGAACGTCGTCGGAGTTGGCGTAGGTGATAATCGCATAGGCATCCTTCGGGAAATCTTCCGGCAAATTCAAGTCCGACACATCCAGCGAAATCGTATTCACGCGCTTGGTCTCGTAAGAGTTCGCCTGGACCGTGGCGAAATTGACTGTCGGCACTGCGGCCGCAGTCATGGTGTCCCCGTTAACCACAAGAGCCACGGAGCGTACACTCAAGCCATGTTCCAAAGTATCCTTGAGCACGATTTCCACGTAATCCAGTTTTTCGTCGCCATCGGAATCCTTGATGAATCCCTTGTCGGCATCCGGAATCGGATCGTAGAAGTTAATGTTGTCGATAATGACCACCTTGCCGTCGTGCGCCACAATAATGGAACCACCTCGGATGGCCTCCTCGGCGGTCACCCAAATAGTCACGTCACCATTGTTCTTGACGTTCATGGTGTCTGTCGGCTGCGGGTTGTTCGGATCAATCAAAACGAGATCGTAACTCGTGGCGAACGTGAGCGAATCCGCTGTGGTGCCAAAGATTTCAGCAATCTTGGCAGAGTCCAGCGTAATGGCAACCAACTGTCCCACCTGCGCCGAGTCGATATTGGAATTATAGCGCAAGTCAAGCTGGATTCCCGTGGGGTTATTTTCCACCAAGTAGGTGTTCTCGCCAATGGACACCGTACCCGGCGTTCCCTTGGCCGTATCCACAGGGATCAGCACTGTCGTGGTAGACACTATATCGTCACCATCGTCGAACTTGTCTTGAGACGGGTAGAAGTCAAGACCGCCGCTACTACTCAAATCAAAGTCCGTAAAGCCGGCATAGCGATTCGACGAACTGGAGCCGCCCACGATATCGATACCCGAACCCTGGTTCTTGCTCGAAGACGACGTGGAACCGCCACCACTCGAAGAAGACCCGTTAGAACCGCTGGAGCCGTTATTGGCGCTCGACGTTCCCGTACCGCTACTAGAGTTGCCAGTACTGCCGCTGGAGCCCACTGTACTCGAAGAAGTCGTGCTTCCGGAGCTCGTCACCGAGCCGCTCGAATTCACCGTCCCGGAGGAACTGCTGCCAGTCGCAGAAGAAGTGCCCCCCGAAGAGCTGCTCGTTTTGGAACTGGAAGAATACACAATCAAGGAACTGCTGGAGCTCTTGATGCTGCTGGAAGACTTGACACTAGAACTGGACTTGACGCTGCTGCTGGATTTTACACTGCTACTAGAAGAATATTCCACCAGCGAGGAACTTACCCCACTACTGCTGGAGAGTTCACCGTCCTCGCCCGTTTCGGCTCCCGTCCTAATGACGCCCGCACCCGAAAGCGGAGCCAAGTCATCGAGATAGTTGTCGATCCACTGCAAGTGCACCAGGACATTATCGTTAATATACTTGTTCACATTGGCGGCATAGTCCACAAACACCAGGTGGCCCGTGTTGCTCGCCACAAACAGGTGGCCCATGCCATCGACCGTTCCCTGGTCCAAGCGCCAGCCCACATAGCCGCCGTCGTTTGTTCTGGGGAGCGTCAAATTGTCTAGGGATTCATTGAAGAACCACTCACGCAGGTCAATGTAGGCGACCACACGCGCCTTCATTTCCCCGTTCTCGACACGCGGCTGGATTTGCACGATTCTCGCACCGCCGAACACAAAAATGGTCTTGGAGTACGGGTCATAGGTACCGCCATGGGCACCTTCCAGGGAATCAATCAGTATTTTAGTTTTAAACTTCGTGATGACAGAATCGCCAATTTTGCCACCAACCGTAGACTGGTTCTCGGCAGTCACCTTGGTCCACACGGTATCGGTGATATAGCCAAAATACGCAGTCGCCCTTTGCTCCTTTTTGCGTTCTTCGGAACAGGCCGCACCAGTGTTCGCATTCGATTCACAACCGCCACCACTATAGCTGGAATACGTAAAGAAGGCGTTTCCATCAGCATCCCAAATCAAAGTCGAAAGAGAATGGTGTTTAACACGGTCATTTTCATTCGGCTCCAGGAGCACCTGGTAACTGGGGCCAAAATTCTTGTTCTCCGGATCATCCGCAGTCGAAATACGGCGCAAATGACCTGGAATACCTGCCGCCCAAAGCCATTTTTGGTTCGGGTCCATCATCAAATGCCAAATACCGTTATCGGAATGGTCAGTTTCCACCGTTTTCACCAAGCAGGCGCCCCTCCCACCCGTTTTTTTAGCGGTCTTGCTAATTTTGTGGGCAAAACGTCCTTGGGCCGCAATCAACAAGTCACCATCGGGATGGTGCACAATACCGTCGGCACCAGACATGCCGTCTTCTTTACCACAAAGCGTATCCTTTTGCAGCAACTGCAAATAACCCGCGCCATCGTAATAATACTTAAGGCTCTTAACGGCATCCTTGTCGTAGCCAGCATACTTGGTATAATACAGAGTCGCCCTGGTATCGGCATGCGGGACAATGTCGCCCACCTGCTGAACCCAAATACCGGTAGCCGGGTTATCGGGAGGCGGCATAGTCCCAGCGCCCGCTGAGCTTATTCCGCACAACACCGCAAACATCGAGATTATTTTTGCCATCTTTTTCATAGCATCATCCTCTGAAAAGTCCTACTTGTCCAAGGAACTCAGATCAAGGCCGTTCTTGCCCGCCTTGACGCCCCAGTTGTAGTACCTTTCATATTCAAATGTTTCCTTAGCTCCAAATACTTTCACTCTGAATTTCGCCAAATATACACCTATTCCCACCTTGCGACCGTTTGCGCTGCGCATATTCCAGCGGAAATAGAGTTTTTTGGGGTTCTCCAAACAGTTACCCTCGTCCACATTCTTTCCCTCGGGCTTAAAGTAGGGATCATCGCACATGATTTTACCCGAGGAACTCGCCACATAGGCGCCCAGGTTTGTGTACACGTACATTTCCCACGAAAGACCGATTTCATCCAAATTTGGAACTTTGCTCCCGGTCGAGTCCTCGCCCATGATTGTAGAGAAACCGATGTTCATCAACACGCCGAGCGACATTTTCATCTCGTCGTCAAGCGAAGAATCTGCCGGAACAAAACGTACCGTAAAGTCTTTTTTGTCGGAGAGCACATCGGCAAAGTCGAGCGTGGCAAGCGAGGTTGTTTTGGCGAGTACGCGCGGGTCGCCCTGCAGCATCACCGTAGCCGGAGTCTCGAACACGTTATTGCCGGCGACATCGTTAAAGCCCTTGTAGCTTTCGTTGAAGCGGATAAAGTCGGCGGGGTTCATACGGTCCTCGAGCTCCACGCCCACCTCGAGACGGATGGTCACGGACTTGCCATCACCGCTCCACTTGGCGTTGGTAAAGTCCAGCGGTTTCCAATCCTTGCCGTTGGCGCTAAAGAGGAACGCCTGCGAAAGGTCAGAAATGTTCTTGTAATCGATGGCTTCGGAGAAGTTCACCACCAGTTCGTCCGATTCCATGCGCTGGAAGGATTCCGGGTGCAGGAAAGTTCCCGAAATCATCGGGGAAATGCGATCGTTCATGCCGAGCGTATCGACCTTGGTGCTCTTCTTGCCGTCCACATCGGTCACCTCGTTCAGCACCACCGAGTAGCCGTATTCGTCTCCCGACTTGGAGTAGCTGCGGTCAATCGAAGTGAGCATCTTCTTAATGTCGTACTCGTCGGGATCTACGGAAACACCCAAAATGGTGCTGTCGGCAGAGAGCGTCACTACGCCTTTTTTGATGAGGGAGTCGAGGTTGTTGAGCGGAATTTCCACCACCTTCCCCTTGGAATCGAGCCAGTAGAGTTTCACCTTGAGATTCTCGAGGTCCTTCGCGCTAAGCGGGTTCTTAAAGGCCACCGTAGCGCTATCCATACGGCCGTCACCATCCATATCAAAGTAACCGTTGTTCTCGTCGGCAGTGTAGAGCTGGCCCGCGTCTTTTACTTCCACGGGATTGTTCTTTCCGGTCTCGTTGCCGTCGGCAGCCTTGATGAGACCATCGGGGCAGGCATTCTTGGCGCAACTGGAGGCAATCTGCAAGGAGTCGCCCGTGCTCACAAAGCCATCGTCGACCACAAAGGTCCACACGTCGCCATTCTTGACAATCGCCTCGACCGGGATGGACTTGCCGTTAATAACAAGGCCCTTGCCCTCGGTCCACGAAGAATCAATGTTCTTGTTGAAGCGGACCACCAAGGTGTCGGGAGCGTCACCGTCGCCTTCGGTCAACGAAGCATGCTTAATGACCGGACCTATGCGGTCTTGGATTTCGACGGGCTTCAAGTCGGTCGAGGCGCCAGTATTGGAGGCATGCACCGTCGCCTTCACGTAACCCTTCGCCGAATCGTTCGTAGCCACAGAGTTCACGTCCTTCAAGGTGAACTCGTTGCCGTTCTGGGAGAACTCCGTGGACTCCTTGTACTTGCCTTCGTCAGGCCAGTTGTAGAAGAACTTCTCGCCGTCAATGTATTCCAGGTTCCCACCCATGTACACCATGATACTGTCGGCGGCGCCGTCGCCATCGGTGTCGTATACAAAAGCGCTATCGAGAGTCGGCGTGTCATGATCGTCAAAACGGAGACCACCCGGAAAATCCTCCGAGACGATAAAGACCGGGTTGTTCTTCTCGTCGTAGCCATCGGGGTAGGCGTCCAAAGAGAAGGCGGAACCGTCGGTCAGTGCCTTGTCGGAGGTAATCTTGAACGACGCCTTGCCACCCTTGAAATCCAGCTGGTAGCCCAAGTCGCGGTGCTTGAGCGGGTCGCCCACCATGTCGAGGAACTTGAGGTTCTCCGCATCGGAACCTTCGTCAATGTTGATGTAGAAGGTCTTGTCGAGGTCGCTTTCCAAGTAGCCCGCTGAGTCGGTATCGACGGGCTTTATCGCGCGCACGTAAATGGTGAGGGTATCGCCCACTTCCATCTTGGTGGCAGAGATGTTCTTGTCTTCTATTTTCTTTTTGCAATCGGCGTCCAGGCAGTATTCCAGAGTCGGGGCGTAAAAGTTGTACACGCGATTGATGCTGACGTCTTCCATGTCCTCACGGGTGGACACGCCAAGCATCACGTTGTAGATGGGATAAAGGCCATTCACGGACACGGCGATTAGGCCCTGATCATTGGCAACCAGCTTTTGACGGTTCTCGATATCGGTACCCTCGACATAGAGCTTGTAGGTCACGGAATCGTTATCGGCCAGCGGAGCGTAAACGTACATTTCGGCGTTCGGGATGGCCTTGCTTGCGTCCTGCGGGTCCTCGCCATCGGGAACCACAAAAAGGTACATGCCGGCGCCCTTCTCGATGCGGACATAGGCACAACGGGAATCCGTCGAGGAAGAATAGTTTCGACAATCAATTTTCTCTTGCGCAAAAACACCGGTCGTAAACAAGAGTAACGACAACCACAACAAACAAACACGATTTGCATTCACGTAAAACATAAAACACCTCAAAAACCCATCAGCAAAATGCTGGGACAATACATTATTAAATGTATCTTTTTTTTATCCAAAAATGAAGGACGAGAATCACACTGGCTCAATTCTAAACTTCAAGTCGGCTTATTCCAAGTTGGAATAGAGGTCGGCGACCACGGAATCCATAAAAAGCCACCCCTCGCCTGTTAAGCAGATCACGTCATTTTGACATGTGAGATAACCCCGGTCAACCCACTTGTCCACAGCTGGCTGTGGAAGGCGCCGACCCAAGCCACGCAAGGCTTCGAGGTTCGCACCATATTTTGTACGCAACGAGAGCTGCAGGTACTCGGCAACCCGCTCTTCGGGCCCGATCGGGTCCAGGGTAAGCCCGCTTTTGGGGCATCCCGAGAGCACGTATTTCCGCCACGACGCATACATCTCGGGAGCATAAAAACGGGTCCCCTCAAAGAAGCCGTGCGCCCCCGGACCAAAGGCCAAATACTCGCCCCGTCGCCAGTAATTCAGGTTGTGGAGGCTCTCCTCACCAGAGCGGGCGAAATTTGAGGTCTCGTAGCGCTCAAAGCCCTTTTGGGCAAGCATCCCGACCCCACGCAGGTACATGGGGCCATACAAATCCTCGTCCACGGATTCCTCCCCACGGGCAATCCGCCTGCCCAGACGGGACCTGGGGTCCACCTTGAGCCCGTAAAAGCTGATGTGCCCCAGCGGGTAATCCGAAATGCGGTCCAAATCGTCCAAAAATACGTCCAGGGACTGCCCTGGCAAATTGAACATGAGGTCGGCACTGACCCGCAAACCAGGCCTCCGGAGGAGCAATTCCAGGGCATATTGCCCCGCCCCCTTCACATGGCTGCGCCCTATACGGGAGAGCAGGTCCTCGTGGAAGGTCTGGAGGCCGATACTCACGCGGTCAATGCCGTTTTCCACCGCCACAGCCAAGCGTTCCTCGTCGCAACTCTCGGGATTGAACTCCATGGTCGCCTCCCTGAGTTCCTTTAAGGGGATCCCCGCCCTTTTTAGCGCCGCAAAAAGCCTCGAGAGAAGCTCCGGGGAGAGCAGGGAGGGCGTTCCGCCGCCCACATAAAGGGTCTCAACACGTTCCAACGCCCCCGGGTGGCGCTCGGCAAAAGCGGAAATCTCCGCGGAAACCAACTGCAAATACTCCAAATGAAGCCGTTCCGGCGACTGGATCGTGTGAAAGTCGCAATAGTCGCAGACCTTAGAACAAAATGGAATATGTAGGTATAGACCAAGCATTTCGCCACTAAAATCAAGATTTTCTCGTTTATCGTAAAAATTAATTTATTTTATAGAACTGTTATGGATGTACAAAAAAAGAACAGGCTGAAAAACAGGCTCAAGAAGCGACTGCCGCTCCTTGTTTTTTTGACATTGTGCACCATCATCTTTTTTTTCGCCTCCACCCTCCTTTTGGAAGACTCCTACAAAGACGTCATTTTGATCGTGATGATCTGGTCTCTTCCCCTGTTCATCCACTAGCCTATGGCAATGACCCGTCTAACACAGCGCAAGTTCAAGGCCATCTGCTACTACGTTTTGAGTTGGGTGGTGAGCACGCATTGCATTGCGTTATTGATGCAGTACGCCTCCGAGCAGCCTTTCAATTGGCACCTCGTTCTTTTTGTTTTGCAGTGGTCCCTGTTCATGGGGCTTTCGCATGGACTTTACGACGTCGTGGTTCTGCAGGACGAAATGGACCACAGGCCGCCTTCCGTCGCGTTCCTCATCAGATCCGCCTTCTTTATTTGCAGCATTGCGGCGAACATAGTGCTGTGCATTTTGTTGTGGAGCGCCCCCGAGGCGCATACGCTGATCAACGAGCGGAACCTCGCCCACATTGGCGAAGTCTTTAGCGACCGTCATACGCAAATCGCCATCATATTCCTGTTCATCCTCAGCCACCTCATCACCTTCGTGCGATCGGTCCATAAAAAGTTCGGCACCCGCGTGTTTATCAACACCATACTGGGCAAGTACCAGGATCCCATTGAAGAGGAGCTGGTGTTCATGTTCATTGACTTGCGACGTTCCACCGACATTGCCGAGGAACTGGGGCACGTCACCTACAGCAACTTTATGAAGGACTACTACAAGCTGCTCTCCAACTGTTGCGAGGAGAACCGGGGCGAAATCTACCAGATCGCAGGCGACGGCGCGTTCATCACTTGGAAAATCAAGAACTGCAAAAAGAAAGCGCGCCCAATCAACCTCTTTTACGACTTTGACGAGTGCCTGCAAAAGACCAAGGCGAAGTTCTTGAGACGCTATGGCATCGCCCCGACGTTCAAGGCGGGGGCTCACTGCGGCAAGGTCATCTCGACCGAGGTCGGGAACTTTGGCAGCGAAATGGCCTACCACGGTGACGTGCTGAACACCACCAGCAGAATCCAGTCCCTTTGCGCCAAATTGGGGCAGGAATTTTTGATTTCCCAGGAACTCCAGGACATTTTGCCCAAGCCCCTCCCCCACGGGTACCTGAGCAAAAAAGAGGGATTTTTCGAATTAAGGGGTAAAAAACGGGAAATTTTGATATTTTCTTTGCAAAAACCCTTGACAAACTTAAATCCATAAGCTATAATTGTGCTCACCTCGCGGGAATAGCTCAGTTGGTAGAGCACGACCTTGCCAAGGTCGGGGTCGAGGGTCCGAGTCCCTTTTCCCGCTCTAAAAAAGATAACCACCCATTCGGGTGGTTTTCTTTTTTTGTGCATCGGGATAAAAAGGGACTCGGGCCCGAGAAGAGGGTGCGACTGAAATTTTTCACATGCGAACATCGTGAGCATAACTGAAAAATTTCAGCACTTGAGGCGCAAGCCTCAAGCCCATAGGGCGAGGCTTCGGCTCGCGTAGCGAGGGCCCGAAGCCGAGTCGTCCCTTTTGACGCCTACGGCGTCCGCGGCGTCACTCGGTCATATATACGAAACTTAGAACTTTAGTTCTCTAGTTGAGTTATCCTCTATGAGGAGAAAAATGCACACATTTTTCTACGACACTCGTTTAGCACGCTTTTCCCGCTCTATGCTTTTAGTCCTTTATGCAACGGACGTTATACGCTACATTTTCCTTGCCATCACTTTGATACAAGAACATGGTGTTGCCGACGTCAATGTGCAAATAGAACCCTGCAGAACTCCAGAAATAAGCGCCCGAGCCTTCAAACATATAAGTTCGATCTCCAGACAGGAGCCCTCCAGGACGCGCATAGAACCTATATTCATTCGTTCCAAACTCACTTTTCCAGTAAAGTGACACACTGACTTTTCTTGGGGATCCGCCGACCGCCCTTAAGAAGACCTGCCAATCATAGTTGCTAGGTAAATGCCATCCGCTAGGACAAACACCCTGGACAGGCAAGGTTGGCGTACATAACTCTTTGATACCGCAGCCCTTGCCATCCGAACTCCATACACCCGCACTGTCCATCGCGGAAGCCCAGGTGTAATAGCGACCATACTTGATACAATCACCCGAATGACTAAAACAGAAATTGCTGGAATCACGGGAATCCGGGTCCGCCTTGTAAGAGAACTTCAAGTTTTCCGCCATCCAGGTCTGTTCACCAATCGTCACAGTCCCGTAGGTCTGACCATCACGCTCGTCAGTCATGGTTCCCGTCACCACCGTCGAAGGGTCAACAACCGCCTGATTGACGCTACTGCTGGACTCAATTACCATGCGACTGCTTGATTTCGGCGTAGCGCTAGAAGATGAAGGAACAACATCCTTAACACAACGGACGGAATATCCTTCGTATTTGAAGAAGGAGTAATTTTTCATGACTATGTCGGCGGAATAAAAAGATATGCCGTACGCATCATTACCGGAACCGCACTCTGTAGCAGTCCAGAAGTACGCTTGGCTAGACCTTTCCGTATACGCCACACGGGAGGCCACACCCATGGAGTTTCTGCCCGCAGGGAGCACAGAAAACTCATAGGCATCCGTCCCTTCTTTATCAATAAACCAACCTTCGGTGGACTTGAGCAATCTACCCGCTTCAGATTCATCTCCGACCAGGGCAATCAACTTGAACCATTCGCTTTGCGTCGACAGGTGCCAATCCTTAGGGCAAGCCCCCCGCACAGTAGATGTCAGGAAACACCTCGTACCATAGCCACAGCCCTTGCTATTATTAGAAAATATGGCAGCACTGTCCATCGCGGCAGCCCAGGTGTAAAGGCGGCCGTACTTGGAGCATCGGGAAGGATCATTATTATAACAGAAACTGGTGGAGTCAAGGGAATCTGAGGCCACCAAGTAAGCAAAGTTCAGGTTTTCTGCCATCCAGGTCTGTTCGCCAATCGTTACAGTTCTATAAACCTGGCCGTCGCGGTAGTCCGTCAGGGTGTTGTTTTTGGCATCGTAAACGCTTCTGTCATCGCCCACGCTGAACGACGACGGAATGCTCGAAGAACTGCGTACTTCGCTACTGGAAGTTCCGCTGCTAGAAGCCGCGCTGCTGGACGATACACTGCTGAAGCTTTCCGCATCCTTGCCGCTATCCGATGACTTTGACTCGGAGCTGCTGGAGGTTACGCTGCTTGAACTTTTGCCACTAGAACTGGACTTGCCGCTGCTAGAAGATACACTGCTGGAGCTCTCCACGTCTTTGCCGCTATCCGACGACTTCGACGCAGAACTGCTGGAGCCGCCTTCTTTGCCGCTGCTGGAAGACACGCCACCCACCGGAATCCACTCCTCGTCGGAACAGGTGTAAAGAATTTCTTCCTCGGACGCAAGGGCGTATTGCCCCTCCCTGCCCTGGTTGCAGACCTTGAAATCTTCCGGCTCGTCCTCAGTCTGGGAAACCTTCTCCCACCTGAACTTGTCGCCAGATTCCACGCAAACATAGGGAGTGTCCTTGACAAACTCGAGGCTACCCGCCTTCTTGGCGGTGCAGTTGCTCAAGTCGTCGATAGACAAGACTGCGTTATCGGGCAGCTTCTCCGGGCGCGCGCTGAAGTCGCTGTCATCGTCACCGCAGGCGGCCAGGCCAACGGCCACAGCGGCCACGAGTGCAAGTGAATAAACTTGGGGTTTTCGCAAATCTGCTAGCATAGGGCACCTCGAAGTGAAACTATATTATTTCACCCCGATTTGCAACAGGCTAGCCCTGCAGGACGCATTCCGGATGTTCTTTCATCTCGTCCAGCTGAATCCTGTGCAACACCACGTGGCCTTCCACCAGGCTCTGCTGCACGTCGATGATACGCTGGTTGCTCGAACCGCGGAACTTGAGTTCGAGCGACTTTTTCGCCATGACGAACGGGCCGTCGATAAGGATGTCGGCATAGGCGAGCAGGTCGAGGAACGCCGGGGTTTCTTCCCAGTGCTGCTGCAGGTATTCGAACGTGTACCCCGTAAAGATTACAAGACTCAGGCCGCGATCCTTGATTTCGCGGGCTAGCGGAACGAGCGCCGCCGCCTGGTCCATCGGGTCGCCACCGCTAAACGTGACACCGTCGAGCAGAGGGTTCTCGTCAATCATCGCAAGGATTTCGTCGATTTCGATAAAATGCCCGCCGTTGAAATCGTGCGTCTGCGGATTCTGGCAACCGGGGCAGTTGTGGTGGCATCCCTGCGTAAAGACCGTCATGCGAATGCCCGGACCGTCCACGAAAGATTCGGGCTCGATGCCCGCAATGCGAAGTCTCGGAGTTTCCTGTTCCATTCCTAAAAAAATCCCTATTTACAACAAAATAAAAAACGGCGGGACATGCCCGCCTAAGATTACCTAGCAGGTGTTTCGTACCCGGACAAACGTCCAGGCATTACACGCCGTGCTTGACACGGTCGTTCACTTCGGCACGCTTCGCGTTGTTGAAGCGGTCGACTGTTCCGACCAGGTAGCCCGTAATGCGGCGGATGCGTTCGAATCCGACGCCTTCGCCAAACTTGTTCAGTTCTTTTTCTGACATTGTTGTTTACTCCTTGCTTGTTAAAACTGGTTACCGGACACCCCTGAACACGGGCATGCCGGGATAAAGCTTGCGCAGTTCCTCGATCTTCGCCTCGGAAATCGCATGTCCTTCGCTACGTCCGCAACGCGGGCAAACGTCGCCAATCACGCCAACGAATCCGCAGACCGGGTCGCGGTCCACCGGATGGTTGATGCTTCCGTAACCGATACCCACCTCGGCCATGTAGCGCACGATTTTCTCGAACGCGTCGAGGTTCTGCGTCGGGTCGCCATCGAGCTCGATGTAGCTGATGTGGCCCGCGTTGGTGAGCGCGTGGTACGGGGCTTCGAGAGCGAGCTTCTTGAAGGCCGAAATCTTGTAGTACACCGGCACGTGGAACGAGTTGGTGTAGTAATCGCGGTCGGTAACACCCGGGATGATGCCGAACTTCTTCTTGTCCATGCGAACGAAGCGGCCCGAGAGGCCTTCTGCCGGCGTGGCGAGCAAGCTGAAGTTGAGACCGAGGCGCTTGGACTCGTTGTCGCAGAATTCACGCATGTGCTTGATAATCTTGAGACCGAGTTCCTGGGACGCTTCGGATTCGCCGTGATGCTTGCCCGTGAGGGCCACGAGCGTTTCGGCAAGGCCGATGAAGCCGATGGAAAGCGTTCCGTGCTTGATGACCTCGCCCACGGTGTCTTCCCAGCCGAGCTTCTCGGAATCGATCCACACGCCCTGCCCCATGAGGAACGGGAAGTTCTTGACCTTGCGCTTGCTCTGGACGGCAAAGCGTTCCATGAGCTGGTCGCTCACAAGCTGAAGCATGCGGTCGAGTTCCTTGAAGAACAGGTCCACAGACTTCATCTTGATGGCGATACGCGGCAGGTTGATGGAAGTGAAGCTCAGGTTGCCACGGCCATACGAAATTTCGCGGCTCGGGTCGTAGTTGTTGCCGATAACGCGGGTACGGCAGCCCATGTACGAGATTTCGGTTTCGGGATGGCCCGGCTTGTAGTACTGCAGGTTGTACGGGGCATCCTGGAAGCTGAAGTTCGGGAACAGGCGCTTCGCGCTCACGCGGCAAGCAAGCTTGAACAAATCGTAGTTCGGGTCGCCCTCGTTCAGGTTCACGCCCTTCTTCACGCGGAAAATCTGGATCGGGAAGATGGCCGTCTCGCCACCGCCCAGGCCCTCTTCGGTGGTGAGCAACAGGTTCTTCATCACCATGCGGGCTTCCGGTTCGGTGCACATGCCGTAGTTGATGCTAGAGAACGGGGTCTGCGCACCGGCGCGGCTGTGCATGGAGTTCAGGTTGTGAACAAACGCTTCCATCGCCTGGAACGTCGTCTTGTCGGTTTCCTCGTAGGCCATCTTCTCGGCAAACTTCTGGGCCTTCATCACCGTCTCAACATCGAAAGTCTTGGAAAGTTCGCGGGCTTCGGCCTCGACAAACTTCTCGTTCGGCACGAGGGTCGCGACCATGCCCATCTCGGCCATTTCCGTATGGAGCTTCTTCACGACAGGCTGGATTTCTTCTTCGGTCTTGCCCGTCAGAAGGATGAGCGCCTTCACCATGTTCGAGAGGTAGGACTTGCGGTACGTGATGCGCACGCCGTCGGCCATGGCATAGTCAAAGTTCGGGATGGACTGGCCGCCGTGCTGGTCATTCTGGTTACTCTGAATGGCGATAGCGGCGAGGGCGGCGTAGCTACGGATGTCCTTGGGTTCGCGCAGGTGGCCGTGACCGGTGTTGAAGCCGTTCTTGAACAACTTCTTCAGGTCGATCTGGCAGCACGTCATGGTGAGCGAGTAGAAATCCAGATCGTGGATGTGGATATCGCCGTCCATGTGGGCGCGGCTGTGCTCGGGCTTGAGCATCATCATCGTGTAGAAGTGCTTGGCCGATTCAGAACCGTACTTGAGCATGGTGCCCATCGCGGTGTCGCCGTCGATGTTCGCATTTTCGCGCTTGAGGTCGGACTCCTTGGCAGAGCTGAACGTAATGTCGCGGAGCGTGTGCATGAGGCGCGTATTGACTTCGCGGATGCGGGTGCGCTCGGCGCGGTACAAGATATAGCTCTTGGCGGTGTCGGCATAACCACATTCAGTAAGTGCCTTTTCGACGGCGTCCTGGATTTCTTCGATGTCGGGTTTGTTTTTGCCCTCGGCTTCGAGGCGACCCACGGCATAGGCGGACACCTTGAGGGCGGAGCTGGTCAGGAGGTCTTCGTGGCCAAGGAGGTCCAGCTGGTCCTGGGAAGCTTTAATTTGTTCGTTCAATTCGCCGGAGGCGCGGAAAGCCTTGATGATGGCTTCAGAAATCTTCTCAATGTTGAACGGCATTTCGCGGCCGTCACGCTTTTTGACTGTAAAAATCATCTAATCCGATCCTTCTATCCGGTATTTGGCAGCCAAAAGGACATTTGAAGCCAAAAAACCCAAAATTACTATATCTTGTGCTTAAACAGGGTTATGCACCACAAGATGTAGGCTATAAGATAATAAAAGTTTTTAGAAAAAGACGATTTTTTTGAAAAAATTATAATTTTTTTGTAATATTTCTAAAAATTTACACAAATTCTATCAACAGGTTGTCCATAAGGCCCAAATTATCATTACTCCAACTTGGAGTATATAATAGACCTAACCCCATAATGAACAAATAGTTAGAACTTATCAACAAAAAAAGTGATGTTTTTTACGAGCTTTCCCTTGACAAAAAGAAAGCGATACAAGAAAATAATTTGTTCGTAACGATCATTTGAGTTCTATGGAAAGGTGAACTTTCGCCTGGACCTCGACCGAGTCGGCAATGGAGTTCTCGTCGAGGGTTCCTGCAGCATCTGTTGCGTTCGCCATATAGAGCATGCTTTTAGAGCGCCGCGCCCCGAGACGAATGACTCCAGCTTCGTCGCCACCTATATAAAGGACCTTTCCCAGCTTGAGGCCTGCACCCGCGGCATAGTGCGACGCCTTGGCAAGGCCATTCTTGACCGCTGCTTCGATAACCACACCCTGGAGGGAATCCAAATTCTTGACCGTTGCCGAAGTCGGGTAAATTTCCACGTCGGGCTCGGTCGAAAGAAGCTGCGTGAGCATCGCAGCATCCTTGCGCGAATCCAGCTTGACGCTGAACTCCTGCCTGGCTACGTAACCCACAAGGCGGCGGTCGCCATGGTCGTACGACCATTCCTTGGTCAGGGAGACGCTGTTCTGCTCTACGCCGGATTCATCTACGTCAATGGACTTTGTCACTTCAAAAATACGCTGGCGGCGCTCGGTCAACTTTTTGTAGACGCCGTCCTTGCTTGCATCACGGAGTTCCAGCGAAAAAGTAGAAACGAACTGATTCGCCGCATATTTTTGCGACTTGCTGCCAGAAACATCCACCTTTGGGACCTCGGGCGTATTTTTGCAACAATCGCAGCCGGTAAAAACAAGTGCCCAAAAAACGATTCCCGAAATCATTCCGAATTTCATGACGACTCCTTTTATGCTTTTCAATTTATGCTTTGCGAGTCTTGAGGAAAGGCGTGCAGACCAGCTTCAAAACAACGGCGACAACGATGGTCGTCGTCATGCTGATGAAGGGCATCCACGGCCAGCTAAAGATGCCGCCGAGGAGAGCCGGAACACCAAATGCAGGGATTCCCTGAATGAGCACAAGGCTCGCCATGCCACAGAGAACCGCGGCGACGACCATCCACGGGCGCAGATTCTTGACAAAGAACGCGAGGATGAACATGCCGAGGAGAGGGCCGGTAAAGAGCCCGGTAAAGAAGAGCGCATTCTTGAGGAGGCTCCCCTGCTGCGTCGCCGCAAAGAGCGCAAAAAATACGCCCAAGACTCCCCACACGACCGTCCAGATTTTGGCTCGCTTGAGGCCGCCAATGCCCTCGTCCTCCTTCCAGCCCAAAAAATCGTGCTCCGAGGTGTTGCTGAGGGAATTGATGGCGCCCGAGAGACTACTCATGGCCGCAGCACAGATGGCGGCGACTATAAGGCCTGTCACACCTATCGGGAGACCGTTTACAATAAAGTAAGGGAACACGTCGTTTTGACCGATGCCCTCAGGAAGGCTCGAAACACCCGTCACCTTGTAATAGACGAACAGCGCCGCGCCTACCCAGTAAAAGAGAATCGAAACCGCGCAACCGAGCACCATCGAGAGGATGCTGGAACGGTTCGCCGCCTTCACGTCTTTGCAGCTGAGGTAGCGCTGCACAAACTGCTGATCGCAACCGCGAATGGCAATCTCGAGGATTGCATAGGCAAAGCCAGCCGAAACAAGCGTGCGTGCGTCGGAAATGTCGATGGACGGATTCCACCAGCGGGTCTTGCCTGCCTCGCTTGCCATGGCAGCCATCTCGCCAAAACCGCCCACGGCGTTCGAGATGAGGATCAGCACCAAGGCTCCACCGCCAAAGAACACGCAGAACTGCATCACGTCGGTCCAGATGACCGCCTTGATGCCGCCAAACCAAGTGTAAAAAATGGCGACGGCGGCAGAGACGACTATCGCCACACGCAAGTCCACATGCAAAATTTGCGCCAGCACAAGCGACGGAGCATAGAGCAAGATGCCCGTGCGGAGCAGCAGATGCAGGCAATAGAAAAGCGCCGCCAGGCGACGCACGGCAAGGGAACCGAACCGGCGTTCAAACAACTCGTAGGCACTGTTAATGCCCGCTGAACGGAACCGGGGGATGAACACGAAACCGACAACAATAATAGAGAGCAAGGCGCCGATTTGGAACATGAGGAACGTCATGTCGTCGCCATACACATCGGCAGGAGCGCCGAGGAACGTGGTCGCACTCACCGAAGTCGCGATAAGGCTGATGCCCACGGCCACCCATGGCATGGCGCCGCCACCGAACATGTATTCCTTGAGGTTCTTGTTGCCGCGAGAAACCCAAAGGCCAATCGCAAGCGAAAAGAGAAGGTAGGCGAAGAGGACGATCCAATCGATTAAAGTAAACATAATTTGAAATGCAGGATGTGAGATGTAAAATGCGGAACGTTTAATTACTCATTTCACATTATTCATTGTTCATTATTCATTTTTTAGCAGTTTATACAACCGCTTCCACCGGGAGCTCCGTGTACTGGATGACCTGGTTACGGCCGCCTTCCTTGGCCTTGTACAAAGCCTGGTCGGCATTATTCACCGCCTTCTTCATGTCGTGGAATTCCGGAGCCACGAGGAAGGCGCCAATGCTCACCGTAACGCGGAGCGGTTCCGCCTGGTGCACATCGAACTCCAGCTTGCTCACGGCAATGCGAATGCGTTCCGCCGTCTCGAGCATGCCCTCGGGCGTCGTGTCGATAAGTCCTACAACAAATTCCTCGCCGCCATAGCGGGCGACCAAGTCGATTTCCTTGCGGATTTCGCCGCTGATGGCGCCCGCAATTCCCTTAATGACCACGTCTCCAATCGGATGACCGTAGGTATCGTTCACGCTCTTGAAGTGGTCGATGTCCATCATGAGCACGCCAATGTTGTACTGCTGACGGTTGGCACGGATCTTTTCGGTGCGAAGCGTCTCGTGGAGGGTGCGGTGGTTGATAAGCCCCGTAAGCCCGTCGCGAGAAGCGAGGTCCTTGCCCTGTTCAAACTGGCAAGCCCTGGCGTATGCAAAACCGGCGACACCGGCAAACGCCTTGAGGAGTTCCATCTCATGCTCGGTATAACGGCCTGGAGTGCGGCTTTCCAGACAAATGGCGAGCTCGGCCTGTTCTGCATTGTTCTCGGTCGCAATCGGCATCACAAACAACTGGCGGATATCCATATTGCGCTTTTCGTTGTTGTCGATACGCGGCACGTATTGCCCCATGCTCGAAGAGAACAAGCGCTCCACCGGGCGGTTCTTGAGGAGTGCGAGCACCGCAAGACCCTTGTCGGAAAGAGTGAACTTTTTACCGGAGAACTGTTCGCAGTCAATGCCGTCGACACAAACCACGCGGCCTTCCCTCTCTTTGTGCGGAGGAAGATTTTCCTGTTTGTCCAGGGCGAGAATCATCATCCTGTCGAAGGGAATGTTCTCCTTGATGTATTCAAAAATCTGGCGGTAAATATCCTTCACCGTCATGGTCTGGAAGAACTTGTGCTGATAGTTGTACAGCACGCTGAACTGCTGCTGAGCGATGTAGTTCTTTGTAGAGGCAAAGCTCTTGAACGTGAGCGTGTACAGATTGCTGGCGATAAACGTCAACGCCTGCGCCGTAGACTGGCTAAAGGCGTTGGGGTAAAGCGAGTCCACCACAATCGCGCCAATGCGGTTCTTGTCGCGGTCCAGCATAGGCACCGCCACCAAAGACTTGATCATCGGGTTGTCGATGTAGTAGAGCAGGGTCTTGCCGCCCATGAGGTCCCCCTCGAGCAGGCGGTTCACCTCGGGGCGGAACAACTGGCTAATGAGCCCGGAGTTCTCGGTGATTTTCACGTCGGTCGCCACCTGGGCATTGGGGTCGCTCTGGAAACAACGGATGCCCCATTCCTTGGCACTCGCCATGGGCGAGAACACAATCAGCGAATACGCGTTTGGAATGATGCGCTTGAGTCCCTGCAACAAGTCGCTTGTGGCGCGGGTCACGTCGGCATTGGTGCGCGCCCAGCACTGGTTCACACGCAAGGTAGAATTCGGTTCATTGAATTCAACGGCTTCGTCCTTGATGGAATTGCGAATATCGGGAGAAACCGCGGGGCTAATGCCCGTAGCGCGCATCGCCGTAGTGATGACCGGAATCGAGGCCGTTTTGCCCCCTGGCACACGGGGCAAGTTCATGTAGCCTAGTGCAGCGGCCACACCCGCCACCGGGATGAGGAACAACAGCATTCCCCCTTGGAAAGCCAGGCCGAGCAACAAACCGGCGACAATAAAAAGAATATTCGATACTAACATTTCCTGCCTTCTACAATCTAAAAGACCGGTAAAGCATGACGCCCGAGATGCCTGCAAAAGCAAAATGACTTATCCAGGCGGCAAAGAACGGAGTCAACGCCCCATTTTCGCCCATCTTCAATCCGATCCTCTCTAAGATATAATAACTAAAAACTAAAATAAGTCCAATACCGAACTTCTGGGAAAGCCCCCCAGAACGGGTATATCGGTGGCAAAGAGCCGCCCCAATCAAGAGGACAATCAGGTTCATCCAATGCGCAGATTGCTTAAAATAGTAGGCAGTCTCCATCACCCGGGTGTCTTCGCCAGAACGCTTAAGCACTTCGATACGGTGCCGCACCATCTTGGAATCCATCTCGTCGGCAACCTGACGTTCGTTGATAAGGTCGTCGGGATGCGTACTCACCCGGCCAAGCATGTTCTCCTTTACAATCGGAATGACCGTGACGGAGCCGTCCTTCTGGAAGATTCTGTGGAAGCCTCGTTCAAAAGACCAGTACGAAACACTGTCCTCCTCGACCCAGCGCACTAGCTTGGCGTCGTATCGTTCGCGCATGTGCCCTTGCTCGCGCAAAAGCAAAACAACATCGCGTCCCATTTTGGTGCGGCCCGAGTAATACTTGAAGAACCAGCTTATCTTTTCGCTATCGATGAACGTGAAGTTCTGCTTCTCTTTGATGCGCGGGTTCTTGCGCTTTTGGGCGTTGGTCTGCATGAGTTCCAAACGCTTGTGGTTGGCGTCAGGGAGCCACAATTCACTCATCAGGTAGGAGGCGCAAGAAATAACGACTCCAAAAAAGAAAATGGGCATGAGCGTTTTAAGCGGGCTCTGGCCCGAACTTTGCATGGCGGACATTTCCAAATGGCGAGCCATGTTGCCCACGGAGGCAAGCACCGCGATGAACATCGCCACGGGCGTAATCAAATAGAGCATGTAAGGCAAGTAGCAGAAGTAGTACTCGCCCACGTCCTTCATGTCGCGAGCAAGCCACGTTTTGATGTTGCCCACGAAGTCAATCACGGCGAACATTAAAATGGCGCCGATGGTCACGATGAGGAACATTTTTAAAAAGTTCCAAATGAGGTAGCGGGAGAATCTCATCCGAACCTCCCGGTAAGCCTTTTAAAGAACCCGCCAATGGCGCGCATCGCCCTAAAGAACTTGGAATCCCCGCTAAAGCGGTCACGGACCATTGCGATGGTGATAAACACGCCAAAGACGCCAATGATGATGTTGGATGCCCACATGGCAAGCTCGGGAGAGATGATCAAGCGGTCAGCCAGGTTCTCGCCGCCAATAAGGCAAATCCAGTAAATGACAAAGAATGCGAGACTATAGATGATGCCCGTGCCAATACCACCCTTGCGCGCCATAATCCCAAGGGGGGCGCCAATCAACACAAAGACAAAGCAAGCAAAGGAGGTACTGAACTTTTTGTGGATCTCGACCAAGTACTGTGCCGCCCGTTTTTCTTCGAATTCCAGCCGGCCATAAACGCGTTCGGTATTGCGAAGCGAAGTCATCTCCTGGGTGCGAACTTTTTGCAAAGACCGACGAAGCTGGATGGAGTCAGGAACCTGGAGCTTGCCCGTGGAGTCCGGAACGACGGTATCGCCCACAAGACCCGACCGCACATTGAGCAACGTGGGAAGGCGCTCCCCCATGGCCTCGTTCCAAATAGTGTCGTACCGGGCGCGGGCCTCTTTCACCACGTCCATCATCATCTCGACCGGCATTTCACGGTCGCTGCGGTAATTGCGGCTGCGGCGCTCCAAGCGGTCGTCCACATTCTTCATGGCGAGGTCCTGCGAGAAGAACCGGATGCGGAAGTAGTTGGAGGGGTCGTCGGGATCCACAATGTGGGTCTCGCCGCTGCGGAGCCGGAACATCAGGGTGGCGCCGTTATCGACGTAATCCATGGTGGCACTGTCGGCGTATACAATTCGCGGGGCGCCCTTGCGCTCCATCTCGTAGACCTGGATACCATAGAGCGTCCCCGAGACCGGGTCAATCCGGTTGACCCACAACTGAACATCGGGGAACTGCGTTATGAGCCTGCCCGCATCAATGAACACATGCGGCTTTTTGCGGGAGACTGCGTTCATGAGTTCCACCGAACGGTGGTTCGCCTCGGGCAAAACCCAGTTGTTAAAAAGCACCATCAAAACGGTGAGCAGCATGGAGACCAAGAGCACCGGACGCATCATCGAAAGCGGCGAAACGCCTGCCGCCTTGACCGCCGTAATCTCGTGGTCCCCCGACATGCGGCCAAAAGCCATGAGGCACGCCACCAAAACGGCCATGGGAATCGAGAGCGAAAGCATCCAAGCCAAGTTGAGCACAAAGATTTCGAGAACCGTGGAGGCAGGCAAACCCTTGGAAAGCACATTGTCCAGAATCTTCACCAGGAAGTCAACAATGAACAAGAACGTGATGCCAAATAGAGCCGCCAGGAACGGCGCAATAAGCTCTTTCAACACATAACGGACTAAAATCATTGTTCTTGACGACCAGTTTTTTCTAATTTGATGCGTGAAAATTAGAATTAACCAAAGAAAAAAAAATGAAATCTTTTGCAAAGTTACCCATATTGCTCAACCTTTTGATTTTGGCCGCATTGTTTAGTGGCTGTTCTTCGGATCGATCTGGCAAGGTGAGTCATACAGAGTTCTGCCGTGGCAAGTACGAAAAAGCCGAGGCGATGTTCAAGGAAGGTAAGTACGGGCGCGTACAAGACAAACTCGAAGACATCCTCTCGCTGTGTGCCGGCACAGGCTATATGGAGCAGTCGCAGTTTTTGCTAGCCGAGAGCTACTTCAACCTGGAAGAATGGATTGAGGCCCGTGGCGAATACGGCAGCTTCATTGTGAACTTCCCTGGCTCCCCGTTCGTGGAGACCGCTGAGTTCCGCAAGGCCATTTCGAGTTTCAACATGGAATTCCGCGTGAACCGTGACGAAGCCAACACGACCATCGCCATGAAGGACTTTGAGCGTTACCTCTCCAACTACCCCGATTCGCCGCTACGCGACTCCGTGAATTACTACTACAACCTGCTGGTCGAACGCCTGGCCGAAAAGGAATTCCAGACAGGGCGTCTTTATTTGCGCATGGACAAACCGCAGGCCGCCGTCATTTATTTCAAGGAGTTCCTGGACACCTACCAGAAGTCTCCGCGCCGCAAAGAGGTCTTGTTCCTCATCGCCCAAGCCTACACCGAGCTGGACCAGTTTGAGTCGGCCCGCGAATACTTGGGACAAGCCAAGCAGGAACTCGTCGAAAACGACAAGGACATCCAAAAGCTCCTCGTCAAGACCGAAAAGAAAATCGCCAAGGCCGAGGCCAAGTTCGAAAAGCGCTTGAAGAAGGATTCCGAGAAGAAGCGTCAGCAAAAAGAAGAAAAGGAAATGCTCAACTAGGATTGTGAATGGGCGGCTGGGTAAAAAAGATATGCTGTGTTTTGAGCCTTCTCTTGGCCACAAGCGCGTTCGCCGCCAGTGACGACGTGGTGCAGCACGACAATTCCCGGATTTCCATCTTTTTGCAGCCGGCCATTTCGTTTTTGAGTTTTGAAGAACGTGAATACTTCCAGGACGCCATCGACACCATTTACCAGGAGTTCCGCGCCAACGCCCTGACCGCAGAAGAATCCCTCACCGTAGCCAAGCAGGACTTCCAAAAGGTCAACTTTTGCTTCCCCATCACAGGCGGTCTCCAATTCCAGGTTTTGCAGGACCATTTTATTAGCGCGGGCCTCGGATTTATTTACGACAACGAATCCGTGGTGCTGACCGACCGCCGGAACAAGACCCACAATTACAGTTACACAATCCAGGGCGTTCCGCTTTATTTGGAATACCGCCTTGCCATACCGCTCAACCTAATGACGCTTTCTGATGGAGGGCTCTTTAGCATTGCCCTCCGCTGGTACTGGACATTGCCCGGCACCGAGATCTATTCGACCTGGGGAAAAATCGATGCCGAGAATTCCCCGCTGGGAGCGGGTTTTGGCATTAGCATCGGTTACCTGATTGCCAACTGGAAAAACGTGAACGTCTTTGGCGACATAGGCTTCAGCTCCATTAGCGTAAAATCGAAAAAGACCTTTGCCGACCTTGTGCCCGGCGGGGCCGACGACAAAAAAGCCAAGTGGAACGTGGGCGGATTGCAGTTGCAGATTCGCGTGAGCTTTGGCGTTTGGAACAAGCCGAAGCCCAAAGATGAAGACGAAGGCGACAACGACGGCGAGGTCAAGGAAAGTGACGGAGCCACGAAGACGGAAATAAGTACGCCAGCAGTCAAAAGCGCACCAGTGGCAAAGGGGCAGTGATGAGTTTGTGGCCGGGCGAAAAGTTGCGTTACGCGGAAACGCACTTCAAGTTTAAATTGCCCTGGTCCCTTTTGTACAGACCATGGCCCGAAATTATTTTTGACATGCCTTTCCAGGTGGTGCCCTCGGCAGAGCCAACCTTGTGGATTGTAATCCGTGACGCCGACCGCTTCCCTGTTGTTTTGGAATCGGCGGAAGTCGAGTTTACTCGCGAAGGCGATGCAACGGAGGCCCGCACTTTTGAATTGAACCTCAATGCAAGCAAAGCTGTTGAATTTTTCCCGGTGCCACTCGGGAAGCTCTCCCCGGGCAAATACCGCATTTTCCCGAAGGCGACCATCAAAGCCATAGGACCGAACACTGCGCGCGGCAAAGAACGCAAGCGCACATTCAACCGTTGGAATTTGCCGGGGCTGAGACCACAACCGCTCCAGGTCCAGGTCCTTGCCAAGGCGCCCCCCAAAGCGCCCGGTTTCGCAGTTGGCGAAACGCACTCTCACACGCACTATTCACGCGACCACGTGGAATTCGGCGCCTCGCCCTTCGTGTTCCAGCAGGCAGCAAAATCCATTGGCCTCGACTTTGTAAGCTGCACCGACCACGCCTACGACTTCGCCTTTACCGACGAGGACTACACCAAGGAAGCGCTGTCCCCCGCACCGCGGTTCAAGGCGCTCCGCGACGAAGTGGCCGCGCTGAACAACGACGATGGTTCCAATCGCGACGGATGCCCGCTGATGCTCGCCGGCGAAGAAGTTTCGGCAGGCAACAGCAAGGGTGAAAACGTCCACGTGACCGTGATGGCAAATGACGGCTACCTGCCCGGACTTGGCGACTGCGGGCGCTACTGGCTCGAGAACAAACCCACACGCAAAGTATTGCAAATTGCAAACGATACCGAGTCGCACTGTTTTGCCGCGCACCCCTTCCAGCAAATGGGGCTTTTGGAGAAATTCATTTTCAGACGCGGTTACTGGAACAGCGAAGACCTGGCCGGACTACGCGGCATCCAGTTTTGGAACGGCGTCTTGGACGAAGGATTTAAACTCGGTCGAGAGTTTTGGATCAAGGAACTGGGCAAGGGGAACTTTTTACTACCCATTGGCGGGAACGACGCCCACGGAGACCTGAACGACACGACCGCCGTGGACCTGCCGCTCATTTCGCTGAAGCACTCCCGCGACCACGTGTTCGGGAACGTGCGTACCGCCATCAAGCAAGTTTGGTCCAGTTCCGCCAATGCGAATCACGGTTTGACCGCAGAGTCGCTCCACAAGGCGTTTGAAGGCGACAACTGCTACATCACAAACGGACCTGCCCTGTGGTGGGAACGCATGGACGAAGCCAATATCGAGACCTACAGCAACGCCATCTTTTTCCACGCGCGGAACACCGAGGACTACGGCGGTGCGTTCCGCTACATCCGCATTTACGGACGCAAGCGCCTGCCCAGCGGGAAGTTCGCCGACAAAGAGGAACTGTGCCTCGAGAGCGTTGTCGCAGCAAGGGCCGAAACCGACATTGCCGTGAACGCCGGCGACTACGCCTACCTGCGCGCCGAATGCCTCACCGCCGACGGGCACTTCGCCCTGACTTCTGCCGCCAAGATTGAACAGGAGTAGCGCCATGAGCCCGCGTTTTATGAGCCCCATGGTGCGACGTCGGCCCCCGACGAACAGGGACAACGACCCGGTGGACAAACCGAAGAGCGAAACGAACCAGAGCCCCCAAAATAGTGCTGCGCCGCAAGGGGATGCCTTGCCCGAAGAACTGCCCGAGGAATCTGTACAGGTTGCCACTGGAACTTACAGACAAATTCGTGACTACAGTTTGGTTTTGCTTTCCCAGAACATTGTCCACCGTTTGGAACGCTCGCCCGAAGGGCCCTTCGAAATTTTTGTCACGCCCGAGAATGAGGCGCGGTCCAGGCTCCAGCTTGGGCTCTACATCAAGGAGAACCCTCCCAAAGAGGAGAACCCGCCCATCCCGCTCAGCTTTAGCCTGCAGCCCATTTGGGTGTTGCTCGTGCCCATCTTATGCACGTTTGCCGACTTTGGAAACTTTATCCAGCGCATGCATTTGCAAGGCATCGCCGACGCCGAAAAGATTTTGCGAGGGGAATGGTGGCGAACGATTACCGCCATCACGCTGCACGGGGACGCACGCCACCTCGCCGGGAACCTAGTCACGGGTTACATCGTGTTGAACCTGATGTCTTACCGCATCCCGCTCGCCCGTATGGTGCCGTTCCTTGCCATCGGGAGTGCCATCGCGAATTTTTGTGTCGCGGCGACAGTGCAGGCCGACTACCGCGCCCTCGGGTTCTCGTCGTTCGTGTTCGCCGCCATCGGTGCGCTCGCGGTTATCGAGTTCCGCCTGATGCCGCACGAGACTCGCGGGCTTTTGCGCAGGTTCGCGCCTTTGTGCGGGGCGCTCTCGCTCGCCGTGTTCCTCGGCCTTGGCGAGAACGCCGACATTCTGGGGCACGCCTATGGATTTATTATGGGATGTTTGTGCGGGCTGATTCCCAAAAAGAAGACGCTCCGTTGGGGGACGCCTATGACGCCCGCCGACCTCCTATGGGTGATGTTCTACTTCGGCTTTTTCGTCTTCGGCTGGAAGAACGCCCTCACATAAGACAAACGCCTCGTGAAAACGAGGCGTCAAATTCGCATTTACAGCTTTTTATTATTCCGCCAAGAACTTCTTGGCCTTGTCGGCGTACACCTGGTTGTCGCCATAGACTTCGACAATGCGTTCGGCCATGTTCCTGGCCTTGTCGTTAGCACCGAGCTGCTGGTAAACGAGGGTCAACTTCCACATGGCGTCGGCCACCATCGGGGCTTCGTCCAGCGGTTCTTCCTTCTGGAAGCGATCTTCCTTGTCGCCCGTACGCTTGCCGAATTCACTCACGTACTTTTCGAGGAGACCGGCAGCAGCGGAATAGTCTCCCTTTTCAATTTTCACAGCAGCAAGGCCGTGCATGGCGGCAGACCGGACCAGCACCACAGAACCGGCATTGTCGAGCGACTTTTGGAAGAGTGCCGCGGCACCGTCAAAATCTTGTTTTTCGAACTTGATGTTGCCTGCAAAGAGGGCCGCCTTGGCAAGAGCCAAACCGTCAATCTTGCCAGCCTTGATCTGGGACTCGAATTCCACCAGGGCGCTATCCTTTTGGTCGGCATAGAGGTACGTCATGCCCACGCCAAGAAGTTCGGCCTGTTCGGCAGCGGCAGCCTTTTGGCTATCGCGGAACTGGACAATGCCCGCAACAACGACCAAGATAATGACCAGGCCCACCAGAGCCTTGGTTCCATGATTGACAAAAAAATCCTTGAGTTCAGAATTGTTCTGATTTGCTTCGTTAGCCATTTTCGACTTCCATTTTAAAATTTGTGACCCAATCATAGCAAAAAACACGGACTTTGCCAACCGGCCCCTCCCTTATCTTGACAAAAAACAAGCCTATTGCTATTTTTGACCCCGCTATGCCACTCTAGCTCAGCTGGTAGAGCAGCTGATTCGTAATCAGCAGGTCGGCAGTTCAAATCTGCTGGGTGGCTCGAAAGTCCCGAATCCGTCAAGGTTTCGGGACTTTTTTCATTTCACACTCCACATCGCACATCTAGCCTCAGGCCCTTTTTTTTACTATCTTTGCGCTCCCTATGAATCCGAATGGCGCAATTATTGTTCAGAGCAACCTCGAAATTATGGTCGAGGTCGACAACCCCAATTACGAAACGGCCCGTGATGCGATTGCCCCCTTTACCGAGCTGGTGAAGAGCCCCGAGCACCTGCACACCTACCGCATTAGCCACCTCTCCCTCTGGAACGCCGCCGCCACCGGACTGCGCGCCCAGGACGTCGTCGAAAGGCTTGAACGCGAAAGCCGCTACCCTGTGCCGCAATCGGTCATTACCGAGATCGAAGACTACATGGCCCGCTACGGGCTATTGCGGCTCAAAAAAGAGGACGACCGCCTGATCATGGAATCCGACGACAAGATTATGTTCGTCGAAATCTGCAAGCTCAAGGAAGTCGAGGACTTTGTACTCGAATTCATCGACGATACGCATGCCGTGATGGACCCGGAACGCCGCGGCCACCTCAAGATGGCGCTCACCAACGCGGGCTTCCCCGTCGAGGACCTCGCAGGCTACACCGTGGGCGACCCGCTCGAAATCAAGCTCCGCGAAACGACCCTCGCCGGCAAAAAGTTCGAACTCCGCGACTACCAGAAAGAAGCCGCACAGGTGTTCTACGCCAGCGGAAGCGAAAAGGGCGGCTCGGGAGTGATCGTGCTCCCCTGTGGTTCGGGCAAAACCGTCATTGGCCTTGCGACCATGGCGCTCATCCAAACCAAGACGCTCATTCTCACCCCGAACATCTCGGCAAGCCGCCAGTGGATTCGCGAAATTTGCGACAAGACGAACCTGACCATTGACCAGGTGAAGGAATACTCCGGCGAAGTCAAGGAAATCGGCCCCGTAACAGTCGCGACCTACCAGATTTTGACCCAGCGCAAGCGTGTCAAAAAAGAAGGCGAAGAGACGAACACCGAGAACCTCGAGATGAGCGACGAAGAAGTAAAGAAGGAACTCGCCAACTTCCCGCTGTTTAGCGAGCAAAAATGGGGCCTTATGATTTACGACGAGGTGCACTTGCTCCCCGCCCCCGTTTTCCGTCTGAGCACCGAGATGCAGGCAACCCGTCGCCTTGGCCTCACAGCAACGCTCGTACGTGAAGACCACAAAGAAACAGAAGTGTTCAGCTTGATTGGCCCTAAAAAGTATGACATCCCGTGGCGCGTACTCGAGGCACAGGGTTGGATCGCGACCGCCGACTGTAACGAGATTCGCATCCCCATGGAAACGGAGCTCAAGATGAAGTACGCGCTCGCCCCCATCCGTGAAAAGATCACGCTCGCAAGCACGAACCCCGAGAAAACGGATATCGTTGAACGCCTGCTCAAGTATTTTGACAAACCCGACGACCGCGTGCTCATCATTGGTCAGTACATCGACCAGCTTGAAGCGCTCTCTAAGGACCTGGAAATCCCGCTCATCACGGGCAAGACCCCAAACAAGGAACGCGAACGCTTGTACGCCGCCTTCCGTGACGGCAGCCAAAAGAACCTGATGGTCTCGAAGGTCGGCAACTTCGCCATCGACCTGCCCGATGCCAACGTGCTCATCCAAGTTTCGGGGACGTTCGGCAGCCGCCAGGAAGAAGCCCAACGTCTGGGCCGCGTGCTTAGGCCCAAGAGCGATGGCGGTGCCGCGCACTTCTACAGCATCGTGACGCAGGATTCCAAGGAACAGGAATTCGCCATGAACCGCCAACTGTTCCTCACCGAACAGGGATACGCCTATAAGATCATCAAGCGCGGGGACTGGGACATCCTCGCCCGTACACCTGAAGAACTGGCTGCACGCAAATCGTAAAAATTCTATCTTTGTTCCCGCTTGGCGCATGTTGCGCCGCATTAACGGAGGCTAAAATGGCTCTACAGTTCTACAACACCGCATCGCGCAAGAAAGAAGTATTCACACTCCCCGAAGGCGTTCCCGCCGTGCGCATGTACTGTTGTGGCCCGACGGTGTACCATTTCGCCCA